>Ga0209829_10000001_pt1 | contig 348042 bp, 418 predicted proteins | sample C_140205_EF_Meta_FD_187311 | JGI IMG/M metagenome (GOLD analysis project Ga0209829, IMG submission 187311) | Freshwater microbial communities from Lake Croche, Canada to study carbon cycling - C_140205_EF_MetaG (SPAdes) (version 2) | ecosystem: Environmental > Aquatic > Freshwater > Lake...
ATTGGTTGTAAAGGCAATTGACCCCGAACTGGCAATTGTAGCACTTGATGCGGAAGTTAAACCTGAATATCCGGTTCCAATAACGCCTTGTACGCCTTGCACACCTTGCACGCCTTGCACACCTTGAGCGCCAGTAGTACCTTGAGCACCAGTTACACCCTGCACGCCTTGTACGCCTTGCACACCTTGCACACCTTGAGCACCTGTTGTGCCTTGAGCGCCAGTAGTACCTTGAGCACCAGTTACACCTTGCACACCTTGCACGCCTTGTACGCCTTGCACACCTTGCACACCTTGCACACCTTGAGCGCCAGTAGTACCTTGAGCACCAGTTACACCTTGCACACCTTGCACGCCTTGTACGCCTTGCACACCTTGCACGCCTTGCACACCTTGAGCGCCAGTAGTACCTTGAGCACCAGTTACACCCTGCACGCCTTGTACGCCTTGTACGCCTTGCACACCTTGAGCACCTGTTGTGCCTTGAGCGCCAGTAGTACCTTGAGCACCAGTTACACCTTGCACACCTTGTACACCTTGGCGGCCTTGCACACCTTGCACACCTTGCACACCTTGAGCGCCAGTAGTACCTTGAGCACCAGTTACACCCTGCACGCCTTGTACGCCTTGTACGCCTTGCACACCTTGCACGCCTTGCACACCTTGAGCGCCAGTAGTACCTTGAGCGCCAGTAGTACCTTGAGCACCAGTTACACCTTGCACACCTTGCACGCCTTGCACGCCTTGAGCACCAGTTGTGCCTTGGGCACCAGTAGTACCTTGAGCACCAGTTACACCTTGCACACCTTGAACGCCTTGTACACCTTGTACTCCTTGCACACCTTGAGCGCCAGTTGTACCTTGAGCACCGGTTACACCTTGCACACCTTGAACGCCTTGTACACCTTGCACACCTTGCACGCCTTGCACACCTTGAGCACCTGTTGTGCCTTGAGCGCCAGTAGTACCTTGAGCACCAGTTACACCCTGCACGCCTTGTACGCCTTGCACGCCTTGAGCACCTGTTGTGCCTTGAGCGCCAGTAGTACCTTGAGCACCAGTTACACCTTGCACACCTTGAACGCCTTGTACACCTTGTACTCCTTGCACACCTTGAGCGCCAGTTGTACCTTGAGCACCGGTTACACCTTGCACACCTTGAACGCCTTGTACACCTTGAGCGCCAGTTGTACCTTGAGCACCGGTTACACCTTGCACACCTTGCACACCTTGAACGCCTTGCACACCTTGAACGCCTTGTACACCTTGTACTCCTTGCACACCTTGAGCGCCAGTTGTACCTTGAGCACCGGTTACACCTTGCACACCTTGCACACCTTGCACACCTTGAACGCCTTGTACACCTTGCACACCTTGTGTGCCTTGTGCGCCAGTTACACCTTGTACGCCTTGCACACCTTGTGCGCCAGTTACGCCTTGCACACCTTGCACACCTTGAACGCCTTGAGCACCTGTTGTACCTTGAGCGCCAGTGGTGCCCTGCACGCCTTGTACACCTTGTACTCCTTGCACGCCCTGTACGCCCTGTACGCCCTGTACGCCTTGAGCGCCGGTTGTACCTTGAACGCCCTGTACACCCTGTACACCCTGTACGCCTTGTGTTCCCTGGGCAGCTTGAACACCCTGTACACCTTGACGGCCTTGCACACCTTGTGTGCCCTGTGTACCTTGAACACCTTGAGTGCCTTGTGCAGCTTGCACACCCTGAACGCCTTGTACACCTTGAACACCTTGTGTGCCTTGTGTGCCCTGAGTAGACACTGCAACACCATTAGCATAGGTAAATCCAGCTGCTTGCACATTGCCCACAGCGGAAATATTTCCTGATACTTGAAAAATTGAACCAATAATGCTTAACGTGCCAGTTCCAGCTGCTCTGCCTATGTTGCCGCCGCTGGCTATGATTCTTGAATCATAATCCAAGGTGCTATTACCACTGCTGTGGAAGTCAATATATGGAGTATTAACTGCTGCAACATTTCCTAGTTCCATACCTGCATTGTTAGCGTTGGCCACTAATGCACCTGGATTAGTAAGTGTTATCGTAGTGCCTGTTATGCCTCCACTAACTGATATTGTAGTTCCTGTAAAAGATGTTGCTTGCACAATACCGGACAGTGACATGTTAGTGCCAGTGTATGATGGTGAATTTATAGTGCCTAATGCGCTTACATCTGTACTATAAACTGCGGCAGTTACAGATAAGTTTCCACCTGTATAACCATCTGCTTGTACATTGCCAGTGATAGTGGCGCTGCCTGCATACAAGTTTGCGCCAGTAACACTGCCTGTAACACTGACTACATCACCAGTATAGCTGGCTGTGTTTACAATACCTGTCACTGAAAGTATATTACCAGTGGCAGTGAAGGACAATCCAACAGTATCAACGTTGGCAGTTTGATTTGAGCCACTAGCACCTACCATCACAGGGTACAATGTGCCTGTGACAACATCAGTAGCGTTTATAGTGGTACTAGGTCCAGCTAATCCTTGCGTACCCTGGACGCCTTGAACGCCCTGGACGCCTTGTACGCCTTGTACACCCTGTGTGCCTTGCACACCTTGCCGACCTTGCACACCCTGAGCGCCAGTTACGCCTTGAACGCCCTGAACACCTTGTGTACCCTGTACGCCTTGTACGCCTTGTACACCTTGTGTGCCCTGAGCACCAGTGGTGCCTTGTGCGCCAGTTACTCCTTGTGTGCCTTGGACACCTTGTGTACCCTGTACGCCTTGTACGCCTTGTACGCCTTGTACACCTTGTGTGCCCTGAGCACCAGTGGTGCCTTGTGCGCCAGTTACACCTTGTGTGCCCTGCACGCCTTGAACGCCTTGTGTGCCTTGAACACCTTGAACGCCTTGTGTGCCTTGAACACCTTGTGTGCCCTGCACGCCTTGTGTGCCTTGAACACCTTGTGTGCCCTGCACGCCTTGTGTGCCTTGTGTGCCCTGAGCACCAGTGGTGCCTTGTGCGCCAGTTACTCCTTGTGTGCCTTGGACACCTTGTGTACCCTGTACGCCTTGTACGCCTTGTACGCCTTGTACACCTTGTGTGCCCTGAGCACCAGTGGTGCCTTGTGTGCCTTGAACACCTTGAACGCCTTGTGTGCCCTGCACGCCTTGTGTGCCCTGCACGCCTTGTGTGCCTTGAACACCTTGTGTGCCCTGCACGCCTTGAACGCCTTGTGTGCCCTGCACGCCTTGTGTGCCCTGAGCACCAGTGGTGCCTTGTGTGCCTTGGACACCTTGTGTACCCTGTACGCCTTGTACGCCTTGTACACCTTGTGTGCCCTGAGCACCAGTGGTGCCTTGTGCGCCAGTTACACCTTGTGTGCCTTGAACACCTTGTGTGCCCTGCACGCCTTGAACGCCTTGTGTGCCCTGCACGCCTTGTGTGCCCTGAGCACCAGTGGTGCCTTGTGCGCCAGTTACACCTTGTGTGCCCTGCACGCCTTGAACGCCTTGTGTGCCCTGAACACCTTGTGTGCCTTGAACACCTTGAGTACCTTGTATGCCCTGAACACCTTGTGTGCCCTGAACACCTTGTGTGCCTTGAACACCTTGAGCGCCAGTTACACCTTGAATGCCTTGAACACCTTGTGTGCCTTGAACACCTTGTGTGCCCTGCACGCCTTGAACGCCTTGAACGCCCTGTACACCCTGAACTCCTTGTAATCCTTGAGTGCCCTGAGCGCCAGTAGTACCTTGAACACCTTGTGTGCCTTGAACGCCCTGTACACCTTGTGTGCCAGTTACACCCTGGACGCCTTGAACACCTTGTGTGCCTTGAACACCTTGTGTGCCTTGAACGCCTTGTACGCCTTGTGTGCCTTGTGTGCCTTGTGTGCCTTGAACACCTTGTGTGCCTTGTACGCCTTGTGTGCCTTGTACGCCTTGTGTGCCTTGAACGCCTTGTGTACCTTGTGTGCCCTGCACGCCTTGTGTGCCTTGAACGCCTTGTGTACCTTGTGTGCCCTGCACGCCTTGAGTACCCTGAACACCTTGAACACCTTGAACACCTTGTACGCCTTGTACGCCTTGAGTACCCTGAACACCTTGAACACCTTGTACGCCTTGAACGCCTTGTGTACCTTGTGCGCCCTGCACGCCTTGTGTGCCTTGAACACCTTGTGTGCCTTGTGTGCCTTGTGTGCCTTGAACACCTTGTGTGCCTTGAACGCCTTGTGTACCTTGTGTGCCCTGCACGCCTTGAGTACCCTGAACACCTTGAACACCTTGTGTGCTTTGAACGCCTTGTGTACCTTGTGTGCCCTGCACGCCTTGAGTACCTTGAACACCTTGTACGCCTTGTACGCCTTGAGTACCCTGAACACCTTGAACACCTTGTACGCCTTGTACGCCTTGAGCGCCGGTTGTGCCCTGTGCGCCAATTGTACCTTGAACACCCTGTACACCCTGTACGCCTTGTGTGCCCTGTACGCCTTGTGTACCCTGTACGCCTTGTGTGCCTTGGGCAGCTTGCACACCTTGCACACCTTGGAGACCCTGCACACCTTGAGTTCCTTGAGCACCTGATCCTGCTACAGGAGTGCCGTTGGCGTAGGTAAATCCTGCTGCTTTTACATTACCAGCCACAGATATATTACCAGCCACACTCAATGCTGTGCCTGATGTGTTTGATATGTTTACTGTGGTGTTTGAACCAAATGTAACAGTACCATTGCCAAGTCCTGGTCCTATTGAGATTGTGGTAGTGGAGTTAGCTGCGCCATTTTCACCAATGCTAATGGTTTTGGTGTTGCCTGATGTGGTCACACCATTGGCAATTGCCAGAGTGTGTGTCACAGTTGATCTGTCAACTTGTATCGCACCGGTTTGTGATACACCACCTAATACAAGTAACGAAGCAAGTAAGCTGGTACCAATATTGATATTAGATGAGGTAGCACTAAAATTTACCCCACCATTTACAGATATACTAGATCCAAGAAATCCGCCAGTTGCAACAAAATTACCCCCTTGTACATTCCCTGTGGTTGAAATATTACCAGTGGCCACAATACCAGCGGTGGTAACATTACCAGTAGTGCTTAGGCTAGTACCGGTGGCAGCACCAATGTTAGGGGTTGTTAAGTTAGCACTGGTTTTAACAACAATGTTTCCTGTTCCATCAAATGCTGTGGTTGTGTTGTCTACCTTGGCACTGAACACTGTGCCTACCAAAGTCAATCCAGCGGAGGTATTTGCAGTGTACACTTGACTTCTGCTGAATTCTGCAAACTGTATGTTACTGGTACCAAATGTGATTGTACCAGATGGCGAACTCACAACAAATGCAGCGCCAGCATTGACATTTCCACTTTGCACAAAGAAATAGTCGTTGATACTGATTTCTTCTGTGCTGTTTGCTCCGTATTGATCAGTGTCTGAGGAACGTATAATAGCAGTGGTGTTGGCATAGGTATACACACCATTCTGTACGCCATTGGCCTGATTTTGCACCAATACCCGTGTGCCTACAGTTTGAATATTGGCTCCGTCAATAAGATTGAATACACCAGTAGTTTTTAATGTGGCACCTACGCCATTACCTGCTCCATTGGGTTGGTTATAAGTTATGGTACCACTGGTAGCTGTTTCCAGAGTGGTTGTGGTAGCTGCATACACTGGCTGGTGAAATGTTATCCCAGTTGTGGCAAAATTATCAACGTATAACTTAGTTGCTGCATCATAATCTTGTACAGGCATAGCAAGATTATTGATGTATGTGTTAGCTTTCAATACCACATTGCCGCTAGGGTTTAAATTCAAAGCACCGGTACTGGTGATTGTAGTGCCTGTAAAAGATGTTGCTTGCACAATACCGGACAGTGACATGTTAGTGCCAGTGTATGATGGTGAATTTACAGAACCCGTCGCACTTAGGGTTGTAGCATCAACCCTACCAGTTACAGATAAGTTTCCACCTGTATAACCATCTGCTTGTACATTGCCAGTGATAGAGGCGTTGCCGCCATTTACTGTTCCACTAGTAACACTGCCTGTAACACTGACTACATCACCAGTATAGCTGGCTGTGTTTACAATACCTGTCACAGAAAGTATATTGCCAGTGGCAGTGAAGGACAATCCAACAGTATCAACGTTGGCAGTTTGATTTGAGCCACTAGCACCTACCATCACAGGATACAATGTGCCTGATGTAACATCAGTAGCGTTTATAGTAGTGCTAGGACCAGCTAATCCTTGCGTACCTTGTACACCCTGTACACCTTGAACGCCCTGTACACCTTGAACGCCTTGTGTACCTTGAACGCCTTGTGTACCTTGAACGCCTTGTGTACCTTGAACGCCTTGTGTACCTTGAGCGCCAGTTACACCTTGTGTGCCTTGTGTACCCTGAACACCTTGTGTACCTTGTGTACCTTGTGTACCTTGTGTACCTTGAATGCCCTGTACACCTTGAACGCCCTGTACACCTTGTAATCCCTCAACGCCTTGTACGCCTTGTACGCCTTGGATGCCCTGTACGCCTTGTGTACCTTGAACACCTTGTGTACCTTGAACACCTTGTGGGCCTTGGATGCCCTGTACGCCTTGCGTACCTTGTACGCCTTGCGTACCCTGAACGCCTTGTATACCTTGAACGCCTTGTGTGCCCTGTACGCCTTGTGGGCCTTGGATGCCCTGTACACCTTGTGTACCCTGAACGCCTTGCACACCTTGTGGGCCTTGGATGCCCTGTACGCCTTGCGTACCCTGTACGCCTTGCGTGCCCTGTACGCCTTGTAATCCTTGAATGCCCTGTACACCTTGTGTACCCTGAACGCCTTGCACACCTTGAGTACCTTGGATGCCCTGTACACCTTGAGTACCTTGGATGCCCTGTACACCTTGAGTACCTTGGATGCCCTGTACACCTTGTGTACCCTGAACGCCTTGCACACCTTGAGTACCTTGGATGCCCTGTACACCTTGAGTACCTTGGATGCCCTGTACACCTTGAGTACCTTGGATGCCCTGTACACCTTGTGTACCCTGAACGCCTTGCACACCTTGAGTACCTTGGATGCCCTGTACACCTTGAGTACCTTGGATGCCCTGTACACCTTGAGTACCTTGGATGCCCTGTACACCTTGTGTACCTTGAACGCCTTGCGTACCCTGGACGCCTTGAACGCCCTGAACACCTTGTGGGCCTTCAACACCCTGGACGCCTTGTGTACCCTGAACGCCTTGAACACCCTGGACGCCTTGTGTACCCTGAACGCCTTGAACACCTTGTGGGCCTTGAACACCCTGAACGCCTTGCACACCTTGTGTGCCTTGAACACCTTGTGTGCCTTGAACACCTTGTGTGCCCTGAACACCTTGTGGGCCTTGAACGCCTTGTGTGCCTTGTACGCCTTGGGTACCTTGAACGCCTTGTGTGCCTTGCACGCCTTGAACGCCTTGTGTACCCTGCACACCTTGAACGCCTTGTGTGCCCTGGGCGGCTTGAACGCCTTGTACACCCTGTGTGCCTTGTACACCCTGAACACCTTGAGCACCTGATCCTGCTACAGGAGTGCCGTTGGCGTAGGTAAATCCAGCAGCTTGTACATTACCGGCAGCAGATATATTACCAGCCACACTCAATGCTGTGCCTGATGTGTTTGATATGAGTACTGTGGTGTTTGACCCAAAGGTGACTGTGCCATTACCAAGTCCTGGTCCTACTGAGATTGTGGTAGTGGAGTTAGCTGCACCATTTTCGCCAATACTAATAGTTTTGGTATTGCCCGATGTGGTCACACCATTGGCAATATAAAGTGTTTGTGTCGCAGTTGATCTGCCAACTGTGATTATACCAGTTTGAGCAGTACCTCCCAGAGCTATTACACCAGTGGTCTGACTGGTACCAATGTTGATAGCACTAGTGGTTGTACTAAACGTGACAGCTGTACCAGCAGTCAGTGTGCTAGTGGCGCTTATTGATCCGACCACGTTTATTCCGCCAACTGCTTGAATGTTATTGGTTTGTAGATTACCTACAATGTGAGCATATCCCAGTATGCCCAGCGAGTTAGAGTTAACAATGGTACTATTACCAGTATCATATTGCCAAACTCGATCCGTGGTTGACCCAGAAACATATACTGAGTTGTTGGCTAGATTAACATATATCCCAGTTGGTGTGGCCTCTTGGAACCCCACGTTAAAATAATTATTAGAATATACGCCAGTGCTGATATCATAAGGTACAGATAACTGATATTGACTGATGTTTCTATTACTATTACCAAGTAACCATAACACAGTTCCTGTGCTGTTGAACGTTGCTCCACTTGGTGCACCATCTTGAGCACTTACACTCAGAGATTTGTTAGCATACGCGGCTGTGGCAATGTTGGCGACATTGCTGACTGTGTACTGATAGATAGTATCGTTAGTAGTTCCAACAATATACATGTTGGCACCATCAGGACTGAATGTCACTCCAGTTGGTGCAGTTTCTTGAGCACTGATGTTTGCGCTTAGATTAGAGTAAGAAGCTGTGGCAATATTGGCAACGTTGCTGATACCGTATTGGAACACAATACGAGTGGTTGTGTCCAGCACAAACATGGTGTTGCCACTGCTGTTGAACCAAAATCCTTGAGGACTGGTAGCCTGTCCATTCACATTGGAACTTAAACTGGCGTAAGAAGCTGTGGCCACCGCCCAAGGAGTAGCAACATTGTATTGATAAACTGCACGGTTTGCACTACCCAACAAGAACATGGTATTACCACTACTGTTGAAAAACACATCGGTTGCAGATGCGTCCTGAGCAAGAATGCTCAAGCTGTTGCTAGCCCACCAACCGGCAATGTTGGAAGTATCGCTGTATGTTACCGCGTTGGAGGTGTATAGATTTCCCACAGCACTTACTATACCAGCAGTTTTAACATTTCCACCAACAACATTGCCAGCTATAGAAAGTATATTACCAGTGGCAGTAAAAGATAATCCAACAGTATCAACGTTGGCAGTTTGATTTGAGCCACTAGCACCCACCATCACAGGATATAATGTTCCTGATGTAACATCAGTAGCGTTTATGGTAGTGCTAGGACCAGCTAATCCTTGCGTACCTTGTACACCCTGTACACCTTGAACGCCCTGTACACCTTGAACGCCCTGTACACCTTGTGTGCCTTGTGTGCCAGTTACACCCTGGACGCCTTGGGTACCTTGAATGCCCTGTACACCTTGAATGCCCTGTACACCTTGCACACCTTGAATGCCCTGTACACCTTGGATACCCTGTAATCCTTGAACGCCCTGTACACCTTGTAATCCCTCAACGCCTTGTACGCCTTGAATACCCTGAACGCCCTGAACACCTTGTAATCCTTGAACGCCCTGTACACCTTGTAATCCTTGAATGCCCTGTACACCTTGGATACCCTGTAATCCTTGAACGCCTTGAACGCCTTGTAAGCCTTGTGTGCCAGTTACACCCTGGACGCCTTGGGTACCTTGAATGCCCTGTACACCTTGAATGCCCTGTACGCCTTGAATGCCCTGTACACCTTGTAATCCTTGAACGCCCTGTACACCTTGTGTGCCTTGTGTGCCAGTTACACCCTGGACGCCTTGGGTACCTTGTAATCCTTGAACGCCCTGTGTACCTTGAATGCCCTGAATGCCTTGAACGCCTTGTGTACCTTGAACGCCTTGTATACCCTGAACGCCCTGTGTACCTTGAACGCCTTGTGTACCCTGCACGCCTTGGGTACCTTGTAATCCTTGAACGCCCTGTGTACCTTGAATGCCCTGAACACCTTGAACGCCTTGTGTGCCTTGTGTGCCCTGCACGCCTTGGGTACCTTGTAATCCTTGAACGCCCTGTACGCCTTGAATGCCCTGAACACCTTGAACGCCTTGTGTACCTTGAACGCCTTGTGTGCCTTGTGTGCCCTGCACGCCTTGTGTGCCCTGCACGCCTTGTGTACCCTGAACACCTTGAACGCCTTGTGTACCCTGAACACCTTGAACGCCTTGTGTGCCTTGTGTGCCTTGTGTGCCTTGTGTGCCTTGTGTGCCTTGTGTGCCTTGTGTGCCTTGTGTGCCTTGTGTGCCTTGTGTGCCTTGAACGCCCTGTACACCCTGTACACCCTGAACACCTTGTGTGCCTTGTGCGGCTTGTACACCTTGAACGCCCTGTACACCCTGAACGCCTTGTAATCCTTGAGTGCCTTGAACGCCCTGTACACCTTGTGTGCCAGTTACACCCTGGACGCCTTGAACACCTTGTGTGCCTTGAACGCCTTGTAATCCTTGAACGCCTTGTAATCCTTGAACGCCCTGTGTACCTTGAATGCCCTGAACACCTTGAACGCCTTGTGTACCTTGAACGCCTTGTGTGCCTTGTGTGCCCTGCACGCCTTGTGTGCCCTGCACGCCTTGTGTACCCTGAACACCTTGAACGCCTTGTGTGCCTTGTGTGCCTTGTGTGCCTTGTGTGCCTTGTGCGGCTTGTACACCCTGAACGCCTTGTAATCCTTGAGTGCCCTGAGCGCCAGTAGTACCTTGAACACCTTGTGTGCCTTGAACGCCCTGTACACCTTGTGTGCCAGTTACACCCTGGACGCCTTGAACGCCTTGTGTGCCTTGAACGCCTTGTAATCCTTGAACGCCTTGTAATCCTTGAACGCCCTGTGTACCTTGAATGCCTTGAACACCTTGAGTGCCCTGAGCGCCAGTAGTACCTTGAACACCTTGTGTGCCTTGAACGCCCTGTACACCTTGTGTGCCTTGAACGCCTTGTAATCCTTGAACGCCCTGTACACCTTGTGTGCCTTGAACGCCCTGTACACCTTGTGTGCCTTGAACGCCTTGTAATCCTTGAACGCCCTGTACACCTTGTGTGCCTTGAACGCCTTGTAATCCTTGAACGCCTTGTAATCCTTGAACGCCCTGTACACCCTGAACGCCTTGTAATCCTTGAGTGCCCTGAGCGCCAGTAGTACCTTGAACACCTTGTGTGCCTTGAACGCCCTGTACACCTTGTACACCTTGTGTACCTTGCACGCCTTGTACACCTTGTGTACCTTGAACACCTTGTGTGCCTTGAACGCCTTGTAATCCTTGAACACCTTGTGTGCCTTGAACACCCTGAGTGCCTTGTGCACCGGTAGTACCTTGAACGCCTTGTGTGCCAGTTACACCTTGAACGCCTTGTACACCTTGAACGCCCTGTACACCTTGTGTGCCTTGTGTGCCAGTTACACCTTGAACGCCTTGAGTACCTTGTACACCTTGAGTACCTTGAACGCCTTGAGCACCTGTTGTACCTTGAGCGCCAGTGGTGCCCTGCACGCCTTGTACGCCTTGCACGCCCTGTACGCCTTGAGCGCCGGTTGTACCTTGAACGCCCTGTACGCCTTGTGTGCCTTGTGTGCCTTGTGTTCCTTGGGCAGCTTGAACACCCTGCACACCTTGTCTGCCCTGTACGCCTTGAACACCCTGTGTGCCTTGAGCACCTGATCCTGCTACAGGAGTGCCGTTGGCGTAGGTAAATCCGGCTGCTTGTATATTACCAGCTACAGAAATATTACCAGCCACACTTAGTGCTGTGCCTGATGTGTTTGATATGTTTACAGTTGTGTTTGACCCAAAGGTAACTGTGCCATTGCCAAGACCAGGACCTACTGAGATTGTGGTAGTGGAGTTGGCTGCGCCATTTTCACCAATGCTGATGGTTTTGGTATTGCCCGATGTGGTCGCACCATTGGCAATTGCCAAAATTTGTGTTGCATTCGATTGCCCAACGGTGATTGTACCAGTTTGTATAGGTCCACCTAACGTGAGTGCTGGTGTTAATTGTCCAGTACCGATATTAATAGTTGAAAGAGTTGTGGCAAAAGTTACTGTTCCGGTTGTAGATAAAAGCGAGCCAAAAAATCCGCCACTTGCTGCAACATAATTACCCGCTTGTACATTCCCTGCCACGCTCAGTGCTGTGTTCGAAACGTTGGCAATAGCAACTGCGGTATTGGCAGTGTAACTCACTGTGGTATTACCAGTGCTTGCACCAATGGTCAATGTTGAATTGCCTGCCACATTACTGAAAATTGTCACATTGCTGATTGAGTTTGCAACACCATTGGCAGCAATATTGATTGTCTTGATGTTACCACTGGATGTGGCACCTATACCAATGTTCAAGATTTGTGTGGCTGTGGATTGCCCAATTAAGATATTACCAGTTTGGGCAGTGGCACCAATTGTGGTTGTGCCAGTTGTTTGGCTTGTTCCAATACTGATTGTGCCTGTTGTGGTACTAACAGTAAATGTACTTCCAGCCGTGAATGTACTATCAACTGTGAATGTGGATTCTGCTCTTACTGCACCGCCAAGTTGTACTTGTTGACCAAACCAAGTGTTACCTTGAACTGCCAATTGTCCTTGAATACCCACAGCATTGGCAGTGAGCATGATAGAATTGGCTGTGTTATATTGAAAAACAGTATCGGCGGCAGTACCAATCATCCAAGCTCGACTATTGGCCAAGTCAACAAATATGCCAGTGGGCGTGCTTTCTTGTGCCAGTATACCAAAACTATTTCCCAATGCAAAAGTTGCTGTGCTTACATCCCATGGTGTGGCAAGATTGTACTCATAAAAAGCAGGTATGTTTTGGGCTGTGACCCACATCTTGGCGCCGTCACTGCTTAAATTAACTGCATGTGTGCTGCCTCCAGCAGAACTGGTGGTATTAAATGATTTGTTAGCGTAAGCGGCTGTGGCAATATTGCCTGGAGTAGACAATGTGTATTGATAAACTGTGCTGTTGGTAGTACCAACCATGTACATTGTGGTCAAATCAGGTCTGAACCACAATCCAGATGGCGCAGAGTCTTGTGCTGAAACGTTGGCGCTTAGTGTTGCATATGTGGCTGTGGTAATATTCCATGGCGTCGCCATGGTGTATTGATACACAGATCTACTGGTTTGCCCCAACACATACAAGTTAGCACCAGTACTGTCAATAAACAAGTCATTGGGACTGCCATCTTGTGTGGTTACACTAACATTACCAAACACTGTGCCAGTGTTGGCCATATTGGTAGTTGACATGTTGTATTGAAACACACGATCATTCGTAGTACCAACTAGATAAAAACTTGAGCCTGCGTTACCAAAGAAAAGTCCAGTACCGTTAGATTCGGATGCAGCAGTTGACAAGCTAACGTTTGAATAACTCCAGCCTTGAATTGCACTGGTACTGGAATTTACGTTAACATTGCTGAGTGTTAGATTACCTGTTGTAAGAACTAGATTACCAGCTGACACATTTCCAGCAACTGACAATGCATTGGTTTGTGCATTGAATACAAATCCAGCAGTTGTGACATTGGCCAATTGATTGCTACCAGCAGCACCTACCATTACAGGATACAATGTAGTGGTTGTGTTATTGTCAGTGGCATTTATAGTATTGCCTGGACCTACTACGCCCTGTGTACCCTGTACGCCTTGAACACCTTGTGTACCTTGTATGCCTTGCACACCTTGTGTACCCTGAACACCTTGTGTACCCTGAACACCCTGAACACCTTGTGTACCTTGCACGCCTTGAGGGCCCTGTACGCCTTGTACGCCTTGTGTGCCTTGAACACCTTGAACGCCTTGTGTACCCTGTACGCCTTGAACGCCTTGTGTACCCTGTACGCCTTGAACGCCTTGTATACCTTGAACGCCTTGTATACCTTGAACGCCTTGTGTACCTTGCACGCCTTGTGTACCCTGAACGCCTTGTGTGCCCTGTACGCCTTGTACACCCTGTAATCCCTCAACACCTTGTACTCCTTGCACACCTTGTGTACCCTGAACGCCCTGAACGCCCTGCACACCTTGTGTGCCCTGTACGCCTTGTAATCCTTCAACACCTTGTGTACCCTGTACACCTTGCAATCCTTCAACACCCTGAATGCCTTGTACACCTTGTAATCCCTCAACGCCTTGAACACCCTGTACGCCTTGAACACCCTGTACGCCTTGAGTACCTTGTACGCCTTGTGTACCTTGAGCTCCGGATCCTGCCACGGGATCACCATTTGCATAGTAAAATCCGGCTGCTGTCACATTCCCAGTAACAGTTACTAGACCAAGAGAACTTAGATTGCCGCTGGTGATATTTCCTGCTACCAACAACCCAGTAGTATCAAAAACTGCTACATTAGAAATTCCGCCCACACTTACTGTGATATTACCGCCAGAGCTAACCACAGTTACATTGGATGATCCATTGTTGATATTAGCAACTGAGGTAATAACACCACTTAAGAAAGCCCCGTTTCCTAAGAAATAATTACCAGTGATATTACCTGCGGCCGATACTATTCCAGATGCTAGAAAATTATTAGCACTGATATTCCCAGTAACACTGATACTGGGAATATTCAATCCACCAGATCCTATATAGATTGAATTGAATCGTAAAGTTGGGCTACCTAGATCGTACACATTGTCCCAGCTGGGGATTACAGTATTTGTTACTTGTATTTTGCCAATGCCGTTTGGCGACAGGATCAAGTTACCATTGCTGTTGATTGTGCGAATAGTGTTGTTGGCTATGGCTACATTGCTCAGCACTGGGCCCGCAGCAAAAACTTGATCAAAGTTTTGATTAGTGTAACTAAAGGCAGTACGTAACGGATCACCTTGTCCGTCATCGGGTACTGCGCCAATATCAATGGTGTATTGTGTCATTTGTAGAGTCTCTGATTGTATTTACCAGACTCTGCGAACAGGTGCTACAGCTCGTGATTGGTATCTACACGATACTGGAATGTGTTGATATCTATGTGTTCAAAATTTTCAATATTCTTGAACTCTTTGATTTCTGCTGTAGTGGGTCCGCAAACACGAATAAATTTAGTAGTTGAGAAATCTTTTATCAATGTAACAACCTGACGTATCCAATTGCCTGTGTAAGTTGGTGCAGCATCTGCACTTTTGTAAAATGCTGTGCCAGCATACACATTGTTAAATCGCATGGATGGGCTGGGTCCCATGTCAAATCCCAACATATAGATACGATCATGCCCGTCCAGCGCAGCAATTGCACAGGCAATAGGACCCGAACTATTGCCATGGTACTTTCTAGGAACTACATTTGCACCCAAATCCGGCAGTGGTTTTCTTGTGTAAAATCTATGATTTTTACTGTATCCTGACCGTTGTATTTCTTCTGCTATTGGACGATCAGTTGCCACAAGACAGTCTGGCGTGTGGTCTCTATACAAGCCATTGCAGCCATAGATAGATCCTAGAGATCGAAATCTGGTCAAATCCAATGCAGTTCTACTCTGCCCATTTCCCAAAACAAATGCCACGGTCATAAAAAAATCCTCCCAGTATGTAGCTGAGAGGATTGTGAGTTCCTAAATATTAGGAAGTAACATTGTCAATAACTGCCAATGGAATGTAACCAGCCGGTGCACCTGCAACCGATTCTGTAGCAGTATCTGTTTCTGAACCTGACTGTGCAACGCCACCTTCGTCTGTAAAGAAGTTGGCCACATAGAAAAGTTCATTACTGTAGTCGACTTCACCAAGATTAGCATTGCTGTAATCGCCGGCAGTTCCTGCCCAGTCACGTACCCACTTGTTGCTGAGATTGCTAGCGTAAGCGTCTGAGCTGTCACCAGATTCGTAACCAATGCTCATGTAACCACCTGCTGGTGCACCAGTGTTGCTCAAAATGCACACACCTACTGGGTATGCGGTTCCATTGCCACCGCCGTCAGCTGCTCTGGCTGTGAAAATATCGCCAGGTGACACATTGCCAGTTCCTGTACCAACTGTTTGCCAATTGGTAGTTCCTAGCACAGCAATTTGATATGCTTGACCCACGGTAAAACTGCCATCGGAAACTGTGGCTGCTGTATAAGCTACCAAATACTTGTGATTGCCTTTCTGTCGAATAATACGACCAGCACCAGCACCAGTGGTGTTACCATCAGGATATAGAATATTCACCGTGGCCAACACTTCAGGATAGGTGGCACTGGGTTGGCTTGTGGCAGGTGATCCGCCAACCACGCCCAAGAACTGTGCTGCATTTAGAGTCTGCGTGGGTGCATTATAAACTGGAACATCCAGTGCGCTGAAAGGTGGATAAGCAAGATCCACAGGTGTGGCGGCGCCAGGGCTACCAACACCAGTATTTAAACTGTATTTTTGTATTTTAAGAGGACGTCCCATTTGTTTTCTCCTTAAAGAAGTCCGATGAAGGTTCTAGCTTCTACGCGGCGGGTTAAACCGCATAAGACGCAGGATTGCGTACAACACTTATTTATGGATAGTGAGATATTTTGAGTCAGGTGCAAAAACTTATTAAATATCCATATGAATATCAATCAAACTCTTGAACAAGGCAATCAACATCGCGCCAATCACCAACCAGAACTGGCATTAAAATGCTATGCTGCTGTACTGGGAGAAGATTTCAATCATGGTGCTGCATTCAACAATTATGGAAATGTGCTACGTGAGATGGGTTATCCTGCTCGTGCTATACCATTTCTTCATGCTGCCCGCGACATCGATCCGTCAAATGTCACTGCTGAATTCAATCTAGCTGTGGCTTATTTGCTCAAAGGTGATTACGAACTTGGGTGGCAATATTACGAATCACGTTGGCGCTATGAACACATGGCTGGTGTTAAGCCACAATTGCCAAAGCCCGAATGGACTGGCCAAGATCTCAAAGACAAAACTATATTAGTTGTGGGCGAGCAAGGACTGGGTGATCAAATCCAGTTCTTGAGATTCACTGCTAACTTACAATCAACTGGTGCCAAAATAAAATTAGTAATGAGTCCCGGTGTCAAAGCATTGTTTCCTACTCCAGCTGGAAATATCATTGGCATCTACGCTCCTGGTGAAGATCTTGGTGAATACGATTATTGGATTTCCATGATGAGTATACCTAGAGTCATTGGATTACGATTAGAAACAATCGCACACCAATTGCAATATGTAGCTGCCACCCCTGAAAAAGCACAAGAGTGGGACAATAAACTAGGGTTAAAAAAGCGTATGAGAATTGGGGTATGTTGGAGAGGCCGACCAGATTCATGGATACACAATCACAAAGCCATGCCTGTGGAAAAGATGGCCGAACTCATACGACGCAATCCTGAACATCAATGGATCAACCTAACTGTAGATAGTACCGAGGAAGAATCACAAATCATAATTGCAGCCGGTGGTGAATGTTTTCCAGGATCAATTCAAAATTTTGCAGACACAGCAGGACTCATGCATCACTTGGATCTTGTGATATCTGTAGATACTGCCAATGCACACTTGGCAGGAGCAATGGGTCGCCCTGTTTGGATACCGTTGAATGCATATGGTAATTGCTGGCGGTGGTTGTTGAATCGTGAAGATTCACCCTGGTATCCCAGTGCTAGACTTTATCGTCAACCCAAAATAGGCGACTGGGATAGTGTAGTAAACAAACTACACAAATTTTTAGGCTTCTTTAAAATTTAATCGTGCGGTTAGTATTTGATCAACGTCATTGGACATTTTTTTATGCCAATTGGTGTTCATCAATACTTGTAGATTGTGTTCTACTATTGGTTGTATCTGTTCTAGAACTTTTTGCTGATCCATTGCAGCCAGTGCTTGCATCTGTTCAAATGCCATTTTCCACCGGCGCACATCATCTACTTCTAAATCGTAACTTTCGTTTATGATATGATCAAAAGTTCTAAAACCTGACTCTCTAAGATAGTATAGATACCTGTAGCTTGACAATACTATAAACAATCGTCTGCAGACCATGACCCTGGCTATTTTTTCAGTAAAGAATACTTGATTGTGCTGTGCATTAGTTTCAGTAACTACCGAGTACGCAGTTTGTTGATACACACTGACCGGTGGTATTAGTCCTGTGCGAGTAACAATATCGTGAAATTTACATGGAATTCCAAAATGTGTTATTGGGCCAGGCACAATCATGTCAGGCTCCAATATTTCTCTTGGCCTAGTAGTTTTACCGCCATAGTAAGACATAATGGTTTGAGGTGACAGCACTGAATCTTTTTCAATCCAATCATGCAATAAAGTTCTATACGGTCTTTCTCCTCCTAGCAAGGCATCAAATAACATGGGTTTAATAGTTGTAGGGTCAAACTTGTTGATATAAGTTTGCATGGTTGGATGTTGGTATACATCTACTGCATCCTGCAACCAATGCTGCCAGATAACCCAAGGATAATGGAGATTGCCAAAATTCTGTTGTCCAGGGCATACTATTAGTAAGTTCGAGTATACAGATACCCAATCAATGAATAAGCGAAAGCTAAAAATTTCTGGTACAAACCAAACACATTGTATAGGATTAGACACCAGTTTTTTAATTTTCCGACACCATTCATTTTTCTGATCAACTTCGTTGCAGTTGAGATATTTTGTATCAGTGGGTTCTACTATCAGAACCACATGTTGCTGATTGTTGTTGACATTCAATTGCAATTGATCAAAATTGTCACATAAAATTGTTTGAGGAAAACATTTTTTTACTATAGAAATAGTATTCTCTGAAGGGCCATCATTGAGATTGGCATATAACCAATAATTTACTGTCATGTCAATAAGTTTTCTAATTTTAACACAGCTATTTCAGTAACTTGTCGTATGGCTGCTGGATTGTGAAACCAAGCAACATTGTGTTTGACCATGTCTAAATTCTTTTGATACAGATCTGCAATGTCATCTCTCTGCATGAGTTCAACAATAAGATTGGCTTTGTGTTCGTGCGTGCCCACTTGATCAAATTCGTTCCAGATTTCAAAGCCAAGATCTTTGAGTGTTTGTGTGGCCTGTTCGGGACCATAGTTAATGACCAAACAACCGCTGCGATATGCTTTCCAAGTTTTTTCACTCAGCAACACTTGATCAGTATGGCTAGTTTCTCCATTGATATTCACACAGGCTGCAAACGCTGGATGATTGTTCTGCTCCATCTTTGGTGGATATCCACCGGTACCAACATAGTCAAAAAATTCTGGTCGGTTGGTCCATGGCAATTCTTCCCACCATCCTGGAGGTAATAAATTTTTAAAGTCGCCAATCTGATTCACAATCATCACATCCTGGTCAGTCACGTAGGGTTTTATATCACGCAACAGTTTCACTCTGTGATATCTAGAACTACCAGACAAGAAACTCACTCGATGTTTTTTTGGCCGATTCTCTTGATGATTGTGTTCTACCAATTGATAAAACCACCAGCTGGGCCAAGGTGACATGTTGGGTTGATCACTCTGCTGTGGTCTAATATCAGGATGAAATATGAAAAAATCTTTGATGTCTAGATGTTTACACAATTCTTGATGTATTAAATTGGCATCACAAGGATTGCCATCAAGACATAACACAGGTAATCTTCCTGTTTGTCGAGTGGCGTTGATTATTAAATCAACGCCATATTCCAGACTTTGATTTAATCGCAAGTGACCATCAAAGAAGAATATCAACTGGTCTGACAAGTTTGACAGTCCAAAATATTCAAATTGAGATCGATGACTTACGGGAGTATTCCAACTGGAATCTGCACCCCAATAGTGTTCAAACATATTGAGTAATTATAACAGGATGTAGTGGGTGTGTCAATTATTACAGACCAAATCTGGCTCGATCAGCAAGCCAGTTTTGTTCAACACCGGCGGCATCAATGTCCGTATTATACACACGAACAATAGCCAAGCGGCCTCCCCATAACCCGCCCGGATCCCAGCGTGTCATTAACCCATATCCAATTGAAGGATTAGCGGCACCACCCGGTGGTGCCGCTTGAGTTTGTACCAATGTGTTGTTTACATACAAATTGAGAGTGGTTCCATCAAATGTGCCCACAATCTGATACCATGCTCCAGGTGTTAATGTATATGGGGCAGTAGCTTGAAATCCTGCACCATACCACCAAGCCTGTAAATCATTAACAGTACCGCTAACTGAACCCAGGCCAAGATTGATGGTGCCACCACCGTATGAGTATTCTGTAAATATATTAGGTCCAGCTGCGGTGTTAGTTCCATCATAGTAATGCCAAGCTTCAATTGACCAGTTGGCCAATGTGCCTAAGTTTGTGGAGCTGGCTGCATACTGTCCTGAACCAGGATCAAACTGTATGTATCCACCGTTGGCACTGTTGTATGTGGGACCGTTTACTAGTATAAAAGTTATTGATCCAACTGTGTCAGTCCAGGTAGAGTAGCCCCCTGATCCAGGATAACTTGCAGGATCGCCGGCGTCAAGATTTAACGCTGCCGGCAACGGTGCGGGCGGTGGTAATATTGCTTCAAATGTGATTCCACCACCTATGGTGAGTCCGGTGCCGATTGAGAGTGCCATGTATTATCCTATGTCAAAATATCTAAAAGTTGTTGTTGCACCGTGACATCATTTAGTCCTAGATGCACATTTTTTGCCCACGCAAAATTTGTCAACCAAGTTCCCATGTATAAATCATCCACGGCTGCCCATTGAGTGGTTTCAGGATGCTGTTGTAACCATGTTTTTATTTCTGTTGCTCTTTGTTCATGATATGTGACAGCACCAGGCAACCATGCAGTATAATCAACGGGCATTTTTTTAATGCCTTGAGTCTGATAAAACTCACACATGCCTTCAATGCTGGTTTTTAATTTCCAATCACTGCTTACAACAATTTCAGCACCAGTTTGATCTAGTATTTGATTTAGAATTTCAACTGCTGACGGATCAAAGTCACTGAAATAGGTCTTGTCAGTGCCTGCAAATTCATCCGCAGTAGGCATGCTGTGTTCAGTTCTAATTATCTCAGTAGCACCAAGACACATCACGCCGTAATGATCCAAGAACAGTATTTTCAAAATGTCAGTTCCACTTGAGTTGAAGCTTCAGTTGCCACAAGTCTGTCCACATACCATTCAACAGTTTCAACATCTACAGTTTGTTCTGCCAGTCGCAAACCATGGAAAAATCTATCTGGAATATTTGCAAATTCTGCTCGTGTGCGCGGAGTTCTTGAATCTTTCACAAACTTCATATCTATTACTGGATAGATATTGTTGAATCTGCAACTGGTCAAAACACTGTCAGAGAACAAGTTCATGTGATGGTCGGTGATAACATTGTAATAGTCAATGGTATCTTGAATCACTTGCTTGTTGGTCAGAGTGATCTCTTGACCATGTTCGTTCACAGTGATGGTTCCAACTGGAGTTGCGTCTGTCATTGGATAGGTAAATGCACCTGCTTGTTTGTTAAAGATACGATGTTGATCAAATGTTCGTAAAGTTGTGCCATCATTGAATGTCAACAGGTTGTACTGACTTCCAGTTTCACTGCGTTTGATCCACAAGGCTGTGGTTTCTACATAGCAGCCGCGATCAAAGTCCCAGCTCAACAGTTTGTCAGTGTAGGTGATATCTTCTATTGCCTTGTGTGAGCCATCGCTGAGTGCGATCTGAGTTCCGGCCAACAAGCAAATGCCCGAGGTTCCGGTGGCCGAGTTGGAATAGAATGTGCCTGCATTACTGGTCACATAAGCAAACACAGTAAACGGTGTTGAATTCAAACCGGTTGTAAAGGACAATTTCACTGTTCCAGGAATGCTGCCCAAAGCACCAGTAGCGTACTTTTGACTCGATGTACCGGAAGTGATGATCACACCATATTCAGTTACCGGAGTTACATTGGATACTGTTACATTAGCAAACGCGGAGCCGCCGCCACCTGCATTGCCAACCCCGCTGGTGTCGGAAACCGTGATGGTTTGTACAGTGGGTAGGATTGTTTGACTAGGAACAGCAACACTTGTGAGTTGTGAACCATTACCAATAAAGCAGTTGCCAGTGATGTTACCTGTGGCACTGATCAATCCTGCCGTCAAGATGTTGCCACCAGTGACGTTGCCGGAACTTACCAGACTGTCCACATTGGCTGTTTGGAAATACACCACGCTGTTGAGGCTGTTGCTGAGTGTGCTGTTGGCCTTGTCGTAGACCAAGCTGATGATACTATGGAATCCTGCTATGCTCACACGAGCCACGTTGTCAGCCGCAGGGGTCACTATCTGATTATTCATCAGTGTAACTACAGTGCCAGCACTGGCAGTGACAGCATTGGCTGTGTTGCTTGAAGCACGAATTACCGAATCAACAATGTTCAAGCTACCTGCAGTGACCTGAGGCATCAAGCAATCGGTGGCTCCCTTGACCAACACAGCAGCTCCTGCATTGTTGACCACTAGATTGTTTATTTTGTTGCCTATGATAGTGATGGTGCCCGATCCAGATATCAACACATTGCCCGAGACCTGTAGTTCACAATCATCAACTTCAACATAGCCTGAACTGCTTTTGGTAAATTGTTCGGTCACAGTTGAACCGCTGATATAAACCTGTGAGTTGCCTGCGATGATCAGATTTGCCATTCTAAGTCCAGCAATCCTGCTATCAACATTGGCTATGGTGACTGTGCCAACGACTATAGTGCTGGCACCAGTGGTATCATAGGTTATTAGTTGTGTATTTGTACTGGTTATAGTGGGATTTTCTGTGTATTCACCTGGGTGTATCACGATAGTATTACGGCCACCAGCAACCTGTGTGAGTGCGTGAGTCACAGTCAGATATGGTTGTAATATGTTTCCTGTGCCAGTGCTGTCATTGCCGTCTTTGCTGACGTGCATTTCGCCAGCAAAACTGTTATTGATACCAGTCAACTGACTGCCGTCGCCAATAAAATAGTTACCAGTGATGTTGCCTGCAACACTTATGACATTACCATATGTGATTTCTTTTGAGGTGGCATTGTAGAACACGATTTCAGCTGTGTTGGCCACATCATTGCGGACCGGTGCCACTGTGAATGTGTTGGCTGTGGTTTGATTCAACGCACTTCCAGTGGCATTGATGATAATTGAGTTGTTGCCCTGATCGGTTCGACCAGCATCGCTACCAATAGCCACTGAATTGACACCTTGATTGGTTCGACCAGCACCGATACCAACAGCCACCGCTTCTTGACCTTGTGAGCTATTACCAGCAAGCACGCCAATGGCCACTCCCCCATTGCCTTGTGAGGTTCGACCAGCATAGTGGCCGATGGCTACTGATTCTTGACCTTGTGAGGTTAGTCCAGCATCTTTACCAAATGCCACTGCATGATACACAGTATCTTTTATCACTGCATTATATGGTAATGTTATATTACCATCTGCGGCAAAGGTCCACTGTGCAGAGTTACCAACATTATCGTTGCTGTTGATAACAATATTGCCGGTGTTGGCCAGTTGTATATATTTGTTGTCATCGCCGATAAACTGATTGTAGTATTGATTGTTGCCGGTGTCAAAATGTATGTGAGTGGGTTCGTCATTGATATTACCCCGCACTCGCAAGTACATATTGGCATCTGCGCTGGAACTGCTGGGTGCAAGATACAATCCACTGATGAGATTGCTTGTGCCCGTACCTATCACTATCTCGTTTCTGAATGTTACATTGCCGGTTATTCGGTTACCGTTGGCATAGTTGATTGCGATAGTATTACCGGGCAATGTTAGATTACCGGTGCTATCAAAGGTCCAGGTTTGTTGAGGTGTAGAATTTCCATCCACAATGATCTGGGCAATTGGCGCTTCTGTGTTGCCGTTGTCTAGATACAGTTCAGCGTAACTGTAGGGAGAGTTATTAAAAGCATAGAGGTCAACGCTGGTTGGATTGATAATTATTTGATTAAGATTATTGCCAAGGCTATTGCCCTGAATGGTCAATGAGATGTTGGCATCATCACTGATGCTCATGGTGTCACCAGTGAACACAAAATTACCAATAGCAGCATTGCCACCGCCAACAAATGGTGCGCCATTGGCGTAGAAATACCCATTGGTACGTATACCTGGTGTTATCACATTGCCATTGGTATATGTGAGGTAAGCATCGCTGGCAAAACTGTTGGACCCTGAATTGAATTGTATCTCTCCTACATTTCCTGAGGGATAGTTAGTAGTTGATGTGACTTGATTTGTTGTGCTAAAAGTCTGTTCTTCAAGAACAATGTTTACATTAGCACCTTCAAACACACCAGGTTGACTTGTGGTAGTCAAACTGTTTAATGCAGCTTGACCAGTCACGTATATTGATACGTTAGGATCGGTAGGTGTGGTGGCTGGTCCATTAACATCAACAGTGGCAACAGTAGCAACAATGTTAGCCAGTGTAGTAGTCCCATCAGCACCTGCGCGGAGAATCGTGGGTGCGGCTGTTGTTGGTTCGTACGGTGAAACGCCAGCGCCTGGTGTGGTGATAATAGCCATAGTTCAAGTTTCCTTTGATGTATTTACCGATATCAATGTAATAATTAACAGTCAACAAAAAAGGGCCTTGCGGTGCTTTCCTGAACTTCCCATCCCGGGGTTGTTGCTTACGGGGTATTTATGCTGGCACAGGCAGAACCGTGCCAACGGGCATACATTGCCACACTGACTTGTTTATTACAATGCTCACAAGTTTTTTTCAGCTGACTTGGATGTGTTCCGTTGGCAAGACGTTTTTGATTTGACTCTGCACCAACCCAGGGATTTTTACCTTCAGCAATCATCTTGCGATTATGTTCAGGACCAAGTAAGTTGTGTGTTCCATCTTCAATCAACTTTTTGTTTAACTTGCCGCCTGCATTTGGGCTATTGCCATTCTGCCAGTGATGTATTCCTGCCTCACTACGCCACTTGCTGGGATTATTAGTCAGGTTAATGTGTCTGCCACTGGCCATTGCTGCACTGGCGTTCCGACCATCTTTGTTTGGATTACGGTCACCTTGTAGATTGTGTTTACCTTCACTAACTAACTTATTTTGTTTTTGTCTTAATACTTCAACAGATTCAGGATTAGTTTTAGTCCAGTGGTTATCACCACTTAGTTTTGCTACAACTAATGGATCTTTCATTGGGTTATTAGTCGATTCAAATCCCACAGGATCCGATGTAAGATTCATACAGCCCGGCTTACCGTAGTGTTCAGCAAGGTATTTGCCCTCAAGTAATTTAAGTTCAGTTGAATCAGTTGCATACTCAAGCACTTCTCGTGTAAGTGTTGTTTGATCTTTTATTGATCTTGGCCACATGCCGGATCCAATATAGCCATCGTTGATATTTTCTGTGCTGTGTCTGCCAACATAGTATTTTCCGTTAACGTGAGTTGTTTTGTATATGAAGTGTATCATACAGTTATTTATGATACTCGCCAGCATTACTAAATTTATAGTCAACAAAAAAGCACCCGAAGGTGCTTTTTTGAGTTCTTTTTGACCAATCTCTGATTAGGAGAATGACAAATTACTCACCGCGATTTCTCCCACATAATCTCCGGCATTGCCGAAACTCGATGCGGTGTTGGTGAGCTCAATGAAACCATAACGAGTCATGAACGAAACAACTGGTTCGAATGTTGTTGGATCCAATACAACACCTGAACTCATCAAGGGGATGTATGGGCAGTAGAATGCAGGAGCGTCAGCTTCTGAACTACCTTTGTAGCCAACCAATACAGGTGTAGTGTCGCTAGCATAGCTATCAACAAACACACGCATTGCGCCGTTCAGAGTACCAACAAACTTGGTGTTTGTAGGTGCTTCGAATGTACCTTCTGTAGTACGTGCAAACGCACTAGTAGTAGCACTTTGCAACACTGTGAGTGCAGCAGAGCTAACCACAGCATAGTTACCAGCGCCACGACGTGTGCGTTGGGCGATCAAGTTAGCAACACGGTTGATCAGAACTGCCAGAGCGGCGTGTTCGTCACCAACGAATGTAGCTGTACCAGATACAGTAGCTTGGTTGTATGTGTACTCAGTTGTTGCCAACGAGCGCAGGCTCAACAAGATCTCTTGGTCAATTTCAGCTGTAATCTCTTGTGCCAGAGCTGCCATGATTTCGGCTTCTACGTCGATACCATGCATAGCTTGTGCGTCTTGAGCAGCTTCAAATGTCCAACGAGCTTGCAACTTACGTGTCTTAGCTTCAACAGCTTGCTTCAAGATTTGCACAGAGATCTGACGACCACCGCTACCTTCAAGCACTGATGTGTTAGCACCAGAGTAGATGTTTTGTGTTGGATCAACAATACCAGCTGTTACGCTGCTTGCTGAACTGTATGCTTGAGCAATCAAGAATGGGCTCAATGCTTCTTGACCGGCAGCAGTACTGGTTTGAGCAGTGCTGTTGTCAGTCATTGTGTTGGCATAACGCACACGCAGGGTGTGTATCTGACCAACAGGTCCGGTCATGGGCTGAACGCCAACCAATTCGTTAGCAATAACAGTTGGCATAACACGACGGATAACTGGCAGAATCACACGGTTAAGTGTGGCAATGTTGCCAGAACCAGTAGAACCAGAGCTTGCATTTTCTTTCAAATACTTGCGTGTGTTCTCGAGGATCACATTCATACTGGTGCGCTTGTTGCCTTTTAGGCCTTCAAGAAGGGCTTCCTTGGTTTCATCCCAGCGGCCTTCTAATAGTTGTTGTGACATTTAAGTCTCCTTTAAATTAAAGCCCTGCCAGACGCTTGATGGCAATAACATTGCTGTTGTCAGCGTTATCTTCATCTTGTCTCTGAGCAGTTTTATTACCAGTTACTTCTGACACATTTTCTGAAATCACCTGGCGGGCTTTTACAGACTTGCCTTCAGCTAATACTGCTGGTAGATACTTTTCAAAAGCGTTTTTCAGACGAGGTGTCTGCACGCTTTCGAGTAAATTACGCATGACTTCACGCTTCTCTTCGTTGAGAGGAGAAAGCAGATCGTCTAATGTGTTTTGACGCACATTGGATTCACGGATCACACGTATTTCACGTTCCTTGGACTCAACCAAGACTTTCGCCTTGTGACTGAGTTTAATGGCCTCGGACAGTTGACGTTCTCTTGAGGCGATGATGTTTTGCAACTTGCGAACTTCGGCTTTCTCATTGAGATGAGTGGCACCAAATTCCGCAGCATACGCTTCAAAAATACGACGACCAAAACTGTTCTCGCGAGCAGTCTGGATGTCTTCATGTAACTGACTAAGTTCAGCCTTCAAGTGATGGCTAACAGCTCGACTCATTTTTTCAGCACTTTCTTTTACAAAACGTGCTTTGAGATTCTCCAACTTGCCACGTGCTTCACGCACCAAACGTACTTTAGTTTCCACTACATCACGTTTGTCTTGAGCAAATTCTTGGATCTCACGAGCCAACGCATGCACCATGAAGTGTTCTAGTTTTTCTAGTCCTTCATTGTGCTGCTTGCGGTCTTTGCGTAATTCGCTGATTTCTTCAGATAATTTTGTTACCATGAAATTGTTAAACTTCACAGCACTTTCTTTCATCTTGGTTTGAAACTTCACGCGATCTTCACGCAGGGCAGCTTTCTCTTGGGCAAACTCAGCAAGTTCACCGGTGAGACTTTCTGTCATCATCTTGTCTAAGGCTTCAACCATCACTGTCTTATCGTGCTCGTAGCGTTGAGCAAACTCTTCACGTAGTTCTACTCGAACCTGTTCACGTGCTTCTGTCAGTTTTGATTCCCAAGCTTCGTTGAGTTCTCTGCTGACGTCTTCGTTGATCAGGCCGCTATCTAGCAATGGTTTGATTGCATCTAGCATGCTTTACTCCTTAATTTTGAGATCCTTGATAAGGCGTTTTACTTCCTCACGCAGGTATCTCTGTACCTTGCTGTTCTGACCTGCGTCCTTGGCAATCTCTAACACTTTATGACCATACTTCATATTGCGAAGTCCTTCATAAATTGCACGAGGATATGCATGCGGGGCACTGGGCTGAGCAACAATATCCACAGTGACTATCTCAAAGTCACTGACATGTCCGTTGCCTTCGTTCACGTTACCGGAACCACGGCTCGAAACTCCGAGTTTCACACCCGAATCCAACATGGTCTTGACCAGTTGTCCCATAGGTGTAGGTAATATCTTTAACTTACCGTAACCAGCAGGGCCGTCCATCCACATTTTTTCAATGCAATGACTGACTCTGTCTAGGTTGATTTTTAAATCTTCAGGGTGATCTACTTCACCCAGCACCGAATAACCTTCACGCAGTTGTTCATTGATACTGTGAACCGCTCTACCAATTTCATTCACGGGGTACACACGTTCATTGGCGTTCTTTACTCCGCCTTCGATACATATACCTTCCATGTACAGGGTCTTTCCTGCGCCGTCAGGACCATCTTCAACCAAGACGCGAATCTTGGCTTGGTTGAAGTTTAGATGTTCCTGTAAGTATTTCATTGCTGATTACTTGCCACTACGTGGAAATGGTGTGCGTGTGTTTACACCAGCAGCTTGACCCAAGTTTGGCTTGGTTGCAGGCTTCAAATCTTGCGTGGTTTGAGCAGGTGAGTTACCAACTTTACCAATTAGATCTTTTGTGGTGTTCTTGTAAGCGGCAGTGTCGTGATGACCGCCTTCTGCTTGTCCAGTTTTCACAGGACGACCTTCCATACCCGCTTGTCCACTGTTAAATGCAGTGATAGACTTGGTGTTGGTTCCGGCTGGTTCTGAAGTTACTGGTTTTGGAGCAGCTTTAAGCGTGATGTTTTCCATCATGCCTTCTGTTTCAAATTCGTCGTTGTCCATGCCCATGTCATCCATGCCATCCATGTCGCCCATGTTGTCTGCATCGGGTTCACCGTTGCCCATCATGTGCTCAAATTCAGCCATGAGTTCGTCTAACTTGTCAGCTAGATCCATCACATCGCCTTTGGTAGCAGCTTCATCACCACCCATTTCGTCATGGTCTTGTTCCATGTCATGAGTGAGATCTTCACCGTCTGATTCAGCTTCGTCATCAAACTCTGCATCATCTTCGCCTTCGTGCATGCCCGACTCTTCAGTCTCAACATCGTCGATCATGTCGCCGGCTTGGCTTCCGCCCATCATGTCGTCACCTTCTTCCATCGGAGGATTACCGTCAGTATCTGGCGGCTCTTCACCCATGGCATTGTCTTCTTCTAATTCGTCCTCTTGCATGATATTCTCATAGATCTGACGACTCTTAGATACTACAATTTGATGAAAAAGTTCTTTGGCTTTGGCATCTTCGTCGTTGATAACATATTCAATCAACTTTTCAAACTGATTTTTACTCATTTAACTGGCTCCTATAGATATTCGTTAACTTTGCCACCCTGGCAAAATGTATATCTATATTTACAAATTAAAAGAAAAATATGCCAGTTATGGCTGGTTTTTTGCCAATTAATACAAAAATGTTATGCTGGAGGAGCAACCGGTGGAGCATATTGAGTTCTAATGTCTTTTAGCTTTTCATTATACTCAAATGTCCTAGTATCATTCATTTTTCGCAATTTATTCAATTGCATGAGTGTGAGCTTGGTCTTGCGTAATTGGCCAAGATGAGGCTGAGTGTTATCAGCGGCAACATCTTGATATGCACTGGGACTACGTTCGTAAAGCTCGTTGAGGATCATGAAGTATTTATGCTCCAGGTGCTGCTGCCGCAGCCGGGGGTTGAGCAGCTGGAGTTGATCCAATTGTGCCGCCTGGCGCTCCAGGTGCACCTTCCTGCCCTGCCGGTGTGAGATTTGACATGTCTTGACCCATTGCAACATCGCTTTCTAATCCAGCAGGTGTGATACCCACCGAACGTAGATCTTGTCCTTGTGATGTTTCCAGTTCTGGCTTTGAGCGTTCTTCTTTCCACAGCTTGGAATTTTGTTGAATTTCGTCTTCGGTCAATCCCAAGAAACGCTCTAGCAAGAATCTTTTGCTCATGTAAGGCAGTGCTTCCAAACTGGTAAATGCTGTGATACGTGATGTATCTAATTCAGCTTGACGATAACTGGCAAAATTTTGAGGTGGATTAAACTTGATCTGGAACAGTCCCGCATCAATGTTAAACCCTCTCCAACGCAGGAACATTTTGAATTCATCATCCAGCTTCTGCATGATCAATGCTTGCAGTCGTTCGCAATATTGATTGAATCTGTACTCTTGAATCAGTGCTGTACCCACTTTGCCGTCTTGCATGGTGCGATCTGAATCATCCGGACCTGTGGGCAAATAGCTTGACGGCACACGCAGACCACGAGCCATTTTGTTGTTAAAATACTTTAAATCGTCAATTTCGCCAAGATTTTGTCCGCCGGGCAATACATCTACTGAGCTGCCGCGTCCGTCTACTCCTACTGGAAAAAAGAAATCTTCGTTGATACTGAGTGGATTATAGCTTGAATCCATGATGTTTTGACCGCCGCCGCCGTATGTGGGAATACGACGTTGATGCATTTCATTTTTCACACGTTCCACAAACGCCATGGCCATGTGGCTGGGCATGTTGCCCACGTCAATCTTGAATACTCTACGCTCAGGCGCACGTTGCACACGATAGATCAACATGGCATCTTCCAGCAGTTCTTTTTGCTTGAATACTTTGAAAATGTTTTCTAGGATGCTTTTACCAAATGGCCAGAATGTGTCTAAGCCTTCGTTCAGGCTCATATGCACCACATGCTTGGCATCAATGCAAGTTTCGTTCACAGCACGATTGAATCTGCTGGCGCCACTCATGGCCGAACTAGGTGCTGTATAACCACCGCCTTGCATGCTACCACCAATTCCGCCTGCTCCGCCAGAACTTGGGTTGACCATAAAGTCAGTTGTGGTCTTGGCTGCCACAGTCAAATTCTGAAAATTAGGATTGATGTCACGAATAATGTATTGTTCTGGGCGTTTGCCTTCGTTTTCGTTCACAATCACACGAACCACTTTGCTCATGTCCACCCAGTACATTTCAAATGTTTCTGGGTCACGTACAAAAATTTGATCACCGTACTTGATTGTGTTGCGGAACAGTTTGAAGATTCGTTGATCCAGTTTGTTCAGCTTGACCCATTGCTGCATCTGTTTGCGGATGATTTCAATTTCGTGATCTGTAGGATCATCGTTATAGGTTATGTCAAATGGTGTGTCGTTTTGTTCGTTCAGCTGTGTGGAGAATTCAGATATAATATCTAAACATGCATTCACTTCTGAATCTGCATCCATATTTTCGTACTGATTATAACGTTCAATACGATTAGGGTGTCCACTATACACTTCTGGCAATCGGCTGGCGTAGTTGCGAAAGCTGAAATCAGTATCTGCTTGATTGCTTCGACGTCCGTCGTTTTTTGGATATCCAGGTAATCCTTGATCTCGGCCGCCCGCAATTGGGCTCATCTGTCCAGATAAATCTGCGACTTTGAAAAATTTTTTCCAACCGGTGCCTTGTTTTGGTTCTGCCATAGTGAGTTATTTATTGTTAATTTCTAGACTGTTGCAGTATTCTACCTTGTACACCTAGGCTGCGACGCATGAGATCTACAAGTTCATTCATACTGGATGTTTGTAATCCAATATTTCTAGCCAGTTCCATAATGCCTTGCGTGAGTTCTGGTGATGCACCAGCTGCTGATTGTGTTGTTGTTTCAGTTTTAGGTGGTTCAGGTCTAGTGTCATCCAAGGATGTACGATACTTTGTATTAGGACCAGCCAATGGCTCTGGTTTAGGAACTATATTCACAACCGGAGGAGGTACCACTGGTTCTATATTCACAACTGGTTTGACCAAAACTGGTTTGGCTGATTGCGGCGCAACAGATTTAACTGCTTGTGCAGTATCCAATTTAGGCTCTGGTGTTTGTGGTACAACAGATTTAACTGCTTGTGCAGTATCCAATTTAGGCTCTGGTGTTTGTGGTACAACAGATTTAACTGCTTGTGAAGTGTCCGATTTAGGCTCTGGTGTGCGTAATTCAGCTAGTTTCTGCATGGCTGTTTTATCACTTGCCGCCGGTGCTTCAGTAGTAGGAGTGGCATTTTTAGTGGCATTTTTACCTTTTAATGCATCCATTTTTTCTGTAAATGTAGTTGGTTCTTTTCCAACGTTGTTCAGTGATTTTATTGCGTTGGCTACCGATTCTTCTAAGAATTTTTGGAAATCTGCTGGCTTGACTGAGGTACCGTATCCAGCAGCAGGAGCATTTTGTCCACGGCCAGACCCTGATTCTCCAGGTCTGGCTTTCGTGGATGTTTTTTCTCCAATGTATTGAGGTGGTATGGTAGTAATTACTTTTTCAATGCCAATGGCTAATTCTGCCATTCCGGCAGTAACAGGCCCTACACCTTTTTGCACCAGATTGTCCATGGCAATGGTAGTTGCTGTTTGTGCTTGTCGCATGGCCACTTGATTGTTGATATCTACATCACCACCTTTTCTTAATTTGTCCTGCGCTTCTTTGGCTGCTTTATCATTTTCTTCCGCAGTTTTTGTTCGATTTTTATTTTCAAGCTCTCGTACGCCTGCAAAATCTGCATTTACTTGATTGCTCAATCCTGCTCTGGCCAACGCACTATTTCTATTGAGTGCGCCAGTTGCTTCGGTTGCACCCTTGGTCAGCACTGCACTGGCTTTGTAGTTTTGGCTCATGATTGCCTGGGACATCTCAGGCAACGTTGTATACATTTTTTTAGCTTCTGGACTGTTTACAAATCCACTCATCAGGTCCTGCACACCTTGTTTTAATGCAGCAGGAGTTTGTGCCATCAACTCTCGATTTTGTGCAATTTGATCTTCGGCTGCTTTGGCTCCGGCTTCGTCACCTGATGCTCTTGCAGCGGCTGCTTTTTGTTCTAGTTCTCGTGTGACCGCTGCATAACGCTGATCTGACAGTCGTGCTTCTTCTTCTTTGGCCAGTGCATCTGCTGATTTTCCTGTTAGTTTACTGAGTCTGTCTTGTTGTGCAATATACTCAGCAGCACCAGCTGTAAGTGCTTCTTGTGATTTTTGGGCACTAGCACCGGTTAATGCTTGTAGTCTTAGATAATTTGCTGTACCTTCGTTAATATCCTTGATCTTTAACCCCATGCGTAGAAATTCAGACTGTATTCCCGACTGCTCTATACCAGCAGCAACTTCTGCAAACTTCTTGATACCTTGACTAACTGTGCCGCCCATCACTGCTAACGCTTCACTGTTCTGAGCAATCATTGCTCCAAACTCGGGCAATTGATTCATTGACAAACCAAACTTCTGCATGTTGCTAAACACGCCAGTCATGCCTTCGGCACTGGCACCACCTACTCTACTGAGATCTTGAAAACTCTTGAATAATGCATCACCTTGCTGATTGGCTCTGACTAAGTATGCTCCGGCAAAATCAGTAAGTTTACTAAACGCTGTACCCAATGGTCCCAGCTGTGTTAGCAATGTGCCCAGTGCAGTAGAACTGGAATTGATTACACCGTTGAACGCACTAGCACCTTGTTGGCCATTGGCCATTGCTGTGGTAAATCCAGAGACTCCTGTTCCAATTTGTTTGCCAGCTTGAATTAAACTTGATCCAAGCCCAGCCGATGAAGTTGTTAAATTTTGAGCGGCTTTGCCCATTGCTGCGGCATAGTCCATTGCGGATATAGTACCAGCGTTAAAGGCTGCTTCCAACTCGGCTAATTTTGATGGATCGAGACTCATGTTATATCCTTGTAATTTTTCTCAGGGGTGAGTTTGTCATAATTATATTTAGCGAGGAAAATCATGCTACCAAACAACCCCCTAACACAATATTTCCGTCAACCTGCCATCTACATACGACTGCCTTCTGGAGGTAAATTTTATCCACCAGGCACACTGAATATGCCAGCCAATGGCGAATTACCAGTGCTGCCCATGACCAGTGTGGATGAAATAACTTACAGAACTCCAGATGCATTGTTTAACGGCACAGCCACAGTAAATGTGATCAAAAGCTGTATTCCGTCTATCAGAGATCCATGGGCCATGCCAGCGTCCGACGTTGATGCTGCACTAGTAGGTATCCGCATTGCCAGTTACGGGCATGCTATGGATCTTGATGTCACATGCCCAGCATGCAGTACTGACGAATCAATCAGTGTTGACTTACGTGTGGTCAACGATACATTAAAAATAGGTGATTATGAAAACTCGTTAAGCATTAGTGATTTGGAATTTTGGTTTCGCCCTATTCCATACAAATTTGTAAACGACAACAATCAGATGCAAATTGAACAACAACAGGCCATGCGTGTGCTTGAAAGTGATGTGGACGAAAAAACAAAACTGGAACAGTTGAATCGTAGCATGCGGTTGATCAATGAAACCACATTAAGAACCATAGCCCAGAGTATTGCTGCCATCAAGACACCACAAGCAATGGTAACTGAAACTGAATTTATCATTGACTATCTACAAAATTGCGACAGTAAAATATTCAATCAATTACGTGATCATGTGATTGCAATCAAAAAACAAAGTGATGTGCAACCACTGGCACTGACGTGTAAGGAATGTAGTCACCAGTATTCACAACCTTTTACACTGGATCTATCAAGTTTTTTCGTCGACGCCTCCTGACCTCTAGCCCAGAAGAGATCGACCAGTTGATCGAGAACATGGACAAAGATTGTCAAAACATACGCCAGGAGGCTATCAAGATAAGTTGGTTTATGAGAGGTGGATTAACTTACGATCAAGCCATGGCATTGGGTATGCATGAACGTGAGATCATAAACAACTTGATCAAAGACAATTTAGAGACCACCAAAAAAAGTGGATTGCCATTTTTTTAGTAAAACGGAAACTTTCATTTGTTAGTCTGAAGAAACAAAACAAAAAATGCGTAAACCAAAACCAAAACCAAAATCAGAAGCGCACAAGAAAGCAATTTCACAAGCACGTATTGCAAAATATAAAGCATTACATGAGTCATCTGTTTAGAGACTTGCTACGCAAGTCTATTGATTCGCTGTCGCTCATCAATGTATTTTTGTTTCTTGAATTAGTATCATCTAGATACTGTGGTCATAATTCACCGTATGCACGGTGAATTGATGCATCATCTGAGTGACAGCAGTCATTTATTATAAAGAGATTGTTGTTTCCAACGCAGAGGCGGTTGACCGGTACCCCTTACTCTAGCTTCACATATCAACGGAACCCTAGTGACCCGATAATAAATCCAAGTCCTATGAGCATGGGGTGTATCTTTTTCACAGAGCCCAAACCATTTATTGCCTTAAGTTAGCAATTGCCTTTGACGCCCAAGTCCAGACCGGGTATCGCACCGTTCCTCAATGGGGTTGAGTCATATCACTCAACACAGAGTCTATTAGATATATTTGATTTGCTGCCAGGAGGGGTCGAATGTGACTAGGAGATTGTGATAAAATTTTAAATCAGGTGATAACATCAAGTATGTAAACTCGCCTCGACCTTCGTATTCTTCGTCGTCGAATTCTGAGTCTTCAAATACTTGTTTGACTAACTTGTATAAATCTAGTTTTAGTTGGCCTGACTGATGAGTTTTTTGATCGTTGATTGGTAGTCTGATGTTGTGATTTTGTGTGGCAAACAGATTTATCATATGTGTTTTGATCTGTTCATCACTTTGCTGATACATAGGAATGCAGTTGATTTTATCTAACCATGGGCCTAGAGTCATTGTATACGACATACTATGCGGATCTCCTACAATGACTGATTTTAACAGCACCAGAGGAATTTGATTTATATCATAATTCATGACCGGAAGGATTTTCCTCCATAACCACTCTGTGATTCCTTTGAGATATCTCTTAGTAGGATCTTCAAAAATTCCAAAACACACGGTGCCGGGTTTTAGATCCAAAATGTTAGTTTCTTTCCAACCAAGGGTATTCTTAAACAGGGTTATGTAGTAGTCAGATGCACACTTCCGCAACGGTAAAAACGCCAAGTTCTCATGGCAATACACAGTGATCAAACTGTCTTGCCAATAGCTCTGCGATTCTATCTGCTTGCGTCGATGATTAAACCCATGTAGATTCACACATTCTTGTTGTATTTTTGCCGGCAACTTTAAAAAATCAGCGTAGTTTTCAACCTTAGGCCAGGACTTGTCTTTTACATCATTGTAAAATCTTTTTAAAAATATGTCCGACACGGTGTTATATTCCTATTTTGTTTAGTATCTGCCGGCCGTGTACTCTTACCTGTATATGGCCATTGTAATAGTCTTGTGATTCTAATACTTGTCTGCTGAACTGCTCACGTGCTTCAATGTATGAACATTCACTTTTGCTATTGCAGTAGAAAAGTATTTCTCTGGTAAAATTGTTGGTGCCTAGTTTTTCAATGTCTGCGGATAATTCTGCACTGGATCCATAATATTGCTGCCAATCTGAATCAATTTTGCTTCGTATACGTTTTTTCTTTTTGATGCCGTTTTTTTGTTTGACTGTTCGGTAAGTTGTTTTTGAAAACTTAGCTAGTTTTTTGCCTATGTATTTGCGTCCTGATAGATTATTTGTGATCAAGTAAACAAACCCTACACATGTTTCTGGTAATGTCTCCACTGGGGTGTTTTGATATATCCATGTCATGTATACTAGTTATCATGTTATAAAAATGCCTGTAATTTTTGGATTAAAAAGGTTGCAAATGCTCGATTGCTTTTGATTCCTGGATGTAAATTATCTAATCCCCTGTCTAGAAAAAAATCATTACGATAGCACTGATCTATATTTAACCAGTTACATTGTGTGATACCGTTATACTCTTGATGAATACGATCGTAAATTTTAAAATATTCATTGTCGTCGCGTAAGGTGGCATTTAACATCTGTTGCGTAAATTTGGTAGTCATGCTAGGAGTTCTATTTGGCTCAGTAATCTGATCAAAATAATTGCGATCCCACTCTGTCACTAATGCGTTTAAAAAAAACACAGTTATTCCCAATTTATCACATAATTTTTTTAATACATTGGTATAATTTACTATTTCTACCATGAGATAGTGCGGAGAATACAAGTCAAATAATCTATTCTTGATATTTTCAATATACTTTGCACTGTAAGTTATACCGTTGTTGAGATTTACATCATTAATTTGACTTTTTGGTCCAAAATATAGTTTGGTACTATAAGTTTCTGTTCCTGGATCTAAATGCATTCTAAATAGTTCTGTCCAAGAGACAAACAAATATTCACAGTCGACAGTTGATACAGCATCAATGGCATTGAGAAAAATATCTCGGTTGGTTCCTCCACTCTTTCCAACATTCATCAATTGTGTAGTTTTCAAACGATCAACAGTTGAATGCAGTATGTTGACCCATAAATCTGAATCCAATGATTGATTTAATAATCCGACGCCGGCAGTATATGAACATCCTGAAAATACTGTGTATCTCATGATGCAAGTTCTGTATCTGTGCTATAGCTGGTAAATCCATTCTCTTTTACCACCTTGAGAATGTTCTCTACCCTGCTGGTAAGTTCATCTCTATGACTAACCAACCAAATTGATTTGTGTCGTTCGCGACTCATCTTTTTCAGCAATGCTAATGCATTTTCCACACCCTGAGTATCTAGTCCAGAATCAATCATCTCATCAATGAATAAAATATTGATAGGACTATACAAACTTTCCCATACATCTCTAAATGCCCAACTCATGCTGAGGATTAGTCGATTCCGTTCTCCACGTGATAAATTGTCAAAGTCTAGTTCGCGACCCAGTTCTTCAATGCTCACAGTGAGATCATTCTGAAACTTTACAGTATGTGGCAATCCAATTCGATCAAGATAATGTGTGAGTCGACTGTTGAGATAACTTAAATTTTGATCAATAATTTTCTTGCGTACAAATGAGTCTTTGCTGGTCAGTAGCTTCAGCAAAAACTCCTGATGTTCCTGCACCCTTGTAAACTCGTTTAGTGCATCGTAGCTGACCACTTGCAATGCCTGATGCTGCATGTCTGTAATTTGTTCGGTATATGGATCAGTATCTGCGGTCCTGGCCGCAAGATCCTTGCGCAAGGCATCCACGGTATTTTTGTGATTCAATGCTTGTTCTAAATTGTCATAAAACACCACTGGAGCAGATCCAATGGTACCAAGAGAAATTAATCGATCTTTGTGCTCCAGTCGTTGTGCGTCATTGGTTAACAATTGCAACGCTAATTCTTGAAGATTTTTTTCACGTTGTGCTTTTACAGTGTCCAGACTATTATCATGAATCTCTGTCCCACAAGCAAAACACTTATGACTGGCAATTTGACTGAGATCTTTTTTGATCTGATCAATTTGCTTTTGTAATTTCACATCATCAGCATTAATCTGTTTGATCCAGCAATTTGCATCATCTGTAGATTTCTTTTGCACATGATATGCTTCGAGATCTCTGTGTGCTTGCACTTCTGCGCCAATATCAATGTGTTCAAGATCGGCAATGCCTTGTGCAAGGCTTTCTGTGTCTTCTGTTTGTTTGCGTAGCCACAGGGTTCGGCGTTTCTCTAAACTGACAATCTGTTCTTCAATACGCTTGTTAGCTTCTTGCACAGCACGGATACGTAGTTCTTCTGCTTGGATAGAATCTTTGGTCTGTCTGTTGAGTTCTTTGATGCGATCTGCACGCTCACTCAGCAGCGTGATGCCCAGCAGTTGTTCAATGATTGTTCGTTGTTCATTGGCTTTGAGACTCAAGAACGGCGGCGTATATGTGTTTAATGCCACAATGTGTTGGAACATGTCGTGACTCATGCCTAACACACGTTCTATGGCTTCTTGTGTTTCTCTTGAATCGCCTTGTGCTTCGTCTTGTGCCGCTTGGTGTTCGTTGTTGACATAGAACTTGAGCACATTGGGTTTACGACCACGTTCAATTCTATAATTCTGGCCACCCACACTGAAGTCTAAACTCACTAACATGTGTTTGGCATTGGTCTTGTTTACAAGATTGTCTTTGCGTATGTTTGATAGTGCTTGTCCATACAATGCATAGCTTAGAGCATTGATAATTGTGGTTTTGCCGGTACCGTTACGTGAGCCGTCACCACCCATGTCCAAGTTTTCACCTAGTACCAAGGTAAGGTCACTGCGATCAAAGTCAATAGCCTGTGTGGCATTGCCCACACTCATGAAGTTTTTAACAGTAAGATTTTTAGTTTGAATCATAAAGTCTTATTATACACATAACCCATGGCTTTTGCAACCTCAGGATGGGTATTGGCAAAATTCTGATTCCGTATGTGATCAAAGTGCTTACAAAGTTTTATAAATTCTTGACCATCCGAATCTGGCGCCAATTTAACATAGTTTAAAATATACTGCCTAGAAAGTGTTTGTTTTAAGTGTCTGACAGTGAGATTTTTAATTTGAATCATTACGGATCTTTATTGCTTCTTGATAATGTTGATACAGCATATTTTCTGGCCACTGTCTGTACTTGGAATACCATATAGGAACAATAGAAATATTACCATATTCAGCAGACAACGTTAACAACTTTATGCAATTAATTTTATAATCTGTTTAGTGTTAGAAAAAAAATCAGCAAAATCATTGTGCGGAACTTCTATACCAAAATTTATCCAAATATAATAATAAATTACAGATTGTGTCCATATGTCTGTGATATGAGTGAGATCGCATAATTGCTTATTTTGCACTGATGTGATAATTTCTTGTGCAATTTTAATTGGTTCAATGTGTTTAACATTTCTAAGATACCACTCGGACCATATCTGATCAAACGGTTCTACCTTTACAATCAAATTTAACATATTAAACAAATATTTGTAGATTAACAAATCATCAACGTTTAATGAAGGATCAGCTGTGTGCTTCCACGCCGATCTCAGCGGATGATCACGTAAATATAAAAAATATTTTTCTCGTTTGGCCCACAAGTCTTGGGTATTCCAGATGTCGATAGGTAGCTCGCGCTCGAGGCTGCTCTCCATAGCTTTCTCTATCATTGTTTGAGCAACAATAGGCCAAGTATAGTCGGTGTAGCAAATTTTAATAATGGTTGAATTGGGAAAAATATGTTTAAACTGTTCGCCTTCATCATTAATACCGCTATCAATCAACACTGAATAATTTTTGTTGTCTTCAAACTCAAAAGTTCCTGTCCAGGCACCGTGCAAATATTTAGGTACAACCAAATCAAGATCATGGCTATTTCCGTTATTGCTAAACGTTAGTTGTTTTTTTGGTCTAACAAAGTTTTCACCATGCAATGATAGAATTGCATTGATAAAATGTCCAAACCCTCCACTGGGATACCACACACAGTAGATCATAGATTCTGATAGATCTTCAACAGCAGTTTGTTATCGTAGAATTCGGATTCAATGTTGGTTATCTGGTCTGTGACAATTTGATCCACACTTTCAAACTTGATCTCACCAGGAGCCATGTCTATATCCACTGAGCTGGATTTATTAGGTATCAAAGCCATCTCTCTAAGACTGTAGTCTTTGATGTATGTTTCTTTGATAAAGTTGGCCTCTTCGTAACTAATCTCAATATCCAAGTTCACACGCACATGCATCTTGGGTGCAAGCAATTTGTCTGCATTGTCAATGATGTTGGCCAGTCCTAACACTCGATATCTAGGTTGATCAGGCCAAGCATGGTATACAGGATCCCGGCCCCATTCTATAATGGTCAATCCTCGATCATCATCGCCGGCATCTGCATAGTTGTGGGGAAATGCATTGCCAATATAAGTGATGTTTTTCTTGGTCTGGCGTTTGTGGAAATGACCGGTAAACACATGTTCAAAGTTGTTGAAATCTTCTCTGCGCACTTCGCCGTGATCTGGCATCTCTACCATGGCGTTCATCAAGTAGCCAGGCAATTCAAAGTGCCCAAACATGTATTTGCCTTTTAGCTTGGGGATACGTTTGTAGTCATCGCCTACCAGCCAAGGAGCAATGACCACATCACCAGCTGTAACCCAATCATTGCAGATTTCAACGTTGGGTAAATGTTTGGCCCATTCAACACTTTGGATATCACGTTTATCGCGATAGTACAAATCATGATTGCCCGGGATGAAATAAACACTGGAAAAATTGTCATTCATGTGCTCCAGTGCCCGAAGGCTATAATTCAGCGTGACAATGTTCAAACTGGCTCGATTGTTGTGCCAGTCGCCCAGGAACATGCAGGTCTCGCAACCTTCCTCTCGGGCTTTGGAAGTGGCCCACTTCACAAAGTTCAAGCAGTCCTCATTGTGAGTGACACTGTTGCTCTTTAGGCCAAAGTGGATGTCAGTGAAGATTGCGGCTTTTCGGAATAGATTACTCATCCTTTGATTATACTACTCATCCAAGGTGCTTACAACCGGTCCGGACATGGCTTCCATTGAGTGTTTGCCGGAGTTTTGCCGAGTCCATGAAGGATTGAGTCCGTTCATCTCCAGGATGTCGTCACGTATGTTCTGCATCTTCTTTTCAATGTTTAGGATACGAGTAAAGCTATTAGTGATAGCGGCAGTATAATATGCAAAAGGGTTCTGCGATTTTGATTCGTCAAATTGCAGTCCAATTTGACTGAGCTGTAACAAGGCTTGACCGCGCATTTCTTCATTGTAAGTGTATCCTCTCCAGTTTGATCTTGTGGCATAACGTTCGCACAGTTTCATAAACATCCGAGCCAGAGTGCGAGTCATCTCGCCATGATCCTTTGAAAACTCCCCAGTTTCAAGATCTCCTTTCCAATGGCTTTTGCCAACCAAAAACGGAATTTTGTTCTCGTCCACACGATAGTGAAAAAATGGAGGAAAGTTCACTCGCATGTGTGTGGGATCTAGCATGGGTTCGTCGATTATTCCTGCCAGTGTATCTTCTTCTACAGGATCGTCTAGCTCCAGCAGCTCTTCTAATTTGCGTTTTTTGGCAGCAGCTTTGGTGATTTTTTTAGGTGCCATGGGTATGTGTTCCCAGGTCATGATGCGAAAAACAATGTCTGTGTTGGGTATCTTTTTTGGATCAATGATTTCACCAGTTTCACGTTTGATGCGATCTGCTTGATTTCTACGTGCTTCGGCGGTGCTCTTTTGATTGATCTTGCTTACTGATGGTAGGATGATATCGTATTGATGATCCAACACAGGATCTCTAAAAGCACAATAATTCTTTTTGCTAAGGTGAATTTCCTTGAGAATATCTCTGTTGTTGAGATAGTTGGTCTTTGGTGTTGCTCTTGTAATGGTTGCCATCAGGGCGAGATCCTTTAAAATATTATTTATTATAACACATTTTTCCAGTTTGTCAATGGTTATAAACTGCGCGGTTTATTTTTTGGGTAAATAAAGGATAGGAATTATCATGGCATACATCAAAAGCAACGCAACAACATTTAATCAATTGATACAGCAAGGTTTATCAGTGGCCGAAGCCACTGCGCAATCTGGAATCAGTGCCGATGCTGCTTCATATGGGTCCGGCACAAATTTCAATGCAGGTGCAATAATTCCAGGTGCCGGCGGAATTGTTGATCCATTGGGACTAACACAAGTATCTTATACACAACCAAGTGTTGCACTGAATTCACAATCTCCTTTGCAGACTACATCAGCACCGTTCACTGATCCACGCATAATTGTGGGAGCACCGCCACCTCCTATTACAGATGCACCGGCCCAGGCAGTAGATGAATTCACCGGGATAGATCAACAAGTTGCAGCTAACGCAGCAGAAAATCAACCATTTCCCTATGGTGATGACGCCACAGGTGTGGATGCTCAGGTAGCTGCTAACGCAGCAGAAAATCAACCATTCCCCTATGGTGATGACGCCACAGGTGTGGATGCTCAGGTAGCTGCTAACGCAGCAGCAGCACAAGAATTCCCCTATGGTGATGACGCCACAGGTGTGGATGCCCAGGTAGCTGCTAACGCAGCAGCAGCACAAGAATTCCCCTATGGTGATGACGCCGCCGGAGTAGATGCTAGAGTAGCTGCTAACGCAGCAGAGAATGTGGAACAAAGTGATGCTGAAACAGCTCGACTGGCAAGACTAGATCTAGAAGCCACGCCCAATGAATCATCAGCTGAAACAAATAGACTCATTGCTCAAAATTCACAAGCTGTGGTTGGAACACAATTGGCACAGCGACAAGCAGTATTAGAAGCTCAACGCAAATTGGTCAACAATGGTGATTGGCGTGTTCGCCTTAGTCTTGCTGCCGGTGCCACCTATTTGTATAATGCATCCAGCCCTGGCATATTGCAACCATTGGCTCGAACTGGAGGAGTAATATTTCCATACATGCCCAAGATTGATGTAGCATACAAAGCTGATTACGATTCATATGCACTTACACATTCAAACTACAAGGGTTATTTTTACAAAAGCAGTTATACTGATGCTGTGAGTCTTACTGCAACTTTCACAGCACAAGACACCGCCGAAGCTAATTATTTGTTAGCGGTGATACATTTTTTTAGATCAGTAACAAAAATGTTCTATGGTCAAGATGCACAACGTGGTGCTCCGCCACCGATGGTATATCTCACTGGTCTTGGAGAATATCAGTTTGCAGCACATCCTTGTGTGGTTAGTAGTTTTCAATATAGTTTACCCAACGATGTAGATTATATTCGTGCAGGCAGTACCAACATCAATGGTACTAATTTGATCACCCGCAGAGCAAGACAAGATTTGCCTACTAACCCCATAACAGGTGCTATCAAAAGATTAGAAAACTTGTTCTCTAGTCAAGGTATCAACAAAGGTGCTATTGTGAGCCCACAGGCACCGCCAACTCTGGGTAAAAATTCACCAACTTATGTTCCTACCAAGATTGATTGTACAATAAGTTTATTGCCTATGCAAACTCGTGCTCAGGTCAGCCAAGTGTTCAGTCTCAAGAGCTTTGCCAACGGTGACTTGATCAAAGGAGGATTTTGGTAATGGCCACATACGACTCAACCAGTGCATACTATACCACAGGGTATAGTCAATTTTTCCTGGACGTGATGGCTAATCGTGCTATCCCCAAAGAAACCGATGATCGACTTATGCAAATAAATCAGACATATCAGTATAGACCCGATCTGTTGGCATTAGATTTGTATGATAATCCTGGCCTTTGGTGGGTTTTCTATCAACGAAACCCAAACACGCTCACAGCACCACCGTTGGATTTTAAAGTAGGTGTACAAATTTATCTACCTAAAATAACCACACTACGCGGCGTATTGGGATTCTAATCAATGTCATCATTTATTCAAAGCGAAATTTTACGTGTCAAATTGGATATTGAATACACTCAAGACAGTGTACGTGCATACGAGGAAAGATTACAAGATCCAAATATTACGCCATTGCAACGAGCCTCGGCTCAAAGAAACTTGGCTCAACAACAACAAAGACTTGTTGCCTTGCAAGGGGAACAGGCCACTTTACAAACGCAGGCCAACGCTCCACCAAGCAGCGCCGGCGATGTTGCAGCCGTGGCACAAGGAGCACGTGATGATAATGCCAATACCAGTGCAACAGCACCACAACAGCTGGTTGAAACCCCAGATGGTCGCATTACTAACAAACCCCCCACAGTAGATACCAATGCTAATCTACCCAATACTGCTGATAATGGCAATACGGATTCAGGAACCGATGACGAAACAAGATCATTAAATGACACCCAATCTATTGCATCTCCTGAGCCATCAGGGGCATTGTCAGCGCCGCCATTCTTGGATCCTCAACAACGAGCAGAGTTCAACAGCTTGCAAACTCAAGGAGCATTGCCCAGCTATGCACCAGTGAACAATGCCACACAAGGTGGAGTAGGCGCACGGGGAGATGATGCTGCACAACCTACAACCAATACAGTGCGAAATAGACTGGATGAACTGTACGGTGGTGCGGCCAATGCTATCATATCACAAGACAATATCTTGGATTACTATGCCAGCTATACCTATAGTCTCAGCTGGTATCTAGTGGATCCAGATACCTATAACAAATTGGTCAAATCTCCAAAAAGAAATCTTGAAGGCTATTATCTCCTGGTACAAAGTGGCGGAGCACCAGCAAACAATCAAGTACCTGCAAACAACGGCACTGATCCCACTGTGCAAACATCTGGTACAGTGGGCTATGGACGAAGTCCATTTTTTCCACTGGACTATTACATTGATAATCTTGAATTTGACGTTGCTTATGCAGGTACTGCAACCAATGGTGCAGCTACATTTAGCAATTTAACCTTTACCATAACTGAACCCAATGGAATTTCTTTGCTAGATAATTTGTACAGTGCCGTGGCAGATTTGTACAGCAAGAAAAATATTACCAAACCAGGAACTCCGCCAAATTACTCTGCTGCAATGTATGTGATGGTAGTAAGATTTTATGGATACGATGTGGACGGAAATCTTGTGCAGCCTATTGCACGACGTACTGGAGTTACAGATAATCGAGCAGCAGTAGAAAAATTTATTCCTTTCATTATTAGCAACATTGATTTTAAAGTAGCTAACAAACTGGTTGAATATCAAATTGCAGGAACATTACCAGGAACCGCTACAGGATTTAGTACCAATCGTGGTAGTATTCCGCAGAACTTTCAGTTCCAAGGAACCACTGTCAGGGACATCTTGGTCGGAACTGTGGCTCAACAAACAGCCAGCGAAGCAGCAGGTGATCAGACCAGAAATGGTGTCCCTATCCAAACATCTCCGCCGGGCAGCAACAATGTTCAAGATCCCCAACAACAAGCACAAGCTAGACTAGCGGCGATCAACAACAACGGATGGGGAGAAGGATAACATGGCTGATAATTTACAACCACAACCAAGATATTCCAGCAAACCCGGCGAAAACGCACTGGGTGGTGTTGGCGCACCACCCAAGGCTGATTCTGCTCCAAAACCCGGTGCCACTGATACCGGCACTGGATTGATTGCAGCGCTCAATGCCTATTGGGGAGGCATAGCTAAATCCAAAGGTATAATACCTGACATATACGAAATCAAATTTGTTGACCCGTTGTTGAGCAATGCCAGTGTGGTACCACCAGGTCCACTGGACAAAAGTTTTGCCGGCGGATCTTTGCAGGTCACTGCTGCTGATGAATTACTCAGTGAAAAGCAAAACATGAGTCCGGCAGTGCGACAACGATCAGCCACTGCCGGACAACAAATTATACAATTTATTGATACAGTATTACGTAACAGTAACTATATCACAGATCAACAAAAAGTAATATGGAATTCAAAAACCAACACATGGGAATACAACGGAAAACCTGCACAAAACTTTGTGTGGTTTAATATATCTTGTCAAGCAGAGCAGCTGGAGTACGATCCCAAGCAGAATGATTTTGCATACAGAATAACTTATATCATTGCACCGTATCAGATTCCTGTTCAGAGTGAATATTTTGACAACGGTTCTTTTAGAGGTGTGCATAAAGTTTACAACTACTGGTTCACTGGGCAGAATTCTCAAGTCACACAATTTGAACAAAACTACAACAATGCTTGGACGCAAGCCTTGACCAGCGACGTATCTGTCAGAGCAGGCAATGAATCCCAAGCCAGTCGAGTCAACAGCAGAGAGCAATGGAAAAAAAGATACATGCCTGCTAGTAATCAAGCCAGACAAGGCAGCGATGGTAATACATTTGAACCAGGAGCTAATGCTGCTGATTATCTTTACTCCGTTGATACTGCTACTATTGCATTGAATATACTGGGAGATCCTGCATGGATTCCGCCACCTACCAACATACAGCCAGGGCAATTTACAACATCACCATTTTTTGCCGATGGCAGCATTAACACCACAGCAAGTGCAGCATATTTTGAATTTGCCTGGAACAAGCCAACCGATTACAATACCACAACTGGTCTCATGGATCCTGGTCAAAACAACTTTGGATCCAACCGGGCTGCTGGTCGAGCAGGTATTGCTCAACAAGCAGTTTCGTATCAGGCCACTGGTGTAAAAAGTAAATTCCGTGGCGGAAAATTCACTCAAGAACTATCTGGAACATGGTTACAAACACCTGCCAAGAATGCTGTGGCTGCTGCTGACACAGGTAGAAAAACTGATCCTGCAACTGGAACAAAAACTGTGGGCAGCATTAGTAATGTTCAAGATGCTGCACAACCAACCGCAGTTAATTCTTTAGGATTACTAGCCGGTTCATCAGTATACAGCATTAATAATGTTCAAGATCGCGCCCCATCAGCAGTGAATATTGAATCGTCATCAACTCCCAATTCAATTTCGTCAATTAGCAATGCAGAATTACTGCCGGCAAAACCTCCAGGTATTGACGGTGCAGAGCCAACTACAGAATTTCAACCGCCACCGGTTCTACGGGGAAATCCCACTGCTGGATTTGATGGCCTAGATTTATCACCAGCTCCTGCTCCAACTCCTCCACAGGGTATAGTTAACGACGATCAGGGACCCTAAATTAAGAGTAATAAGGAACAATAAACAATGGCATACAACAACAATCAAGCATCGGGAACAACAAAAAATTTCAAGTTTGATCGCGGCGGTACACCAGCCGAGATGGGACCATTCATTGGCAGAATTGTCAACAATATTGATGCCACCCGAACTGGTCGTTTACAAGTGTTTATTGAACAATTTGCTACAGGGCAACCTAGTACCAATCCTGAAACTTGGCGCTGGGTGAGATATTTGCCACCGTTTTATGGTGTAACAGAAAAAAACAGTACCAGTGCAGGTACAGGTTCGTATCCAGGCAATCAACAAAGCTATGGCATGTGGTTTACTCCTCCAGATATTGGAACATCAATCATGTGTTTTTTTGTCGAGGGCGATCCTGATCAAGGATATTATATTGGCAGTGTGATTGACAACAGTTTGAATCACATGTTGCCAGCCATTGGTGCTGCCAACAAATCTCAGTATGTCACACAGAACAAAACTCAAGCAGCATATTTTGCCAATGCTCCGCAACTTCCAGTCACTGAAATCAACACTGCCAACAAAGAAGTGGATCAAAATCCAAGATTTTTTGATCAACCCAAACCAGTACATAGTTATCAAGCAGCTATATTTTTCCAACAAGGACTAGACAAAGATCCTGAGCGTGGACCTATTATCTCTAATGCACAACGAGAAAGTCCAAGCACAGTGTATGGAATATCCACTCCTGGCCAACCAATCTATCAAGGTGGTCTGGATCCTGCTACCATACGCAAACAACTCAGTACAGGCGCAGTTAAACCGCAAGATGTCACAGTGATTGGACGCAAAGGCGGCCATACATTGGTAATGGACGACGGCGATTTAGAAAACAAAAATGCTTTGTTCAGATTGCGCACATCTAAAGGTCATCAGATCATGATGAATGATTCAGAAAATTTCTTTCAGATCATTCATGCCAATGGCCAGTCCTGGGTAGAGTTTGGAGAAGAAGGCACCGTGGATGTGTACTCTACTAACTCGGTAAATGTTCGTACTCAAGGTACCATAAACTTACATGCCGACAAAGACATTAACATGTACGCTGGCGGCAATCTCAATATGAAATCAAATGCTGATACCAATATAGGTTCTGTGGGCACTATGAATATAGCCAGTCAAGGTGAAATGGTATTATATAGCCAGTCAAGCATAGGTGTAAAAGCTGACGGAACACTGGCATTACAAAGCAAGACAACTGGATCATTTGATGGTGGTTCTGCATTGCGATTCAAAGCATCAAGAATAGATCTCAATGGATCGCCAGCAATATCAGTTACAACTCCTCGACTGTATCCCAAAACAACATTAGATGATACCGAATTTGATAATTCAACTGGGTGGAAAGTAAAACCCAAATCTTTAGAAAGCATTGTTACTCGTGCCCCTACACATGAGCCATATCCGTATCACAACAAAGGTGTGGCAGTGAGTGTAAATCTTGGAGGTACAGGGTCTCCTACTCCGCCACCGGCAGCAGAACCAGTTCCTACCAATTGGAGTATCATAAGAAAATCATGAGTAATTTTACATTTACAGGCCCAGATGGCGCAACTTATGAAGTACAAGGCCCGTCCACTGCTACTTTTGCTCAAGCTCAAGCAGTGTTTGCTCAACAAACATCTACAGGTGGGTTAACTGGGTTACCAGTGGGCGGGCTAGTCAATGCAGTTACACAATCAGCCGGCGGGTTAAGTTCTGCGTTAGCACAGTTGGGACCACAAGCTATAAGTTTAACAAAACAAATAGGCAATTATATCAATTTGCCAAACTTAACTGGGTTGCCAGTACCAAATGCTATAACGGTCAGCAACTTTGTTGACACCAGGACCACAGCACAATCCATTGGAGCCATTGGATCTACACAGATTCAAGGGTTGGTGGCACAAACTGCTGCATCGGTAAATCAAGCCACAGATGTAATTACCAATACCAAAGGACTAGGACAATTTGGACTTAATGCTGATCAACTGCAACTCTCAGGATTGATCAAACCAGGAGTAGCTGATCAGATTAATTTAGACCCATCACAATTTACCAGCATTTTGTCAAGTCCCACAAGCTGGACAGGCAAATTGGGTGCCACTAACCTTACTTCTGTACTCAGCAGCAGCAGTTTACAAACCTCAGTTCAACAAGGATTAATGAGCACAAACTTTGATCAGCTTAAACAGCTGGGCGCAATCACGGGATTAGAATCAGCATCACAGTTGGGTCCTTTAGTGAATGTGGCCACAAAATTTGGTGCAGGTACTGCCACTGAATGGTTATCAAGTGCAACCGGAGCATCGGGTATCACAAGTGCAATAACCAATGGATTAAGTAACAACGTAAGTGCATTAACAGGCGCTGCAAGCAGTTTGTTATCCGGAGGAGCGGGCAGTTTATTATCTGGGAGATTGCCGTCGGTGCCTGGGTTGTCTTCAGCAATAGATGGCTTTGCACAATCTGCACAATTTGCGCAGGTATTTTCTTCTGATATTTCTTCTCTGGGCGGCGGTGGTAATCCTCTTGAAGCAGGTACCGTAACACCCACAGCGGCAGCAAACACAGTGAATAGACAAACTGTAAATCAAGCAGTATCAGCAATAATTGGTAATAGCAAGATACCTGTTCCAGATTTTATACCCGCAGTGTAAATCTGCGCTGGAATCCAATGGATAAATATAAACATGCCTACATTCATTGGATTCAACACACAAAATCAATACAAGAAGTTTACTCTAGTAGACCAAGAGCTAATCAAACGTGACCTCTTGAATGCTTTTAACATATGGCAAGGACAACTGCCAGGGCGTCCTGCATACGGCACTATACTTTGGGATTTTTTGTTTGAAAATCAAGATCAAACTACCATGGCTGCTATCTTGCGAGAAGTGCAGCGTGTGGCCGGCGGCGACCCCAGAGTAGCATTAACAGATGTAAATTTATTCCCACAAGAAAATGGTGTATTGATTGAACTTGAAGTGCAGTTTGTTCCTAATACTGATGCTCAATTGCTGAGTGTGTTCTTTGATCAACAACAACGTAGAGCATCGTTTGTATAAACGTAGCCGTTTATAGATTCGGTAAATAACAAATAACAACGGACGATCATGGCAACCACTACTAGACAAACAGTTATATTCGGGGTAGAAGATTGGAAACGCATCTACGAGACCTATAGAGAAGCGGATTTCCAAAGTTACGACTTTGAAACCTTACGCAAAAGTTTTGTAGACTATCTGCGCCAGTATTATCCTGAGACGTTCAATGATTACATTGAAAGTTCCGAATTCATTGCATTATTAGATGTAATAGCATTCATGGGTCAGGCCATGAGTTTTCGTAACGATCTCAACACCAGAGAAAACTACATAGACACTGCTGAACGTAGAGACAGCGTGGTTCGCCTGGCCAATTTAATAAGTTACACACCCAAAAGAAATACTGCTGCCAGTGGATATCTCAAGGTGTTTTCGGTACAAACCACAGAAAATATTACAGATTTCAATGGTATAGATCTAGCCAATGTCACAATCAACTGGAACGATCCTACCAATTTCAACTGGTTGGAGCAGTTCACCGCTGTTGTCAATGCAGCATTAGTAGATACACAGCGAGTTGGTCGCCCAGGCAACCGTGAAACTATTGTGGGTGTGGACACATCAGAGTATTCAATTAACCTAGTGCCTGGATTTTTGCCAGTGCTGCCTTACACAGCCACTGTGGACGGCGTCAACATGCCATTTGAAGCAGTGAATGCCACCTCGGTGGGAACACCATCAACTTCACCGTTTATCTTTGAACCAGCACCACAACCCAGTGGCATTTTCAACATGTTGTTCCGCAATGATTCACTGGGTTATGCAGCAGCCAATACAGGATACTTTTTTTATTTCAAACAAGGTGTATTACAGAATCAAGATTTTAACTTGGCCGAACGTATCCCTAATCGTACAGTTAATATCAATATTGACGGTGTAAACAACGAAGATCGTTGGTTGTTCCAATTGGACAACACTGGCACCGTGACTAAAGAGTGGCAGTATGTACAGTCTGTATATGCTGCGGCAGCAGAACAATTGGCTCCTGAACAACGCAGTTTGTTTTCAGTAACATCCAGAGCCAACGATCAAATTACATTGACATTTGGTGATGGGGTATTCTCAGCTGTGCCCACCGGATTGTTTCGTGCGTATGTTCGTGCATCAAACGGATTGCAATACATTATCAATCCAGACGAAATGCAAAGTGTTGTGTTGCCTATCAGCTATATCAGCAGATCAGGGCAAATAGAAACTATCACATTCACTTGTGGTATTACAACACCTGTAAGTAATGCTCAAGCTAGAGAAACACTGGATGAGATCAAACAACGTGCGCCTGCCAGATACTACACACAGAATCGCATGGTCAACGGTGAAGATTATACTAACTTTCCGTTTACTGAATACAATTCTATCATAAAGAGTTATGCATTAAATCGTGCCAGTATTGGCACCAGTCGATATCTTGATCTAGTAGACAACACAGGCAAGTATAGCTCTACAAATATTTTTGCGTCTGACGGTGCCTTGTGGGAAGACAATCAGCTGCCTACATTTTTGTTTACTTGGCTTACCAACAATGAAATTGCCAATGTGATTGTTAATCAAGTACAGCCTTTAATATCAACCAATGCATTTGTGCAGTTTTACTATGACAACTTCATTAGACCAGATCTAGCAGTGTTAAATTTATCCTGGAATCAGAGTACAACCTTGGCCAACGAAACCACTGGATACTTTAAGAATGCTGCTGGTAACCCTGCGCCTATCAGTATATACAGCAGTTCTAATTCAAAGTTTATCACTGTGGGCAGTTTGGTTAAATTTGCAGCACCACCTGGATATTTCTTTGATGCTAACAATCGTCTCAAGTTGGGTATACCTACCTTGGCCGATGAACGACTGTATTTTTGGGCTAGTCCTTTAAGTATCTATTTAGACGGCACCAATCAAGGGCAAGGAAACTTTGTGGACGGAACAGGTCCGGTGGCATTGAATGTTTTTGTACCAACTGGTGCTATACCTGTACGAGTAATTCCATTGTTGATCACCAGTTTGCCCAGTAGTTTGATCACAGAAATCACACAGCAAATTTTGCTGTATAGAAATTTTGGTCTGGGTTATGACAACACAGGTGAAATCACAGGGACTCCTTACACTTGGTATCTAATCACTTCCAACAACATAGACATTGATGCCAAATTTAGTTTGGCCAATGCAGGCAGCACATCGGGTACAAATCAAGATGCTTCATGGATGATACAAGCAGTGACCAATGGAACAAAATACACCGTGACCAATCGTGCCTTGTTATACAACTGGGGATCAGTTTTACAAACCAGATTCTTCTTTGAGAATGGCAATCGAATTTACGATCCTCGACTGGGCAACATAGTGAGCGACTATATCAATGTGCTCAAAGTCAACAGCTTGCCTGACTCAAACAGCCCTCAACCAGGAGATATCTATCTCAAAATTACTGGACAACCAGTGGAGTCTGATGGGTTGGTTGACGACTTCCAAGTCATTGTCAGTTACGAAGACCGCAACAACGATGGGGTCACAGATAATCCTGATTTTTTTGATGAGATTGTTGCACCCAATGTGAATTCAAATACAAAATATGTGTTTTTCCAAAAGACTGTGGACTTTGATAATCTACAACGTTATTTGTTGATTGCTCCGGGCATTGTGAATTATGACTATGCTACCATGAATGATATTGAAGTTGTAAAAGCCCAGTATATTGTTGGACAGATATTTTATGCATATTCTCAAACAATAACAGTAGGGCCATTGGCTGGACAAGTGGGTGCGTTTTATCAATTGGTAATCAGTACCAATGGAACAAAAATACTACTAGATGTAACTGCTGAGTGGTTGGCCAAGGTAGGTCGATCAGGTATGTATTTCCAATACAGGCACAATGCTCCGTTGACAGATCGTATTGATCCAGGCACCACTAACATTATTGATTTGTATGTGGTCACACAGGCCTACTATACTTCTTATCAGAATTGGATTAGAGATTCAACAAACACAGTTCCCAAACCAGATGTTCCCACAATCAATGAACTTGACACCGCGTATCAAGGCCTGGACGCTTACAAGATGATATCTGACAATATAGTATTAAATTCAGTATCATTCAAACCATTGTTTGGTCCCAAAGCAGCTGAAAATCTACGTGCAACTATCAAGGTAATACGTGCTGCCAATTCCACTGCCAGTGAAAGTGAAATTAAAACCCTGGTAGTGGCCAATTTGAATGAATATTTCAGTATTGACAAATGGAATTTTGGAGATACATTTTATTTCTCAGAACTGGCTGCGTACATACACAGAAACATGGGCGGTATTGTGAGTTCAGTGGTCTTGGTACCACTGGATCCGACAAAATATTTTGGTGATTTGTATGAAATACATTCGGCACCAAATGAAATATTTGTAAATGGTGCTGGTGTAAGCTCAGTGGAGGTTATCACTTCCTTGACATCAACTAATATCAGAACTGCACCCGGCAGCGGAGTAATTTAATGGCCACAACAAAGTCGGTAGATTTTTTACCACCAATATTTCAAACCAGCACCAACAAGCAATTCTTATCGGCTACCTTGGATCAACTGATTCAGGAACCTGAGTTCAAAAAAACCCAAGGATTTGTTGGACGTCATGTGGGCCCTGGAGTAAATCCCAACGACTACTATGTAATCGAACCCACTGCGTCTCGATCAAACTATCAGCTGGAACCGGGTGTTATAAGTTTAGTACCTGATACCAATACCATTCAAGATGCAGTGACTTATCCAGGTATCACCGATGCAATAGGTCGTCAAGGCGGGTTTACCAACAACTCGTCAAGACTTTATACCAGCGATTATTACACTTGGGATCCTTTTATAAACTTTGATAAGTTTACAAATTACAGCCAATATTACTGGTTACCCGGCGGGCCAATATCCGTAGGTGTAAGTGGATCTACAATTCCTACCACTGCCACATACGATGTAACCAGAGCAACTACATATTATGAATTTTCAAGTATAAAAGGTAAAAATCCTGTAATCACTTTGGTTCGCGGCGGCACATATGAGTTTGCAGTCAATCAAGCGCCTAATGCTTTTTGGATACAAGCCGAACCAGGCGTAAGTGGACGATTGCCTTATGCACCTAACATCAGCTCAAGAACTGTGTTGGGTGTTACCAACAATGGCGAAGATTCAGGAACTGTTACTTTTAGTGTGCCTTATAAAACTGCTCAACAGTTTTATTACAATCTAGCTCTGGCTCCTACTATTCCCACAGCAGGGCAAGTTGATTTAGTAACCAACATTGACTATAATCAAATCAACGGGTCATTGGTATCTACATTCTTTGCCAACTATCCTTCAGGTATAGATGGCATAACTAATCTTCAAAATCGCACAGTGATATTTGACAATACCACAGCACCTACCAACGTATATCAAATACAATATATAGGCACTGGATTAGGTCAAACTATACAACTGATTCCGGTGTTGTCAGTTCCTGCCCTGAACAAATTTACTATCATGTTTGGTACTGAATACAGTACCACACAGTGGTATCTCAATGCATCTGGCTATTTTGAACAAATACCATTGCTGACTGCTGTGCAAGATCTACTGTGGTATCAAGACGGAACTAACCCAGAAATTTTTGGGCAAATTAGATTGGTAGATCAGACTCAGTCAGTGACCATTGATGTGATCACTGACATACTTGGCAAGAAAAACTATACTTCTCCCAATGGAGTAGTATTCACCAACAATTTAAAGATAACATTTGAAGGTGAAGTATTTCCTACTAGCTATCAGGCGCAGACTTACTATGTAGCTGGGGTAGGCACGGCCATACAGTTGTTGTTGGAAACCGATTACGTCACTCCTGAAATTGTACGTACTGCCACTACTCCTTGGGATTTTGTGCCATGGGATTCGGGCAACTGGGACGGAACACTAAATCAACCATTGGATCCTGATTACATTACAATAGCGTTAGACAGTGCTGATCTCAATGCTTGGACAAGATCAAATCGCTGGTTTCATATTGACGTAATCAACGCAGCCGCCGCTTACAATAACACAAATGTAGTGTTGGACAATGTATTCCGAGCCAAACGTCCTATCATTGAGTTTCGCGGCGGTACACGTTTGTACAATATGGGCACACAAGCCAAAGATCCAGTGAACATAATTGATCTTGCCCAAACTGATGCACTGTCCAACGTGAATGGCGCTACTGAATATTATGTAGACGGATATCAATTGCAGCAAGGCAGCAGAGTTATCTTTGCACAGGATGACGATTTTAATGTACGCAACAAGATTTATGTGGTGAATTTTATCAGCCCAGCTTCGGTACCATTGCCCGACAGTTCGCTAGTGGACCAGCCTATTATTGATCTAGTACCAGCAGATGACGCATTGTCACTGATTGATCAGTGTGTGGTTTGTTTGAGTGGTAACACCCTGCAAGGCGTGACTTTTTATTATGATGGCGTGCAATGGATTCGGGCACAGCAGAAAACAGTTGTGAATCAAAATCCCATGTTTGACGTGTACGATCAAGCAGGATATAGCCTTGGTAATCGTGTGATGTATCCAAGCTCGACTTTTTCAACCAACAAAAACAATCTTGGTACTGTGACTGGCGGTAGCCCATTATTCAGTTATGCAATTGGTCCAGGTACAGTGGCAGATACTGTGTTGGGATTTCCGCTGAAATATCTCAGCTTGAACAACATTGGCGATATTGTGTTTGATAACAATCTGTATGCAGACACGTTTATCTATGTCAAAGACAATGTACAACAAACTGAAAATATCAGTATAGGGCATGTTCGACAATATGAAAATCGAACTGTGTATGTAAAAGAACTTGGCTGGCAAAAAGCTGCGGTCAAAAGTCAAATTTATCAACAGTTCAACTTTACATACAGTACCACTCCGATAACAGCATCTATCTCAGGTACAACACTAACTGTGACACAGGTTCCGGCCACAGGTTCACTGTTGATAGGGCAAAGTCTTGCTGGCAAAGGAGTCATTCCGGGTACTCAAATCACAGGATTACTCACAGGCACCGGCGGAACAGGAACTTATATTGTTAGCCCGTCACAGACTGTGCTGTCGGAAATTATCACAGCAACTACACCATTGATTTTGGATGTGGCTGCTGTGCCAACTGGATTGGTACCTAGTGTTAAAGTGTATGCCACCAGTGTGAGTCAAAACTACAGTAGTTCATTCCAAGACCCGGGTAATTACACAGTCACTACCACAGATGACACCACAATCATTAGATTCAATCCCACAACAAAAATAGTGTTGGGTGATATTGTTGAAGTATTGGTTCTAAGCAATCAGGTAAGTGCTGCGGGGTTTTATCAAGTTCCTATCAACTTGGAAAACAATCCATTAAACGGCAATAATCCATATTTTACATTGGGTACCATAAGAACACATTATGATACTATTGCAGAAAATTTAGTCAACCTCACTGGCATTGTGAATGGTGCCAATAACACAAGAGACCTGGGCAATATTGTTCCTTACGGTTTGAGCATTTTGCAACAAAGCTCACCTATGACGCTGGCTGGGTACTTTTTACGCAAACCTGATTACGATATCTTCGCATCGTTGGCTTTCAATTCTAGAGAATACGAAAAATTCAAAGCTCAGTTCTTGAACACAGCAATTCAGGGTGACTACACAAATATGTCAGTGGCAGAAATACTGAATGCAGTATTTTCTGAAATCAACACAGGTCGTACCAGTTCAAATCCATTCTATTGGTCAGACATGTTGCCTACGGGTACCGTGTACACACAGCTTCAAACTACTATAACACCAATCACCGGAAGAGTATTTGACCTCACACAAGTGTACAATTACACGTCTGCCAATTATCAAGCATTGCTGGTGTACATCAACAATCGACTGCTAACTAGAAATGTAGAATACATTGTCAGTGTTGATGCACCGGTGATTGTTATTGACGAATTAGTACCATTGGCAGTGGGTGATGTAGTGACCATTCAAGAGTACGAAGCTACTTTTGGTAGCTATGTTCCTAATACTCCTACCAAATTGGGATTGTATCCAGCGTATGTTCCTGAAATATTTCTAGATGAAACTTATGTAACACCCACATTTGTCATTCGCGGGCATGATGGATCTATCACTAGGGCATTCAGCGATTTCCGTGATCAGTTGTTGTTGGAGTTTGAAACAAGGATTTACAACAACTTGAAACTGGATGGCAATCCTGTGCCATTGACTGCTGCAGAAGTTATTCCAGGACAATTTCGCACCACTGGTTACAGTCTGGTAGAGATACAAAATATTCTAAATCAAGACTTTTTGACTTGGGTAGGATGGAATAAACTTGATTACAAAACACAAGATTACATTGCAACCAACGAATTTACTTGGAATTACAGCACAGCATCAAACAAACTCACACGTGATCCATTGCTGATTGGCGCCTGGCGCGGCATCTATAATTACTTCTACGATACTATCTATCCTGATACCCGGCCCTGGGAGTTGCTGGGATTCAGTGAACGCCCAATTTGGTGGCAAAATCAATATGGCCCAGCACCTTATACTTCGGGTAACTTGGTGTTATGGGGCGACCTGGCAGCAGGCCTGGTAAGAGATCCAGTTGCTCCTTATATTCGTGCAGCATATGTTCGCCCTGAACTACTGCAAGTGATTCCAGTTGACAGCGAAGGCCAATTATTGAGTCCACAACAAGTGGTAGTAGGTAACTTCAACACAGCTGATTTCCGCAAGAGCTGGGTGGCTGGCGACGACGGTCCTGTAGAAAATGCCTGGCGCACTTCGAGCGCATATCCATTTGCTATCATGAGATTGTTGGCATTGACTCGCCCGGCTGAATTTTTCTCATTGTTTGCTGACAGAGATCTGTACAAGTTTGACACTGATTACAATCAGTATCTGTACAATAATCGTTATAGATTAGATGCCAATGGAGTGGAAGTGTATGGCAACGGTACCAGCAAAGCCAGTTACATTGATTGGATAGTAGATTTTAACCGAGTGAGTGGTATCAACTCAACTGATGCACTTACAGCTGATCTCAAAAATCTTGACGTGAGATTGTGTTATAGAATGGCATCATTTAGCGGAAAAAATCTGCTAGAGCTCTATACTGAAAAATCTAGCCCTAACAGTTCAAATTCTAGCTTGTTGTTACCAGACGACAGCTACAATCTGTTGTTTTACAAAAATGTACCATTTGACCAACTCACCTACTCTAGTGTGATTGTGCAAAGCACTACCAACGGCTGGGCTGTGTATGGTTACAATATGAGCCAACCATATTTTAACATTCTACAAAGCAAGATCAACGGCAATTTAGGTACCATATCAGCTGGCAGTAGCACAGTTCGTGTTCCGGTAGCATATACCAATAATGTAGTGCAGATTCCATATGGGTATGTGTTTACTAATCAAACATTAGTAGCTGATTTCTTATTGAGTTATGGAGCACTATTACAACGCCAAGGCCTTGTGTTCAACACAGTAGAAAATGGATATGTGTTAGACTGGAATCAAATGGTCAGTGAATTCTTGTACTGGAGCAATCAAGGATGGGATACTGGTAGTATTATTAATTTGAACCCAGGTGCAAGCAAATTGATTGTAGAACGTGTTGGTGCAATTGTTGATAGCATTGCAGTACAAACCACAGAAAACATGGTGTTGAATGCTGACCGTACACCATTCAACGCTAGAGATTTGGTAATTGAAAGACTGGATAATACTTTTACTATTACCAGTTTGACCACTGAGACTATCAACTTCCTCAACATCAAGTTCACCAGTTATGAAAACATGATTGTGTTGGACAATACCAGTATCTTTGCCGACTTGATCTATAATCCCATAACTGCTGCAAGACAAAGCCGTATTAGACTGGTAGGATGGACTACCACGGAATGGAACGGTCAATTAAATGCTCAAGGGTTCATCTTGAATCAAGATGATGTTAAACCATGGAATCCATTGAAAAAATATGCTCGTGGTGAAATTGTAAAATGGAAAAATACTTATTACAGTGCTCTTGACATAGTACAGCCATCTGCAGAGTTTGATATCAACAACTGGAGAGTGTCTAACTATACATTAATCCAACAAGGATTATTGCCTAATTTGGCCAACAAAAGCAATCAACTGGCCAACAGTTACAATATCTACACTGCCAATCTTGAACTCAATCAAGATTTATTCTCATATGCGTTGATTGGATGGAAACCTCGACAGTACATGGTGAATCTAGAATTAGATAGTACCAGCCAAGTTAGCTTATATCAACAATTTTTAGGTACCAAAGGCACACTACGTGCTGCTGACATATTTTCGTTTGCTGACATAGGGCATGGACCTACACAGTATCAGATCTATGAAAACTGGGCCATCCTTCGCGGAGTATACGGTGCCAACGCCAATCGCAGTTTCTATGAACTGCAACTCAACGAATCGTTGCTTACTGCCAACCCAAGCACTATCCAAGTTGTGTTGCCCAATGAATCTAGTTTGGCTGAACAAACAGTTTTGCTGAGTAACCTATGGAAAACCAGCTATAAAATAACCAGTCCGAACATATTAACCACAGTAACATTGCCTATAGAAGATTCGGCATTGCCCAGTGCCGGCTATGTGAATTTTAATGATGTTGATATCACGGTATTTGATATTGCAAACACCGCAGAACTAAATGCCAACATTGACAATATCAACGTAGGAACTGATATATGGGTAGCACGGATCAATAGCTACGACTGGGGAATTTTTAGAACCAGCCAACTTCCGGGATATCTCAGTACAGTTACTACAAATCTTGATGGTACTAGTGTGTTTACCTTTACTCAACCTCACGGCATTACCACTGCTGGGCGCTTGTTTATAATTCGATTCTTCTCAGACGAAGTCAATGGAGTATATGAAGTAGTACGTGTGCCAAGTATCAATCAACTGGTTGCTGCATTTAGTTTTGTTAACCCCAGTCAAATCACTGCCTCTGGCAGCGGCATTGGTTTTGTATTGCAAACTCAGCGGGTAAAACAAGCTAGTGATGTAATCGCATTGCCATATGCCAACAGTTTGATTCCAGGCAACAAGGTATGGGTAGATAACAATGGATCGGGGCTATGGCAAGTGTTGGAAAAACAATTGGTTTTCACATCCACTTCTGAAATAAAAGCTGCTGTACCTCAAACAAATAGTCAATATGGTCAAAGCCTGGCACAGAGCAAGGATAATATCTATGTAATTGTTGGTAGTCCAGCATACAATTCAGGTAGCGGTGCTGCATACACTTACATACGAACAGCAGTTAATCCGTTGGTAGAAAATTCTGTGCTTGAGCTTGGCGCAGAAAACACTGTTGGATACGGACATGCTGTAAGCATTGGTGACCAAACTTGGCAAGTGATAGGTGCCCCGGCCAGCAATAACAATCTAGGTTATGCTGCCACAGTTTATAGAATTCCCGACACCAGCACCTTTATAACTTCAAGTGTACTTACAGTACCTATTGTGACTGATCTAGTACGTCCAGCTGAGTTTGGTTACAGTGTAGCAATCAGCCAAGATGAGCATTGGATGTATATTGGTGCTCCTGGCATCAACAAAGTATTTGCATACGGATTGGTAGAAGTTCAGACTCAAACTAAAAAATACATAACTGACGGCACTACTTCTATTTTTAATTACAGCAATTACATTGTGATTGATTCGCAGTATTCTGATCAGCTCAATGTGGTACTGAATAATGAAAATCTAACACAAGGATTTGATTATACGTTAACAGCTACCAGTGTGGTGTTTAACTCAACGCCACCAAGTGATTTGGTACTACAAATCACTCGTCAAACTTCTGTAACATACACTGGTGATGGATCAACACACATATTCTCACTGAACGAATATTTGTACACCGCAACCAACATCTACAGTTTTGTTGTTTCTATCAATGGAGTATTACAACGTCCAAATATTGATTACGAATTCAATGCAGACTACAGTACCACTGGTAGAGATTTAATATTCTTTATACCGCCTGCTGCCAATGCATCAGTCACAGTATCCACCAACAGCTACTACACATTCGTTGATGCGTTGGAGTTCACTATTGAATTCACAGCGTCAATTGCTGGTAACATACTCACAGTGACTGATGTACCTGTTGGGTTTCAATCTCTTGCGATTGGCATGGTTCTCAGTGGCACCAATGTTGCACAAGGTACACGTATCACAGCCCTGCTTACCGGAACTGGCGGCACAGGTACATATATTGTGTCACCGGGACAGACCACTGCATCTACTACAATCACAGCCAGATTGGCCGATGACAGTAGATTTGGTCAAAGTGTTGCATGTACCATTGACGGCACACAGATTCTGATTGGTGCACCAAACACCAATGCTGATAATGTTGCGGATGCTGGTACAGTTTACGCATATGATCGTTCAGTGCAAAATTTTGTAGTAACCAATACTGCACAAACATCTTACACTGTGGATGGTGGTGTATTGGTTGCACCCACTTTTGTAAATTTAAACAACACCTTCTTGGTCAACACCGAAGATAACATAGGCGGAACATTCTCTGTGAGCGGTGCCACAGTCACGGTGACAGCTTCACTGGCAGTAGGCGATGTGTTGCAAATACAACCAAACACATTTAGTCTATTGCAGATCTTGAATGCCAACTCGCCAGGTGTGAGTGCTAACTTTGGTGGTAGTGTGGACGTGTGTAGATATAGTTGCAGTGTGTACACTGGCGCACCAAGCGATAGTTCTGTGTTGGCCAACGCTGGATCAGTACAACGCAATGTAAATCAAAGTCGCTTGTATGGCACCACTACTAGTTTTAACGTCAATCCTGTATTGACTCCTGGGCAAAGTCTCAGAATCAACAATCAAGAATTTGTATTTGCAGATCCTGATCAGTGGAACAGCAATGTGAGTTGGCCTATCAACAGCGTGGTTCAGGATAGTGGAATGATATATCAGTCCATTCGACCTGTGCCTGTGGGCATAACACTCAATAATGCGTACTATTGGAAACAAAGCAATTGGATGACTGCGTTGGTTGATAGTATCAACGCATCGGGCATTGCTAACGTGATAGCTAGTACCGGTGCTCTTGGCACAACATCATTTGGATTGCTAACATTAAGTGTGAAGAATGTGTTGGCTGCTGACCCTACCAATCGTCTTACTGTATTGCCAGGCCTGATTGGCAACATGTTCTATGTACTTGGATTCAACACCTATGCTTACACACAAACTATTACCAGCCCGTTGCCGTCAATCAACGCCAATTTTGGCTCAGCACTGAATATTGATACGTCGGCTACTACATTAACTGTGGGAGTACCTGGTGGAAACTTGTATCGTCCCAACACATTTGATCAGGGTACCACATATTTTGACGGCCGTACTACCACATTCAATGGACCATTGTATCAGACTGGAGTGGTTTACACATACGATTATCTGCGTAGTGCATCTGACTCTGTTAGAGATCCGGGCAAGTTTGCATTTGGACAACAAATATATGATCAACGTGTGAGAGAACTAGATCAGTTTGGTACTGCAATAGATTACACCAATGGTGTACTGATGATAGGCAGTCCAGGTAGTGATGTGGATGACAGCACTCACAGTGAACTGAATTATGGGCGTGTGGCAGTATTTAAAAATGACACACTTACACCAGCGTGGGTAGTAATACACGAACAACTGCCTGTGGTCAACATCAACTTGATCAATTCGGTCTACAGTTACAATGCCAACACAGGTGCTAAAACTACATTCTTTGATTTTATTGATCCACTACAAGGAAAAATACTAGGAGCCGCTGCTGAAAATATTGATTATACCAGTGTGGTAGATCCTGCTGCATATAATGTAGGTCCAGTAAACAACTATGGTAGGATCTGGGACGAAGTACATGTAGGTGAAATTTGGTGGGATACCAACAGTGTGAGATTTATTGATCCTAACCAAGACAATATCACTTATGCAGCTCGACGGTGGGCACAAATATTTCCAGGATCAACTGTTGATGTGTATCAATGGGTCAGTAGTACAGTACCGCCAGCTGGGTACACCGGACCGGGTACACCACGAGATATTTTCAGTTACAATGCAACCAATGGAATAAACTCTGATGGAATTTTTACCACCACTTATTATTTCTGGGTACAAGGGATTACCACAATCAATACCACAGCTGGCAAAACTCTCAGTATCGCTGGTATTTCTAGATATATTGCAGATCCACGCAGTTCGGGCATTCCTTATGTGGCATTTTTGAACGCCAGTGCAACCGGTATTTACAATGCATTGAATGATATTTCCGCACAAGATACCATCCTCAGCATTGAGTTTGATCAAGAATTGACCAGTAACAATGTTCACACACAATACAGTTTGATTCCTCAAGATCGGGCCGACGGATTCCTTCCTGACAATCTATATCTTAAATTTATAGATAGTCTTTGCGGAGTCAACTCAACTGGTGCAGCAGTACCGGATATTACTCTAAGCCCTGCTAATCGTTACGGAGTACAATTCCGTCCACGACAAAGCATGTTTGAAGATAGATTCCTGGCATTAAAGAACTATTTTGGCCGAGTGAACTCAGTATTGGCACAGTATCCAATTACAGAAATTCGCAGTTTTGCATTGTTAAACAGCAGAGAACCTGAGCCACCGGCAGGAACAGGAGCCTGGAACAAACGAGTGGCCAACCTTGAAGAGTTGAGTTATCAGGATCTTGCACAGATTCCAGTCGGCTATTTGTATCTTGTGGTAAGCGATTCTAATCAGAACGGTCTGTGGACTATCTATCAAGTCACCGCAACAAAAACATTTGCCACATTGGATCTAGTACGAGTGCAAAATTACGATACTCGTCGATACTGGAATTATATCAACTGGTATCTACCAGGTTATAATCCCAGCAAATTAGTTATTGCCACAGTGGGTGTATACAGCGACCTAAGTAAGTTGAGTTTGTATCAAGCACCAGTGGGTTCTAGTGTGCGAGTCACTGCTAATTCACAAAACAAGTGGGAAATATATCTGCGTGTGGCCACTGACAAATGGGATCGTGTGGCCTTACAAGACGGTACCATAAAAATCTCTGCCAAATTATGGGATTATCAATTGGGCCGCTTTGGATTTGATGTGGAAGTTTTTGATGCACAATACTTTGATCAAGAGCCTGTGATTGAAACACGACGTATTATTCAAGCAATCAATCAAGAACTGTTAGTTGATGAATTGTTGATTGATCGCAATCGTGCATTGATCTTGATGTTTAATTTTGCACTCAGCGAGTTCGAAGCCCCTGACTGGTTGTCAAAGACTTCATTGATTGACGTGGATCATACCATTCGTGAATTGATTGCATTCCAAACATATCGTCGAGACAATCAAGATTTTGTGTTGGACTATATTCAAGAAGTCAAACCGTATCATGTGCAAATACGTGAATTCAACTTGATCTACAACGGATTAGATGATTATCAAGGATCAATTGCTGACTTTGATGTTCCGGCATATTACGATACCGATATAATTCCCAATCAGTTTGTGAGTCCTATACTGACTCCGTACACTGTGAGCACAGCAGTTGGTACCGGTACTCCAGACGATGCCAGCGACGCTGCATCAGACAGTTTAATATGGCAAACACAGCCTTGGAATTTCTGGTATCAAAATTACACTCTAGCTGTGGTGGGCGCTTCTGTAGCAGCAGCCGGGTCAGGATACACTGTTCCTCCAGCAGCAATAGTCACAGGTGATTGTGTTACCCCTGCTGAATTGACAGTGACAATCAATAGTCTTGGAAAATTAACCGGAGTTGTAGTAAACAATCCAGGAGTAGGGTATACCACAACAGCATTGATTACTCTTAGCGGCGGAAATGGCACTGGCGGGCAGTTGGTGGCCATAATGGCTGGTCCGGGCACCGGAGAAAATCAAAATCCAACACTGGCAACCTACGGTGATACACAGTATTATAATCTAGTACGCAGTTTCAATATCACAATGAAATATGATAGGTATCAATATGTATCAACCATTGTAGATTGGGAGCCCAATGTAAACTATGACAACGGCACCCAAGTACGCTATGATAATCGTGTGTGGACTGCAAATAGTTCAGATTCAACTGGAGTTGACACTGCTACATTCGATCCTGCCAACTGGTTGTTGGTAAATGCTGCCACACTAAGTGGTGTAGACCGTACCATGGGATTATATGTGCCCACAGTAAACGAGCCTGGGTTAGATCTAGGCTTGTTAATTGATGGTATAACTTACCCAGGTGTGCAAGTATCTGCACCAACTTTTGGACAGAACACCGGCTTTGATATAGGCAATTTTGATGTAAACCCATTTGACAACATTGCATATGGTCCAGAAGGACTGCCTACATATGATCCAGGTATCCTAGATGCCATTTACGAAAGCAGATTCTTGGACACCTATTTGGGCACACGCCCTACGGATATCAATGTCAACGGAGGCGAGTTTGTTGGCCCTTACGAAAGTCACGCACCTGAAGAACTAGTACCTGGATCAGAATTTGATACCTTAGACTTCCGTGTGTACACTCGTCCAGGATCAGACTGGGACAACAACGGCCATGGATTTGCTTGGAAGATTACAAAATGGGTCTACAACAGCACCACAGCCGCTACACAGAGTTTTGACAACATTATTACTGCTCCTGTACAAGTGCGTGTGACCAATCAAACACAAGGTCGTGATCTTGTGCAAGACGTAGCATACACTATCAATTGGGTCTCTAATATTGTGACCATTGTGCCCAGCGTCAGCGCACCACCAGCAGCCAACGGGGACACATTGGTTATTTCAGTGTTTGGTATTGGTGGCGGCAATCAACTGTACAAAAACGTATTCAATGGTGCCAATGTTGGTAACTTCTTGAATATTCCAGTTGCTAATGCTGAAATATTTGACATGGCTATCTTTGTTAATGGCACACTAATAACCAACTATACATATAGTGCAGGTATCGATCGTAGCACAGACATCTTGTTTGATGACACATACACATCAACTGATGAAATCAACATAACAGCCATTGGGGATACTGACGGATCGTTGCCTTACACTTGGTCTACTCCGCAGACACAATACTTTAACAGTTTGGGTCAGTTGGATTATCAGCTGGACAATTCTATGTCAGGCACCAACATTCCTAACTTGATAGTAGAAGTCAACGGCATTCGTGCAAGACCGCCCGAGGGTGCATTTTACATTGCAGATGGCAGTTCAGGATATGCATTGCCCAATCGCGGAGGATACAGTCTGGCACTGGTAAGTGACAACGATGTACTGGTATATGTAGACAATCAAAAATTAAATTTAGGGACTGATTACATTGTAGAACCTTACACAGGCAATGACACCAGATATGTAGATTTTACCACAGCGCCACCAGTGGCATCTGAAGTATTGATCAGTGTTATTACCCGAGCTGACTATGTGATATACGACGATGGCAGTAGCATAGACAATTATCAATTGGTATTCCGTACCACCGGTGGATTCTATCCTCAATACGGCGATGTGGTATCGGTCACAAGCTGGAATAATACTGCACAGCAAAGTATAGTGACTCTACTATGGCAAGGTCCTGTAACAGAAGGTGCAGTTGTTAACGAGCCATTTGACAGCACAGTATTTGATGCAGGTGATGTATCCAACGATCCCGGCAGCTTTGATTACACCGAAGGAGTTCAAGTTGTTGTGAATGATTTCCAACTGGGTAGAATTGTCACGGATCCAACCAGAATGTGGGTTACCAAGAACGGCAGTCGTATTTTCTACGGTGATGATTATTTGATCTCTGGTGAAGAATTGATAGTGCATGGTGGACCAATCGGCACAACCACAGTTATTGTAGCCGAGTTGTTTACTGATTCAGTGGTACCCGAAGCAATGGAATTTAGAATCTTTCAAGACATGCGAGGTGTGCAAGCTACCTACAGAATCACACCAGATACCACAACCACACTAACACAAAAATTGTACAAAGATGAGGACACTATCTATGTTGCCAATGCTGGTGCACTAACACAACCTGATTTGCAAGCAAACATCTGGGGTGTTATCACTATCAACGGTGAACGCATTATGTATCGTGAGCTTGACACCAACAACAACACAGTCAGCAGTTTGTTGCGTGGCACAGCAGGTACCGCAGCGGCCGAGCATGAAGTAGATTCCATAGTGTACAACACAGGTAGAGGTAATTTGGCACCAGCTGAATATCAAGATCATGTGGTTTATACCAATACTCTAGCTGATGGAAGTACCACAATATTCTCTGCACCAAATATTGATTTGAGTGCATTGACCGTGAGTTTTGCCGAACAAGCTATCTTGGTATATGTGGCTGGAATACGGGTGTACACTGGATACACTGTGGATTCTGTGGCACCTGCCACTGTGACATTTGACACAGCACCCACTGCTGGATATGAAGTTTCCATCCTGGTGCGTCAAGGATTTGGGTGGTATCAACCAGCAAACGGTGAACCGTCAGATGGTAGAGCATTGCAAATTACCCAAACTGACGCCGCAAGGTTCTTCCGAGAACAAAATTAAGGTAAATAAATCATGCAGCAAAATCAGCAGATCACTCCACAGACACCCCAACCCACACCAGTAGCTCGCCCAGACGAGCGTGGCGCTATTGCAGTTTCAGGATCGTTAAAGATCTCTGACCCTGTGACCAAACAAGTATTTGTGGAGACACGAGCATGATGATACCAGTTCGAATACAAGGCTTTGTGAAGATTTTTGATCCAAAATCTGGTGAAGTTTTTGTAGACAAGAAGAATGCCATACATTACGAAAACATGAGTATTGCGTTGGCCCAGACTCTAAGCAATAGAACTCTGGCACAAGGTGGCGGATGGATTTATGCTATGGCATTTGGCAACGGAGGAAGTTCCGTTGATCCCACTGGAGTAATCACATATTTGCCTCCCAATACCACTGGTATCAATGCAGATTTGTACAATGAAACTTTTGCCAAAGTAGTAGATGACAATTCTGCTGCTGATACTGATGTAACTAACAATTACCTGCAGGTGTTGCACACGTCTGGGCAAGTATATACAGACATTCTAGTTAGTTGTTTGTTGGACTACGGCGAACCACCGGGGCAACAACCTTTTGATAATTCAACCAATTTCAATGGTGAATATGTGTTTGATGAGTTGGGACTCAAAGCTGTCAACGGAGATACCACCAATCTTCGCTTGCTCACACATGTAATTTTTCACCCAGTACAGAAAAGTCTAAACCGCCAGATACAAATTGATTATACTGTGCGGATTCAGACGTTAACTAACCTAAGCACAGCATAAATATGTGTAGATTAACAGGTAATAAATACCTATAAGATTCGGAGCAAGCAATATGTCATATACAATCACTCTTACCGATGGTTCAACGTTCGCAACCATACCCGACGGTACCATCAACACCAGCTCAAGCATGACCCTGGTGGGTAAAAACTACGCCGGTTACGGGCAGTTTATCAATGATAACATCATCCGTTTACTACAAAATGGAGCAAATACCACAGCACCGGGCGCACCGCTGCAAGGTCAATTATGGTACGACCAGACCACTGGCACAATGAAAGTGTACACTGGCTCAACTTTTAAAGTTATCTCGGGTGCCACGGCTAGTTCAACTGCACCCTCTGTTTCAACAGTAGCCGGTGATTTATGGTACGACAGCGTTAACGCTCAGCTGAATGTTTACAGCGGTGCGGCTTGGATCTTGGTAGGTCCAGCCTATACTGGTGGTACTGGTGTAACTGGAGCAATTGTTGCAACCATCACAGATACCAATGCGGTAAGTCATGTGGCAGTGGAAATGTATGTGGCTGATGCAGTTGTGGGTATCTTCAGCAAGGATGCTGCGTATACACCTGCTACACCTCCCGCAGGTGGTGGATGGACTGGTAGCAGAACAGTTCAACCAGGTCTCACCATGTCAGGGCCAATTTCGGGTGTAACACCTTTGTTTCAGGGCACAGCCAACAATGCCAATTATCTAGGCGGAATAGCAGCTTCAGGATTTTTAGCTACCACTACCAATCAGACCATGACAGGAACATTGGGTATCTTGAACAACACTGGACTTGCAGTTGGAGTAAATTCAGATTTCAAAGCTTCGGTGACTGGGTCTGATGTATTTTTACGTAATCAAACTACCAATGGTAACTTGATAATCCAAGTCAACGATGGTGGTGTTACAACCAATGCCATCAGTATCAATGGTTCAACCGGTGTGGTTACTATTCCTTCAATAACTTTAGGAGCAGGTGGAAATATTGCAGTTGGAAATATTACCAACTCCAATGGTAACGGTATTGGTAATATTGGAAACAGCACCGGTTACTTCAACACTGTGTTTGCAAAAGCTACCACAGCACTGTATGCCGACGTTGCAGAACGTTTTGCTGCTGACGAGATCTACCAACCTGGTACTGTGGTTGAACTGGGCGGATCCGCTGAAATCACCAGGGTGTTAATAGATGCCAGTGAAAATGTGTTTGGTGTTATTTCTACTCGTCCTGCATTTACCATGAACGGTGGCGCAGGAGACAATGACACCCACCCACCAGTGGCCATGACGGGTCGTGTGCCTGTAATGGTAACAGGTGTGGTAAACAAAGGTGACAGGTTGATTTCTGCCGGTGATGGGATGGCACGTGCAGCACTAGCAGGTGAAGCTACAGCATTCAATGTGATTGGCCGTGCGCTGTCTGGCAAAACAACCACCGGTACAGGCACTATAGAAGCCATTGTCACAATAAAATAATAGGAAACTGACATGACATATTCAGCAGGCGGATTAATCCAGGCAGCAGACTATAATACCTTTGCTACAAATCTTAACGCAATTTGGAGTACAGGAACAACTGACAGCGGATGGGGACAAACTGCAATTTCATCCGTCAGCGCCGGCGGGGTCGTAACTGCTACCAACTGGGCAACACTGGTCAATAATCTCGCTACATCGGGTGCTCAAACTAACACTACGATAACAGCAAGAACAGCACCAGTCACAGGTGATGTTGTTGCCATTTTAACTAATGTAGCTACAGATATCACTAACTGTACTACCAATCGTGGTAATGCAGCTAGTTCGGGTGCTGAAGTTGGATATGCCAGTGGCACCACAAGTAAAACCACTGCCACTGGTTCTGGGCAAGCGGCCTGGACTATTACATTTACACATACCATAACATTCCCTAGTGCTGGTCAAGCTAGATATTTTTGGAATGCCGGCGGTCGTGTGCGATTACAATATGGCAAATCCAGTACAGGTACCGACATTGACCCTGATTGGAATACTTTTGCAGGACTTTGTGGATCAATTTATATAACAGGAAGAGTTAACAGCGCAGCACAGACCATTGCCGGCGTCAGCTACACTGGAACCACACGTATTGGTGGCACAGGCGGAACACAAACCACTTTGGCCACAACCACTGGGTGGTATCAACTGACCACCTCACCTGCAACCATATTTCAACTAAACAATGCCACATCTCCTTATACCGGTGAATTTATTCGGACACAAGCCACAGCTACTTCAAGTACAGTACTGACCTTGACCACCGTTTGGAATCAACCGGCTGTGGCCGCAGCTGGAACAACAGCTAACATCTCAGGCGGAACAGCACCTGCACTTGGTGCCACTACAATCACAGGAACAGCACCAACCACATTGTGTACCTTTTTTCCACCATCAACTGCACAGGGATTGGCCAACACCTGGGGAACACCTAGTATTGCTGCTTCAGTGGTATAATAGGCTAAACACCACAAGGGCAAAAGGTAGACTTTTGCCCTTTTTTTGTTTATAATACATCAATGAATACTGACAACTTACTTGCTCATGCGCGAGCCCGGTTCGACCATGCGGCTGCACGTCGTGTGTTAAAAGAAAAATATGAAGCTAAAATGCTATTTGCACATGCTGGCGGTATGTGGCGTGCAGGTCCTGAACTGATTGCACTATTACATGCTTGCCCCGAAGAACAAGTGGTATTGCTAGATCTTTATGAAACTCCGGTCAAAGTAAACATTACGGATTTACAGTTGTTGGCACACAGCCATTGGCAAGAGCAAATGAATGCTTGGTTGGTAGAGCATGAAGAATTAAACAAAAAACGATGACCACTGGCGCTGTAATCTTTGCATTCAACAACGAACTCACTGACTATGTAGGTATGGCGTCATGGAGTGCTGATCGTATTCGTCGTCATCTTGGTATTCCGGTAGCAGTAATAACTGACTGTTTAGATCAATCTAAGCTACACAAGTTTGACCAAGTGATACATGCAGATCCCGTCAGCGGTGGCACAAGATATTTTGATGATTACAAAGAAACCATCACATGGTACAATGCTGGACGAACAGATGCATACAGTCTGACTCCTTGGGATCAAACTCTAGTGCTGGATGCTGACTATGTTGTTTGTAGCAATGAATTAAAAAATGTGCTTGATATGTCGCAAGACTTTGCGTGTCATCGCCTGGCCTGGGATGTTGCAGCCATCAATCAATTTGAAGGATTAAACTATTTTGGGCAGAATAAATTTCCCATGTGGTGGGCCACAGTAATGATGTTTCGCAAAGGTAATATTGCACAATACATCTTTGATTGTATGAACATGGTCAAACAAAACTGGATACACTATCGAGATTTATACCACATACAAGGCTCTAATTATCGTAATGATTATGCACTCAGCATTGCATTAGGCATAGTAAGTGGACACACATTAAAAGTACACAGCATACCCTGGAGTTTAGCCAGTGTGTTGCCCGAGCATGAACTCTTACAAATTGGTGTAGATCATTTTGAAATCAAATATCAAGATCAAGGTCAATCAAAAAAGATGGAGTGGCATGGCATGGACTTTCATGCCATGGGGAAAAAATATCTAGGAGATATCATTGCCAATCCAGTCTGAACGCGGGTATATTATTGTTGCACAAAACTCTGACACAATAGACTATGTTGCTTGTGCCAATCAGTTGGCTCGATCTATTAGGCATTTCCACCCTGATGCTGAAATTTGTTTATTAACCAATACTGAAGAACACGATTCTGATCTATTCAACTACCATAAAACTTTTGCATTTCCGCCAAGTGACAATCCTTATGCCAGTGATTGGCAAGTGTTTGGTGCAAGCCCGTTTAGACAAACTATCAAACTAGAAGCAGACATGGTCATTGCCAGTGCTATAGATCATTGGTGGACTATGTTTGAACATCGAGATGTAGTAATATCCACTGGCGCCAGAGACTTTTATGATCAACCAGCCGACAGCAGATTTTACAGAAAAGTATTTGATACCAACAACTTGCCAGACGTTTATAATGCTATAACATACTGGAGGGTGAGTGAAACGGCACAAGAGTTTTTTCGATTGGTTCAAAAGATTTTTGAACATTGGACCAACTACAAAACTCTGTTAAAATTTCCTGACGAAGTTGCTTCAACTGACTTGGTATATGCTATGGCAGCACAGATCATGGGTGCCGATCGTGTGACCATGCCCTTTGCAACATATCCACGCATGGTACATATGAAACGCTATGTGATTCCAACTCAAACACACAATTGGACAAAAGAATTAGTATGGGAATTGAATCCGTTGAGAATCAACACTGTAGCACAATGGGGTGCAGTGCATTATCATGTGAAGGATTGGCAACATGACTGAAGAAGAATTCTTGGAATTTTGGAAAATCTTTCAGTGGCCTGAACCTAAATCAGTATATTATAGACTCTACTACAATGATGTTGGCGAGCCATTGTTTTATAGCCATGAAGATTTACCCGGTAAACATATTGATATCACTCCTGAGCAGTTTGTACTACAAGACCAATCAGTCAAGATTATTGACGGAAAGTTAGTACGCCAGCAACAAACCAGAATAACTAAACTTGTACCCAGAAACTCTGGTGTACTTTGCCATTCGAATGATGTGACTATTGTAGTCGATCAACAACCAGGCCGATATTGGAAGAAAAAAGAAAATGTCGTTGACACAAATTGATATTGCAGACTTAGATTGCGTGTATCTAAGTTATGATGAACCACAAAAGGAAGAACACTGGGTTAAAATTAAGAATATGGTTCCTTGGGCCACTCGAGTAGACGGAGTCAAAGGTAGTGATGCTGCCCATAAAGCAGCAGCTGATGTCAGCACTACTGAACGTTTTATCTTGATTGATGGAGATAACCTTCCTGATCCAAAGTTCTTTAATCAAACATTATCATTTCCCACCAAAGATCATGAACATGCTGTATTTAGATGGAGAGCACGTAACCACGTGAATGGACTCATGTATGGTAATGGTGGGTTGAGTTCATGGACTAGGACTTATGTGCAAGACATGCACACGCATGAAAATACCGACGGCCGCACAGAAACACAGGTTGAGTTTTGTTTTGATCCGTTGTACTGGTCTATGCATGACTGCTACTCAACCACATACCCCAATGGATCGGCATTCCATGCTTGGCGTGCAGGATTTAGAGAAGGTGTAAAGATGTGTTTGGATCGAGGTCGCAGACCCACTGTGACTGAGTTTCAAGTTCGGGTTCATCAACGCAATCTTGACCATCTCACTATTTGGCACAATGTAGGAGCAGATACAGACTATGGATATTGGGCTATAGCTGGCGCCCGACAAGGCACATATATGACCATGCTGACAGCATGGGATTACTTACAGGTACAAAATTTTGATGCATTAGCAGAACTATGGAATACTGTAAAAGATGAACAACCTGAACATGTGAGTAACAATGTTGCCAACGAATTGCACACACAATTGGATCTGCCCATGCACCTGCTCACTGTAGAAGCCAGTGCATTTTTCAAACATCACTATCGTAGTAACTGGCACAATCGTGGCGTTATGGTAAGAGAAATAGATGTAATACGTCAGCAAGAAGGTTGGTAATGTTTGTTATAAGTGGAGTTGATGATAAATTTTGGAATCAATTTGAGTTTATTGAATATCTGGTTGCTAATCAGCACAAAGTCATTGAACTAAGCATAGTGTCAGAAGCCATTGATTTAGAAAATCTTGGTGTATACAAATTGCTGGATTTGTTTGATTTTGAGCAAGTGATTATCAAAACTTGGAATCCATTGGAAAAACATAGTCAATACAAAATTAACTTTCAAGGACCTACATTTTGTTTCAATAAAAATAATTACAATGGTTTAAAATATGTAGTTGATATTGATCCTAAATTACACTGCTGGAATCAAGAAAAGATTTTTATGTGTTTATATGGTCGACCCAATGCTGGAAGATTAGCGTTGGCCAGCGTGCTCAATGAAAAATATCCTAACCAAAGCACAATTCATTTTTCATGCAACACGAGTGACAATTCACTGATACAATTTGAATTTGATAAATTGCTATCTTATGATATACATACTATGGAATTTGCGGCAAAATTATTAAAATACCTTCCAATATTACAATCCAGCAAAGATCGTTATACACAGTTCAATGGATATGATTATAATGATCCATTGACTAAATTATACAAAAACATATTTGTAGATATAGTAGGAGAAACACATGTAATGGGAAGAACATTTTTCCCAACTGACAAAACTACCCGACCCATGTTATTAAAAAAACCTTTTATAATATTTGCATCTCGGAATCATCTAACGTATCTAAGACAAATGGGATTTCAAACATTTCATGACTTTTGGGATGAGGATTATGATGGATACGAAACCAGAGATAGATTATTAAAAATCTATCAAATTATCGATGATTTAGCAACCAGACCAATAGATAAACTAGTTGCTATGTATCAAAAAATGCAACCCATACTAGATCACAATTATAATTTGTTAATAAACCAAACATACAGTACAACCGTAACGGAGGTAATCTGAGTAAAAGCAATTTCTTATCTTCTGCCGAACAGATGCATGCTGATCTTGGCCCAGCATTATGTTTGGCCAAATGGAAACAGGTCAGCTTACATCTTACCACAGGGTTGAATAATTCATGTTATCATCCGCCATTGCACCAGATAGATCCTGATGTAATAGCGATCAATCCTGCGGCATTGCATAATACACAGCATAAAAAAGCACAACGAAAAATAATGCTACAACAAGAACGCCCTAGTGAATGTAGTTATTGTTGGAACATGGAAGATCTTGGCAAACTGAGTGATCGTCATTATAGATCAGGCGAGCCTTGGGCAGCAGTAGATTTTGACAAAATAAAAAAATCAACCGGAGAAGAAGATGTTGTACCATCGTATGTGGAAGTTAATTTCAACAATGCATGCAATCTTAAATGCAGCTATTGTAGCCCGCAGTTCAGCTCTAGCTGGCAACAAGAAGTTGAACGCCACGGCGCCTTTCCTACTTTGGTTCCCCATAACGCTCCTGAGCATTTTAGCGGCCATCGCAGGCCTATCCCTTCTCGTGATCACAACCCTTATGTAGAAGCCTTCTGGGCCTGGTGGCCCGCACTGTATCCGGAACTCAAACACTTTCGTATGACCGGTGGTGAACCACTAATGGACAAGAATACCTATCGAGTGTTTGACTATGTGCTGGAACATCCTAAAAATGATCTACATTTGGCAGTAACTTCAAACTTCAGTGTAGAGCCTGAATTATCACAAAAATACTTTGACTATGTGAAACGACTATGCAATACCAACATTGAACACTTTATGCAATATGTGAGTCTTGACTCAGGAACTGGACCGCAGGCAGAATATATTCGGCATGGGTTGAATTTTGAAAGATTGCAGAACAACGTAGAAAGATATCTGACAGAAATCCCATATCGCAATAGTCTTACATTTATTGTGACCATGAACAATCTAAGTGTAACAGGATTTTTGCCGTTGATGCAATGGATACTGACTCTACGTCGAACACACAGTAAAACATATCAACGTGTATGGTTTGATACACCAGTTCTAACACAGCCTGCATGGCAAAGCCTACAAACATTGCCAGAAAGCTATGCTTCAAAACTGGAACAGGCCAGAGACTTTATGTTGGCAAATCTTGAAACTACCGATGATCCATTCCATGGATTCAAAGACTACGAAGTGCAACGCTTAGAACGTGACATAGCCTGGATGAAATCAGCACAACCACAACCCACAGCACAAGCAGATTTCTATAGATTTTTTACCGAACACGACCGCCGTAGAGGTACAAACTTTGAGAACACCTTTCCTGAGATGTTAACTTGGTGGAAACAATGTAGTTTACATGTTAGGTAATCGACCAGTCATCTGCGACACTGCCTGTGAGATTTATCCAGAAATACAGCATCTGGTGGATGATACATTTTGGGATTTTGATCAGCACGATCCACAGGCCAATTCAATCACAATCTTTGCCAGACAAACAGTAAATCAGCATTACATAAAGATAAAAGAATTGGCCACAACAGGATTCTTTTTACCTGTGTTGGCCAATCCAAGTGAAGGTTCAATTGTACTTAAACTTCAATGTCAACGCCTAGGACTCCTAGAGTTAATTACTCAAAAGAAACTACTGTTGATAGGCTGCGGAGAGATGGAACCCGAACTCAATTGCATGGTGTATGATTGCTATCTTAATCGAGTAATAGGCTATGAACAAAATATTGAACAGGGTAATCGTATTAATGAAATATACAACAAACCAACCAAACCTTACAAATTTCTATTCTTAAATGGACGTACCCGCCCTCATAGAAAATACATGATAGAAAAGATGCGTGATGCACATTTATTGGAACATGCACTTTGGACCAATCTAGATACAACTCCTGTATATCATCACACGTACCAAACTGATCTCTTAAGCAGACCATCCGAGATACAGCTATTGCCAGTTGAATATGAAGTAGAACAATATCTCAACGGTCTTAAAGACCAATATCAACAATCGTTTATCAAGCACGAACTGTTCAACAACCAATGGGGAGATGTATATATTCGTGCCGAACCGTACATTGATACCTATTTTAGTTTGATAACTGAAACTGTATTTGATTATCCTTACAGTTTACGCAGCGAAAAGATTTATAAACCTATTGCCATGGGTCATCCGTTTGTGGTTGTGGCCAATCGTGAATTCTATAGAGATTTACGTAACATGGGATTCAAAACTTATCATACACTAATAGACGAATCATTTGATCAAATAGACAACAATCAAGATCGATTAGATCGAATATCACAAGTGGTTGAAGATCTGTGTTCAAGCGATCTGAATCAATTCCTGGTTGCAGCCCAGTCAATAAGTAAGTATAATCAACAACATATGGCTGATATAGGCCCAAAAATACATGATGAATTCCCGTACCGTTTCTCCAACTTTATTCAAAATAACCTGTGAACGATTTAGATTTTAAACGCACTGTACTAGACAATCTAAGTGCAAGTTTTTGTGCAGCAAAATGGTACAATGCGACCATTTGGTTAGGGAGTGGCATGACTACCAGTTGCCATCATCCTCCGGCTCATTTAGTGGATATTTCTATGTTATCTGCTAACCCTAAGCTGCTGCACAATACTGATCAGAAGAAAGCGGATCGACGCAAGATGCTGGCAGGTGACCGTCCTGCAGGTTGCGAATACTGCTGGAAGATTGAGGACATGGGCAGCGATGCCATCAGCGACCGTGTGTACAAGAGTAAAATTTATCCCATCAAGGCTCTAGATGAAGCATATACCAATCCACCTGATCAGGACGTCAACCTCCGTACCTTGGAGATTGCTTTTGACCGCACTTGTCAATTTGCTTGCAGCTATTGTAATCCTGCTTTCAGCAGCACATGGGTACGAGACATTCATAAAAATGGACCTTACAAAGGCCTTGTGTCTGATGGTCGCAATCACTTTACTCATGAGCATACAAGTAGTCAACTGTATCGGTTTGGCGAAACAAATCCTTATGTGGAGGCGTTCTTTGCCTGGTGGGAAACGGATCTTCACAAAACTCTTCAGGAACTAAGAATTACCGGCGGCGAACCACTGATGTCTGGTGAGACTTGGAAACTGATTGATTGGTTCAAGAACAATCCTGGACGTAGCCAAACACGATTAGCTATCAATTCAAATTTGGGCACAGCAGTAGATTTGGATCGATTGCTTGCTAGCATCACAGGACTAGAAGTTGATCTTTACACTTCCAACGAAAGTGTAGGCTTACAAGCTGAATACATCAGGGATGGTCTAGTATGGGATGACTGGGCAAACAATGTAGAGCGATTGTTGGACAGCGGACAATTCCGCGGAATACATGTGATGAACACCATCAATGCATTGTGCTTGGATACCCTAGACCAATTTTTAGAATGCATGCTGCAATGGAAAACTGAATACGGGCGTGATGCGCTGAGCTTTACTCTGAACATACTGAGATTTCCTAGTTTTCAATCACCATTGGTATTGCCTGATGATATGCGTATGCAATATGCACACACATTAGAGACATGGCTTGTGGCCAATCAGCACAGTGAATTCTTGCACGAACATGAAATCAATCATCTACAACGGCTGATAGATTATCTTGACATAGTAAAAACTCCACATTCAGAATCATTTGAAATGCCCAAGTTGCTAAACGATTTCAAACAATTCTACATACAGTATGACCAACGTCGAGACAAAGACTTTGGTTACACATTTCCTAAATTAAAATCCTGGTATGACTCAATACAAATACAACAGCAGTGAACTAGTTCACAATATTGATCTTACCGATCGTGAACGTTTCTTATTAGAAGATTCAAAAACTTTTTGTATCTATCCTTGGATACATCTGCATGCATATCCTACCGGGGAAGCATATCCTTGTTGTCATTCAGAAATGAAATTTCCAGTAGGCAATTGTCGTACTCAAACTCTTGAAGAGATATGGCAAGATCAGCCCATGCAGAAATTAAGAGCTGACATGTTAAGCGAAACTCCTAATCCAGCATGCGGTCGCTGTTACGAACAAGAACAATCAGGATTTTTCTCTGGCAGAAAAAGTGCAAACAAACATCATGGGCATCATGTAAACAAAATAGAAAAAACTCCTTTTGAGATGACTTATTGGGATATACGTTTTAGTAATCTTTGCAATCTTAAATGCCGCAGTTGCGGGCATATTTTTTCAAGTCAATGGTATCAAGATCAGGCCAAATTAGCCGGCGGCGACTGGAAGGACCGCAACAAAGTATTAAACTATGCCGGCCGAACAGAAACTGATATGTGGGAACAGTTGTTACCGCACATGGATTATGTTGAGCAAATATACTTTGCTGGTGGCGAACCATTGTTGATGGAAGAGCACTATCGTATTTTGGACGAACTGGTGCGTAGAGAAAGATTTGATGTTAGACTGATTTACAATACAAATTTCACACATACAGATCTCAAAGGTCAAAGTGTGTTTGAATACTGGAAACTGTTTGACAATGTATCAGTGGGCGCCAGCTTGGATGGGTCAGGCCGGTATGCTGAATACATACGAAAAGGTAGCCGTTGGGATCAAATTGAAAAGAACCGTCTTGAAATGTTAGACATATGCCCTGCGGTAGATTTTTATATCAGCCCTACACTGAGCATTATGAATGCATGGCATCTGCCTGATTTTCATCGAGACTTGGTCAGTCGTGGATTAATAAAACCTCAGGATCTCAATGTAAATATATTGCAAGATCCTCCATTCTATAGAATTGATATTGCACCAATGAAATACAAACAACAGTTACGCATGAAGTATCAGGAGCATATTGAATGGTTGCGTCCTCGGGATCCATTGCAACGTGCCACAGTGGGATTTGAATCAGCCGTTAACTTTATGATGTCCACAGACAATACACATTTGATTGATACGTTCTGGCGCAAGACTCATGAACTGGATGCCATACGCTCAGAACAAATATTAACTGTGATTCCTGAATTGCACGCATTAACATGAAAACACCACACGATCAATTCTGTGTGCTGCCTTGGGTCAGCATAGAAGCCAGTCCAATTGGCACAGTTAGGCCTTGTTGTTTAGCTGATGATGAAATCTTAGATAACAATGGAAATAAATTCACCTTGTCCACAGCTAAGTTTGTTGATATTCAAAACAGCAATCACATGCGTAACCTACGATTAGAATTTTTAGATGGCAAAAAACCTACCACTTGCCGTCGGTGTTGGAATGAGGAAGAGTCCGGTCGCAAATCAAAACGCATGCATACGCTGGATCGTCTTAAACATTCTCTTGGAGATGAACCATGGACCAGGGATGCCAAACCCTTGATGTTTCTAGATCTCAAACTGGGAAACATATGCAATCTCAAATGCAGGATCTGCGGATCGTGGTCAAGTTCTCAATTTGCAGGCGAAGAAATTTCTTTTTTGCCAAGAGCAGAACAAAAATCCAGTCATGCATACAAGATGCTTCGAGCCGGAGCCTGGCCCAAAGAAAACACACATTTTTGGGCAGAAATTGATCACATACTAAACGACATACGTTATATTGAGTTCACTGGCGGCGAACCATTCATGATTGATCAGCATTTTGATATGCTGCAAGGTATAGTGGATCGTGGTATAGCTGGCCAAGTGGAGATACACTACAATACCAATGGCACCTTGTTTCCTGAGCGTGGACCAGAAATATGGCAACACTTCAAAACAGTAGAAGTGGCATTCAGCATTGATGATATTGGTGCAAGGTTTGAATATCAACGAAGTAATGCTGTGTGGCAAACTGTGGTAGAAAACATCAACCGGTTCAGGATCATGCGTGAGCACATGCCCAATTTGCAGTTGCAATGTTGCACCACTGTGAATGTGTTTAATGTGCGATATCTTGATCAAGTGGCACAATGGATAACTGAACAAGCATTTGATTTTGTATACTGGAACATCATGCATGATGCGTGGTATTTCTCAATCTCACGATTGCCCGTAGAAACCAAACAAGAAATTGCCAGTTATCTCAGCATGTGCGATATGCCATCAATATATCAATCAGAAATTGAAAGAATTATCAACTTTATGACCAATGGAGAATCCATGGACGGCGTAGAAACATGTCAGCAAATACGCATGCTAGATCAACGTAGACAGCAAGATCTAAATCGTGATCATGGGGAATTGGCATACCTACTAAATTATGCAAAAACCTGATACCTTATGTTTGGCACCGTGGACGCACACGTACCTTTCCCCACAGACTGAAAGGCGTATGTGTTGCGCCAGCCGAGAACCTGCGCAGAATTTTACACAGTACATAGACACTCAATCTGGAACAGGTACTTACATACCTATCACATTGGCTCAGCATTGGAACAGTGACCACATGAAGTCGGTGCGTAGACGTATGATAGCAGGTGAAACACTGTCTGAGTGCGAAGTATGCAACGATCAACTGTTGAATACAGATGTATATCGCACGTATTTTTGGCATTTATTCCAACATAAATATTCTGAACTGATGTCTAACACACATGATGATGGTTCTTGTGATGTATTACCAGTTAGCTGGGATTATAGATTTAGCAATTTGTGTAATTTTAAATGTAGAACATGCGGCGATATGTTAAGCAGCGCCTGGGAGTCAGAGCAAAAAACTCACAATATGGTCAACTGGGCAGATTCCAAAAACAATTGGATGCAGCCCGCAGTACGTGAACAAATTTCCCAATTCCAAGACAGTCAAATTGAACAAGAGTTTTCAGACGCTGTGGAACAGCATCGAGTTGAAGAAGTATATTGGGTCGGCGGCGAACCATTGATGTATGAACAACATTGGCGCTACATGCAACGCATAATTGAATTGGGAGATGGGAGCAAAGTATATGCTAGATATAATACTAACTTGTCCAGAGTTGAGTATCGTGGGATTAATCTCTATCGCGACATTCTTCCTGGGCTTAGGGATTGGCAGATATGTGCAAGTCTCGACGGCACAGGCCCAATTGGCGAGTACATTAGAACAGGTCTTGACTACAATAAATGGCTTGAGAACTTTCGTGGAGCAGTTGCAATACAACGTCATGCTCGACAAGTTAGAATTGACTTTACGCTCACTCTGCCCGGAATGTTTGAAGTTGGCCGAATTACAGAACTTGCCAAACAACAGGGAGTAGATATCCTTGCTAAAGTTATTTTTTCATTCTCTCCAAACATTGTGATGAGTCCATTGGCATTGCCTAGACATATATTGCATCCGTGGTTAGACGAATTGATAAACAATACGTCGGGTGCCATGCAGGCTGTTCTAATACAGTTAAAGAATCGTCCTACATTTGAAGAACAATGGCCCAATGAATATCAACAAGGATTTACCAAAGGCCGAGCACGTATTCTACAACTAGAACAGATAAGAACACAATCAATCACAATGTCCAATATCCTGGCAGCAAGACCTGATGTATTAAAATGGTGGATGAATAATGCTTAACAACTCAATTGAAATGGATCTGCGCGGTGTGCATGATCAGTTGCTTACAGTTTATATCGATGTGTACGATAACAGTCTTGCACGTAAATGGATGACCGCACTTAATCAGTTGATCTGTGCAGACTATCATTTGGAAAAAAACTACTGTTGGCTAGGGTGGACCGAAAGTGCTCGGACATTGGAATATTTGTGTACCCAAATCAATCGCAGTATTGATGCTGTCAATGCAGCAGGGCTAGGATACACCATAAACGATTCTTTCAGTCCAACTGACACAATGACCCAGGATAACAGAGTTAATCATGCACATATGAATCAACTTCACAGATACTTTGAAGATTTGCAAGGAGTATCAGGGGCAATGAGTCCGTATTACACCGCAGCCGACGATCGCACTAGGTGGCATATAAGACAACTAAACCTACTGTGTCATGAACTTGAAAGTTTGGTATTGAGCATACGTAAATTACTCAGAGCACCAGAATGGCGCCGCCCATCACAGCTAATGTGTTGGTTACAAGCACCTAGATTTGCACTTGATGTTGAAGACTACAATTTGTTTGGAATTGATTCAATAAATCGTCAGCTGGGTGGAATATATGTAGGAGTAAATAAAGCAGTTGGCAAGCACCATTGGGAAGTGTTCAACGATGAAGGGAGAGATAGTCGTGTGTCTGAATTAGTTACAACTACATTGCGATCACAAACTGAAGCAGCAGGAGACTTTGATATTGAATGGGCAAATGATCCTGGATCGTTTCCTTGGCAGATTCAAACTCTTAACGAATTTAGAACCTGGTTAATAAAGAATGGGTTTGATCCAGAGGACAAATCATTGACCATTGGCCATCCTAAGGTGGCTCAAGTGGATCTATTGCGAACATTTGGTACCACAGACTATCGGGTGATATGGGCACAGTTAGCACAATACTTAGATGTATATAAAATACGCACTTGTGATGGTGAAGCTACATACAAGTATCGCTGGAGTGATACAGACTATGAACAACAACAAATAAGGAAATTAAAATGAACTGGATTCGACGACTTTGGGCAAAAATTACTCTAGAAATTCGCTATCGTAAAAAGTTAAAAGAACTACGCAAGCGTGATCCTTTCATCTACAAATGAATTACATAGGAATATCTGCTGGGTTCCATGATGCTGCTATCAGCGTGGTCAACAACTCTGGCAATATTTTATTTGCAGCACACAGCGAACGCTACAGCAAAAACAAGCACGACAAGGATATATGTTCAGAGTTATTGGCTGATGCATTAGCTTATGTAGAGTCAGACTGGATTGAATACCATTATTACGAACGTCCCTGGGTCAAAGCCTTTAGACAACTGCGTAGTGGCGAGGGATTCCAATGGCCTAGCTGGGATCGATTATTAGGCAATACATATAATCACATGGGCAGGCCTCGTGTGCATACACATGGTCATCATCTGTGTCATGCAGCAGCAGGATTTCAAACCAGCTCATTCAATGATGCCACAGTGGTTGTGATTGATGCCATTGGTGAGTTCGACACTGTGACCATATGGGATGCCGTGTACAATGATCACACCGGCCGGGCTGAATATAACAAGTTGTGGGGTCAGAAGTATCCACACAGTATCGGATTATTTTATTCTGCAATGACTCAACGTGTGGGTCTACGTCCATTGGATGAAGAATATATTCTCATGGGCATGGCTGCATATGGGAAACCACGGTATCTTAGAGAGATGCAACAGCAATTGTTAAATTCAAAAGACAATTCTCAGTTTGTGCAAAATTTGCACATTGGCATTGATGATAACTTCTTGCCTGATGCAGATATAATGGACATTGCCTGTAGCGCACAACTCCTGGTAGAGCAATTGATACAAAATATTATCAGTCGTGCCAGAATGATAGGACACAGTCGTAATCTGGTTTACGGAGGTGGAGTGGCGTTGAACTGTGTGGCCAACAGCACCCTGGGGGCATATTATGAAAACATCTGGATCATGCCCAATCCTGGCGACGCAGGCAATAGTCTTGGTGCAGCAGCTCTTGGAATGGGCGGTCATCTCGGGTGGGATACTGCTTTTCTTGGGCATGACATTGCTGGTGAGTATCCTGTTAACAGTATACTTGATGGTCTACTCACTGATCGTATTATTGGTGTTGCATCAGGGCGTGCAGAATTTGGACCAAGAGCATTAGGCAATAGGAGTCTACTGGCTGATCCACGAGGATGTTCAATCAAGAACAAAGTAAACGAAATCAAACGACGGCAAAAGTTTAGACCATTTGCACCAGTTATTCTCGAAGAATATGTTGATCAATATTTTGATATGCCTAGACATTGGAGCAACAGCAGATACATGCAAGTGGTAGCCACTTGTAGACATCCAGAATTATTTCCTGCTATTGTTCATCATGACGGCACTAGTCGTGTACAAACAGTTCCAGCAGATGGGTCAGGAATACGAGCTCTGCTAGAAAAATGGCATTTCATGACTGGGTGCCCTATGCTATTAAATACCAGTTTGAACATACGTGGTGAACCCATGGTAAATGATCGAACAGATGCTGATAGATTTCAGCAGTTGTATGGCATTACTGTTTGTAGTTGATACGATCCACCACAGCTTGTAATCGATGACCCATGCCGTTAAGGAAAACTTGAGAATTGTGTTGTATCTCAGGTGCAAGATCTTGATACAATTGATGTAAATTATCCTGACCAGACTGTATCAATGATTTTGTAAGGTCAAGTACTGATTCAAATCGATCTTGATTGTTGGTAATTGTATCGTAGCTTTCATCCATAAAACGACCAAAAGTTTTATATCCTAGATCACGCAGGTGGCGGAGATGATCTACAGAACTCACTGCCACAAAGAATTGATTGTTGAATATGGGTTTGAAAGTTTTTTCCGTAACAAATTGTCCACCAGAGTTGTCAACATCAATCATGGTTTCCAACACAATGTTGAAATAACTGTCGATATACAAGTTGGTCATATTCAAGTCATAGGTATTATGTGCATGGGTATCTAGATTGTCCACACGGAACGGCCCGGCCGCAATAAATTGATCTATCCTGGGTTGGCATTTGGCTAGATAACTATTGCTCAAGGCACACCCATGATAGTCGTCTTCGCTGCCCAAAAGATGTTGCGTATAACTAAAATACCCGTGGTGGTGCAGACCATGACTCCAAAGATCGCTCATGAATGTTTTCCGCCATAGTTTGTCTATCCTGCACAGTCCAGTATAGGCATGTGATCTTGGATTGAGATGATACCTAGCTCCGGCATTTCTATCCACGGTTCGCCAGTACATGAATTCTAGTTCAGGCCAATATATGGTATTATGATATTGATCAGCAGTGGTATTTCCAGATATCAGCCATACCACGTTGGGATCAATACCATGCTGATTGCACAACCAGTCCAGTCGATTTCGTATGTGTCCAGGATGGTCGCCTTCGTGATAGGTAAAAATCAATTTGAATTCTTTTCTTTTGATTCTTTCAAGCCCTTCAACAGAGATCATGTCAATATAATCTTGATCAAAATCAAACCATCCCAATACCATTGGGTACCAGGACCCTACTGGAGCATCTGTGGTGCGCCCCACTTGTACAGGTATTTTGCAGTCACGTAGATAGTAGATCAGTCGGGGAAAATCCAGTCGTTTTCCATCCAAGAAATCAAGCTGATTATGAAGTTCTACTGGTATACCATTGGGCATAGGTCTACTGGTAACCGGATGTATATGATCAACAGCAACAAAAATCATTGTGATACATGTGTTTTGATTGATTGTAACATACAGTTGAGTTCTTTCCACAGTACCGATTCAAGGCCACCATGATAAAACCAATTCCAGTTATGTTCAATCACAGGCCAGCAGGCTTGAAATAGTTCTTGCTTTTTTTGTTCCGAAAGATTATCCAGTTGCTTTAACACAGAGGCTACTTTTTCGGCTCGAGTAAAATCATCAGTCTCAAGATCATAACTCTCGTCCCAGAAGTCTCCAAAGGTCTGGAACCCATATCTGCGTAAGTATGCTAGACTACCGGCTGTGGCGGTGAGTATAAACGGCATACCCAAAGCAATGGGTTTAAATGATTTTTCAGTAAGATGCAATCTGCGTCCAGTGTACACAGTTTCTGTCACATGATACACTAGACTTTCTGCACATGGCTCAAACTGATCTAACCAACAACTGCTCATTTTGGCATGATCTTCTCCAGGAAAAAATCTAGGTAGATCTAATTCATTGATCACATCCGCAATATCAGAATATTGGGTTTGATATTGTTTGGCAATTTCCTCAATGGAAATATTCTCTGCTGGACAGACTGAACTGGCACTGATCCAGTTATGCATGAGATCTAGTTTTGCAAAATGATACAACATCAACACACGATGTTGACGCAATCCGCCAATGATTCGATTGGCGCTAAAGAAAGTTTTTTGTATCCTACGTTGTGTCCAAGGTGTGATCAAGAAAGTTCGATTGTATCCACGATACCAATCTAGTGCAGCCCATCCATGAAAGAAGTAATAAAAAGGTTGCAAGTTTCTCTGTTTACATATATAATCTATATTGTTGCTGTCAGCCTCACTGGTTATAATGATACCTGGTTTTCTGTCTGTACTGCGTTTTTCTCGATTGAATCTACTATTTCTCTGATCAATGCTGTCAAATGTTTTTGAATGATAATCTAAAATCAAAGGCTCTTGGTCAAAGAAATAAATGAAACTGGTTTCTTTTTCAGAATCTATATGGCTCCTGCAAAAAATGCTGTCCGGATCACTATGGCCAAACGGATCATGATAATAAAGAGCAGTTGTGGGCAAGTTATTTTTTACCCAAGGCAAAAATGTATTTTCGTAAATCTCGTCTATTCTAATCATGTTTGATGTATTTTATATTGGAACCAAGCCGGATCTGTTTGCACACGAGCAACAGGTTGAAAACATTGAGCAAGCACAGCAACAGTCACGAACAAGATTCTTTTGGGTGGTCTCATACTTAGTGGATTACTCAGGGTTTGATTTCCTTTTTGAACCTGTACCGTGGCAACGTGAGTTTACGCACGCATGGCCTAGTCAGCACCATGAATATTCGGGCACATATCTTGTGCCAAAAACTGGTAAAATAAAATACCATTTCCATAGCAACATTGTACCAAATAAGAGTCTTCCAGAGGCAGTTGATATCTTGGTAGAACATGCGGATTTTGATTGCACATGGGCACCCCATCCACATGATCCTCCTTACATATATGTGTTTGGTAATCAATGGTGGCCAGCAAACATAATGCCTACTGTAGAATATCGTGTTCCTGGTGCCACCAAACACAAATACATGGATCTACCTCGTGCCACGTTGACAGAAAAACACAACAGTCATTGGCACACATTGGTAGATTGTGAATGGGATTACAGTTGGTGCCCGGACCCAGGCGATCCGCCTTACATATATGTGTTTGGCAATCAGTGGTGGTCAGCTGAAAAAATGTCCACAGTAGAATATCATGTGTTAGGTGCAACTGAACGAAAATACATGCATTGGCCACGGGCAAAGTTACTTTCCAACATTACTCATTGGACTGTGCCCGATACAATTGACTTAGCCACTGTGGACTATTCTTGGATTCCTGATCCAGGAGATCCAGCTTACATCTATCAATTTGGTACACAACATCAGCGCACAGGCGGTCCTGTTTACACTGTACCCGGTGCTACTGAAATAAAATATGTATCAACATTGAAAATAAACAAAATTTCGATTGATGATTGTTGGACAGTTCCGGAAAACATCAACAAAGATTCGTTTGATTGGACTTGGCATCCCAACAAAAACGATCCAGCTTACATCTATCAATTTGGTACACAATGGAATCGTGCCGGCGGTCCTGTTTACACTGTACCCGGTGCCACAGAAATAAAATATGTCACCGGACAAACAGCCAAGATGTTGCCCACCAACAAAAATTGGACCATACCCGACGGTGTTGATATCAATAGTTTTGATTTTTCCTGGACACCAGACGCTACTGAAACTCCTTACATATATCAGTTTGGAACACAACATCAGCGCACAGGCGGTCCTGTTTACACTGTGCCTGGTGCCACTGAAATAAAATATGTAGAACAAATAAAAATTAAAGTGGATCCAAAGTCAGCTGTGATTGTAGAAATTGATCATTTAGATGGTAATACAGAACAAATTCCTAATACAGTAAAGACTGTTCGCTACTTTGACAACTATAGAGATACATTGATACGTATTGCCAAAAGTCTACAAGGACAATACGAGTTTGTATGGGTTTGCTCTAGTATCTGTGACTACACTGGATTTGACTTTAGTTGGCATCCTGAACAATGGCAAGCTAACATGCTGCATGTGTTTGCCAGCAATGACCAAAAATTTGGTGATACATTCTACATGCATGTTCCTAGTTTTGCCGAGTATGCAGAACGCAAGGAATTGCTAGAATGGTACGATTGTAACTTTGTTGACATATCAGTGCCACGTAGATACATGCCTGTGATAAAACACAATTTAGATAGTCATGTTGACGCAGTAAAAACAATGACATGGTCTGGGCCAGTGGCACTATTTGTAGGTGGTGCAGAACCTCCTGTAACTTACCCTGCTGCGAATCTGTGGAGAGCAGAAACTAAAACTTTAATACCATTGGATCCAGGTGCCAATGCAGTGATAGTTCCACGTACAGCAGTGCCGGTTATAAAAACACAATTATACGATTACGCCTACATAGACAAAACACAACGATCCACAACGCCTGCACAGCTTCAAGATGTAATTTTTATCTCCTATGACGAACCCGAAGCAGAGGGTAACTGGAAAAAATTACAAGATAAATGTCCAAGAGCAAAAAGAGTACATGGCATAGAAGGCATGGAGAATGCATTAGCAGCAGCAGCAGCATTAAGTTCAACTCCGTGGTATTTTTGTGTATTTGGAAAAACTGAACTGTATCCTGGATTTGATTTTACTTTCCAGCCTGATTACTTTCAACAACCTAAACACTATATCTTTTACAGCGAGAATCGTGTGAACAAGCTAGTGTATGGAGAGATGGCAGTTATCATGTATAATTGCAATCTCATACTTGACAATCGAGATCAAGAGTTTGGTCTCGATTACACACTGAGCTTTCCCCATGAAGTCATACCTCTCATCAGTACATATGGTAATTTCAACACCAGTCCGTATCATACTTGGAGAACTGCATTTAGAGAAGTTAGCAAACTCTATGACCAGCAGGAAAAATTACCATCTGTTGAAACTGAATATCGTATCAAAATATGGGAAACAGTAGCCAAAGGTGATTATGCAGAATGGGCGTTGACCGGAGCCAAAGATGGAAGAGAGTTCTATAAGAAATACAAAGATGACTTTGCTTATAGAAAAAATAGTTTCAACTGGCAATGGCTAAGAAACTATTTCTCAACGCTTTATGGGGAAGTTAATTGAAAAAATCAAGCACAGCCTGTGCAACCACATCCACGTCCCCGGGGTTGAGCTGTGCATGAACTGGAAGACTAATACATTTAGCAGCTAGACGTTCGCTGTTAGGCAAACTGATTGTAGACATATTTTGATATACAGGTTGTTGATGCATGGCTAATGGGAATTGGATGCCTGCCTGAATCCCCTGGTCAAGCAGAGATTCATAAAGTTCATCTCTACGATCAGTCATAATTACAAATTGATTGTAAACATGGCTACTGACTCGGTTTGATTGTGGCAACTGAATTTTATCGCAGTGTTTGAGTAATTCAAGATATTGTTGAGCATGCTCAACTCTTTTTTGATTCCATATGTCTAAAAAATCAAATTTAGCCGATAAGATAGCTGCCTGCATAGCGTCAAGACGCTCATTCCACCCCACAATGTGGTGGACATATTTTACCTGGCGCCCATGATCTCGAAGCATTTTTATGTTGTCGATAAGTTTTTGATTGCCAGTGACTGCACCAGCATCACCCATTGCTCCTAAGTTTTTTCCTGGATAGAAACTAAAACAAGTTAGATCTGCCTGATTTCCAATGGGTTGACCTTTGTACCGGCATCCTGCACTTTGCGCAGCATCTTGTATTAGTGGAATACCGGGTGCCAATTCTCGCAATTGTTGTAGAGCAACTGTTTGCCCGTAGAGATCAACAAAAATAATTGCTCGAGTTTTCTTAGTGATTGTATTTTTGATCTGATCTACATCTATAGTATGATATTGATCAATGTCAACAAATTGAGGTACAGCACCAATTTGGCTAACACATTCAGCTGTGCTAATAAAACTCATGCCGGGTACAATTACTTCGTCTCCGGATTTCACACCAACTGCTAACAAAGACAACATCAATGCGCTGGTACCACTACTTACACCTGCACAATCTTCGGACTGAGTGTATTGTTTCCATTTGGTTTCAAACTCCTTAACCTCTGTGCCACCAATGAAAGAACTATTGTCAATGCATCGTTTGATTGCAGCATCAATAGGAATTTTGGCCTCTGTGTATTCTTGAAACAAATTTGCGTATGGAATGATTATCTGCATGTGACTGGTCCTTGATTCCATGGTATACCAAACTTTTTGTCATCCATGGCCTGATTGATCAGCCTACTCACCACATGATCAAAGGCATCTAGATATCCTACATCAGGAGGCATCGGTCTTATTGTTTTTCCTGATTGTACAAAAGTTTGAACTACCTGTTCTACGCTACTGTTATTGATGCTTCCAATAATATATCGTTCAGCGCCTGGTCGATCTAAAAATCCACTTTCGTGGTACACATAAACATCGCCCTTGACATCAACTGCCACAGCCACTTGCGGAAAACTGTATGGCACCATTTCCTTCCAGGAGATCATTTTCAATGCACCAGAATTTTTTCCGTGTACCAGAGACTCTAATGCGTAACCAAAATCCCAATGTGTAGTAGGCCATTTGTTTTGTTTAAAATCTTTGATCTTGTCAAATATATCAACAAGTTGTGCTCTCTCCTCGTCACTGACTATGCGAACATTTTGACTAAAATCTTCTCTCAAAGTGACAAAGTCAATAGGACGAGTGGTGTGACTGTTGATATGATCAATGATATCAACCAGCTTTAATACATCTTTAGAAGATCCAGGAAGGATAATCCAATTTACCCCCACACGCACATCAGTGGTTGAGTTGATATAGTCAATGATGTTTTGTATGATACAATCAAAACTTTCAGAATGCCGGGTTACTTTGAAAGCACTATCTGTATCCACACCGTATAGGCTGAATCGAACTGCATACAGATCTTTCATACCTGGGTTCTTCTCTACATACTTTGCGGTCATCATGTAACCATTGGTATAGAGTTGCATCTTGTAACCACGCTGTTTGCCATAGGTAATGATATTACCTAGATAGCGATTGGTCAATGGCTCAAGTCCACCGCTGATTCTAAATCTATCATCCCAGAATTGATCAGTCTTGGAGTCTTGATCAATGATCTGTTTGAATACATCAAACCCATGTTGTTCAAACTTCCGATCATATTTGGCAACAGGATTCCGCCCACAAAAATTGCAATAGAACATGCAACTCATGCCAGTGTATAACCCAATGCGATTTGGATACATGTAGTTATGATCTATAGCAGCATGCAACGAACCGTTGTTGAGTAATGGTTGGATGGTATTAGTCCAATACTTGGTGCCCTCACCACGGAGTAAGATATGATTTTGTGCATTGGCATCTTGCCGTAACATTTGTGATAATTCACGCAATTGATCTGCAGAAATGTGTAGTGTGCCCGCTATTTTTCTTTGAGTCACAAAAGGATCATCGGCTAACATTTTACATATCTGTATGGACACAGAGTCCAAGTGAGAAATATCAGCAGCCTGATCAACAGCAACGGAACTATGGGTATAACCTAATCTTGTCATATTTAAACAGCAGCTAACACCGAATTGATAATGTAGTCGGCTTCCAGATCAGTGAGTTCAGGATAGAACGGCAATGAGATGCAGCGTCGTGCTAGACTTGAGCTCACACTCAACAGGTTGGGTCCTTTACAATTCTGATACGCATCTAGCTCATGTAGCGGATTCTTGTAGTGTATCTTGGTTTCAATTTGTCCAGCAGCAAGTCGTTGTTGCAATTCAACCTGGTTGTCAACTTCAATCACAAACTTCTGTAACGCATGACCTCTAAAGTTGGTACTATCAATCAAACATCGGATAGATTTTTCTTCTAGCCGTACCATCCAGTATCTTGCTATCTGACTTCGACGCAGTTGCCAAACATCTAGATGTTGAGTCTTGACCATCATTTGCGCACAGTCAATTTCACTCATGCGACTGTTTGTACCTACAGTAGTATGCCCGCCAGCTTTGCCGTTGTTGCACCAATTGCGAGCATATTCAGCTAGATACAAATCAGAAGTGATTACAGCACCACCATTGCCATAGTTGGGTAGATTTTTAGTAGGATCAAAGCTGATAGCAGTGGAGTTAGCTTGCCGGTGACAATTATCCGACAGCCAATGTTGCGCACCATCTTCAATCAAACAATCAGTCATGGTATAACATCGCGATAATGCATTTAATGCAGCACCGTATAGGCCCACAACACAGATAGCATCATAGCTGCGGGTGTGATCATCCTGGATCACGGCAGGATCCATACATCCATATTTGTCAGTATCCACGATCTCCACTTGCCAGCCAGCCATAATGAATGCATTGGCTGTGGCAGGGTATGTCATAGCCGGGACCAAAACTGTGGGAGTCTTGCCTGCATCACGAATGTTATCAAAACAGTAGGCGGCAATGATCTCTAGAGCCTGTGTGCCCGAGTGACATGTTACCGCATGCAAATTATGATTCTTTTTAGACAACCATGATTCAAACTCAGCGGTGTTGTTACCATCCATGAGATTACCAGAACGCAACACTATGTCAGTTGCATCCAGGATCTCCTCACGGAGATTGTTATACTGTCTTGGGAGCCCAGTAAATGCTATTTTTAAACCAGCCATAGTAGTTTTTAAATCCTTCTTCAACATCAACCTGTGGGTTGTAACCTAAAACTTGTTTGGCACGATCAATATTCAATGCACCACGTGATGGAAAGTCTGCATCTCGATCGCGTAGTTCAATTGAGCCTTTGCCTACAATCTCAATGATCATTCTAGCAGCCTGTAACAAGCTCACGCTGTGGCTTTTTGTGATATTGAATGTTTGATTGGCAGCAGCAGGCACAAGTGCAGCAGCCACCACACCATCAGCGGCATCATCTACATAAGTGAAGTCTAGTGTTTCGCTTGATCCGTTAACTCGGAGCACTCCGCCGCGCATTGCTGTGAGCATGAATTTTGAGACCACGCGGTCTTCCACGTCCAAGGGGCCGTATACAGCACTAGGCCTAAGTATAACACAATCAAAACATCCCCTACGAGTATAGTCTTTAACAAGGTCTTCTCCTGCAAGTTTCATAATTCCATATTGTCCCTGTGGCCCGCACACAGCATCCTCAGTTACATCATCCACAAAGTCTCCGTACACCATTGAGCTAGAGATGTAAACAACTCGCTTCACATGGTGTTGTTTGGCACCCTCGAGCACATTGATCAATCCTTCCATCATGACACTAGCACCCCATGCAGGGTTAGCATTCACAACTTTCTGTCGAGGAAATGACGCCATGTGTATCACTACATCGGGCTGCTCTATTTCAAATATGTCGTTGATAGATTCTCTATCACAGATATCTCGAGTGTACATGTGTGAAGGTGATTGATTTATTTTCTTCAGTCTTTCTCTTATCAAGTAGTCAAGTTCTGATTGTGGGATCATTCCGTATGTGGTCCGGTTATCAACTATGGATACTGTGTGTGATTGATCTTGTAGTCTCTTGACTACATTGTGTCCAATGAGTCCAAGTCCACCAGTGACTAATATTTTCTTCATTCAGGAACCTTTATTAATTCTGGAGAATATTGTGCAAAGTTTTTATCTTTGTTATTAACATCTATATTCTTTGCATTTTCAAGTCGGGCCGTTCTAGCACGTAATTCGCTTGAGCTATAATTGTGTTGACGCTTATGATAGTGTAGCTCAACGCCGTTATTCATACACCATTGCTTACCTGTGAAATCTCTATTTAAATATTCGTCACTCAAGAAACGTATATGAATAAGTTGAGTCTGCATTAATTGTAATAGATCGTATTCAGTTTCGTAGATAAGAATTTCATCCACATACTTACAGGCCTGTAATTGCACATACCGTTCATATGCACTTTGTACAGGTTGATTTTTAACACCTGGCCGGTCAATGGTAGGATCAATTTGTAATGCCACAATGAGATAATCGCACAACTGCTTTTCCATTTTTAACATGGTAACGTGGCCAGCGTGTAATAGATCAAAACTACTACAGTTGAATCCAATTTTCATTTTGCTCCCCATTTCATTGTGTAAAACATGTAGACTTTATCGTCCATATATGTAACATCACCGCTTTTTAAATAATCCCAATGACATCCATATTTGTACGCACCGGGTTTACCATACGTGTTCCATAACCATTCTTGCTGTTGAGGACTAAAAGTACCTTTTCTACGATACAGCAAGAACGGAACAAACTCTGTGCCATTCCATATCAGTTTCTTAACCGGCGGCGGTAAAACTATGTCCTGCTTGTCAACGAATTCAACAGTTGGTGTTAACATACTTCAAGGTGTAAAAAGTCTGATCAGATTCTCTCATGCGAGCCATAATTGCAAACTCAAATCCATGCCACAAGTGATCCACATGCCGTACCCACCAAGGTGGTTCCACAGCATTCTCCATCACAAATTTGCCAGCTTCGGTTTGTTGCCATTCCCATATGGGTTGGCTAGCATACAGCACAGGATCATCAACATCGCCCATGCGGAATCGATGAACCACCATGTCTGAAAATTTAACAACGTTGCCGTCGATAACTTTACATTCAGGTGGTCTACGGTGCTTGCTGTGTTCTCTCTCCAGGTTACGCAAAATGGCCATGTGCTAGTATAGCACCACAACTATTACTTTGCAACTAGATCGGCGGCCATTGGGAAAATTTGGGCAATAACTTGAGCACAAGCCAGCGCAACTTCTTGATGTTCTCGCTGTGTGCCGTTTGCACTACGCAGTTCAATAAAGTGAATCCAACTGCGCAATGTGCCATTCATGTATAGTCTGCTGACTGTGTTACCTTCGGGCAGGATGGCCCGTGCTTGTTCTTTGGCAATACCACGCTCAATGGCTCGAGCATAGTGTTTGCGAACCAGGGCAATCACTTCTTGTTGAGCACCGTCCCACCATAGTGCTAGGTCTTGATCGTCGGTGTCAATGCTGTTCTGTCTATTCTTTGTGTCTTGTAGTCGTGCTTCACGTAACACAAAGTCTAGATCCTTGGTTGGATCAGCATAACGTTGGCTGAACTCTTGAAAACTAAAACTACGATGACGTAGGATTTGTCTTGCAATGTCTCGTGTGGTGGTAATCTCAATACAAGCTGATACCATTTCTAATGGTGACCAGTGCTGGTGTTTGACCAAGTAGTTGATGAGTTTTGCTGATGTATCTGTGTTGAGTTGATTTGAAGGATTGCTTACCCGGGCACAATATGCCACTAGTTCTTGGGCATCATCGATGCCTTGGCTTGCGAATTCTTCTGTTGGTTGGCTGTGGCTGAGTAATCGAGCGTTCATAGTTTCTTTAGTAATTTATCTGTAGCTGGTTGTACAATGCCAGCTACAGTGTTAACATCCACCACAAAGTCAATGGTGCGTACTGTATCTCCCAGCATTGAAAGATTCCTGTTTAGGATTTCCTCAACTTCATCATCGTCAAGACCGTCGCGACGTAGTCTAGCAAGATTGATGGTCTTTTGTTTACCACCATCAATCTTGATAATCATTTTGTTAATACATCTTAACGGTACTTCGGTCTTGTCGACTTCAGAAATTATGTAATCCCACTTGGCTAAGAATTCATCACTCAGTGGCATGAGCAGCAGCCTTGGCCTTTGAAGGGCGGCCTTTTTTTACTGCGGCAACTTTAGGTGCGTCAACTTCCACTTGTGGAATTGGCACCATCTTGGGCAAGTCCATCATCTTCACACCAGGAAACATTCTTTCAGCTTCTTTCTTCATTCTGGCTGCTTCGTTGATCATACCAGTTGCTTCATTGTGCATGCGTACAGCTTGAGTAAGCATGTTGGCAGCAATGGTCTTGTCGTCCAACGCACCATCTGAGGGTGCAGCAGTGTAACCTGCCTCTATCGGTTTAGAGCGTGATTGTTGTCCAGCTTTGTATGCGGCTTCGGCAGCACGTTTGGTTTTGGGATCAACAATACCACGACTGTTGTCAATCTCTGCCAGTTTACGCACAGCGTCCTCGCCTTTTTTCATCTCATTGAGGATCTTGTTGAGTTCACTGAGTCTCACATTGGAGTTCATGTTGGGTGTCATTAATACCTGTTCAGTTTGCACACGTTTCATCAAGCGTTCACTATGCAAGGTCTGCAACATGTTACGACCATCGGGCAAGATGTTGCGATTGAGTGCATCTGCAAATTCTTCAGCAGCTTGCCCAACTGGACTTTCCAATACCTTCATCAATGGGTCGTGAATGCTGATAGGCAGCAGGTCTGGATAGATGCAAAGGCACATGTGATCGTCGCCAGGAATTTGTCTAAAAATCACTGCAACTTTACGGTCGCCATGTTTACCAATGTGTTTTAAAAATGCCATATTATGCTCCTTGAGGGTTTGTAGATTCTGCAGAATCTGGCACTCCAGCCTGGGGCTGAGTTTCTGCTGTGGCGGCTGCTTCTGCTTCTGCTTGGGCCACAGCAGCCTTGATGAAAAGATCAATCTTTTCATACAAGGTTCCTACTTGTTTTGCTTCAGCAGCACCAAAGGCACCACGTTTGACAGCAGTGTCGATCACATCGCGAGCTAACGCAATGTCAGTGATTGTGAGTTGAGTGTTGGTGTTTTCCATACAGATATTTACATAAAAAAACCCTCTGATATAAATTTTTCAGAGGGTTTTGGCAAACCAAGCTGACGTTATTTTTTGTGTTCCTCGTAGTAGGCATGAACGCCCCAGGGTGGAACAATGCTGGTAGTACCATGCAGGATCCAAGTCACTTCGCAGTAGTTCTCATCACCCCAGCTGCCACACGGATAACCATCTGTAAACACTACCAAGCGACGCGGCACAATGTCGTTTTCTTTGAAGTATTCGTAAAAGCAATCAAAGTCTGTACCACCACCGCCTGTTACTTCATAATCGCAGATACTATCCAAGTTATCAGAATCGTATTGTTGCGGATTGTATGCTTGGGTATCAAAAGTCACAACATGGATCTTGTACGCAGGAAACGAATCCATAATACCTTGGATCTCGCCCAGGAAGTCGCGCAGCATATCCATACCAATACTGCCAGATGCATCAATTGCAATGGCAATATCAATCATCTCATCAGGCTTCATACCTGGCATTACTGCATCCATGTGCCAGCCTCGACGGCTTGCTCGCATCCAAGTGTAGTCACTCTTGATGGTACTTTCCAAGTTCATGCGCAGCAGCTCACGCCAGTTCATCTGCGGCTCTGTCATTTCATTGATCAGTCGCTGAACTCCCAACGGAATATTACCAGCACCATCCACTGTGGCAGCAGCAGCCAGCATGGCTTCTTTGATCTCGTCCTTGATGGCCTGACGTTCAGCTTCACTTATCCGTGGACGACCTTTGCCTTTGCCGTCACCATCGCTGTCACCGCCAGCACCGTCTGCATCACCTTCACCATCCAAGTGATCATCTAACAGCTGGTTGATAAGATCTTGCAGACTGATTTTCTTCACGTTCTTCATAAGGTCGTCGTACACCTTCTCAGAACTCCAACCGTTGTACTTGCGATCGTACAAACAAGGCACTGACGTGATGAACTCACCAACACCATGTTCTTTCAAGTCTGCGTTAACGCAGAAGTCATTGGCCACATTCCAAATCTGTGGGTCACGTTCGTTACGACGTCCAAAGTGATCATAAACACAATGCAACACTTCATGTCCAAACAAGAACTCAATTTCCTTGGGCTTGAGCAGTTCGATAAAGCGAGTGTTGTAATAGAAGTGACGTCCGTCTGTGGCAGCAGTACCGCACCATTCATCTGCGTTAACCAGCTTGAGTCGAGTGGCCAAGTTGCCAAAGAAGCTGGCTTTCAACAGCAACCCCACACGGGCTGTGATCAGCTTCTCACGGACTTTGACGTCCAGCTTCATGTCTTTGGGACCAATGAGGTCTTTGAATTTATCTTCTTTTTTGTTAGCTGTGGTGTTAGCAGTTGCCATAGAGTGTTCCTTGTAGATGTGTGTATTATACTGCGGACTGAATTAGCAGTCAACTACAGATTATGCCGTAGCCAATTCAACCTTTGCAACACGCATTGCCTTGAGATTAGACTCAGTAGCGCAAAGACGAACGCTATATGCACGGCCTTGTTTGTTGATAGCTTGGATGTCAATCCAAGGAACCGTTTGATCAGCAGCATTGAGATTCAAACAGATGTTGGTGATAACACCTGTCAGGTCACCGGCTGCACAAGACCAAGTCACGGTATCGTTAATATTGAGATTCATTTTGGGTCCTAGTTGTTGCTGCGTATGTGTATATTATACCCGATCTGCCAATACCGGTCAACCAAAAAAAGTGTGGGTTTTTTGCAACATTTATAGGTATTTTAGCTGGAACCAAGTGAGTGCAGCTTCGTTAAAAAAGTCCAAGTGAACCTGCTTTACACAGCGATGTCTTTGCACTACGGAACCTGGCGGAACAAACTGAACCCATTCTTCATGTTGCCTCACAGTGAATCCCAATTCACGTTTCAATACCCAACTCACAACAATACTGGCACTGTTGTCGGCCAGTATCTTTTGCCAAACAAGATCCCAATGCGCAGGTGAGCAAAAGATAATGAGATTCTTTTTGACAATTACTTTATGTTTCTCGGACATGAGCCAATTGAAACCACGCTAGTTCTTTGTCGGATGCAACATAGATACGATAATCACGATATTCAGTTTGATATGCCCAATGTGGATTAGATTCAGGAGGATCATTGGTTGCTTTGGATTGCTTGTTCATTACCACCTGTAGCTCAGCTTCTTGTGCCCAACCGTATGTTTGATTGAACCAACGTCGAGCTCGGTCAAAGTCCAATGCACCAGTGCCGCCTATTGGACTGGTGCTGAATCGGACCATGAATTGATATCTGGTGCGATGATTGTGTCGATAATCTAGTTTGGAAATTTCATAACGCATGATGAAATATGGGGACCGTAGTCCCCATTCCTGTTTTAGCCTTGGGCTTGCAACACGTATTTTCCGAACTTGCTGTGGAACTCATCAAAGTGCTTGAGCTTGGTAGGCTTGAACGGCAAGTTGTATGTGGTCAACGCAATACGCGAACCCATCACAGTCAACTCAGTTTCAAAATTACGCATCATGTAGCTGAGGAAGTTGTCAGCCATGTCATGAAACTTCTTTTCTTCTACCTTGTTTTCAACAGCAGCCTTGAGCTCGTAGCACATGGAAATAACCAGGCTGTACATGGCACTAATCTCTTTCACGTTCAAGTCCTTGACCTTGCCATTCAAGATGTCAGCTGGGTCGGGCATACGACCAGACACTTTGCGGTGAGCCATAAACTTCACTGCCAAGCCTTCACCAACAGTACCTGCTACCAAGTTGGTAAAGGTGTCGTCATCGCCGTCTGCATCATTCAACAGCTCGCTCACAAAGGTCCAGCTGCGCGGTGTAGCGAATGCACGGCTTGAGCTCTTGGCATCAAAGTCATACAGGTCTTGCTTGGCAAAGCTCAAGTAACCAACCACGTCCTTGTGGATGTTATTGGTCACAGCCCATTCTTGCCACGAAGCAAAGTCCACTTTCATTTCTTGGTGAATGAAACGATTTGCCAGCGGAGTGGGCATACGATACGTCACACCTTTGTCGCTTTCGCGATTGCCTGCTGCAACCATAACAACATTGTCAGGCAGGCGATATTTGCCAATACGACGATTCAAAATCAGCTGATAGGCAGCGGCTTGAACTGAGGCAGCGGCACTGTTGAGTTCGTCCAAGAACAGTACCACGATAGGATACTGGCTGGCCAGTTCTTCGTCGGGCAGTTCCACAGGAGGCGCCCAATCCATCTTGCCAATTTCTTTGTTGTAGAAAGGAATACCACGAATGTCAGTGGGTTCCATCTGACCCAACCGCAGATCAATCATGTAACCATTGAGGTCACGGGTGATGTTTTCTACCAGCTCGCTCTTGCCAATTCCAGGGGGACCCCACAGGAACAAAGGACGCTTGACTTTGAATGCTTTAAGCAGGGATTTATGCGCCTGGCGCGAAGTAACTGTACGTGAATCTGACATGGTCTATACCTTTCTGTTGTTGATGAGTGTATTGTAAGCGATCTTGAATTTCAGGTCAAGCAGTTTGTTTGGCCAACTGCTCTTGTAGCACGTACAAGGTGTTAGGCAGCATGCCTTCCACGGCATACAAAGCACCGCAGTACCAGACGCCATCTTTCATGATGTAGAAGTATTCGGCACCACAGCCGTCTACCAGTTCCAGGAACTCGTCGAAGCTTTGGCTCACTCGGAAATCCACGTCCTTCTCGCCGCGATCGCGACCGTAGAAGGTGGTCATGTCACCAAAGTTCTTGTCCCAAGCTTCGGCTTCGTTGCTGCCGTATGCATTAGGATTGCTGAACTCGTGCTTCTCGCCAATCTCTTTAGCCAGCGAGCTGAGATCGCCCAAGGCCACAAGGTTATTGGCTTTGGCTGAGTCATAGTGTTTTTGCAGGATCTCGCCATTGCCGCTGAGATAACCATCCCAATGTGCATAAACGCTCTTGCACTTGTCACCATGCATCACACCAATTCGACTACGTGTACCCATTTTTTACTCCTAGTTTGTTGCTGTCTATGTGTATATTATAACCGATTTTGCAATACCGGTCAACCGATAACTACCACGCGGCGTGTACCTTCGTAGTCGCCTTCGTCTTCGTACATGTCGCTCTCGTCCAAGAGCTTGTCCATGCCGTGGTATTCACTGCGCTTGACCAAGCCTTCGAACACTTGGTCCACAGAAGGAGCAACCCGAGTGCGCCAGTGATCACCATAATTGTAGGAGAAGTGTACTTCTGCATCAGGGTTCATGTTCGCTAACTCTGCAATGAGATCTTTGACCAGCATGTTTTATTCTCCGTCCTTCATGACATATTCAAACAGGATCCACTTGGCACGATTCAGGATCTGACGAGCATCCTCGGCTCGCATGTGATCAACTTCACCGTATTCGGTATTGATCATCTCTTGTGCATCGCTCATGAGGCTTGCTGCCATCATAGCAGGACCAGAGAAACGAAAAGTCATAGACGATTCTACCGATTCACGCATGCCTGCTTCAGTCACGCCGTACATGCGGACTTCGCGTTTTTGTTGCTCGGTAAGTGCTTGGTAAGTTGCTGTAGACACTTGGGACTCCTTTTTGCTGAACATGCGTATATTATAGCCGATTTCACAATTCTGGTCAACCAAAACACGCCTTAAAAACCGTTTCACGCACAGCAGTATCTGTGGCTTCTTCAAATGCTTCTTCCAGGCTTAATGCCGACAGCATGGCACGAACAGTGTTCTGAGACAGTTGATGCACTCTGGCAACCATCACAATGCCTTGGATGGCTTGATTGCCAGCGTCAGTAAACATGCCATAATCTTGTGTTTTAACCATTTTTGGTCCTTTTTGCTGCGTATATGAGTATTATAGCACTAGGCTGGAATCCGGTCAACCAAAATCTCTGCAGAAATCAGCTTTCCACCGTATGCTTGCACGTAAGTTTCGGCTACTGCACGGATAAAAAACGTAAGAACATGACCTTTTGCTGTGATAACTGTGTACTGCATGTGGTGTTCCTTGTTGCTTATGTGACTATTATAGCAGTTTGAGAAATAGCGGTCAACCTGAAATACCACACAAAAAGTGTGGTATTTTCACAACAAAAATTGTTTAAATTACAGGAGTTCTGTCAGAAGATTTCTGACGTGGAGCAGCTTGACGACTGATGAGATCAGCTTGGATCATGAGTCTGCGTATCTCACCGCGATATTGCGGATCTACGATAATTGCTAGTTGACGTTTGATGTTTTTGGGCATGCGGTAGTTTGCGTTGGGTTTGATCATTTGGTTCCTGCTGTGGGTTTTTTTGCTGCTATAGCTCTGTCTAATATTTGATCTATTTTCTTTTGCATATCTGGGGGTAGTGCGTGATATGTATCCTGGTCGGGTACCAGCTTGTTAATTTCGTCGACCAAGCGGTTAAATTCAGCCTGGTCTGCTGCGTCCATGGTTTTTGGCGCTGTCAAATCTTTCCATGCTTCATAACCCTGATATCCACCATACCCAAGAGCACCATATCCGGCAACAGTAGCAGTTGGTTTTACAAAAGTTTTCACTCCCCATTTTGCAACCGGTTTGATCACATGTTGTACAGCCGCAGCGCCCAGCCCTTCGCTAATTATGTCACGATCACGTGCCATTTGTTCGCTTAGTGTTCTGGGTTCACGACTTTCAAAATTACTTTTCTTTAGTAATTTATCAAGTTTGTCTACTGTGTCTTTGAGGGCAGGCGGCGGCACTTTGTTTGCAGTAGCAGGTGTAGAAGCCTGTACAGGAGCAGAAGCTGGTGCAGTTGGTGTTGCAGTTGGTGTATCATATCCTGTATCCACAGCTAGATCGTGCAAATCTTTAAAGGCAATTGCTACTCGATTTTGTATGTCTGGGGGCAAGGTATTTGCAATCTTGGGATCTTTCATAAAACTCATAACCACTGCAAGATTCTGTTTGACCACAGCTTGATCTGCATCATTCATACCTTCAAGATTATCAGAATCTTTGTATGCATCATACAGCATGCTACCTATATCCCAAATAGTATATGCTGTGGCTGCAAGGCCTACCAGTGGAGAAAGTGGGCCTGACGCCGCTGTAATTCCTGCTTTGGCCGCTGTTCGGGCCCCTAATCCAGGCAACTTAGAAACAATTTTTTGTCCGATCCTGGCTGCCCACCCTGATGGCTTCAATTCTACGGCCTTTGCAAGTTCTACTGGAGCACCGCTAGGCTTGTTGAATCTATCGTATATGGAAGAAGGTTGCGCTGGCTTGGTTGATAAGGCACGACTAGAATCTAGATTTGCTTGTGCAGCTTTTTGTAAACGTATGCGTTTTTGTTCGGGGGATTCATTGGGATTTGCTACTGCTGGTGCTGCCACATCTGGAGGAATGCTCTGCGCAATGCGATCCTGGTATTCTTTTGCGCTCAACCGAGGGTCAGCTTCGTAGATCTGGCTTTCGGAAACTTTGGTATTGCCTTTATACTTCTTGATGATAGTTTCGATAGCACTCAGCGCAGAGATCAACTTGCTGGTATCCACAGCTGGGGTTGAAGCTTGTGCAGCAGATGCACCGCTGAGATCAGCATATTTGGCAGAGATGGCAGGGTACTTGATCATTGCAGCCTGGGTCAACGGACCTATATCGCCATCTATGCCGTCTTGATTGGCACCAGTTCTTCCTAAGGCAGCACCTGCTGCCGACAACTCGCGTTGTAATTGTTTGATGCGTGAAGTATCACCATTACCACCACTTTGAGCAACAGGTGCAGGTTGAATGTCGTTACCAGCTACAAATTGATGTTGTAACTGCCGATGTTGACTTTGTGGTGTGCCACACACTGCACAGCGTGGTTCACTCCCGCCGGTCATTTGTCGATTTAGGTTGGCAATGGCATCATCATTACTGAATGTCCCAGAACTTGGTAATGCCACAGTGGTATTGGGTGGTACTAGATCTGCCTCATTCAAGAGGTCAAGGTACCGGCGAAATTGATTAGTGCTCATGTAGATATTTATCTTTTTTCATGAGCACCAGATTTCAGTATTTCCTGTGATGGCTTTTGCTCACAATATCTTGCGGTTTGTACAGCCAACTGCGATCCACGTGACCCTGCTCAATTTCGCGCAGGGCAGTGACTGCATGACTGGATACTTTGGTCACTTTGGGTCGGTCTCCACGTGCTAGTTCTCGCGCTCGACGTGCTGCGATCAGTACCAATTCGTAACGATTGCCGATCATTTCTGCTGCAAGTTGACTGGTAATTCGTGCCATATAGTTCTCCAATGTTGATGATTTATACAGTATACAACATCGTATTCACAAAGTCAAGTTAAAACTCTTTCAATTTGGCAATATCTCGGTGCTTGACTATGATGATGTTGCGGATCATGCCTTCATGTTTGATCGGAAGATCCAGGTGAATTGAGATTCTAGGCCCGGTGTTGTCAATCACAGTATCGTTGCCCACAGTACCAACAAATGGGATCTGGTTCCAGCGTCCAAACACACGATCACCAATCCAGTACTTGGGTTGATATCCAATGCGTTCAAAGTATTCAGTTTGTTTGCCCATGCTAGTATATAGTGATCAAAAATAACAGTCAAAAGAAAGCCCGCCAAAGCGGGCTTCTGTTATTTTCTGTTACGAGGTATAACTACCCTAAGCTGAGTTTAGGCAGCTAAGGCAAAAAGTTCGTCATTTGCATTTACGTTTTTTGTGTCTCCAACTGTGCTCCGTCTTTCTATGCTATGTGCATAGCGACCTAAGTTACCACAATCCTAACGGCTTCTACATTGCCGGACAGTCCATTTCCGTACTCTTGACTCAATCGATCCTGTGTCATCCCCATCAGAAACAGTCTTGTATATGAATGCACTATGGACTTATAACATATGACCCAAACTGCTTATGGTGGAGATGTCGGGCACTGCCCCCGAGTCTTGAATCCTTTTCTGTCTACTTCATACCATCATACGTTACATTGTAACAGAGTATTTATAATCTGTCAACAATCAAGATGTCAACATTTCATTGATATACGCATAGTGAGGTATGCGCTCAATCACCGCAACCATTTCCAAACATCCGGTGCTGTGTGTAAATGCCGATAGTGAATAATCAAACCCAGCATCATTGTCGTACATTTCTCGCAAGCGCCATTGTCCAAATGGCAGTGCTCTTTCAATTTCCAACAACAAGGTGCTGGGCATGTAAAACTTCAAATGCTCGCCGCTGTATCTGCTGGGCATGATCATTTTCTTTTCGTACAATTGCTGATGAGGTACTACCACAACTAAAAATCCACCCACTCGCAGCACACGAAACCAGTCGGCCAACGCTGCTGCTGGATTGGGCAAGTGTTCTAGGCAATGACTGGAATACACAGTGTCTTGACTGGCATCTGGAAAAGGCAAATGTACACCATCATATCCTGGATAATGTTGATCAATACCAATGGCATTGTCGGTGATGGGCAATGCACCGTTGCCGCCTGCATATCCAATTTCAATAGTGTTATCACCGCTGAAATAGCGTTGCATGAAACCTGATTCAATCAGAGAACGATAGCTTTTACTGGTTTCGGACCCCACGTGTCGATTAGGATCAAATGTTTTTGTTTGCATAGTTAGAGAACAGTTTTTAATTTTTTAATCACATCATCCACTGAGAATCTGTTTGTGCATTCGTCGTCGCCGCGCACACATTCATATCTGGTAACAGGTGCTGGTTGATTCTCCACACATCCATAACATTCAATGTCACTGGCGATACCAATGAATGGAGCATTACGATTTCGTGGGGCTCGGTATTGAGATTTTACACTGGTAAACAATCCAATAATAGGAGTGTTAGTAGTTGCTGCTATGTGCATGGGTCCGCCGTCGACACCAATAAAGGCTCTTGCCCGCGATATAAGTGCAGCGGTCTGATGCAAACTTAAATGTCTAGTTAGATCATACAGTAGACCATCTATAGTACCAAACGTGTGATCACCCTTGCTGCCAATTTGCACAACTGCATGACCAGTCTGACTGAAAATTTCGTTCATGAGATCAATATGAAAAATTCTTGGTAAGTTGCGACTGGTCCAGGGGTGATGCCTTTGATGTACAACCACAAACTTCTCTGGCAATCCAACTTGTGCAAGGAACGCATGATGCTCTGGTTGCACAAACAATTCTGTATGTAGATCAGTTGTGGCAGGATCAATTCCGGCTCTGGCAGCATAGGCATCTATGGTATGCATGCGAGGATTGAGCTCATATGCCATTTCCAGATCAACCACTAGATCATACCGACTTCTATCAAATTGATCAGCTGGCGCAGCATATCTTATGTGATGGCTACCACTAAACACGTAAAAATCGTTTGTGGCCACGTCAACGGCTGCTTGTGGATGACGTTGCTTTAATGCACGTACAATGCCAGTGGCCATGATCACATCACCTAGTGCAGCTGGTCTAATAACCAGTATGTTTTTAATTTCAACACGTCGGTCAACAATGATATAACCTTCTTCGTTTAGTACGAGGCTAACATTTGCATCTGGAAATATCTCATGCACAAATTGATACCCGCCGGGCACTTGTAACCATTCAGTATTGCCATGTTCGAATTCAGCTATGGTATAGATCCTGGCATCATCACAGATGATGATATCGTTTGCATTGGGCCGATATTTCTTTATTAGCCGTAGCTCTTGTTCCAACGGCACTGCATCTGGTGCAGATACATCGTATGGTTTACCACGATAATCGCTGCCCGGAAAGTGTGCATCAAGAAAAAACAAAACAGTTTGATCTGATGGCAAGTCGTCTTTAAGCCACTGTTCTAGTGCTGCGGTAGACAGCCCATGTGCAATAGTCGCAGATGGAAATCTGCTTCTTGCGCTGGACACACAGTCCAGATCCATATCTACCGAATAGCATTTTTTAAAATGCGGAATGGCCTTTGACAAAGTACCGCCGACTCCTGTACCGGTTTCGACATAAACATCACACTTGTAATTGGCAAGATCGAAGTCTCTTAGGGTTCCCATTGTTTATTTTTTCTTTCGTACTACACGTTTGGCCATGGCTTTCATGGTCTTGGGTTTTGGTGGCTTTTTGCCATTGAGGATTTGACTTGCTCTACGTGGACTTGGCATTGCTATCTCCTTGATTGTGTTACTTAGTGATGCACTGGTGCTCCCAACAAGAATTGAACTTGTAGCTCGTCCTTACCAAGGACGTGTATTGCCATTATACTATAGGAGCGTGGTCTCTGCGACCAGAATTGAACTGATATTTCGTCTTTAGGAGAGACTGGTTCTATCCATTGAACTACGCAGAGATTTAAAAATCTGATGCACGGTGAAATAAATATACATACATTATGTCTAAACTAACTAACTTTCCCACTGTGAACTATATCACTCTATACGAGAACGTGGCCCGTATGGAGTTTATGAATGAGCAGTTGGCTAGATATGGTATCCGTTATGTGCCATGCTTAAATCATAGATACACCACATTCCAGCATACGATCAATATCACGTGGCCCAACATTATCAGAGAGGACACTGAAATATTTCGAGGATTTAGCCATCCGGGAACAGTGATCAGTTATCTAACTGCAATGCGAAATTGGTATGACACCACCAGCGAAGAATATGCAATATTCTGTGATGACGACATGAGTTTTGAAAGCATTGATCATTGGAGTTTTACCTGGCAAGAATTCTTAGATATGTTACCCAATGATTGGGAATGTGTGCAACTTGTGCGTATCAACAATTGGATACCAGGCCTGATCAACAATGGATTCAAAGTTGAAGTACCGTCACTGAGTATGAGAGTAAAGGAATGGGATGACTTTGGTGGTGCTGGACTGTTCAAACGTGCCTACGTCAAAAAAATACTAGATCGACATTGGATAAGTCCTTTGGATTTTAATTTTGAAATACCAAGCCGATACGACCCGGGATTCTTTTACTATGCCACAATTGAAAATGTGTTGTTTAGTCATCTTGCTGATTCAGCAGTATACAATGTTCCGCTGTTGATGGAAAAACCCTTCCCCTCAACCTTAGACGTTCCGCAAGCAGTATATTCACACTTGAAATCTTATGAGTATTATTCCGCACTATGGAAGCTGTATGGGCAAGATCTTCCACTGTCGGTGTTCATGAATCTCAGTTGATGGTGGGCCCTGCAAGAATCGAACTTGCATCTTGAGTTTCGAAGACTCGGATTCTATCCATTGAACTAAGAGCCCTGGCTAAAATTTTTACTTCAATCTAAAGTTTTATCTGCAATGAGTTCAAACAATCTTTTTTTATATTCTGAAAAAAACAAAATTGAATGTACATGAGGTCTATGTGTATGCCATAGAGATGTAGTTGATATCTGTTTATAATTCATATGAAACATGGTAGCAAGTTTTTGAGCTTTATCAGAATTAAGTTCATTATTTTCCCACGATAATGCAAAAGGATTTTCATTGGTTACTGCTCGATATCCAAATTTTTTATAATCTTTAGTAATTTTACTTTCAAATACCAAGCCATTTTCTTTTTTACCAATGATCAATGGACGAACTACAACTGTGTCTAGTTTTATTTCATGCGAAATTAACGCATCTAATGTACGTCTAATAGATTCTTCAGATTCGTAAGGAGTACCAATGATAAAACTTCCATGTAAGTGAATGTCTGGATAAGTTTCTTTAATGTGCGATATCATTGCTATTTGATTTTCTCTATTGTATCCTTTACCTATAGCCAATCCAGACTTTCTGTCAAGTGTTTCAATTCCAAACATCATTTTTCTTATTCCGATGTCATATAACATCTGCATTGTGTTAGGGTGCGTACATATTAAATCTAATCTGGCATAACACCAAAATTCTGGTTTGAATGGCAATCCTATTATAACTTCTCGTATTTGTATTAATTTATCAACCGAATCATTGAAAGTATCATCTGTTATATAATACTGAGTTATACCATAGTTATTAAAATTATATAATAACTCGTCTGCTATTATTTCTGATTCTTTAATAAAATCTAGCTTTTTCTTTCCGTTCATTGGGTAAGAACAAAATGCACAACTAAATATGCACCCTCTACCAATTTCAATAGGCAATATGGTGTTATTAACTACGTCTTCGGGTAACCATGTCATTGAGTCGGTGGTAAATTTATATCCCTCTGCCAGTACATTATTAATAATAATTTTGTTATTGATAATATTTCTATAACTATTTTTTAATGGAGCATTGTCTTTTACATGATCAACTAAATTTACTATATTTGCTTCTGCATATCCTAATACCAAAAAATCAGCATATTTGCATTTTAAATCTGCACAAATCATTGGACCACCAACAGTTATTTTTACCTTATGGTTTAGTCGTTTGATGTGGTAAAAAATTTGATCATCAAATTCAGCTCCTTGGGGGAACAAATTAAAATTTTCCGCAAGCAAGTCAACTTTTTTAGTGTTTAAAATATTATAGAATGTTGTACTGAACCCAATCAAGTAAGTGTTATCACCTACAGTTGTGTCTAGTAATTTACAAATTTCATCAACTGTAAATTTTGAAGTATGGTGTACTACTAAACATGAGTATCCACTTTTCCGAAGGGTATTTGCTAATTTATATGCACCAATTCCGGGCGATAGTACGTTATCATCTTGGATTGTAATTACATCAGTGAAAAGAATAACATTATATTTTGACATGTTTTATTTATCAAAGAAAAACCCTACCGTATGTAACAACTTCTCAGAGTGGCAGTTACACAGAGGGCAGGGCCGTGTTATCCGATGGAGTGAAGTTTATACCCGGCCTTTCCTCCAGCTCAAATAAAACATAAGTGTCCTTTGTTATTCTTATGTTTATTTATATTAGTTCGACGCTTGTGCGCGAACTCAAGGGCGGAGAGCAGAGGAGTCGAACCCCATCCCATTTCTGAGAACCTGGTTTTCAAGGCCAGTCGCAGGACCATCCCCGCTGCATTACTCTCCAAATTGGTGGGATTCGTTTTGAGGCCGGTCCCGGTGAGTAGATCACTACTGCCTGTTACATCGCATTATTGTACTATTGCTTGCCCAAGGATTTACCGCGGTACCTTGTGACTCATACTGGCGAATGTAACTTCGCCGCTGCTCTGGAGCGGGCAACGAGAATCGAACTCGTGACTTAACTTTGGCAAAGTTATGTGTTACCACTAGCACTATGCCCGCTTATGTTGTTATTATATATTGAATCTTGAATCAAGTCAAGAGTTTTGTTCTTGGCTGGCACAGTTTGGGCACAGCATTTTCAAATTGTTAGGTGCATTGTTGTCTGGATTGCCATCCATGTGATACATCACAAACTTCAACGGCTTGTTCATGTAGCTGGTTATGTCACAGCACTCACATTGTTGTTCACGTACCTGGGCAGCGTCAGACGCTTTTTGCTGTCGGTATTCTTCTACCACGTCATTGACCTTGACTGCCACTGGTACTGTTTCCATAACCTTGGCCAACTGCTGTACTTCAAACGGAACCAATGAGTTTCTTGCTGCCTCTGATGCCTGGCACCGGGTACTGCAAAACCCAGGTGTACGCCGCTCTTGAGACCAAAGATACCGATTTCTACAATGTTCACAGTAATAGGGTTGATGCACAGTCATATAGTATTTATTCTAAATATGGATGCTGCGGCCCAATAAATATTTGCCATGCTAAAACAACGTATACCATTGAATCTTCGACGCAGGATCGTCGAACGCGACGGCTTGCATTGTGTGTACTGTGATGAGGATCTGTCAGATTCTGAGATACATATGGATCATGTGATTCCAGAATCAAAAGGTGGAGAAACCACTTACCACAATCTACAAGTTACTTGTCGCAAGTGCAATCTAGCAAAAGGTGTGCTATCTGAACACGAGTTCTCTAAGAGATTGAGAACTCGTGCAATGAACATCCTTTACAGACTTGGGCCTACAGCAGACCTTCCGTAGTCAACACAGTGACCACATCGGCACTGAGTTCAATCTCAGTACGAACGTTGATTTCCAACAATTCGTCTTGTAACTTTTGCTTGGCCTTCTTGCCCATGCTCACAGCAGTACGGAAACCTGCAATATCTTCTTGAGTGAAGATAGAAGTATCCACAGTAGCGTCGTGTCCGTAGTACAAACTACGAGAGTCTTCTTTGCGATTACGCAGTTTGTCCATCTTGCCTGCCACAACCTCTGCACTATCGCGCACAGTCTTGCCTGACAATTCGGCAAGGTACTGGATCTTCTTGTCCATCAAGGCCACATCGGCCAGCTTGACATCCACACCTTGTGCCGCATTGGCCTGGCTCACTGCCTTGCGGATATCGTACAGGCTGTTGAGCAATCCGCGATGACGTTCTTGGTTGGCAACAAAGGCTTCACGTGCCTTGGCAATTTCGTCTTCGGCTGTTTGGAATTCGTTGACTTTGATTTCAGTGTCAAATTTGATACTTTTGATTGCTTCCTGAACACTCAGTTGCAATGCGTTGGCTTTACGTAGATTGATTTTCATAATTTCTTTCATTAAACAATAAGGGTGGCAAGACCCAAGTCAAGTCACAGACTAAGCAAGGTGCAATACGCAACATGCAAAATACAAACCACAGTGGCCTGCGTATGTCCGGTTATCAAAGTGCAGATGTCTATAATAGGTCCGGTTCACACAAGCACGATCCAGGTTTCCCCAGAGGCCATTTTAAGTGTCAGCTGTTAAGGCTGGTCGGAATAATCCAACAGTTGTCTGTTCTAATCTACTCAAATCTTGCCTGCCAGCTTGCGCTGACAAAACTAATTATATGCGAAACAGCGACGGAAATCAACTGTTTTGGTTAAGCTGCTCGGCGATTGCTCAACACCCAATCCAGTCTGTCAGCAGCATAGCTGGCAGCAAAGGCTCGAGGTTTGACCATTGGAATCACATTGCAAGTGCCTTTGATGTAACCAATTGCTTGGTTAACCACCACGGAGCTCTTGTGCATCTGATCAGGGTTGATGTCCAAGTGTACTTCCACCAGTCGGTCTTCTAGTACATCACTCATCTTTTGAAACAGTTCTGATACCTTGTACACTTCGTTCATGAGTCTCATAGCAGGCTTGTCGCTGCGTTGATCCCAATCACGTTCACGTTGTACTTCACCAAAGATTTTGCAGCCATGGCAGCTATCAATGTGTACAACCACTGCCAGCGCATAGTCTGCGTACCATACGCCATTGACTTTTACTCGTTCGCTGTCGCAGCCTAGATACACCGAAGTTTCTGGACTTTGAGCAGTGATAAATTCTTTGACCTGAGCCATGTCCATTTTTTTCATAATTTACTTTCTTTTATTTAATTAGTGTAGATAATTCTGAGGTCGATAAATAGTACAATGTCTAAAACTATTATCTTAAATTCAACAAATTCTTTTTTAGAGTGGGCGGCTGAATCAGCTGCCATCAAGAAAGTGAATATAGTTATTTTTTCGATAGATCATTGGCAAGATAACATTACAGTATGGGATGATGATCAACTTGACCAATCTCCAATTAGAATATTTCAAAAATTTGTCCAGGAGCATGCTGACTGTAAATTTCTGTTATTTTCTACAATAATCAACTTTGAATCACAGTTTGATCATTTGCACAATGTTAGAGTTGTGTATTGGGGTCCTGATTTTATTAGAGATGCTCGAAATACACATTTATTATACCGTCCGGCATCCACTAAAAATTTTAATGAATACTCTCATCATTGGATTGTACTTTGTAGGATGATGAGAGAACATCGTGTACTATTGATGTTATTGTTGTTAGGAAAAGATCTAGAAAAAACAGGACTGATTAAAGCTAGTGTTCCTAAATCACTTCATTCAAACAATTCAATTGATGACTATTTAAGAATGATCAACTGTCAACATTTATGTGACGAAATCATACATTCGCAGCGAAGTCATATCTATCAAAAAGGGTTTGATAAAATTATTCAAAATGCACCAAACAATTTTCTAGGGTTTAGATCAAATCATACGGAAGATGACTTTTCATTTAAAGACTCTGATAACGGACAAAATTTTAATTGTCTAAGAACTGATTATCAAAACAGTCTAATAGAAATCATTGTTGAAACTATATTTTTTCATAACAATGGGTTGGTAAGTGAAAAATTTGCCAACTGCGTTTATGGTTTTAATTTTTTTATTGCATTGGCAAGTCCGGGATACGTCGAACATCTGCGACAGTTAGGATTTGATGTATTTGATGATGTGATTGATCACTCATACGATCAAATCGTAAATCCTTACGATCGACTCGAAGCCTCCATTGAATCTAATAGAAAAATTTTACAAGATAAACAATTTGCATTTGACCAATGGACCAACTGTAAATTCCGGATGCAATCTAATTTAGAACAGTTGATAAAACTTATGAAAAGTTCTTATATCTTCAGATTACCAGGTAATCTTAAAACATGGGCCGACGCTAACATAACTATTGAAAATTTTGACACAATACTACTGCCTTGACTAATTGGCGTACCCACTAGGACTCGAACCTAGACTGACGGTTTTGGAGACCGCGATGCTGCCATTACACTATGGATACATAAACGTGGTGGAAACGTTGAGATTTGAACTTACGAGAGTTATCTTCTATCTAATATTTTTCGGCAATCAATTCAGCAATTTTGTCTGAATGAACTCCTATACTAATTGCAATTCGAGAATCAGTTATATTTTGTACACTGTGTATGATGTTGGTTTTTATCATAGCCCATGAATTAATTGGTATCTCAATCTGGGACATCTCTACCAGTGCAGTTGAATCCAAAGCCACTGTATGGGGAAGTCTAACAAGATCTTCTCCTGGCTGTTGCCACCAATGAGTAGTGACTGGACTTTTGGGATTCCCACTTTTTATAAGATATAGCATTGTATATTTGCCTCTTGCGCTACCATCGGTATGCGGCAACAATGCAGATACAAAACCAGTCACGCTGGTGCAATATTGAACTCCGGTAGTAATACTAGAGTTGTTTAATTCGTTGATATTTTTGTATAACCACTCATCAAGTGTAGGATTAATTGGACCGGTGACTGGAGTTCTATAATATAATGCCCCGTCTTGTGTTGACCCATCACTTACAATAACCTTGTGTTGTGTTAGTTCTTGTTTATTGGCAACTGTAGTTGAGTTATCAACATTGTTTGAGTCAACATACACTATTTGATCAAGCAATTCAGACGGGATTACAGGAAGCTGATTTAAAAATTTAAAATATTGCATACAAAATGAACCTAATGTTATTTAACAAATATTGTTTTTTAAATATTGAGAATATAGCAAATCAGCAAAATACGCATTCCATTCATGGCCAAAGTGTATTTTATCTCGGGCTCTGGGAAATCTAAATTCGTGTCCTAGAGTATTATCAGTAGGGCCCAATGGAACAACGTCACGTTCGTAAGCGTAAACATCAAAAGACTCCAGATCTTCATTTTTACATAAATTGATTTCTTGTAGTGGTATTTTTCTATTTTTGCAAATTTCTTGTAACATAATGCGATTTTTATCATAATGATACTTTAAATAGCTATTGTCATTGAATATGTCAGCTGCCTGTTCCAAACGTTTACTGCTGTTGGTATGACCATCATAGGTTTCTAAGAATATTTTATACGGCAGATATCGACGTTTGATAGAAATTTCTCTTGAAGAAATAAACGGCCATTGCACAAACACTGCTCGAGGACATAAAACATCAATGGTTTTGGCAATTGCTCTAACCACATAGTCACTGCTAGCAGCAGCAAGACCTAAATTGTATAACTTGGTATTGGGAAATTTCTCTCTCAACATGTGTGGCCAAGTGTGTTCAACAGGGCATCCGATACCAATGGTGCAACTGTCTCCGATGGCTATTATGGAATCTCGTCCATCGTTAACAAACTCGTCTGATCTGAACCCGTGCGTGTTCCACCGGTAAGTAATGTCAGTGTCAGAGTAGATGCTGTTGGGATTTATTCCAGGACAATCTCTACGATACCAATAACTGGTATTGGTATTTTCTGGCCCACCGGGCACCCCTACAACACTAAAAATTCCTTGGTCCCAATTGTTAAAATCTGAAGTTAGCATAGATTGTGTAAATCCAGTTTGTGCCTAAGTCTAATGCTAAGGCTAGTTCTTGGCAGTTTACCCAAATTAATTGCTCGGTGTGGAATAGTCACATTCAGATATATTGGTTGCGTTAGACTTGCTCGTGCCACTTCAACTGCCGAAGAATCGTCATATGCCATACTACTATTTGACCAATTCATCACAATATTTTTCATTGATTCCGATGGAGAATCAACAAAATCTGCGGTTATAGATTTGTCACCTAATTTTGTTGTTGAATACCAAACTGTGTAGGAATCATCATAATTTAACAAAGGAACGTTAATGGCTTCGCCGGTTACATCTAACATTAAATCAAATGGAACATCACCGTCACGGTCAGTGTCTACGTGTATGGGAAACATTTTAAGACCATTGCTGGAAACAACAATCCAGGCCACCGCAAAAATATCACGAAATTGTATATTTTTACTAGATAACCAATCCGCAAATATGGGACATGCATTTTTAAATTCTTTAAGTTTGCGTAAATATTTTGTGCCAACTTCACTTTTGTTGTTGATCAACCCAGTTGATGTAGTATCCAAATCAATCATTGACACGTATAATGGGCAAGTGGTTCTTAGATAGGTATCAATTTCTGCAGACATCTGCTGCAGATTTGGAGCGGTAAGTGTTTTGTAATATGGTAACATGATAGGTTAAATTATACTCTGTAATATAACCTATTTAGTTTGGCAATATGACAAATTTAAATAATTATGGTACCAGCGGAGAGATTCGAACTCTCTCAAGAACGCTAATCTGGCGCTAAAAGGCTTATAAGACCTCTCTGACTACCCAGTCTCGCTGGCATTGTTTGGTCCGGCGTAACAGAATCGAACTGCTATCTAGGGAGTAGAAATCCCCTGTATTATCCATTATACTAACGCCAGATAAATTTACTTTGGTATTCTCTGTAAATTTACTTTGGTATTGGTGCGACTGGCCGGGATCGAACCGGCACGCCCTCACAGGCGTCAGATTTTAAGTCTGGTGCGGCTACCAATTACGCCACAGTCGCTTGTTGGTCTCGGTAGGAAGAATCGAACTTCCGCTTCATGCTCCCAAAGCACGGGTGATACCATTTCACTATACCGAGTATTAATTGGAGCAACGGGAGGGATTTGAACCCCCGGTTTTACGGATTTGCAATCCGTTGCATTGGGCCGCTCTGCCACCGTTGCATATTGGTACCTGGTGACAGACTCGAACTGTCATCGCTCTCCGTGTAAAGGAGACGTATAACCTCTCTACGCAACCAGGCAGTTTTTTTGTTTTGAATTGTTAAAATCTATATATCCACATACACTTGCAGGAATTGAACCTGCCTACCCCGGATTGACCAGAGCTGTAATCCGCTACATCTGCCTGGCCCGGGCATTTGTGCATGTGGATATAAAGACTTGGACTGTTTCCAGTCTTTATATCATGTAAATTTTTAATGAGCGTATGTTAATTTCTTAACATGCTGCAATTATAGCATCACCCGTGATACTTGTCAACTGGTAGACTCTACAAGAATTGAACTTGTGTCTGTGCAATGTCAATGCACCGTTCTACCATTGAACTAAGAGTCTGAGTTGGTGGAGGATAGCAGATTCGAACTGCTGATGCTGCCATGCCATGGCAGTATGTTTCCAACTATATCAATCCCCCAAAATGGTGCCCTAGGTGGGACTCGAACCCACAGAACCTGGTTTCTAAGACCAGTACGTATGCCATTCCGTCACCAGGGCATGGTGGTCATGGTTGGTATCGATCCAACCTCCTCGCCTTATGAGGGCGGTGCGCATCCATCTACGCCACATGACCAATAAATACTTGTGTGAGACGCTATCAAAACCTAACACCACAGGGCTTGAATTTCCATTTAAGCCTAAGTGATATCGGTGTTTGCTGCATCATCGTTTATGATGTGTTCACAGCCGAAGCTCAGTTGCGTTATTTTACCAACGTGAATCTAGCTTTGCGCTTTATAAACAATCTTTAATTTGGGTTGACCAATGGGTATCGATCCCATGCTACGACTTTCACAGAGTCGGGTGCTTCCATTACACCATGGCCAACATAAAACCATATAAAAACACTTTAGATATTAGTTCAATGCTGGCACAAAGAACCGTTCGCCCCTGCCAGGGGACCGAAGTAGTTACCGCATTTATGCGCGGCACCCTCCCCGTCAAAAATGTTTATATATGGCCCCAGTCTCTCCTAGGAAGTCACGACTGACGCTGCCGTTTACGCTGAGTAATGACCTCAGACCGGAATCTTGTCATATAGAAACACACTACAGTCCATTCGGTAGGAAAGTTACAACTCAACAGGCTACCACCGCTGTCAAATTTGTAATGTGTTTATATATGGCGAACTCATTGTAGGCAGGACTCGAACCTGCATTCGCCTCTTGAGCGAGGCTTTCCTACCATTAGAAGACTACGAGTTCATCGGGTCATGACTCCCGATTATGGATCAGGGTAATTACTCCTGTTTTTACCATATAGAAACACACTAAAACACAACCTTAGTTTCCCAGTTACGGTATTGTCAGTTGGTATAATGTGTTTGCATATGGTCGGGGCACAGGGACTCGAACCCTGATAGACCGGGTAAAAGCCGGTTATTCTAGCCATTGAATTATACCCCGTATATGGTCCACTCTCTGAGACTCGAACTCAGTTCTCTCTGCTTAAGAGGCAGGACTTCACCTTCAAAGTTTAGAGTGGGTTGTGCATATCAAATTGTCTTTAATGTGCCAACCCTAGACCATATACGGGATCTACGATTGACACTAGCGTTTAGCACGTTTCATGTCATGTTTCCTTGTTAAAAATGTATTATACAACAATTGAGGTTTGTTGTCAACCTACCAGAGATCCTGTATACCAGTGGTGACCAAAGTTATATTATAAGTTGGTGCAGTAACAGTTACAAAATCAATAAATTCCTGAGCAGCAGCATGATTGATCCACGCGGCAAATTCTATGGATTGTGACCGACCTGGTAATCTAACCCAACATGGAGTTAACGTAGTTTTACCTTGGTTAAACATTATTTGCATCAAATTTTCTTTTTCTATAAAAAAATTTGTTTCATATTGATCAGTTGTGTTTTGATATGTTATCTCACTCAAACAAGTATTTTTTGGCATAATTGCAACTCCTATATTCATTATTTATCAAATTTAGATAAAATTTGATAGCCTTGAGAGATAATGGTTCTCCAACTGTTATACCTTTTGATCAACGGCCATGCATGGTACCACCTGAGAGATTCGAACTCCCAACCCCCGGATTCGTAATCCAGTGCTCTATCCAATTGAGCCAAGGCGGTGAAAAACAGTCCATATTGTATGCAATTCTTGGATTGTTGTCAACCAGTTTTTTTTGTATTTTTACAACAAATTTTTTGGATTGCAACTTTCTTTTTATGCCCAGTTATTATCTAACGGCAGTGTTCTCAGCGTAATTTCAAAATTGCCTACTTTAAGTTCTGTTCCATTGGCATTTTGTAAATGATGTGATAATAAACTTTCAGGGTGAAAAACCAGCCCCAAGTCGTTATATTCTTTTAAATAATTAACTATATTAGAATATATCGTCATACTGTCAGAGTTACCAATAGCAAACTGATCATTACAAGGTGGTGTCCCATACCATTGATTTCCTGGCATAATAATTGTATTTGATGATGGAATATTATTGCGAACATCAACTTCGTGAAGTAACCCCACATCTGATCTTGTCCTAATAACTATATCATATTTAAAATTATTTTCATTTTCATAACTAGTCCTTAGTTCGTTAGTTTTGAATATGTTGTAAAACATTTTGAAATATTGTTCAGGCGGTGAATGTACTCCTGATTGATCAGATGGATGATTACATTGGGGCCAAACTTGAGTATTCGCATCTGATATTTCAAATTTTTTAAGAAAATTATTAGGTGGAAGATTTTTTTCGATTATAGACTTGGCCCAACACGGATCATAATCAACCCAAGTATCGTGCATAACAATGCTGACCCATTTTTGAGGTTCGTAATTTTTATTAGTCAGATAAACAAACCAATCAGCTTGATCGTACCCTTTTAAATTGTTTAAAAAAAGTTGCAGATCTTCTGTAAATCTTGGTTGTCCAGAAAGCAATATAGCAATTCTCATAATTTATCCTTTATTAACTGTACAAAATCACTACATATGCCGTAACAATTTGTGTCAATATTTTTTAGCTCTGGATCATGCCACTCGGGTAGTACCGCAATGCTGCGGCATGTTAGCTCTTTACCTGGATAAGTCCATATAAAATTGTTGCTGGTAAGAACAAAATCATCTTCTTGATGCCAGAAATAATACAGACTAGTGTTAGTCAACCACCTCAGTGCTGCTAAATTTTTGGCATGAATCCATAGACCAAATTTACTCAAGAACTCTTTGTTAACTGGATAGTCCGGTCTATCATGACCTAGATAAAATTCTGAGTTGACTACCCAAAGATCAATTTCACAATCGAACTCTTGAGATAACGTCAATTCAATTTGTTCAGGGCGATTTTCTAAATTAACATCTGGACCGTTGGTTAATCCTCTATGTGCTATTAGTTTCATTTTATTCGCTTTTATGATTTTTTAAAAATTGTTCTAAATCTTCTGGGGTACCAATTCCCCACATTTTGCCAACCCTGTTTACTTTAATTTTTTTACCGTCTGCAATTGCTTGATTGAATACAGGACATACATAAAACTCGTTATTCACACGAATATTTTTTGCAATCATTTCTTCAGCATATTTGACATAGTCACTGCCATGTTTCCAATAGTAAATTCCTACTGTTGCTTCCGTACTAATAATTTTCTTTTCGGCCACTTCACTGACAAACCCATCGTGGCCAAGTTTTGCATAACTCCATTTGGGATGCCTGGCTTCAAATGTAACAATACCGCCATCAATCTCATCAGCAGTAAACGCATACATACACTCGTTGCTATTCCATTCAACATATTGATCACTGTTGGCTATCACCAATGGTGCGTCTGAATTTATATAATCTTTGGCTAACAGCGTAGAGCATGCCGCGCCGTCTGTAATTCCATTAACCTGTACAATATCACACCCTGGAGATATGAGATTAAGCAGGTATTTTAAATTGTATTTTTCATAGTGTTCCTGCTGCACAATAAAAATATAGTGTGCGTCTATGTTCAAGTTTTCCACAACTACTTGAATCATGGGCTTGCTGTTTACTTCAATCAAGGGTTTAGGAAAGGTATACCCGTGTTGTGCAAATCTACTACCTGCTCCAGCCATTGGTACTAGTACATTAAGTTTACTATCTTTCCACGGTATAGAGTTTGATGTCATTTGCGAATCCATTTCGTGCAATTTTTTATTAATTTTATTCCATGTAACATCGTGGGAATTTTTCACCGCTAACAGGTGTGCCCCACTGTCTATGGCACCTTGTCTGCCGATGTGACTGTCTTCAATTATAAGGGTGTTCCTAGGAATTGCATCAAGCATGGTCATACACTGCCAATACATCTCAGGGTAAGGTTTTGGGTGCTGCACGTCTTGGTTACTGACGTAGTAATCAACATATTCCATTACTCCAATTTTTAATAGGCTAAGTTTAACTGTTTCTCTAATGCTGTTACTGGCAACTGCTATAACATACCCTGATGCTTTGAGTTTAGAAAATATATCTACTAGTTTGTTATCAATAGGAAACTTTTTAATTAGTTCGAAAGTGGCCAGCTGTTTGCGCCGCCATACTACATCATGATAGTCTAAAGGTAGTCCCTTAGATTCTGATAACATCTTTAGTTTCTTAGTGGTATTGAGACCGTCATATACTGAAAGATGCTCGTCTCTAGTAATTACATATTTGGAGTCAACGCTGCCCAGTGCATCATTAAGGCTTTGGTAGTGTAATTCTCTACTTTCAATTAACACTCCATCTAGGTCAAATATAATTAATTTACTCATATAGTTATTTAAGCTGTTGGTGAGTTGTTATGAACTCATGTATTAACTAAGAATGGATGCGGAGGCAGGATTCGCACCTGCGATCTCCAGCTTATGAGACTGGCGGGGACGGCTAGACTCCCCTACTCCGCAATAACTTGTAAAACCTAACGGTTTAGATTTTTTAAAATATGCTCGGCAAATGATTCATGTGCTGATCTGTAAAAATGTATTTTTTCCGTATGAGAAAAATTGTGTTGTTGGCACCAAGCCATAAAATCTATATCCACAGGCCACTTTACCGTGGTAGGCCAAATAAAATCAGTTACTGGCCAAAAACTATCTATGTTGATAACTTGGATACCTTGTGCCTGGGCTAATGCATTCAGAGCCATGATATTTTTTATTTTATTTAACATACCTAACTCAACGCTAGTTGAATACAACACCCAATATTTAAAATAATCAAGGTCAATGTTATCAGGCGGAACTCCTGGTACTAATCTTATCCAATGTCCATCAAAAATTTCACTTCTATTTACTCCTGACCAACAAGCAATCACAAGATCATTGTTGGTGAGTTTAGTCTCTGTAAATAATCTAAACACTGCATCATTGCTGCCGCCGGATATTGCTCGATTGATTGGATCATATCCTAATGCTCGTGCAATTTGTGCAGGATAGCAATAGGTAAGTTCATAGTCGGACGCTTGTTCAAAACTATCAAAAACCAGTCCGGGTTCTTTATTTATTTCTGCACCTACTGCATGGCTGCATCCTAGTATTAATGCTTTTTTCATATTAATGGTGCCCCATGAGAGAATCGAACTCCCGTCAACGGATTACAAAACCGTGATAATGCCATTATACTAATAGGGCTTGAATTTGGCTCCGACCGCTGGAATCGAACCAGCCTTCAAGGATTAACAGTCCTCTGCCCACACCGTGTTTGCTTCGTCGGAATAATACTTTATATATCTCTTGTTTGGTGGACAGTAATGGATTTGAACCACTGCGCTTTTTACAGAACGGATTTACAGTCCGTCGCCTTCAACCACTCGGCCAACTGTCCTGATTGAATTTGCAAGTAGTTGCTCCCTGTATTATAGCAACCATTCACCCTATGCTAAAGCCGGCCGGGATTTTGGTACGTCACTTGGGATACTGATCCAGATGATACGCCAATTGTATGCCAGTCCCACTCAAGCGACCAGCCGGGCATTGAACCCGCTACCTTCTACTGTACAGTACCTTCGAAGAATACTGCACAGCGTGACTTTCTCTTGCTGACACTTACAAAACTTGGTGCCACGAGCTGGACTCGAACCAGCCACACACAGATTTTCAGTCTGCTGCTCTACCTGATGAGCTACCGCGACATTGTATTGGCGGAACGACTGAGACTCGAACTCAGAAACCGGATTACGCCGATCGACAGATTAGCAATCTGCTCCAATACCATTATGGGACCGTTCCTTAAAACTATGGAGCGGGGTGCGAGAATCGAACTCGCGCTATCAGCTTGGAAGGCTGAAATCCTACCATTAAATGAACCCCGCATAAAAAATTGGAGACAGCCTACACAAAAGGTTTGCCTAATGTGCCGTCCACTTTATCCGCTTATCCTAGCCACTTGCCGATCACTAGATCAGGGCAGCAAAGATAAGTTTCAGTCTCCGAAAACTGTTGTCGGTATAAGGAGTCTATCCCCGACTGTGCAACACTAATACTCTATCCTGCGTAAGGTGTCTCCATAAACGGAGCCTTAGCGCGGTTGCATCTGAAAACTGGTGGAGGCCGGGGGTATCGAACCCCTCTAGACAAGATGCTTGCAAAGCAACTCCGCACCCCTGTGCTGCCCCCATATTGTTTGGCTCCATCTGTTGGATTCGAACCAACCTCTTCCGGTTAACAGCCGGGGGTACTCGCCAAGAATACTAAGATGGAATAAAATTGGTGGAGCAGAGAGGGTTCGAACCTCTACAGAACTTGCTGACCTCCGGGTTACAGCCGGGTACCCTTCCTCTCAGGTGTCTACTCCATTAACTAATTTGAAGTCCTGCTTGACATTGTAGTGCAGGTAACTGTGTCGTCTTCAAAACTTGGTCCTCTGTAGAAGAATTGAACTTCTGTCTATCGGTTATCAGCCGATTGCTCTGCCATTGAGCTAACGGAGGAAAAAACTTGGCGGTCTTAGGGGGTAACGATCCCCACTCTTACGGCGTGACAAGCCGTCGTGCGTCCATGAACACTTTAAGACCTAAATTTGGTACTGCGTACGGGTATCGAGCCCGTCTAGTCACCTTGAAAGGGTGATGACCTCACCTGAAGTCGAACGCAGTGTATCTTTGTTATATTTCAACACACTACCAGTCCCCAGGATTCGAACCTGTTTCTTTAGTAGTTTACCTTGACGTTTGCAGTCGGGCAAGTAATGTATTGAAATATAACTTCTCGCCACGCTGTCTTTCACAAGATTGCGGACTGTTATCACCTTGCAGCAAACTCGTGCTTGGTGTTGTCTTGCGAGAAAAATTATACTTTATAAGTTGTTAATGAACCTGTTGCAACCAACTCGATCGTTTGCTGCTAAGTGTTTATTATAACACCGTTTGCTATACTGGTCAACCGGTTTTGCAAAGCCCTACAACTTGGAAGGACTCTACAAATCTCGCTGCTTTCTAACTAGTCTCTAGTATAACACCATGTGCGATACTGGTCAACTTGTTTTGTAATGCCCTTCTTGTCTGAAGGGTCTTTGTTACATGGCAGACGTGCCAGGGCTCGAACCTAGAACGACAGAGTCAAAGTCTGTTGTGTTACCATTACACCACACGCCTATAAATTTGGTACCCTTGCTCAGATTCGAACTGAGAGAACTCTTCCTTTTGAGAGAAGCGACTTTGCCAATTTGTCCACAAGGGCGTTATTTTTTTCTTTTGTGAAATACCACTGGCTGGAAATCAAATTCACCAGGGCAAAATTCACATTGATCAATGGGTTGATTTCTTGTGTCAACAAAGTCTGCCAACTGTTGCTCGGTGCAGTCCACACTCAATGGTTGATACTGAGCCAACAACTGTTCTTGCCTTGCATCCATGATTACTGATTGCTGTGTACGAAACTCTGGCAACACAGCCATCACAGGACACTTGTACAGTTTTCCTTTGAATACAGTGTGACTATGCCTCATGGTGCAGGCTTTGAATGCAGTTATTGGATTGCTCTGATGAACAACAAATGCATCACCTTGCGGGATGATTGCAGCCGGAGTAAATTCTGTATTGTCAATAAGGTTGCCCCATTGTCGTTCTAATGCAGGTCGCATCTCAGGTCGATGTACACTTATACCCCATCCCACACGGTATTTGCTGTAAGAGTCGAGATCTTTTGCTATTTTTGCATTAGTGCCATTGCTTTGTATCATGATAGTGGTTTCTGGCCACAATCTGCGAAGATTCACTACCCAAGTTTCTAATCCGGGATGCAAGCTGGGTTCACCACCAATGATCACTATCATTGACGCATTGATTCGTTGACTCCAGGCTTCAACAGCAGGTGCAGAATCCTCCCATGAGTAGTGACCACGGAAATCGTGATCATTGAACCTATTGCAGTTGGTGCAGGCCAGGTTGCATTGATTGGTGATGTAGAACTCTATCACTGAGTCTAAGAATACGGACATTGATTATTTACGCAATATTTTGAATGCGTATATTAAAACACACTTACTATCCCCTCGGGCGGCAAAACCCAAAGTTAAACATGTTCTACCATGAAAGACAATGAATGTATTTTAATATGACGAATTTTTTTATCTACAAGAAGATAAGCCATCCTCGTCACCGCCCGTTTGCCCCATGTTTAAAGTGCAGGGCCCAGTCCTCGTTACTGGGATACTTCACACTATTTTCCTACGCTACAAAACAAAAAACCCCAGGGTTTTTAGTCCTAGGGTCCTTGGAAGTTGAGTATGCTATTTTGTTATACTCGGTCTCCTTGGACCCAGGCCCCGCGATCATAATTCATCTCAATCGCAAACCACAAGGCGGGGCAGGTGCCCTGACTTGGTGTCAGTGATTTGAGTGTAGAATGATGTATCGAGTGTCTCATAGCATGTATTGTATATGTTTATTTATACCTTGTCAACCTTTGTTTTGACTTTTTTTACGGTATTTTGGCAAAAAAGATGAAAATATTTTTATTTTGATTCAGCTGCTTCTAGTGCAGCAGCAGCTTCTTCCAAGAGGTCGGCGATACGGTCAGGCTTGCCTTCCTCTACACTTTTACGTGAAGTGATCTGCCGACGGATCTCTGCTCGCTTGCGCAAACGAAAGATCAAACTTTGTTCACTCACAGGCAAGTGACTTTCGTCCTTGGCCATAAGTTCTTCAAACCTGTCAAATTCTTCGTTCATACAGTCTCCAAATATTCACGTACCCATGCCAGGCGCTCTTGTTCGTTCAACACAGTGTACTTCACAATGTTGGAACGGATATGTTCCAGCAATGGATAGTATTCCTCGTCAATTTGTTCCCGGAACTCTTGAGTCATCAACTTATCAGTACGAGGGTTACGTGCTACCCACTTTGCAGTTAGATAGTATGGTGATTTGATCTTGGCACTCACACCATCTTCGGTATAGAACACAAAACCTTCGTGCTTGACACGCTTGGATTCGGCTACCAACTCACCAACAGTTATGCGATAAGATTCTACTGCATGACACTTTACAGTATCCTGAGCAAATATCTTCCACACTGTATCACAGTCAAATCCATGCACCCGAGATTCCCAAGCGTTTTCACGCCAGCCAAGAAAGTACATTCCTGCCTTTTCTACCACAATGTGAGGGTCGCTTGGGTGTACGCATTCAAACATGAAAGTATGACCTTCATTGGAAGCTATTGCCAACACCCAATCTTCCCAGCACATGTGCTTCAACATCATTTCCTTGGCGTAGTCCACATAGTCGCTGGCAGTTGAGCCAGTTGTACTCACTAGGATATCGTTCTTGTACCAAGTCATTGCTACCATAAAGCCATTGGCTTTGCGATAAGCAGTTACCTTTGTATCATCACTCAACACAGGAGATTTGGCTTCCACACCATAGTTGTAGATCTTTGTGAATGGCCGCGACACCACATTGAAGTCCTCATCAACGATAGTACCGCGACATTCTTCAAGAAAGTCATTCCATAGGTTGTCAAAGAACACACGCTTGGAATACTTTAGCACATAGATACCATCACCAGCAGGCCGCATATTAACCAACCGTGGGTTAGCTAGCACAAACTTTTTTAATTCATCTTGGTTCATAATTCTACTTGTTTTTGCTATAAGTCCAAATTGTAACATCAAATGGATTACGTGTCAACAACTAGATGTACATTCGATAAAGTTCGGGCAGTAGTTCATCTCCGATCAGTGCTGCAAATATGATAGGTGCAGCACTTTGTCCTTTGATGGCAAATCCCACAATTGTACCAATGATCAGTGTCAACCAAGTCAAAACAAAGTGCCCGCTAGCGTATGATTCCCATAGCATGGCCACGGTGATTATTACTAATAATATTGCTGCAATTTCTTTTTGATAGACAATGAAAAATCTCAAATGTGTATATAATTTTCCAGAAATATAAAAATTAATAAGACTCACTGCCACGCACAATGTACACAGCAAGATTGCATTATTTTTTATCAACTCAAAAGCAGTTTGTATCACAAAGCCTTTATTTTCAACCAACGATAATATTATTGCTTCTGATGGCAGAATAGGCAATCCCAATAGTAATAAAGGAATCAATGATGTTATAGCCCCTGCATTATTTGCTGTTTCGGCTGATATAATATTATTATAATAAGTTTGCGGGTCGGATACCTGATTCAAAGTATTTCTAAATTTTTCAACTGCCTCTGCAAATGAGGAACTCAGCGCATAGCTAATGCCCGGTATTAACCCCGATAAACTTCCAACTGCTGACCCTATCATAATTGTTCCAGTAGAGTTTGTCATAACAGGAGTATCATTGGTTTTCTGAAAACTATTCACTATCGTAGACTTGGATCTAACAATACCGGGTATAACCAAAAGTCCCATTGCAATGGGAATGATTGGTACCCCTCCAAGCTGCGCAATATAACTTGGAACAAATTGTTGCATAGACTCAATGTACCAAATAGAGCCGGTACTGATATACAATCCAACCAATGATAACGCTGTTGCTATAATTTTATTGCCGCTCATGCCAATAAGTAGTAAGATAGCTATTACTAATACAGCTATTTTGATTTTGCCAGAAAAGAAATAAATCAGGGTCTCATAGTATGGAATGGCACACATGAATATTCCCAGTGCAATGATTGCTCCTACAAAACTACCCAACGCAGTGCCTGCTAATATTTTTTCTTGAAGACCATATTTGGCAATTTGAAAACCATTTTCTACTGCCGGGACAGAGGTGAATTCACCTACTACCCCAAACAAAATTGCACTCACACTACCATAGTATTGCATAGTCATCACAACTACACAATAAAACCACATGAGCAATTGCCAGTTTGGAATTACGTGTGCAGCGGGCATCATTAAAATCAAAACTCCCGACACATTTAGTGACGGGAGCATCCCTGCTAATATGCCCAAAAATAAAGCAATACCAGTGACGGTGACCCACCAGGTTATCATGTTCTACTTGGCTAGTCCAATTGCTATTTCTGTTGCAATAACACGATCTAATGTTGTTTCAGATGGAAACTTTGTAGGAGTTTGCAGTATTGAAGTTACATATTTTTTAATAGGTTCAGTTTTGAATACATCAACCAATACTTTCCGTGCAGATGCGCTTGTTCCTGGAGGTACTGCAACATATTGTTCCAGAACCAAATCTATCTCGGTGTTGTTTTGATCTTTGACTCGTACTACCGGAATGTTAACCAATTCGTTCTTGGCTGACTGCATAATTCCAATAGAATTGTCTTCTGCTATCAGTTGATAGCAGGCTGTGCTAATACCCAAATCAACATCGGATGTTTTTAGTGCAATTCTGATAGGTCCTGCGCCACTGTAGGGCACAAAAGTTGCTTTGAGTTTTGGATTTTGTTCTTGTAGCATTCGCAAATACTTTTTACCAATTTCGCCAGCAGCAGCAATTCTAACTGGAGTGCCAGAAGTTAGCAATTCGGTTGCAGTTGTTACCTTGGCTGTTTTTGAGGCCGAGGTACACATCACCTGAGGGGTAGACGACACCGAAGTGATCAAAGTCAATTCAACCGGCCAAGAATCTTGTTTAGGACACACAGCTAATGCCTTGGATTTGTCTGACCAAATTGTGTCTCCACTAGTCATCATTACAACAGGTACCGTTGAATCCTTGATGCGACTTACTATTTGTAATGCTGCTGCACAGGAATTGGTAAATTGCCTAGATACTGTATGTCCGTTTTTTTCTAGTTCAGCCGCAGCGGCATCGGTGATCATACCGGTTGAACCTCCAGGGCTAGCAAATTGTACAAACGTGATATTCTCTGCGCTAATTGATGTAGAGCCAATGAGCAGTGCCAATGGCAAAATCAGATTGCGTAGTGTGGTGTAATAAGTTTTCATAAGTTTCCTATTGTTAATAATTCATTGATACATAATATGTATTGGTCACCCTGTGTGGTTCACACAGGTCAACGTACTTGTCGAAATTTACCAAATCGTCCGTGATACTTATCGATGGATCCATCGGGTGGCAAAAGACTGTGTCTCTTCATGTAGCTTATTATAGTTTGATCTGTTTGCATTGCAAGTAATCCGGCAATATAAGACTTAAATCTATCATCTTTTGTGTAAAAATTATTGTCACTTTTGGTTAATATGCCTACTGTGTTGACAGGATTTTTTGAAAGCCAAGTTCGCTGCAAGTATGTCAATCCAGAAATTAATTCAGAATCTCTTCCACATGCAGTTGCCATAAAATTAGCATTGGTTATATTTTGTTCTGCAAATCTCAGTGAGTTCCATCCTTCATAAATTGGATAATTTGAGTTAATCATACTGTTCACTACCATGTGAGTTTGTTTAACATGCAACTCGATCAAGTCGGGACTTATAAAAAACCATTCAAATGCATTATTATCTAAATGAGCATACCCTGAGTATATTTTATCCAAATGTGTACTGAACCATTTGCCACCTGAATAGTACACATGAGGTTTTTCTACTCCTAGTATTGCTGCCCATGACTGCCCCCGCCACCTCTCAGTCCTTTCAATAATTTTAGAATGATTTGCAAGGGGACTAGGGCTATATGTGATTGCTGGGTTGATGGTCCAATCATCATTCAATCCCTTATAAGTGTCAAAATTTTCATTTCTATGATATACTGTGATGATAGTCGTGGGATCCCAATGATTGTCTTTTAACCACTTGACATTCTGTGCAGGATGTCCATGTTCATCTTGGTCATGGTAGTATATGATAATTTCATCAATATGAAGGTTCAATCTTTTGAAAGTGTTGTAAATTGTAATAGAGTCAGTGCCACCGCTGAAAAATAATACTAATCTATCATACTTGTGCCTTAGTTGGGCAGCTCTGATGTTGCACAATTCAGCAAATGACTGTGAGGGTTCTATTAACCAATTGACAGCATCAAATTCTTCTTCCAGCAACTCAAAGTTGACTATTGTGTGAGGGGTGTGAACTGCGGCATACGAAATAGCTTGAAATGCGTTTATAAATTTGTTATGGTCAGTGGACCAAATTGGATTTTTCATGCTATATTTAATCAGCGTCCCAAAGTTTCAATTCGTTTCAGCAAGGCCTGTGCTCCGCACAGTTGCGTATCCAGCGCATCAATGGCAGCCCGATAGTTTGCTGGAATGTGTTTGGTATGGTACATGCGCTGATGTGCCTGCCCGGCGATTTTGACAGAGCTCATGGACCATTCCAACAACTCTACCTCACGCTGGGCTTTTTCCAGCACTGACAATTCTTTATCAGACATTTCATTCTCCTACTATTCTGCGGGCACGAGCCATCAATGTGGCGTCACCGCGGGTCAATACCGCCAACAACATGCGTTTCTCCGCCAAGTAGATCTTGGCAAAAGCAGGGTCATGTGTCATGATGCTGCCACTGTTGGCGATCAAGTCAGCCAATTTCACAGTTTGTGCAGCAGCAGGTGCCATTGCAATATGCTCACGGTCTCGGGCCTTGCGAACAGCTCTGTTGCCATCTTCTGGCTGGCTGACATCAGTTAACCAGCTGACTAAAGACGCAACTTCGTGTCCAAATTCACGAGTGATGTCCACAATGGTAACACCAGTGTCTTCCACTGTGTCATGCAACCAGGCAGCAGCCAACATCACGTCGGTGTGTGGCACACTGGCAACAATGTTGGCAACTTCGGTAGGATGCACAATGTACGGCTCAAAGGTGTACTTGCGCACTTGCTTGACCGCAGCATGGGCAGCAGTGGCAAATACTCGGGCTCGTTCTACTATTGTCATTGTATGCTCCTATTTCTGTCTATGTGTATATTATAGCAGAACGGGCAATTCCGGTCAACCGTTAGTGATGCCCTTTGATTGCACCCTTCAAGCCAAGTCGAATTGCTTCGTCCATGGCAATGGCAATTGCACCAGTAGAATCCATGCCCACATCCACAGCACGATACTTTTCTAAGCCACTTGTACCACCGTGCAAGTGACCGTGCAAGTGAACAGCGCCGTGATGCATCTGATCCCATTCTGCAATAGGATAGTGAAACATCACAACTTTGGTTTCGTTGAACTGCACATCCAGATACTTGTGGACTTCTCGAAAACATGCACGGAACACATTATCCTGCAGGGTTTTGCGGTCGTGATTGCCTTCGATCAGGATCTTGGTGCCGTTGCAGCGATTCATGTATTCTGCTGCTTTGGCAGCTGGCAAGAATGCCACGTCGCCCAGAATGTACACAGTGTCTTCAGGAGCAATCATGGCATTCCATTCGATCACCATTTGTTCGTTCATGTATGCAACGTCGTTGCGAAACCGCGCCCGTGTTACAGGGCAAAAACTCATGATGTTCTTGTGCCCAAAATGTAAATCAGATGTTACCCAAGTTTTCATATTATTTCTTCTTTGTTCTTCCAATTCGTGATGCCTTGTTCCAGGTGTATGCCACACCATCCGGAGTCCGGCCATCCATCACACTATCCACACCAGGTTTGCCCACATGGTCAGGATCTTCAGATACCATGGTAACAAAGATCATGCCCAGCTTGCGAAAGGCCTCGGTATACTTCAATGCTTCGTTCAATGTAACGGCATTGTGTGCATGTGACCAATCAGTTACAGGATCTGTGTAATATATTTTAAACATGATTCATTATACTGCATGGACCATGAGTAGTCAACCTGGTGTGGCAGAATTACAACTATACCAAAAGTTCTTGATATTCTTCTTGACCACAGCCGCATTCAGGGCATGTGAAACCATCGGGCAACAAGTCCCAAGCGCCTTCAGTAGCTTCATCGTGGACATGGCCACATACTACACAAACATGTTTCATTACAGGTTCTCCAGTTGTTGTTGATATGCTGCTGCATGACGCTGTTCAATCTTGGTCAGTGCTGCAAACCGTTTTTCAGCCTTGGCCAGCACCGCAGCAAATTGCTCTGCATGCTGTTTCGATTCTGCAATCTGACTATCAGCTTCGATCACAGCACGAGCATTGTGCTCATGTTCAGCTGCTCTGCGGAATTCTGGATACATGGTTTCAAACTCGTAAGTTTCTCCTTCAATGGCCCGGACCAGGCACTCCCGGGTTGAGGGCTTGCCGATCAGCAGTTCTAAGTGTGCCCAGGCATGCAACAATTCTTGATCAGCTGTGTGTTCAAAGTGCTGTGCCACTTGTTCGTGGCCTTCGGCACGAGCAATTTTTGCAAAGTAACGATACTTGATGTGTGCTTGGCTTTCTCCAGACAATGCACTTTCTAAGTTTTTGATTGTGAGTGACATGTTTTCTCCTTGGTTGTCAAGTGTAAGTATATAGCGTTTGCAACCTATGTGTCGATGTATTTTCATAGGATTTTGCTATTAAAATTTTATATCCTCATCATAGGGTTCTACTGTCCACCCGATAGAAAATAAATCTTGACGGATCTCATCTGTGACGGTACTTTCGCTTACGTAGTGTTTTGTGCTAAACACATCATCATTTCCCAACCCGCTAGCAATACCGCTACAGTACCAGTCCATGTAGTCGCCCTTGTTCCGCAAGCGGGCAATGATACCACCAGCATAGCGCCAACTGCATGACCATGTTAGATCTGCAAGTCTAGGCCACACATCGTTTTTTTGGAAAACATTGTTGCACATGGCCGCATAGAGATTCTGTGCGTATGTATCGCCATCAATTACTTTTGTTACTATCCATTCACATGCAACAATATCTTCTTCAAGATTATTGTCCGGATCGTCTCTCATTGCAAGATACGTGGCTCATCAAGAAGACCAGCTTGCACATGGTCTGGGAGATCCGCAACATCAACTGGTCTGCTTTGTGCAGCAAGTTCTTCGGGGGTCATGGATTCAAACATTTCTTCAAGTTCTGCTATCAAAGCATCCAATTCTTCCTGGGTGCCGTCGAAGTCATCAAACGCTCCGGGTGCAAATTGTACTTTCATAATGTATCCTTGTGATAAATTGGTGGGATGTTTTGTTGGACCCTCCGGACTCGAACCGGAACCTTACAAATTATGAGTTTGCGGCACTAACCATTATGCTAGAGTCCAACAAAACACCCTTTCCTATATTGTGTGTGTGGATGCTGTCAACTTTCATAATATTACTTATCAGCTACTGCTGTTCTTTGTTCAACGTAGCTTCCAGCTGTCGAATCAATTGACGCACCGAGTCAGGCCCCATGGTCAATGTAGTTGTGCCGTAATTGATCTTTAGTACCAGCTGTGTGTTACCTGCTTGATTCAGTCCAACTGTATACAAAGCATCTGCGTTCTTATCAATAACAGGAGTTGATACTGCCTGGGTTTCATCAACCGGACATGTACCAGCATCATTGATATCTTGATCAACCTTGTTGGCAATTTGCCGTTTACGCCATCCAAACATATCCAACTCCTATTGTGATTACTTAGGCATCATTAGTGCGTTGAAGTTACTTGGAACAACAATGGTCTGAACTTTGCCAGTCTTGATACCTTCGGAAATATTCAACATGGCCTGAGCTTGCATGAATGCAATTGAGCTGCCGCTGTTGTTGGCCAGTGCTGCCATACGACGGGATTCAGCTTCAGCAGTCTTGACTTCAATTTCCTTCTGCTTTAGCTCGTTCTTGGATTTAACCAATTCATTAGCACTTGCCACAACCGAATCTGCCGGAACAATGTTACGAATCAACACTTGACTGATGGTGATGCTACCATCCAACTTTTCTTCGGTAAGGTTGCGAATGATCTCTTCCTTGATAAAGTTTTCCATATCGCTACGGGCATCTGCCATATCCAGAGCCTCATGCTTACGAGCAGCCTTGTAGATGGCGTTACGAGCGTTCTGCACAATGTAGTTGTACATCACGTATGTGTCGCCCTTGAACTCGGCGTGGAAGCTCTTGTTCTTGGTTGAATACAATTCACTTACTTGCTGGGGATTGATGTTGTAAACAACCACGGCGTCAAAATCTTTCATGGTTGAGTTGTCTTTGGCAACAGGAGTCATGTCGTTAAGTGATACATTAACGTCCTTGACTGGAAAGGTTAGAACTTCCCCAATGATTGATTGGTTGAAACTACCAGGCAACAGTTCGCCGCTTTGAACTTGCTTATCAAATCCAATTCGTACACCCACTTCACCAGTTTCAATACGAGTACATGCAGATGTTAGTGCAACTGCGGCGGCAATAAAAGAAAGTTTAATAACACGATTCATTTAGATAAATCCAGTGGAAAAAAGATAAAAACACATAACAAAACCCAACACGAAATACAAAGGCCTAAGCCAACGATCATTAATCATACAACACCTTAGAATAAAATCACAAGCACTGTCATCAACATCACTGCTGCCAGTGATACAAGTATACTATACCCTATGCTTTTTGTCAAGGCCAATTGTTCCAAGCCGTTCATATTTCTCAAAGCAGTAATGCCAAAGTGTATCAAACCGGCAAGGATAGCAAACGCAACCCAAAGTTTAATCATATTCATCCTTTGTTAAAAAAACATACTATAGCATTGTTACAAATAGCCGTCAACCTCTGCTAATGCAGCAGTTTCTGCCACAGCATACACCAAATCCACTGACACTTTCAGCATACCAGCAACGGTCACTGGTCGGTATCCTTGCTCCAACAGAGATTCAATCTCTGCAATTATTTCTTTCATCTTGCTCATTTGTTGTCCTTTTTGTCGGGTAGTAAAAATTCTCGTACTCTTGGTAATTCAAACAGCATGGCAGGCAGTTGATCCACAGGAAACCGTTTCAAAATTGACTCTGGTTCCCAGGACAAACTTTCACCTTCGACAAATTTGAATCCTCGGCTTTTATGCAGTTGATGTCCTTTATTTGGTGCATGTGCATATGATGCACTTTTGGTTTGATTCCTTGCATCTCCGCCCATCCAACTGAAATGCCATCCAAACTCATCAAATATGTTTCCATCTATGGTGGGAGTAATTATCTGTGCAGGCACATGATATTTGCAACGAATACGATGCGGAGTTGATTGGCTGATAATGGATTTTTTACAAATACTCATAGCGGTACGCCAAACAAATGGCCACCCTGCACGAGCATATGGTCGCAGGTCGGCCCTACCATACAGATTGATCAAGGGCAATTTTACCACACAATCAGGATGGTTGCGAGCTATATTCAACGCAAATCCAATATGGTCTGGATTGATAATCTCATCACAGTCACTCATCAAGATCCAGTCATTATCATCGAACATGTAAAGTACCTTCTGCAATGCATTGCGTTGAATGCGATCTCTGGCCACAGCTTTGATAGATTCTATATCTGCACGATCCTCAGGGAACTGTGCATTAAAGTCATGCTCTTCTAATTTTAAATCAAGATCATCAGCCATTTGCACTTCGACCACAGTGATTTTTTCTGCAGGAAGTCCCAGCTCTTTAATCAAGTTTTTCAACTGATACTGTCTAGGAATAGCAGTGTGTGTCATATTGGATTCTGAAATCACAAAATGATCCACATGATCTTTCAGTAAATTGATCCTGAATTCCAACAACTCACGCTCGTTGAAATAGGGAAAATAATCAATAAGTTGATTGGTCATTGTTGGGGTCTTTCGTCAACCGGCATTCCACACCTCTGTGTATCCTTCTTCCACAGTTGGTTCTTCCCAACCTGCGATCATACCACGCATGACATGATCAGGAATGTTCTTGCCCGGCCGGCTGGCCAGTCGACGAGCCAATTCTTCTGGTTCAGGAGTCTTAAACACCACAGCAATATGTTCGTAGTTGGGCAACATGCGGAACTTCTTCTTGCGGCTTTTGACTGTGGTCGAGGTCTGATCCCAGATCACAGTATGTCCGTGCTCACGTGCAAATACAACTTGTTCAGTCATCAAGTCCACAGCCGTGGGCATGTATTCCTTGAACACTTCGTTGTAGGTTTTACCTTGTTTATGGGCATACGCTTCAACAAAATTGTCCGTAGAAACTATAGTCAACCCCAACGCCCAGTCTTGATCTCGAATCCAGGTGCTTTTGCCTGCGCCCGGCACTCCTACTAATACGTAAACTTTTGGCACTATTTCTCTACAATTCGATAATCACTCTTGGGATAGCGTTGTTGCAACCATTCAATAAGACCTGGTTCCCAAGGCAGTTTGACTGATTCATAACGATTGGTAATGTATTTCATTCTTCAACTCCGAAATGTTTCAACAAAAATTCTAAATCGGGATGACCATTATGAAACGCTTTATCAATACATTCCCTCACAATCAACTCGGCGAACTTTTCTAATTCATCTGTGTAGAATTGATATACGCAAAGGTTCTGTTTGTGTGTAGATCCAGCCTGTTCAGCAAGTTTTCGAATTCGTTCGTTCATTCTTCAACTCCGAAATGTTCTCTAATCTCTTCGTAAATGTCCAATGCATCATGGTCGGCGGCAACATTGGCACATTCCCGCACAATTAACTGGGCAAACCGTTCAACATTAAGCCAATCTTCAAGTTCATACTGTGCTTGCCCATCCCAACAGGCTTTGTTGAGAAATTTTTGTATTAGTTCTTTGTTCATTCTACATGTCCTAGCGTTTGAGGGCTGTGATCCAATCGATCCATGTTATCACCGTGATAGAAGAATGCGTCTGGATCCGTTATTGTAACACACAAATCGCTATGGGTCAAGTCATAGTCCACAAAGTCTGTGCCATTGTACACACGGAAAAAATACTTGCCCTCAAAGGAACGAAGAAGGTGGCCTTTGACTCCATCTGCTGACGTTGGTTTCATTCTTGTCTCCTGTACAAGGCATCGCCTAGTTCTTGCTCCAGGCGGTCGATACGGTATTCATACCGATCAGTGATCCGAGCCACTTCATCTTCTGCACTTGAAAGTTCTTCTTGTAGATAGGTGATTTGTCCACGCAACCGAATAATCTCTTGTTCAAGCTCAAATATCTTTTCTCGTCGTGGATCTTCATCCTCGTTCATTTTTTAACCCAGATGTTTTTGCATCATGCAATTCACCATATCCAAATTCCAACTGAATCCATTGACGATCTAACTCATCGCTCCAGTCTCGGTCTCCGGTGTAGTAAGCACGTTCCTTGACCTCATCCAACACAGCCTCAACAACCAACTTGGCAAACTTTTCTAGTGTTTCGCCGCCAACCATGGGATAGTGACTGCCGCCTGCTTGCAATGCAATTTCGTAAATTCGTTTGTTCATTATTTGTTCTTGGTTAGATCTTTGAGATTGAGCACTTCTTCTTTCAGCTTTTTGTTCTCGCGCTTGAGATTTCTATTCTCGTGCTGCGCCCAGCCTTCTTTTTCATGTGCTTTGCGCAAGGCCAACAACTCGTCGGCTTCAATGATTCGCAGGTCCTTGTCGGGAAAGATCATCAATTTACCATTGTCCCAATCAAATCCTGATTGCATGTTCTTGATATTGACACAGGGCGTACCACCAGCGGATCCTGCAGTCTTTACCACAACAACAACATTAACTCCTTCGGGAGTAGGATAGTTGTGACGCAATTGACTTTCGTATAGCCAATCAACTTGTTCTTTAAGTTCTTTAAGATTCATTTTGTTTTTGCTCTTTCATAATCACAATAATTTATGTTTGCTTTTGCAACAGTGCCAAAAACTCGTCCATTCGAGCCAATTGCATGTGATGCAGATACATGTACAGTCGAGTCTCTACAGGCCAGGAACCAAATGCACTTACCACCCAGCCCGGTACTGTTTCTTCCAGTTGTGCAACATATTCTTCAACGCTCACGATTTACTCCTTGTGCCAATTGCCTTGCAAACAATGCAAGAACTCATGCCCGGCCATACGCATGTCCACTTTCTCGGGCAGGATCATGGTACAACGATCCTGTTGATACCATGTGCATGCCAGTGCCCCTTTGGGAAATCCATTGAATCCAAACTTGCGACTTTGCGCATCACAAGCAGCTTGGATCTCCGAAGCCTTGACATAACTTATGTCCAACTGTGTTCGGTTGGTGAGATTCTGCCGCATGTCAAACACACGGCCAGGCGAGTTATCAAAATTCCATTGTGCATGCACCGTGCTTGCAAGCAAAGTTATTGCAACAGATAAAGCAATATTTTTCAACATAAATTATTTTTCTCCCAGCAGATACCGGTTAGAGATAGCCTTGAAAGTCATTCCACCACCCACTTGCTTGAACACAATACCTTCACGTTCTGGTCCAGTGATATCACCCATGACAGATTTGCCTTCGGCAAACTGTAGAATTTCTTCAACAGCGCCTGTGCCAAGATTCCTGTCAGTGTGCAGCACAGGAACATGCAGCAGTCCCATCTTCTCAACAAGAGCTCGACGGAATGCAGGAGAGATGTACCCGCCGCCAAACACGTCGTACACATCAAACACACAAAACTCTGGCTGGGTCAACCGGTAGATATTGCCTTGAATGCCGGGGCCGATCAGTTCACCTTGGATAGCAACATCCTTGTCACCAAACAGATTGCGGATCTTGTCTTCGATGTTGTCACGACGTGCAACAGACCAGAATGTGTTACCTTCGGTTTCCTTAAGGTCCAGGTTGCGAGAGCAAACACCAAACTCACCATCGATCAAGTACACAGTCATTGAAGAGCCTTCCAGCTTTTCAGTAACTTCAAACTCAGCGCCTGTTTCAGCGGCAGCACGGATTTCCGCAACAAGATTCTGAGCACGTTCCTGGTCAGTCTTGGGAATCTCAGAAGGGAAGTTACCCTTGGCCAGGCCAGCCAACTGTGCATTCATAGGCATTTCCCACTTCACAATGCCCAGCAGTTCAGACACATCTTCACCTTCAGTGAAAGAATTTGTTTGTGGAATAACATCATCAAGATTCAGCAGCAGACCTTGGCTCAGTTGGCCTCGTAGCTTTACAGTACGCAGACGTTCACCGCGGATGCCTTCAAACTCGCGAGGCTCCTTGCCCTTGCTTAGGAAAGCAGCAATCTCAGTGGGAATCCAAGAGTCAATCTCGCAATACACTGCACGGTCGCCCGTCTTGAACTCGCCCTTCTTTACCACTACCTTCCATCCACCAATGGTAGCGCACTCAATTGCATCTGCACCCTCAATGGGATTCAGCGCATCAATCACACGGATAGTTGCCATCTTACGCATTTTGTTTCTCCTTACTCAATTACTCGCATTACCTTCAACCATTTGTTGAAGTCTTTTTGTTTCCACTCACCTTGCCGAAGCCAACAATAAACCTTATCAACAGGCAGATGAGCAATTTCATCTTCTGACAAACGACCAACGTGTTTGATATCTTCGGCGTAAATGCCTTTCTTGGCAATACGGCAACGAATAAGTTCTTCATGTTTGGTCATTTGCTTTTCTTTCCAATCTGTGCCACAACATTGGCCTTGCTCGAGTGCAGTTGGTACAGGAACCTACGGTACGCTCGCAATGAGGCAATGCTCATGGGATCTTCTTTGCCTTCAAGTTCGGCAATCTTTGCTTCTAACTCTTGTTCTTTTGCACGGTGGCGCTCAATGTCTGCACTGAGCCCTTTTGCTTTGTTCCAAAAGAATTTCATAACATTCTCCTGTTTGTTGCTGTGTATGTGTGTATTATACTCGATTTGTCAATTCTGGTCAACTGTTTTATTGGCTTGATCAACTGCTGCTTCAGCATCTCGCTTGCCTGTGGGTCCAGTATGATGCCAGGGATATCCATGCAGCACCGCAATCCATCCAGGGCTCCGCCTACCGTAGTAAGCAGAGGCTTTGATGATGTAGTGCATCACAGACCCAGCAGTTCGCGTTCAAAGTCAGTCAACTTGGCCAATGCTTCCTTCTTGGCTGCTTCACGCTCTGCTGCCTTACGACGATCCTCATCCAACTGATCCAGGTCCCACATCAGACTTTCCAAGTCTATCTGGGCCTGCATAGAGTGTACCGGAGACAATGTCCAACTGTCACGACCTTCGACCAGTAGAAACTTGTTGTCACGTACTGTGAGTGTAAAGAAGTTGGGATTCTGTGTAGCCCGCTCCAATTGTGCCATCAACAGGCCTGGAAAGGAGGCCACTTCTTCTGCCTCACGCAGGGCCATGAACTCTTCGTGCTCTGCTACCTGCTCTGCTTTTGTCTTGCGCTTTGCCATGATTAACCCCAATCTTTTTTGTCACCAAACTGTTCGTTGTCGTTAAAGCCTGCGGTGTATGCAGTGATTTCTGCCGCAGTCATATCCTGCATTTCCACACGAGGTGTGGTGCTTGTGGCACCCTCAAAGTAGTGCGGATTGAATCCACGGCTGTAATAGCTGTCGGCGCTGCCACGATCATAAGCACCACCGTGACGTGTATCGTATTGTGAAGTGCGAGTGTCTGTTGCAAACATTATGTTCTCCTATTACTTGAAATAACGATAAGGAAGACCAACCAAGTAGCACAGGAACTCGTCGTCACCGTTAGAACCTTCAGCCTCGTGGATCCAACGCAGGGCCATCTCACGGTCTTTAGCACCGCAAGCCAGGATGCTTTGCACCCGCATCTCAAACGCATGAGCGGCCTCGTGCTCAGCAATCTTACGCTGGGATTCATTGGCTTCGATAGTCAAAGCCAAATGCTCAAACTCAACCTTGAATGCATACTCAGTCCAGTTGGATGTATCCACACCACGTGGGCGGAAGCCGTAGGCATCCTTGTGCATATCCCAGTAGATGCTGTGCAGTTCTTCTTGGCGTGTCATTGTATCTTGCATGGTGTGTTCCTTGTTGCGATGTATGTATTATAACCGATTTGTCAATTCCGGTCAACCGTTTTGCTTCACACGCACATCAGTATTCAGTGCAGGTGTGTACTGAGCAATCAGCTCGCGTTCCAATTTGTGTGCATCAGCTTTGCCACGCACAATATCCACAATCACAGCGGTGATGCTGTCAGCACCAGCGATGCGAATTGCTTCGTACAGGCGCCAAGATTTGTCCTCAGTACGCGAACGATAGATGTGCTTGTTAACACGGCTACGCAAGCTCATTGGGATTGTACGCTGAGTCTTGGCAGTGATACCAATGTAAAACTCTGTACCGATGTGCAGAGCATACACGATATGAGTGCGATCAACACGCTTTTTACGAGTGGCTTTTGTTGCTTCCATACATGTATTATAACCAATCTAGCAATTTTGGTCAACCGTTTTTGCCGCAAAAAGAGTGGATTTTTGTGTGGGGTTTTTACAACACTTTTACTGTGTATAGTGCTCAAGAAAGCGATCCAAATCCCCGTACAAATTGGCTAAAAATGCTTCTTTGGATCCGTAGAATTTGATATTAGGATTCTTTCTATCTAGATTGAGATAATATGGATCTTGTAATCGTTGATCCAACTGCACCAGGAGTTTGGGACGTATTTGTTCTGGTTTGATATCAAAATTATAATACTCGATATTCAATCGTTGCATCACAACATAACCATGAGGACTGAGTCGCATGCCTGCGCCTTGACGACTATTACGCCACCATGTTTTCATGGCCCAATCCAGTCCGGGGCGCTGTGATTCGGGATACTGCCGAATCAGTGCTTCAGTGATGGCTTGCTTATTTCGCATTGGGATATATTTTATCCCCTTGCTTGAGTAATACCACAGAAAACTTTTCAGTTCTAAACTGAACATTTAGTTTACGTGCCAGGTTGATTGCGTGTCCTGGATTTGAAAAAGATACTTTTTTGTATTTCGGACCCGGGTACTGTGTGAGCAGATTGGAAGTCTTGAGATTGATCGGCTGATTATCAAAAAACACTGCCCAGATACCTTCGCTGGCCAACACCTGTTCAGTTTTATAGCTCTGTTTGTTGGTGTTCTCAATTAACACTGATGGTTTGGGTCGGCTCATTCATAATACTCCTACATTTATTTATCCAAAATGTAGGAGTATTTAGAAGTCTTTGCCGCCCAGTTCTACCGTGATAACTTCTTGTTGTTGTGCAGCCAGCAGGCGATTTTGCAAGTCTGTCATGGTCAACAGCAGCTTGGTTATATCAGCATGCAGGTCTTTGGCATCTCGCATGGACATGATGAAGTCACGTTGAGCACGTGCCTCATGTGCCTTTACTGAATCAACAAACCGATTGATATGGATGCTCACACAAACACCTCTTCATCAAGATATCGACGCAGTTCTTTGTCTGTGGGTTCTACGGTGTAGTTGTTCTTGAAGAAGATCTCATATGAATCAGAACCATACTTGCCAATACCATACAGCCGGGCAGCGTTGTCCCCGTCCCAGTTGATATAGTCTTCAGTCATTCTACGTATGCGATTCTCTTTCACGGTGCTCATGCCCAGGCTCCAGATAATATCTCGAACCTCCAATGGGGTGCTGCGTAACAAAGCACCAGGAGTGGGCCAGCGATGCACGAACAGTGGATACACAGTTTTCACTGGTTTGCGGCCAGTTTGGTTCAGCATGATCACTGCTACCATGTGTCTCCACTTTTCTACATAAGGAATATCTTCCGACCCCAGCTGTTGCTGGACCATGAGATCATCGCGGAGAGGTTTAATCATGTTGTTTGTGTATTTAGGAGAACTTGTTAAAGGCACCCTTCTTTTTCAAGAAAGGTTTCAAGTTTGGTGGTTCCCAACCTTGTGGCTTGAGCACCTTGCCATCTTCACGCTTGCGCACCTTGCCGTTGGCTTCGATCTTTGCAAAGTTAGTGGCCATTACTTCTTTCCAGGCTGCTTCTCCATCAAAGCCTGCACTATGTATAGCACCAATGGTAACAACCAAGATATCAATCAAGGCATCCAATGTTTCAACCTGATCGCCCACAGCAAGAGCTTGCATTAGCTCTGTTTTTTCTTCTTCAATCAGTTTGACATACATATCAAACTGTGCAGTATCACCAGTGACGCTTTGGTCACAGGCTTTCATAAATTTTTCTTGATCACGGAAGAGGTTTGACATTGGCTTCTTCTCGGGTATAAAATGGACCTTGATACGGATAACGTTCCAAGGTAATGAGTTTGGGGCTTTGTACAATGGTCCAGGTTCGACGTTGTTTGACCTGATACCATCCGGCAGCATACCACGAACGTGACTTGCGACTCTTGGTAAACAGCGGAAGTTTATGTTGAACATTCCAAATGGGATTGTATACTCGAGCTCCTGACGGATATCCTTGCACTTGATAACTGGACGGCTGTTTGTTGGGTCGGTTACCCACCGCTGGAAATTCAATATCAACTTGTTTACGGATCATGGCCATGGTCTTGAATGGCATGACCTTGTTGTTGATCCGTACTGCAAAGCCATCTCCTGTGGCTTCGATGTTGCCGACTTTTTTATCATCCTGCGTGAGGATGTAAAACTGATCTTTAACTATGGGTTTGGCTATGATGCTCATCTAGTGTTCCTTTATAGGTTTCGTTGAGCCAGCGAGCATATTGCTCTGCTGATTCGGATATCTTGTTGAGTTCGTACTTGCCGCAGAACTTCATGAATCTCACACCAACTTGACCAATGTCCTTGTGGCTGATCTGTTCACGTATTGCGCCATCTACTTTGGCTTTGATTGCTTCTGGCTGTGCAGTGAGATCAATCAACACACGATTGCGTTCGTAGTCGTCTTTCACACGATGCTCATCACCATTGTGGTCAGTCCAACGTTGCAACATGAGATTGTTCCAGTTGAATCCTTTTGAGTTACGGTCTTCAAATGCTTCTTGCAAGCCAACTCGGTTCTTTGTGCCCTTGGTTCTCACACCAGGATACGCTGAAAATACATTGTCTGAAGTATCACCGCGCATGCATTTTTCAAACAACAGCCATTCAGGGTCTGGAATCTCTTTGTCTGTCTTGGTTTTTTTGTCTTGCACACGCTTGCCCTTGGCATCAAAGATGCCATTCACGGTGTGAAGTTCGTCAGTGATGCCATTGTATTGGCTAACATTGGGCGCTAGCAGTTGCACAAAATCTGTATCTGATGAAATAATATAGTGCTCATCTTGTGGATGCAAGGCTATCCAACGAGCAATAACGTCGTCCGCTTCGGCTTCTGGGTGTCGAATAACACTACAGTTGGTACCGTCGGCCAAATATTTAGTCAGGCTATCGTAGGTTTCCCAAAATAATTTGTCCTCTTCTTGCTCTGTGTCCGATAGTGCAGCACGGGCCACAGCACGATTTTTCTTGTAAGGAGCGTAGTAGTCCTTGCGCCATGATCGACCTTCCAGTGCAAAAATCACATGATCTGTTTGAAACTGTTTGTGTACTTTGTTCACACTGCTCATCACAATGTGTAAAGCATATCCTACTTTTTCCCACGCATCGGCAGCACGGAAAACAGAGTGACGGGCACGGAAAAAAGTGTTAGCTGTGTCAATCAGGAGATATCTCATGGGGATCCAATATATTGTTTTCTATACAGTATTGTAACACAAATTCAGCCCAAAAGCAATGAGCTTCTTTACCAAAATGCCAAGAGCCATCCTTTACTGGTTCAAAACGATCTCTCAGGATTTCATTGTAAGTGAATTCCAAATACGGTGCTATGTACGAATTGCCCCAGTCCAGTTGCTGAGCAACACGATCAAACCGGTTATTACCGTTGAAGAACACATGCGGTATCTTCATCCCAGTCAGTTCTTGATGCAGTTGCCAAATCTCTCGGTGCCAATATTGTTGACACTGATTCCAATTCACATTGACCACAAACTGCCGGTATCGATCTTGAAATTTGTTAGGAACCCAATCCAGTCCTGAACTGCCCACCTGCAAGTATTCACCGTTGTGCAACCATTCTTCTCGCTCCCAGGTACTCCATTGTATGATTGCCACTGCCGATTCCCACGGACGCAGACTCCGCATCCAATCACGTGTGGTACGTAGGATTCTATAATTTGAAGCAGCACTTTCAGCATCACAGATTAGTTCAACCCCCAACCGGTTAGCCAACTGTTGACCCCAGCTCGCAGCTAGGTTAGCAGGATGCGGTCTGCGTCCCAGTTCTGGATAGCCATCATCTTCGGCAAATGCAGCAGGTGATACTGCTTCTGCACCTGCTGTGTGGCTATCGCCATTTACATATAGGATCACAATGTAATTGGCCCTTGGTAAAAATCAACAGACAATTTTGACATCAGATTGTTGTACAAGTTATCAGGATCCAAACATTCTCCTGAATCTGTAAATGAACAAACTTCATTGAGTTGCCAACTACGATCATGTTCAATAAAGTTATTCATATGTTCAAATTTGATAATCTCAGCAGCGATACTACAACCATGATTTAATGCTATTGGTTGAAAATTAGCTTGATTTGTTGTCTGTATTGCTTTGATGAGTCTGTTGGATGGAGATTTTTTATTAACTTGAAAATACAAGTTGCACATAAACTCTGTGTCAAATGTCTGCTCAAAGTCTATATGATAATCATACCAGTCGTTGACTGTTACAGCAGCATCGGGTGCCCAGTGAAAATTAAATGCATAGTACATTTTTTCAATGATTTTACGATCACTCACGTGGCAATTTTGGAATTTTTCTTTTTGTCTCTTCAATACATTTTTTTGAAAAAACAAGAAAAAATGTCGATCTAACATAGCAAAAGTTGTATGGATACATATTTTAGTGTTTGAAAACAATGATAAGATCTGTGGATCAAATGTATGTAATTTACGGAAATCTTGCTGAACCAAATCTCCTACATCAAACAAATTATCTAATAATTTATCGTGCAAGACTGCGGCCACAAATCCTAGTCTGGATCCAGGATGTCCGTGTATAAGGAGATTCACGATACTTCAGTGCGGCCGTCACCAATGTCTGTGCTACGTACCCACACGCCGCTCTTGCTGATGGCTTCTTCTTGTTCCCAGGTTTCCATTACCACATGTCGGCATACATTTTGGAACCAACGGTCCACAATCTCTGCGTCAGTGTCGTCCTTCTTGATCATGTATCCAGCTTTGACCAGACGTGCCACGAAGATCTCATTCCAGTCCAATTCAAATGCACCTTGATGCAGGTTGTCTAGATCCACATCCATACTGAGAATGTTCACGTAAGGCAAGTTATTTTCAGTGGCCTGTTGTTTGGCCGACTTGGGTTCTTCTTTAGGTGGCCGAACTCGGGGCTCTTTGGGCTCGGGCAATTTGGGTTCTACAACGGGTGCGATTTTCTTTCGAAACATATCAAAAAATGCCATATTAATCCTCTTTTACTTCTATCCAAGTATAGTCGCCCAACCACTTGACTTGTGCAATGTATTCGTAATGTTCGGGCGCACTACTGTTCCAATCATTGGGGCCTGATCTAACCAAGATGGTTTTCTTTTTGTTGGTGTCAAACACCAACCAATAATTCTGTCCATGATATGTTTGAAACTGGTATTCAGCAGCATGTACTGCATCTGTTATCTCCAGTCGGCGTTTGATATCTTGTGCCTGCGCCTCTAGTACCTTGACTAAATCCATGATGCGATTGTATTCCTGTTGAGAATGCATTCTGGCAACATTGATCATGATGTCCTTTTGTTTTTCAACAGGCACAAGATCAAACTTTGGACCCAGCGTGGATGTGGCGTACGGTGTTACATTTCTGTTGAGGAAATGCACCAGCGTACCAGTTGACTCACTGTCAAAACTGCTCACACCATTGGCTGAATTTTTAGTCATGAGTGCTTAGAACAAGTCAACTTTTTCCCACGGCAAATGGGCTTTACCAAAATGTCCGTAGTTTGTGGTATCGCTGTAGATTGGGCGGAACAACTCAAAGCGATCAATAATTCCTTTGGGAGTGAGATCTACCATGTTTGGAATACTCAAAGTCAGATGCCTTGCCAGAGCTCGATCCTCACATTCCACATAGAAACTCATGGGTTGTGATAGTCCGATTGCATAACTGATTTGCACAGTGGCCCACTTGGCTTGACCACTGGCCACAATGTTCTTGGCAAGATATCGCATCATGTATGCAGCACTACGATCAACTTTGGTTGGATCCTTGCCTGAAAAAGCACCGCCTCCGTGTGGACTGTATCCACCATATGTGTCCACAATAATCTTGCGCCCAGTTAGGCCAGTGTCACCGTCGGGGCCACCAATCACAAAACGTCCGGTTGGGTTGATATGGAATTCTGTATGCTCATCCACATACTGTGCAGGCAAAATATCACGAATAAGAGTTTCCACATTGGCTCGTAATGCATCAGTGGTAATACAGTCACGATGTTGAGTAGAGCACACCACCTTGGAGATTCTTACAGGAACACCATCGTTGTCGTACTCAAATGTGACCTGACTCTTGGCATCCGGGCCTAACCAATCAAGTTCTGACTGCTTGCGACGATACGACAACATCTCTACAATTTTGTGACTCCAGTAGATGGCACTGGGCATGAACGTATCAGTTTCGTTGCAGGCATATCCAAACATTAGACCTTGATCACCTGCACCAAACGTGTCAGTACCTAGTGCGATATCTGCTGATTGTCCATGCAGTAGATTGGTAATCTCAACTGTGCGCCAGTCAAATCCTGATTGTTCGTAACCAATATTTTTAATTGTTTTACGAATTGTTGAATCAACTTCTTCATCATGCAGCACACCCTTGTACTCGCCTGCAACTACCACACGATTGGTAGTGACTAGAGTTTCGCATGCACATCGTAACGCAGTATCTTGCGTGGACATAACCAAGTCCAACACAGCATCACTGATAGCATCTGCTACCTTATCTGGGTGCCCTTCAGACACGCTTTCGCTTGTAAATAAATAACTCATTTTTTCCTTTTTAAATTCCAAATCAAAAACTCATGTTTATCAACCCAATAAGTTTTTATCACCTGATCTCCTGGCCCATAAATGTACTGATCTGCAACATATGCACGTTTACCCCATAATGGTTTTCCGCTTAAGAAACATTTTTGTGGGAGCCAACATAATTTTAATTCCCACCCCCGGGCTCTATTCAATCCCCAGTCTTGATATTCTTGGGTTTGTTGTTCACGTGCCCAATCTTGCTTAACCCATTCGTGTTGTGTCATGTGCCCCACTCGTTCTTGAACAACGGAACCTGTAGTCGATCACTGTAGCGCCAGCCTTGATTCATGGCCATAATAGCCACAGCCTTGTTGTTCAACGAGTAAACACTTTCCACTCCGCCAATGGGCATCAAGTACACATGGCCCTTGAATCCAGCTGCACGATACTCTGCTACTGCACGTTGAGCGTCTGCAAAATCTTCTTGGGTAGCGATTACCAGCTTCAAGTATGTGTGGCCAACATCTTGGTATTGACACACGATCTCTGGACGTATGGCATCCTCCCACTTTTCACCTGAGCAAGGCAATTTAGCACTCACACTAAATGTCAATGCTTCGCGCCCACGTGACTTGTTACCTAGGGACCAGTTCAGCAGGTACTGCCTAAACTCCGTACTGAGTTCTTGGGTACCATTGGTCTCAAATGTGATCTCTCTAACACCTGCCATCTTGGGATCATCCAACAAGCTGGGATAAGCACGTTGCCAACCCAGCAATGGTTCACCACCTGTGATCACAAGATGTTCATCGCGCCATTCTTTAAACGGCAGCATGGCCGCAATATCCTCTGCCAGTTCAGCATTTTTACGCATGGGACTTAGATTTTTGAAATCAGGATGCCAGCTGGCGTAGCTGTCACATCCTGTACTAACCAATGGCAGTTCTTCGTATTTTGTAAATGGATGCATGGCATTCATAACTGCCACTTCATCTGCTTCTTTGCTGAGTTCACCACGCGGCATGCCAAAGCCTGCGCATTTGAAGTTGCATCCAAACACACGCAAGAACACGCTGGGTACCCCCATATAACGTCCTTCACCTTGGATACTGTAAAACAGTTCCGCTACTTTAAGTTTACTCATATTTTTTGTGCTTTGATTAACAGATGCCAACCTAGGTATTCTTTCACTGCTGCTCGCATGTCTTCGGGCATGGCAGCAAACCAAGGCTCCAATTCGTACTCGCCTTGCCGGTACTTAGATACATTATACATGAAATTATGATCTTGCCTAATTCTTAGCACTCGAAACTTTGCCTCCAATAGATCATAAATTTCTTCTTTGCTGTAGGCTTTGGCATAGGGACAATCTGATTGTGCTTCAAATTGATCTAGTCCTTTTTGGATCATGGCATATTTCCAAGAGTTCTTTGCATATACCAACATGCGGAATTCTCCGTCGGGCACCAGGGCAGCATGAATATTATTCAAGCATGCAGTCATGTCTGGATAGTGATGCAGTACCCCGCAACTGTACACTAGATCAAATTTGCCCAGGCTGGACACTGCTGCACTATCTGCACCATCCATCACATGAAACTCTCCAGTTAGTCCAAACAAGTCAAATCTTTGTTGACTCATAGCTACAGATTCTGCTGAAAGATCAATTCCCACATAGTCTGCACCATGTCGGGCAAATTCCACAGCATCGGATCCAATACCAGATCCTATTTCCAACACACGTTTGCCGCGCCACAAGTGAAAACTAGCAAAATCACGTAGATGAGGTTCTACAAAGAATCTACGTTCGGTGACTTCATTCCAATATTGTTCTGTGCCCGGATCGCTCAGACTGTGTTTGACATTACAAGGTTGTACATTCCAGTAATGTTTGATTCGATCTATAAGTTCAGTGGTCAAGTGTAGTGGCACTCCAGGATTTCATTAGACCTTTGGTGTCTAGTTTCAACATCTTATGCCAGATGTCAATTTTGTTTTCTATTCCCAATTTAAAATGTTCAAGATCGTAGCCCAATTCTGCTAGATAGTTGGCAATTTTTATTGCTTCTTGCATGCGGCGGGTACGCCATGTATGATAATTAAAATCTCTAGGATGATTAGGATTACCTTCCAGCATGGGACGATTCTTAAACACATCGTCACCATTCTTACCTGTGAGATCAAAACGTTCATGTTCAATCATTACAGGTATGGTAATCACAATATCCAGCATCCAGCCAATCTGACTGGCCCATGCATCGTTGATCTGATGTGGCGATATGTTACCTGTAAGCTCTACCCATTTGCGTGGCAAGATAGGAAAGATAGCATACGGATGGCCATGATTGGTTTCGGCTCGTAACAATGCAAATCGATCATTGTGCTCGCGTATGACATCGTCCCAGCCCTGAGTGGTCATCACAGCATCATCGTTCCAAAAGAAAATCCACTTTCCGGTGCTGTGATTGGCCAGCTCATTCAGGTATTCATTCAGTCGAAGATACCCTAATCTTTTGAATTGCATGGCACTATAGGTCACACCCTTTGCATCAAGATATGGAGCAATCACATCCACAAAGTATTTTATAGTATCTGTGTCATCATCATCAAATGCTATCAATACTTCAATGCGTTCGGGGCAAGTGGCAGTACCAATCAGAGTGTGCAAGCATTGCTCCATTGGGATTGGTCTTGCACGTACTGGTAATAGTACACTGATATCTATGTTGGGATTTTGTGCAGGCAAACTCATTGTGTTATACGGGTAATATTAGTTTTTCCAAAGTTGCGCTTTCTACTAAAGTACATGTTTTCTAAAAAACGGTCTTCGCTCATTTCGGAATCTTCAACAGTATCAAATTGGTAAACTGTGGCGGTTTTTAGCGTGGCATTGTCTTGTATGTAACCAAGGAAGTCATATTCAAATGTCTGTGTGATTGGCAACGATTTTAAATCTCTATAGTCAATTACATAATTTCTTTGAAACTGTAGCAATTGATGTTTCACTTGCAAATCAATATTATAATGACTCTGCAAAAATTTGTCAAGCGAATCAAACACATAATTGATCATTTGATCTTTGACCATGTACAGAGTGGTCCTGTGCATGAGGTTCCACCCGAACACTTCAATGTTACCAATACGAGGGTGGTCAATACGTCCTTTGGTCATCCAGTTTTGGAAATAACTGCGTGTTTCTAAAAACTGTAATTTAAACCAAGGATCTTTTTGTACCCATGCATAGAGGTCTTCATAGAACTTGCTGTAATCAATGTTTTGGTGCTTGGCTAGATATCGTGCAATGTAGGTTGATAGACCGTTGATATGGAAAGTTTGTATAAAACTACTCCATACCAAGGTATCCAACATGGTCTCTCGTGGTATGGTCTTTGTGCTTACTACCACATCAATGCTTTCGTTGAGATCCACATCACCGTAACTGCCGCTCATGTAATCGTATACAGGTACACTTTCCAACTTGTACAGCTTCTTCTGCAAGAGATTCATCTCTGCATTTTCCAGCAATTGACATTGTAGAATGTTGATCCCGCCATGATTGCCTGCTCGGAAGATTTTCCAAAAGGCTTCTTTCCATGATTCTACTGTTTCCCCCGGTAAGCCTAGAATCAATTCTGTGTATACAGGAATATTGTTCCGGTCGCACAGTGCAAAGATTTCATCAATCTTGTGTTGATCAAGATTACGACGTTTGATATTCTCTAACACATCGTTGTCCATGCTTTGCACACTGACCGTGAGCCCTTGACCAAAGTTAGGTGACTCATCAATCAGTTTCTTAACAATGCCCACAACTTCGTTCTTTTGATTCTTGGCCCAGGTCATGGAAAAACTTTCCAGTTTACCCCAACGCTTTTGCACTTCGATCAGTTTGTCCACAATCATGTTGTCACGCTCTACAAACATACCAAAGTTGGCATCGGTAATGGTGACAAAGCCACAATGTTCACCAATCCAATCCAATTCATCGTATACACGTTGCAGCTCAAACTTCTTGACTTTGTTGTATGTGAGACTGCCCCAGTCGCAGAATGTGCATTGATAAGGGCATCCGCGATTGGTTTCCAGTGTGGCATTCCATATTACTTCGGGGCTCTCAGACATGATACGATCAAATACGCCTGTGAGATATGGACTAGGCACTTCGTCTAGATTGTTGATACGTTTGGGATCTCCTGTGTCAACTAGTCCTGTGCCTGTATTGATCAAAAGTCCAGGAATGTGTGTGTAGTCAGTGCCGTAATCTTCAAGAATATGTCGAAACGTCACTTCGCCCTCCATCTTGATCACCAAATCCATAAACGGTTCTTTTTCAAACAATTCAGGATCTTCAATAGCCGGTTCGGGCCCACCGAATATTATAGTACATTTGGGGTTGAGCGTCTTTACTAACTTTGCTAGTTTATAATTGTAGCGATGATTCCATACGTAAGTTGAAAATGCTACCACGTTACTGGTGCTTAGTTTCAGCGCCTGTTCTTCAATGGGTTCCCTGCGCCATACCAAGTGATCTACTTCCCATTCTGCATTGACTTTTTTTGAAGCCAGTGCATAACTCAGTATAACTCCTGCAGAATACGGCAAGTAGTAGGCATTGAATTCTTTAGGACCTTGTTGAAAGTTAGGTTGTACAAAGCTGATTTTCTTTTTTGTCATCCAGTATTTACTCGTCTAGCTGTGGCATCAACTTGATTATTGGTGTCGTTGGCCCGCATCTTCTCCCACGGATCCTGCTGCCCTTGCCATGCATTAACAAAAAATGTTAAGTCAAGCCCTTGATCCTGCATCCATGTGGCCAGTTTAGCAGTATCATTGGTACGTATTTTGACCATGTCAGGATGATTTAGATCTCCTGGTTGACTGGGATCACCTTCCATGATACAACGCTGCTGATAGGTTGCGTCGTTGTTTGCACCAGTGATGTCATATCGATTGTGATCACAATGCACATCAATGCGTTCAAAGATATCTAGGTAGTATGCAATCTGACTCACATACGCATCATTGCTACTGTGTTGACTGATATGCCCTAGTATTTCAAACCATTGGCGCGGCACGATGGGAAAGATACTGTACGGATGATCATTGTGTGTATGCACACTCAGCAGTTTGAATTCACCTATGCGCTTGCGTATACATGCATCCCACCCAGGAGTTTTCATCACAGCATCATCGTTCCAGAAGAACAACCAGGAGCCTTGACTGTGTTCGGCTAGTCCATTTACATATTGGTGCAAGTTGTTGTAACCCAGTGGCTCAAACACCACGATCTTGTGATTGACTTTGTTTTGTTCAATCCACGGGCATACGTTGTTCAGCATGTTCTCCATGCCTACCACGTCATCGTTATCTACACCAAACAATACTTCAATTGAAGCAAAATCCTCAGCCAGGGTGCAGAGACTTTGTATACTGCTCATTAGTGCCTCTGCCCGCCCGCGAGTAGGTAGCAATATACTGATATCAATTTTGCTATTCATCACTCAAACTCATTATCCTCACGATGACCTTGACGGCCTGCCATGTTTGAATCTGTTTCACGAACTTCTACTCTGGTACACCACACACGTCGGGCTTCTTCCGCACCGCAGTTGGGCAAGAAGATTGTGTTAACATATTCGTACAAAAAGTCAGCAATGCCTTCACATCCGGTCTTTTCTACTTCTGTTATCTTGGCCAATTTGAGTCTGCCAAGTTCCAACAAGTGTTCACGCATGGGATCATCCTGTGCTACTAAAAAAGTGTGATCAAACCAATCTTCTAACAGGCCCTTGAGTGGTTTTAATCCACCAAAGTCTGTAACCCAATTACGGGCATCTAATGTATCTGCTTCAAATTCAAAGTGAAAACTCATTGCGTAACCGTGTATGAGATTGCAGTGACTGTCAGCTCGCCATTGACGATACGCTACAGGCCCAATTTGCTTGTAGGTTTTTGTTGAAAAATATTTCTTTGCCATGATTTTCTCCTATGTTAGATTATAGCATAGGCGGCGGAGTTTGTATAGCGGGACGATGCCGATAGGCCGCTGTGAATATTTATTCCGGTAATTGATAGCCAGTGGCTTTGTAGTCAGCTTGGCCAAATACAACTCCTCGCACACCGCCCACAGGATTAGCAGTGTCGCCCATGCGACGTGGGATAAAATGCACATGCGGATACATCACTGTTTGCCCGGCAGTAGGGCCCATATTGATACCAATGTTGAATCCTTCACAGTGCCCTTGTTCCACCATGCGACGACCATGCAGCATGGCTGATTCCATACAGTCAATGATCACAGCATCGGTATTGTAGTTGGGCACAAACAACAAATGACCACGTGTGACAGGATACCGATCTTCAAACACAGTGATGTGAAAATCACTCAGCTCTTGTACCAGTTGATCCCACGGCGCCACACCAGCGGCTTGTGCATCGTCAAGTGTTTTGTAATCTATCATCGTGGTGCAAATTCTTGTTGTAGTTTGATATTGTCAAAGAACTCTTTCTTGGTTCCTGAATCGTCTTTAAATGCACCTTTGAGTACAGTGGTCTGTGTGAGACTTGAATGTGCCATGATACCTCGATTGGTGCAGCAACCATGTTCGGCTTGTATATAAACTGCTACATTGTCACTGTCAGTAACCTTCATGATCTCTCTTGCAATATCGTTGCACAGTTCCTCCTGTAGCGTACCGCGGCGGGCACACCATTGAGCAATACGAGTATACTTAGACAGGCCAATAAGTTTGTTAGCAGCCAAAATACCAATATAAGCAACACCGCTGACAGGTTGATGATGGTGCGAACACATTGAACGTAGCTCGCTACGGATCACAAGCATGCCTTCGTAACGATCGTCTGAATCATTTGGAAAAGCTGTTGCGTCTGGTGCTGGTTCATATCTGCCTTGCATGATTTCGTTGTAGTACATCTTGGCCAGGCGTCGTGCTGTGCCTTTAGAGTTGGGATCTGTTTCGCGATCAATTAGTAGTGCATCTAGAACTTTTTCAAATGCTGCTGTGGCTTCATCAATCAAATCTTCTTTATCAGGGCCAACCAGATAGTCACTGATGTTGTCACCGGCCCAGAATCTTTTGCCATCAGCTCGCATACGATCACGTATTACTGTGCTTAGATATTGACCTTGTGCTGCATCTTCTTTTTTGATATACAACGTTTGTCCTTCCAGTGGAACAAATTCTTCAGTGTGTGGATGTATCACCGGATCCGGTTTAAATTCTCGCATGTTATTCCTTAATGGTTATGTTTCGCAAATCTGGATACTGTACAAACTTGGGTGATTCTGGAGCTGTCGCGTACTGTACCAACAACTCTAGTCCACGTTCAGCATCTTCAATTGAGGGCTTGTAGTGATATCCCAACTGGAATGTTTTTTGTGTTTCCCAGGGTGAGATATTTAGGTCGCGACCATCATATCGTTGTTTTATCATCACTTCGTAGGCTTGCTTGTTATCTAACAGTATAGCACCACCGTGACCTATTTGTAAAGGCTTTGTGTGTCCAAAACTCAAGCACTGCATCTGTCCTGTACGATACATGTCAGGTTCTAATCTTCTAGCACTATCCCAAATTCTGGTGTATATGAAATTGTATTCACCAGTCCATGTTTGTTCAGTATCATCCAGATACACATAGTCAATGCCTAACTTGTGCATGGTCATGGGTACACTTAGATAAGTGTAAGGGGTCATCTTGAGACCCTTTACTCGCTCGTATCGCAAACACATTTCTATGGCATGTGTACAGCAATCAGTCATGATTGCAGCAGGAGCACCAGTAAACCGGGCCAATGCCCGTTCAAATTCAAGGATTTTTTCGAACATACCAGGCCCATGCATGTTGAATCATATCGTCCAGAGTGTACTGACGCCAGTTGGGCATCAACTTACTAAACTTTTCTGCATTGGCAGTGAGCACAGCAGGATCACCAGTACGACGTTCTTCTACGCCAATATACGGCATTTTGCCAACAACATCTCTTGCACGACTCATTACTTGCTTGACGCTGAATCCCCGATTAGATCCTAGATTGTAAACACCGGATGGCACAGCAGCATCCAACGCACACACATGAGCATGAGCAATATCTTCCACATGTACATAATCACGCACACAACTTCCGTCTGGTGTGTCGTAATTGTCGCCGTATACTCTGAATTGCCCGTCATCCCTTGTGGCTTCCAAGATTCTAGCAATCACGTGTGTAGCACCGGGTTCCTGCCCATGTCGACCTAACCGGTCGGCTCCGCAGGCATTGAAGTAACGAAATGCCACATAGTCAAGACGATATGCATGATGATAGCTGGCTAACACTTGTTCGATCATGCGTTTGCTTTCACCATACGGGCTCATGGGCTCGCATGGATCAACTTCTGAACATGGAAACAGACTTGTTCCTCCGTACACTGATGCACTTGAACTAAAGATAACTCTGGTCTTAGGCAAGGCATTACAAACCAAATCCAACAAGTGGATGGTCTTGATCACATTGTTGTGATAGTAATCCGAAGGATATTTAACGCTGGGGCCTACCAAACTGGTTCCAGCACAATGAATAATAGCATTGGGTTGTAGCTGTATCAATTTTGTTTTGGCTTGATCGCTATCAAAGTCCGCCTGAACAAATCGACTAAACGCATCCGTCAAGAGAGGCGGGCAAGGCCTACGATCAATACCAATCACCCGGTGTCCGACATCAAACAAAGCCAATGCCACTTGGCCGCCGATGTATCCTGCTGCACCAGTTACTACCACATCCATTTAGAATTTTCCTTCTCGTGTGTGTTTTCTATAGTCTACACTCATACGCAGCATATCTTCTCCATTGCCCTGCATGATATCTAGCACACGATCGATTGTGCCGTTGTTGCGATCGCTAATCTGTCCCTGGCGTGGATGTTGCCAAGTCAGCAGTATTTCCAATTTGTTCAGTGCATCTTCTATGCTCCAGGGAACATAAAGCCTAGAATGGTCATTACTAAAAGTCTCAGGGAAACTACGATAAGCAGGGTATAAAACATTACACCCAAGACTATCTGCTTCTGAGACCGTGTTAGAAACCCAATCTTGAAGTGCGCAATTGAACACAACACGGCTATCGTTTACAATGTTGTAGTAATCGTTCTTTTCCAAATCTTCGTAGATTACCAATTTGCCTGCTGCTTGTAGATCACGTGTGCGTTGCATATAGCTTTCACTATTGCTTTTTAGTTTGCCACCACTGCATACTGCAAACTCCACAGGCAGACTGGGATGACGAGTGTGCCATGCTTCAATCAAGTCCATGTAGAAGTCTGGTTGCTTCTCTTGATCCCACCGTGCTGAAAACACCACACGTGATTTGCGTTCAGACCATGGCTTGATACTAGACACACGTGATTGCACTTCTGCCTTGCCAAATGCCAATCCTGAAATATTATAGATCGGAGCCTGCCAACCTGCAATCTTCATGTGTGCTACCATTTCTTCGTTTGTGGCCAGCACGCCATCTACAAAGGAGTCAACCATCTTTTCATAGTGACCCATCCAAGTAGACATACCCCAAACGTGTACAAAATCATCAGGGTCAATAGACTGAGCCAAACATCTGACAAAAATGCGAGGGCGCAAGTGTACTGGAATTTGATCCAAGATATACGGGAGGCTCTCAATTCCGGGTTGAAACATGTCTTCAAAGTAGACCACATCTTCATTGTTAATTTCTCCTGCTTTCATCATACGAACAAGATTCATCAGTTGACTCATGCCAAAGTATGTGCGACCATGCGCATCTAATACTTGGCCTGTCACAATTGCTTGGTCGTTGCTGAGTGTTTCACCGGGCACTATGACATAGTCAATCTTGCGACGATCAAAAACCGCAGTATTCCAGTGTTGTAACTGTAGAGTGTAACGTGCTTTATAGGGCTCTAGGCCCATGTAAAACAGTTTTCTCATGTGCGATATCCTGCCAAGCGACGAGTATCCTCATCCCACATGTTCTTGGCTGGCTTGCCTTGAGTGTGTTTGTTGAATTGTTGGAATGCATAACTGCGGAAGTTATACAGGTCCGACTCGTTGAACTTGTATCCGTAGTCCACGCAGAACTCACGATACTGCTCCAGGTCCTCCAGAGTTTGTTCAGCACGGGGATTGTGTTTGATGATGACTTTGGCCATGATATTTCCTATTAGAGTTTGATAGATTGATAAGGTTGCAGGACATTGTACACTATCACAGCACCATTTTCACCGTCTTCGCTCACGTTGATAATGATGCTGCGATCTGGATAACGAGCAGCAATTTGCTCATATAGATCGTCACTGATCATTTCACAACTCTTGTGATCGAGTTCCAGTGTGCCATTGGCATAGAGATTTTCTAGCCAACGCTTGAACTGAATGAACTCAATGTCACGGTCGTTGTGAAATACTTGCACAGTTACTTCAAAGTGAAACATGTGTCGATGCGGGCTTGCTAGGAAACTCACATCATATTCATCGCCTGTGGCCAGCGCAGGGTCTGTAGCTGCTGCTGGATAGCAATGGATGCCTTCCTTTTGAAATCGCACAAAGATGGTTCTAAAAGCCTTATCTTTGATGCGTGTTCGGGTTTCTTCAAGTGCTTGTTGTTGTTGCTGTATCATAAAATATTATTCCAAAGTAAAAAGATTAGAAAAAGTAGATCGAGACATGGCCTCAAGTTTCTTCATGGCACCATCAGTAAATCTAAACTGATATGACCTAGGTCCGTCGGCCATGCGTTCAAAAAACCCATAGTAGCCACCCGAGACATAATTACGTTGATCACCGTCGATGATTTTTTGTCTAGCTACTTCGTAACATTTTTCAATTTTTTCTTGTATATGTGGTGCTGAAAAATCGTATACTTCAGCCGAGACTATGATTTGATCTCTGGACTTGATTCGATATTGTTGTTGTAATTTGTGATAGATCGTGGATTTTTTATACGGGGTTGATTTAATATTTCTAGCAGACATTGTACCAACTGTGTGTGCCGAAGTAGCGTCGAGATCTCTTGTTTTGACTTCAAAATCACATTGTGGTATATCTGCCCCTGGGCCATTGGATAAAGGAACTCCTCTCTTGATCAGTTTCTTTTCGCCGTCTCGTCCCGACGCACCGCCAAAGGTTGGTGCAATAGATTCTCCCACAATGTTCACTTTGAGATGAGTGATCTTGGGTTTCTTCATAATGTTTCGTCCTTGGTATATTTAGACCAGTCAGTAAAGTGGTCTCGATTTTGTAGTTCATGTATGCTGTGACACCAAACGCCTGGGTTGGTAGCAGCAAAGTCTCGATCGTCCAGCTTGAGAGTGGCATTGTATCCCAACTGACGGATGTAAGGCAGCTTGACAGAGATCATTGGAATAAAGTTGTGATATTCAACAAGGGCAGATTCTAACAAGCCCTCAACGCAGTTGACATCTATGTCTAACGTACACAGGTATCCTTTTTGTAAAAAGGGTAAAATCATATTTTCCCATTGTGTCCACTTCACATAATCGTTAGTGCCGATAGTTGGAAAGCTCTGATTGGCACCAAAATAGATATGCTTGATATGTGTTGACTTGTTTTCGTAACTGGCAAAGTCATCAATCCAATCTTGGATTTCTTGCACAGATTGTACACCTACTACAAACAATGTTTGTTTGCCCAATGCTGGTGTGTGTTCTACTTCAATTCCGGTGAAGAATTTTACTTCTTCGTGACCTTCTCGGTTCATATTTGATCCTGTTCAAGTTGTTGTAATGCTTGTGAGTTTAACAGATCTTCAGGGTCAGAGTCAACCTCTACCACATCAAAATGAACATTAAACATGGTGTTGGCGTTCACAGTCTTTTTACCTTTAAACCCACGGGTTCCCGGAATATCCATCCAGTAGTTACGATAGTGGTGAATAAGATTTTCTGACTCTTCACGGTCGGATGTGGCAAAGATTGCCTCTACAATGTCCTCAAACTTTGCATGATCACCGTTTTGATTCCACAACATTTGAGGCCACGAACCCGAATCAAATGTTCTATTGGCACGTTGCACTGCTTCTAAATGGGTCCACACATTGTGCCCCATTAGTAGTGCATACGAAAACGAATCCCAAGAGGTCTTGCCTTCTTTACCAATCTTGTTTAGATCGCCGGGTTTGTAGATGCATATATCCTTCATGGTCAAAAGCTGACTGAGTGGACTTTCATCAAAGTGATCAACCAAGCCATCTGCTACCACAGCCTGGCCGTAGGGTCTTGTGTCTGTGCTGTATTTCTTGTTATCAGCAATAGGACTCATTCTATAGCACCACTTGCCATCATGTGGCAAGTCAATCTGATGATATACTTGACCATTGGCAGTGGCCAGGAATGGACTGGCACAATCAAACGATATGGTAAAGTCAGGGTTAACATATTTCCTAACAGCACGTTGGATCACTGTAAGCAACACAGCCCATTCCAGCTTTGATGTACCCAAGAAGTGCATCCAATCGTGCTTGCCCTGTTGCAGCAAATTGTCATGCCGTAGCGCCACAAGACGTTTGAGCACAAGATGTACATCACACATGTTCTGTCCACCCATTGACCAGCCATCAAAGTGTGTGTTAGGGTACTTGGCAGGATCGCAAAAGTCCTTCATTTCTTGATACCATTGTTCTGCTGAGGTGTGATTGTCACCTTGCAACACGTTCAAGAACTTGGCACCACCGTTTTCTTTGCCCCGGCGGTTGGCCATGAAGTATTCATTGTTGAACTTGGTAGCATCCACAGCTTCTTGCAGCGTGTTGATCTGGCAGGCTCGTGATGCCTTCTTGTCATGGATTACCCAGGTAGGAATATCCAAGATCATGCCATAATCACTCACGCTGTCAAGCCAAGCAAGAACAGCAGCACGTTTCTTTTGTGCTTTGGCACAACCTGAATTGGCTTTCCAATCACCTTCCCACAAGCCCTTGGCAATCTGGAATCCTCCTGAGTCGCCCAGCATAAACGTTCCGGGTTCACGATTGCGAACCATATCTTCGGACCAGTCCTGCTTGGAGAGATCTAGGTTGGCATGCCCACCTGAATACAAACTCCAGCGATATGGAAACAATGCTTTTTGACTATTAAGCCAGTTCATCATTTCCATGTCAGTGAGCCCAGCTGGCATGCGGGCAGGATCTACATATGGACCATTGCGTTGCTTGCCTACAAAGGTAGCATAAAATCCAGAGATTGCTGGCAGAAACACAGCATAGTCATTCTGCTTGGCTGTGAGATTGTCTTGGTTGATCACTTGGTTTGTGCAGGTAAAATGTAGTTGTAAACAGCCATACCAGAGTCAACAGTGATCTGCATACAGCCGTCATCGCTAATTTTCATGGTCTTGTCGCCAACCAAGCCCAAGATACTGATCACTTGTGCAACAGGCCATGACCAAGTGCGCTTGAGATTGCCAGTTACATCATGTTGAAACACAAAGTTACCGCTGTGTGTGGAATGATCTCCAAAGAAAAACTTTAGATGGTTATCTTCAACTTTGATTTGAAAGTTGACTTCTTCTAAGTTAGCTTGCCACTGCATTTTCAAACGTTGGATAGCTGCTACAGTAGGTTCAACTGTGACATGCCACGGCACACCTTTGAATTTGATATTCTGAAGTTTGACATTCACAACTTCACTGGCCATAAACCTATAGTTGTTACGGAAGTCACCTGCTTTGTTTTCAAAGTTAATGCCATCTGGTTCACCGTTTGTTTTGTGTGTGATAGTCAACTTGGCATCTTCTTTGTACTCTTGCAAGTTGATCAAGGTCTTGATCTTGCCAAGATTGGGCATACCAAAGGTACCAATAAAATCAGCAACAGGGTTGGCAAATTGTGCTTCCACAATAACCGAATTGTCGGCAGCTAGCCCGTTTACTGAGGTGGCAGCATCGGTGCCAGTAATTTTGATCAAGTCGATACAGCCAAGATCAAATGTGTGTTGTACTAGGTCTAAGAGATTGTCTTTCATTTTTGGGTCCTTTTAAATAATTTTCTCAATTGGTCTTCTGAAAAGTTTTGTTGTTCCAGATATGTGTCTATAGTTTTTCGAACTTTTTTGATATTGTACACACGCTTGGTAGTAGCATTTGAAATATCCACAGCCAACATTCCAGCCAGTTTAACCAATTGATCTAAGTCTAAACTATTATAGAGTTGTTTGACAGGAATGTCAACTGCTTCTGGTAGAATTTCTTTTGCCATTACCGGTTGAGATAACACTGATTTTGTAAAAACTCCAGCTAAACATTGTCCACCTCGAATACTGGTCAACGATCCAGGTTTCTTTAATTCTACCCATGCACTGGCAGCATCAATTGTTTCTTGATGAACAATTTCATATCCCACTTGCTCTGCGTATTCATATATCAATCTTGCTGGAGTATAGCAGGAAAAATAATGTTCGGTCAATGCTACTCCACCTTGCTGATCGCAATCATTGAAACTGAAAAAAAATGTTCCACCGGTGCGCAGCAATCCAAATACCTCCAACAGATATTTTTTTATAACCTCCAATGGGCGGAAATTAAAGTAGTCAAATCCGTACACCAATCCAAATTGCTGTTGTGGTAATTTTTCAAATATAGGTTGATCGTTGAATTCATCAATCACATAACGTCGTAATCTACGTTGATATTCAGGAGGATATTGACTAGTAGCAGGAGAAATTAGATCTTCATGAGTATCTACAAAATACATAGGGTCCAGTGCTACCAGATCTTCTACCCAAGGGCTGTGTGAAGGTCTAATTACCATGCCGGGATATTTCCAATTAGAGTGGGTTCGCAATCTACTACGCAATTGCAATTTCTTAGCTGGGTCTATAGTTCGAATTCTTTGCAAAATATATTCGGGAGTTTCATTTTCTTGCATAGAGTGATACAGGTTGGTGCTGTTTTCAAAATATACAGATTCATTTTGTTTGATCAACTCCTGAACAGCTTGGCGTATGTTGTGCAAAACATGATCATATTGCTGTAGATCCAGTTTGACTTGATGTTGGGTTGCAAGTAATTCATTGGTCAACTGTGCAAATTGTATTTGATTGTGTTGTATCACATAACTGATCTTGGCCAGTTCGGCATTGACTACCACAGCTGATTCTACACCAAGTGTGTCTAAATGATTGAGATATCCAACTATGCTGCTGAGCGTCATTCGAATGAAAACAAACTGGTAAATGTATTTGCTGTGTTGGTACTAGATTGTAAGTCCCATCCTAGCACACCCAATAGATTGTCAATCTTCTGGTCCACCACTGTGGCTTCCATGTTGGCATCATCAAACGGCAGTTCTTTGAACCATGTTGGCAAATGATGTTCGTCTGTGGGGTATCCAACACTGGTCCATCCTAGTGCGTTGCTCTTGAGCTTGCACACAATGGTCTTCATACCATCCACAATCTGCATGGAGTAATTGTCAGAGTTCATGCGTCGCAGAGTGTTCCAGTTCAGAGCAGCTCGCACATGGCCGGGCATGTTAGACTTGCCATTCTTCTGTTCTAGATTGCCGTACTTGGTCAAGTTGTTCACACGCTTGGGTGAACCTTTTTCCCAGCCCGGACGATCAGTAAATCTGTATTTGAATTCTCTGATAGATTCCACAATTTCTTCTCTTTGTGTTCCTGTTAGTACCTTATTTAGAAGATCGCTGAGGAACTCTTGAATAACCACAGGAGTATCACTGCGCTTGAGATCCAGGCCCATGGCCTTGACTTTGCCCGGCTTTCCATTCACGTCCACACGTTTGTTTTCTTTGTCGATGTACAACACCGCATAACGCTTTTTAGTAATGAACAAACCAGTACGTGCTACAATTTCTCGTCCACCACGGATAACTGATCCCATGTCTCGTGGACAATGAAAAGCCTGTTCCATAAATCCTGGAAAACTATCATTAACTTGATCGGCTATGGAGTTGTACAATGCAATACAAGTCTCTGCAGACCACTCCATTCTCCCATCTTCAACTTCGGCTTGTATCATGGGCCAAGCCGAGAAGTAACAAGAGTCTGTATCACCGTAGATGATACTTTTGCCACTGTGATCATATTCGCCTGTGATGCATTCATTCACATAAGCATCCATGTGCTTGGCAATTGTACGACCCACAAGGGTAGTTGATTGTCCAATACGTTTGTCAAAAAATCTACAGCCCGAATTCAAGATAGCACCATACAAACTGTTCAAGTTAATCTTCTTGACCAGTTGACGTTTGTCCCAGTATTCAAACTGCACATCGTCTCGGCCTTCGAACTCTCGTGCTTTCTTCTGCATCTCTTTACGTTCAGCATACCAGCGTTTGAGCAAGCCCGGTATTACACCTTCTTTTTCATAAGTGAAGATAGTACCATTGGCACTGAGAATCCAAGGTTGATTGGAATCAAACAGCATCTTCCAAATTTCAGACGCTGAGTGAACAGATTCCTCACCGTCTTGCCAGTCTATTGTGATCTCTGTTCCACGTTGCTGTTCCATCACGGCTGTGTATTCAAGACTGGCAAACAATCCTTCCCATGCAGCAGCAAAGCTATCGCCTTGCGCTATCTTGGTCCGGATTAGATTATCAGTTAATACAGGACGGAGTTGACCAACAATGGTTTCTGGACCCATGTTAAGGGCCCGAATAGCACTGGGATAGAGCGAGTTGATGTCAATACTACCAATCCAGTTGTGGATTCCTTTTTTGGGGTAAGCAACATAGGCACCTGCGGCTTGCGTTTCTTCATCTGTGAATCTTTCTTTACGGTTAGGAACTACCATACCACGTTCGTGAGCTTCAATAATAATAGCTTGCTCAGTCACAGCCACTGCACCCATTGTGGTTTGCAGTAACACAGTATTCTCATGTGCCAGGGTATTGGCCAAGCTAAGAAATTTTAATTTTTTATCCAGCTTACCAATCAGCATTGTGTCCTGGCGATTGTAATCAATAAAGATCTTGAAGTTTTGGTTGTACAACTGATCCAGTGTGCCTTCAAATGCAGTCTTGCGACCAATTTCTTCGTATTCGCCAATGGCGTCTAGTGCATAGCTATGACGCTCTTCATAAGTGTACTTGCGATACAATTGCATATAGTCCATATGCACTCGCCCTACCAAATCATAAGTTTGATTCTCTGCACCAAATCGTTCAAACATACGTGGCTTAGGAAACTGGTTCCACAAACACATACGTCTAGTGTCATCTTTGCTGAGCACTCTGGTAATGCGATTCACTGTGTAAGGAATGTCGTAACCTTCTGAATTCCATCCAGTAAGAATGTCTGCATCTTCAATCAGATCCAAGAAGGTGTTCAACATGTCTGCTTCTTTTTCAAACATAAAGCAGTTGTCAAACTCTGCTGCAATCTCTCTTGCAGTTGCCATGCTCATGTGGCGCGGGGGTACAGCCAGAGTCACAATCTGATCCAACCAATCCATGTATACTGAAATAGCAGTGATTGGATTGAACGGATCAGTCACTGGTGAGAAACCACGTTCAGGATCAAAGTCTACCTCAATGTCATAAAATGCTGTGTGTAACTTTGGTCCATCTTGGCCTTTGTAGTTGTCCTCAAGACAACGAAAGATAGGATTGATGTCTGACTCGTAGATTTTCTTAGAGGAGTGCATACGCACTTCCTTGCGGAACTCCTTGTTGTTGCGCGAGGAAAATCTACTTACAGGCGTGTCGTATATGCTGCGAAACTTGCCTCGTGGGTCGTCATAGTAAAGCACATAGTTGGCTGGGTACTCTTGGTATACCCGTCGCCCATCTTGGCGTTCAACAACGTGAATTCGATCGTGTGCTCGATCATAAAGTGCGTCAACGTAACTCATTTATCTCCAATTATGGCTGGTCGGCCGTGATTCATGTTCGTAAAGTGACTAAAAATCTCATAACTATCATCTAATAGGTCAAGTTGTGTGATTGACCAACCGCGTTCTAGTGAAAATGCATTTGAAAACGTACTGCTGGCATTTTTATTTATAGGCAGATAAGCAATTTTTTCATAGACCCTTACTTCCACGTTTAGAATCCTTTTTGTAGAAGTAATTTTATCAGTACTGCGTTATCAATTATGATTTGTTTTATCATATTTAAATTTTGATAGAATATTTTTTATTGTAATCGCCGACTGTTTTAGTATACAACATGAGATCGTATTCTAAAAAATTTTTCACAAGTTTTTGATAATTTTTATAATATTTTTCTTTGAGTTTAGTAACGTGATTTCTAATTTTAAAATTCGAAGACACGTTTAATCTATCTTCTAGAGTGATTTTTAAATCAATTCCTTGTTCTTGAAAAAATAAATTGGTTAAATCATCGCCATTGAGTTCTTCGGGCAGTTGAGGGAATTGATTCCATTTTGTAATTTTAGCATCAAGCGGAATCCAATGTATTGGCAAATACCACAGTGGTCCGAGCATCATGATTAAACTGTAAGTGTGCTCGTCAAACACCCCACTGACTAATAATTTTTCAATTTTTTCTTCTTGAATGTCAATAGCATTGTTTCGAACATACTGTTCAACTCCGCGAGTGTGTCGATAATGAGGTTCAGTCAAGTGGCCCCATAATATCATCTGGTCAAGATTCAAATTGTTTTCAAACAAATTAATTTCTTGCCAGCCGTGCCGTTTTAGAAATTCTGAATAGGTCATGCATCCATTTTTTGCACATTTGATATAGACCCATTTATCCTTGACAAATCCTAACATTTATATTCTTTGTAACAATAGTTTTATTAGCCCTGCGCTGTCAATTATACTTAATATCAAGTAGTTGCCCAGGATTCCAAAGCTACCACGTGTGTATGAGCACCAGGCCATGATCAAGCAGCCGGCAATGAAAGCACAATACAATGGTATGAATGGCAGATCGGGCACAGTGATAGCATAGGTCAAGCTACATCCTAATGATATTGCCCACCCTAACATTTCCAAACAGAATCGTAGAGGATGTGCTCGAAAATCAGCCTGCACATACTGTACTACACTGCTGCGCCAGTCTGCAAATGACTGACTCAAAGGGTTTTGCCTACAGTTTCCAGGATGGTTTCTAGTAATTCGTGATCTTGCTTGGCTCGACCAAACTCAGCTTTGTGTGCCAGTTTGATGGCTCGTTTTAGCACGCCTGGTTTAATTTCCAATTCTTCGGCAATGGCTTTGATGGTATCATTGAGACCACCGGTGAGTGTTTCGATCTCTTGCGTGACTTGCATGCCTTCGTTGATGATTTGGATCAGCTTGATCTTTTGATCGCCGTTGAATGTTTTCTGATTGTCCATTGAGTTCTCCAGTAAAAATACATTATAGCTGAGTTAACCAATAAGTTCAAGAGTTTCGGCTAACTTTCTTCGCATTCGTGTTTCATACCAGGAATAAATTGTTCGCATCACCAATATGTTTTTTTCAAATCTTGTTTGACACTGTTGCCACAATTGTTTGGCATAATCAGGATCAGTGAGCAATCGACGATTGGATTCAATAGCAGTAACTATGCGATCAAATGGATTGGCAATAGAATCATAGCTGTGATCAATCACATCATCAAACACATCTAGTCCCAGTTCTCGCAAATGTGCCACAGCACCGCAACCATTGAGAATGATTGGAAAATTACAACCATAAAAGCTATGCGCAGTTTTTTCAGTTATAAAAAAAGAAGGCGCTGAAAATTGAGATTCGCTTACAATTTCTACAAAACTATTTCGATACATGCTTCTTAATTTATTTTCAAAATTTCCTATGTTATGATTGTGCCCGGCTTTATATATTTCATAATTGTCGTGTACTATCCCATCACCTTGTTTTAGATGATCAAAACCAGCAAGTATTTTTTCTCTTATATCATTGTGTTCGGGCCCAAACTCCCAATCCACAATATCCAACAATACATCCGGGTTACCTTTTGGATTTTTTAAATAAGATATGATGCCATGATCGGCATATCCTGCTCCAAATAGATAACTTAATGTAATTAATCTGTGTGGTCTAACCTGTCTATTTAAACAAATAAAGGTACGTGTGCTATCAAAATTCTTGTCAAGAACAGGTTTTAACACACTATATTCAGCACGTTGATTAACCCAATCACCACCCCACGGTATGATGTGTAAGTTAGGCTCGTTAAGTTCTAGATCTAGCTGTTCCAGACTAGTAAATAAAATTATGTTTGTATTTGGATGTCTCTTTACAAATCCTTCAATACTAACGCTGCCAGTATGTTGCCGGTCTTGCCACCAGTTAAATGGTTTCCAGCTGTCAATACAATCTTTAACTCCAATGATTGCCAATGGGTTACTGCATTTGGCATTTTGAAAAAATTGATCCATGATCCATGGTGGACAACTCCACATATAGTAACAATCGAAGTTATTGGTAATGTTATCAACTAGTTCATTGAACAACGGATATGTAAAATCATCGGTGGGGGGTTTTGATATGATGTATGTCATAGTTACTCTACTCTGGTTAAATACCAATCTTGTCTTAGGGCCAAGGCTTGATCTATCAATGGAAATATTTGCATTTCTGCACAAACACGTTGATACTCTTGAACAAAGGTATTTTTGCTTGTTAATAATAGACCAAGGTCAATTGGTTTCATGTTGAACTGCTGGGTTGATTGCAAAAATTGTTGTTGTTCTCCTGAGCGAATTTGAAATTGTAATTTTTGTTGTGCTAACTTTACCCAGTTGCCCCATACTTCAAGATCAAGATCAACATAGTAAAATTCTGTATCAGTGATGTCAGTCAGATCGTTAACAAATTCATGCGGGTGCAGAGGAAATACTATTCTAGAATATTTGTGCTTGCAAAATACATTAAGTAATCTGTAAAACACATGCTGTTTATGATCTGCAAATGCTCGATGAAATTGTTGCCATGTGTCAAACTCGGTGAGTACCGTAGAAAATTGATAGTTAGCTAACCTATCAAATGAGTCGGCAATTTCCAAACCATAATTGATGTACTCATACATCATAGATTGACGTATCAGTGGCATAGTTTCTGCACCCAATGAAAACAGTCTGGCTATAAAGTTTCCTGCATGTCCAGGCATGTACAACACTATCACAGTTTTCATAATCTACTTATAATTGCATGATCCGCAGAGCTTTTTTAGGTTGTAGTTTGATCCATAAGTCTAGGAATTTACTTTGATCCGCAGAAGCAGGCGCTGTGATAACCTCCTCTAGTCTTATGATTTTGGCAGGAGTAAATTCATTGATGATCTTGGGCACTAGAGGATCTACCTTGATGCTATTAAAATCCACAGCAGATTGTTTGATTTGTCGGATATACTGTTGATTACTGGGCGCTTGAAATGCGGCACGGCTGATATTAGTAAACCAGTATGCATTTTTTTCCCAAGCCATTCTTAACTGCAATTTCAATGGCGCATATAATAATATCTTGTGTGTTCCATCACTGATGTTGTGATTAATCTTGATCATGTGATCATTCCAAAGTGGATTACAGATTAAAAATAGCCGTGTTCCGGACTGTTGTTTTAATTCCTGATTGTTGGGCCAGTGTTCTTGATTTTTCCAATTTCTACTATTAGTCAACAAGTCAATTGGGAATTGACGATGTATCAATTCCCAAGTTTGGTCAATGCTGTGTTGAAACTGCCCTGACAGCAGCAAGTAGTAATACAATGCAAACCCACCGCTGCCACCTTGATAAAAGATGCTGACATTACCTGTCATTTATATCAATGGCTGTTTAACATCTGTGCCATCAGTGCCCGACGTTTCACACGATGCTCGCTCACGGTCTTTGGCACAGGGTCTGCTTTCTTGGGTTCTGGCTTTTTGGGAATTGAGCCGGGAGTTCTTGCCAAGCTGGCATCACTCTTGGCACGTTGTCGATCCCAGGCCGTGCTCAATCGTTGCGCAGCACTTGTACGTGCTTCCGCCACACCTTGCTCTGACACTACCAAGACCTTATCAATATGTCGTTTGGCAGCCGCCAGCGTGGTAAATTTTTTAGCACTGGAACTGATACCCCATTGACTTGGTCCTTCCTGTGTTATACCATAACCCTTGTATGTTCCTTTTTTACCCACAAAAGTATCAGGATTATATTCACCCTCCGCCACACCTTCAGGACTAGCATTTGCTCTAGCTTGTTCTTTGGTAGGATGCCATCCTTCTCTCTGGGCCTGTGCCACCTGTCTAGGATAGATAGATGCTGTGTACATTTTGGTACCTATCTTCTTGTACCAGTCAGTTGGGTCTAGGTCATGACGCTCATCGTCACCGCGATTGAATCTACCACCTGTACCACGGAATGGACGATGACCTTCAGACATGCCTTGCGACTCATTTTGTGCTGCTGGATTGGATATTTTTGCCGCTGCTTTTGTTCGGGCGATTGTCATCCAGTTGGTTTGCTGTCTACTATCCATTGGTTGACCACGTTCGGCAACCATTTGATCGTAAATTGATTTAGTAAGGGCATTTATATCTGGAATTTGTTGTATGCGAGGATCATCTCGACGCATATTTAAAAGATCAGATGTTGTATCTTCGGCCATTCCTTGCTCAGGTTGAACAATCCAATGATAAAAATATTTATAATTGTCAGGGGTTACACGTACACCAGTGTTTGTGTAATCTGTCTCAAGAGCAAAAATATGTGGGGCGACTTTTCTCAAACGATCACCAGTATCAAAGATATCATAAAACTTGTTTTTAATAAGTTTGGTTGCGTCAGCTAGACTATTAACGTTGCCTAGATCTTGTGCAACTCCATCAGGCTCAACAAATATAACTTTGTAATTCCTGGCATCTTGGCGAGCTTCCTCTACATCTTGCTGTTTACGCCGTTTGGCATAGTCAGTGTTGGCAGGATTCTTTTTGTTCTTGGCAGGTGCTCGAGTACCAGCAATACGTTCTTCTTCACTCTTGCGACGTGTGAAATAATCATTGGCAGCAGAGCCTTCCGCCACACCTTCCTTATACAATGCTAGTCGCTTCTGCTCGTGGGCAATACTTTGTTGTATAGCAGCCTTGTCGGCATTGGGTTGTTTGAGTTGTGCTTGTAATCTTTCTATAGCGGCTTTAATAGCAGCCACATCCTTTTGATCACGCTTGCTCAAGCCTTCCGCCACACCTTGCTCGGGATGATGCCCCATTAGCCGCATCATGGTACGAACATGCACACGGTCTTTTTCTTTTTCATCTTCGGGCAAATCATCATATGGCACATGCTGTGCTGCATTCCAATCGCCTTTGGGGTTGCGCTTCATCCACTCGTTGTGAACGTGTTCGGCTGCTTTTTCCATGTCACGGCCAAAATGTTTCACAGCATGATGAGCAGCATGTGCTGCTGCTAGATTTTCTTTTTTCCAGTCTGGATGCAACTTCTCAAACGGCACATTGATATCACCTTCGGTACCATCACTATTCTTTTTCACACGTGGCTTTGTACCTGTGGGGTCAAAGTTCCTGCGCCATTCTTCATGTGCATTGCTAGCAAACTGTGTTATGGGATCCATTTGGGATTCAAAAATGGGCCGGGTAAAAAGGTTATCAATGATCATATTATGCTTCTTCTAAGTAATCTTCACTAGGATCTTGCGGTAGACCACGACGATGCGCTCTAAACATCTCTACTGCCATCTCAGCTTCATCTAAGTTGCCAAACCGACTGGGCAACACACGACCTCGGTGGCGAATTTCAAATCCACGGCTTTGATCTCCCCAGCATTCTAAACAGGTACCATCTTCCAAAGTGATAATTTTTACAGGTCCACACTCGCCCACACTCACAGGATTCATCATGGCAGTACCTGACATCATGGGCTCTTCAGATTCTTCTTGTGTGTCTTCTTCGTAGTCGTCTTGGTCGTCGGGTTTGGCTGGATTTTTATCTTGAATTTCTTGTTTGGCTTTTTGTTCCAGCTGGTCAAGGTACTGTGTGAGATCTTTTTTGACTCGGCTTAACATGTCCTCGTCAATTTCAGACATGCGTTCTGCTAGCGCACTACGAACAGGTTGTACTGAGTCACCCACCATTTTTTTACCTAGAGGTTTCTTTTGATTGTTGCTGCCCAAGACCGGTGATATGTTTTCAGGCTTGAACAACGCAGGCAGTTGCGGTACTGACTTTTGTTGCTTGTTCAGCCCTTTTTTTACCCCAACAGGAGTAATGTCTGATTCAATCATTCTCAGTCGATTTAAAATGTTTGCTATGTCGTTGTTCATGCTCGTTGAACTTTCAAATAACTGGTCAGCTGCCAACGATACTTGCCATGAGCACTGAGTCGTTCTGCAATAAAATTAGCAATGCCTTGCTCATTTTCTTCGTTGGCCGAAGCAAAGCAAGCATTTAATACATCAAGCATTTGATCGTTGTTGGCGTGTAATTCTTCCAACATAAGTCTAGCACGAGGAACCTTAATCTGGCCAGAAATCTTTGTGAGTTCACTGTAACGCTCTAGACTGGCAGGAGCGTATTCTCCCAAGTAGCGAATGTATTCAGCTGTGGGATCTAGTGCAGAATAAGCATCTTCATAGATGGCTTGAAAGAAAGCATGCAGTTCTCCAAAGTCAGGACCTTCCACATTCCAATGAAAGCCATGTGCTTTTAAGTAGTAGGCAAAATTAGTTGCCAGGAGTGTTTTTAAATTGTCCGCGAGCATGCTTGTTCCTTTTGTATTCCTTGGGCGTGTTAGGCGTCGGGTCCGTTGTGTATTTACCACTAAGCATAGAACCGCCCGATCTTGTTTGCATGCCCAAGGGTTGAACCATCACAGCCACAGATCCAGTGCCTGAGCTGCCACTGCTTGCATCTTCCATTATTTCATGTACTTTCATGTTCAATCCTTAACAATGTGTTGTTCACTATACTTGCGCCTGGCGGACCTTCTTTGATACGTGTGTTGCTCACTTGAATATGCCCTTGTGCCGGTGACACCAATTCTCGGCGCAATTCATATTCGCCAGGCGGTGCATAAATTTGTATCAGTTCTTCTAGATACTGCTCTCTCCAGATCCATGTGCGTTCAGAAAACAACTCTCCGCCTACGTACAATCTATAATTAGGCGGCGGCCCTGACCAGTCAACTGAAACATCAGCGTTGATCAACACAAACTGTGCAGTCATCTTTGTTCTGTTGAGCGTGTGCCTAATACTGTGGCATTATTTCTGTCTGCCCATGCATACGCAGCTTCGCCACTTGGGAAAATTTTACGCCATACTATACGTTGATCGCGATTGTTGTATCTATAACCATATGCTTCAACTGGTCCAGATCCTTCCACGTCCTTTTCGCCCAGGAATCCCATGCCTTCGCGTGGATGGTCAAAGAATTCGTATAGTCTCATGATTATGCTGTCCAGGGCAGTGGAAGTATTACCACCGGAGGATTGATTTGTAGATCAATTAGAGCTTGCACTTGCAGTTCCACAGCAGCTCTATCAACACCATTGGTCCAGATCCAGTCAAGCACTTGTTCTTGTGTTAGATCAGCGTAAGGTGTAAAAGAAGTAGAAGGTAAAGGAACATTGCAAGCACTGAGTGCAGCTACCTGAGTGCTGTAAGTATCCTGTACACCACTGCACACCCAATACACTGCAAACACTACATCCGTATAATTTTCTGCTTCGGGATAGCAGGTCATTTCAGTTACTGTCCAAGTTATTGTTGCGGCCATGATAATTCTCTTTCTATAATTTGTTATGCCATTTGTGTGGCAGGTGCCAACGCTGCGGCCATGGCCATGCGTTTTTGTCTTGCTTGCCCATTGCTGCGCTCGTAGTAATGATCCACAATGGCAGCAGCATCCTTGGCTGTTTTTGCACCTTTCAATGCTTGCCCTGCTTGTGATTCTGTGTTGTTCAATTCCCATTGCACAAATTCTAATTGGTCTTGCAAGCTGGAACCTTGCAATGGTTTACGCATTTCTTTAGCAAAATCTTGTTGTCGTGATCCGCGCCATTGTGCAATTCCATATGCTTGCTCTTTGGGATTTAGTGCAGCAGGGTTGAGATTTTGTCCTGATTCAGTTTGTAAGTTAGCTACCAGGCCAGCAGCTTGTTCGGGTGACCATCCTTGCTGAACAAAGTAGTCCAGGGCAATTTTTGCATTGCCTGATGAACCGCCTTGGCCTGCAGATCCAGTTGATGATCTAGCCATATTGGATCCAGGCAATCTTATCTGAGATCCAGGCTGGATATCACTGGCATTGGAAAACTGTGGGTTCTGCCACATGATGCCATCTATTGTGGTATCGTTGGCCCGAGCTATGCTCTGCAAGGAATCCCCGGATCTCACGGTATAGATATTGCTCGAGCCGGTGGCTTCGGACAAGAACTCAAATGACTTCATGTTAGCCTTTTAACATGTTTGATAAACGACGCATGCGATCCACGCTTTCTTCAAAGTCTCTGCGATCTGCATTTGTTGCACCGCCTGTTACAGGTGCTGCTGGTGCTTTAGGCGCTGCCGGTGCCGCTGGTGCTTTAGGCGCTGCTGGGGATGTTCCTCCTGCAGGTATTCCTAATCTTGCTCTACCTTGATCAATCAAAGATGGGCCTGTAGCTAATCGTTGGCTAACTGATTGTTTTGTTGGATCTACAGCAGGAGTAGCTGCTTGTTGTACTGCACCTGGTGCAGGTCGCGACAATCTAGCAGTTTCTGCTGATGACTGATTGGGTGCTGCTGCTGCTTTTTGTGCTGCTTGAGTAGCTGGCCCCATGATACCGTCGGCTTTGATCTTGTAACCTTTGGCAATAAGATCTTGCTGTATTTTCAACACTGCTGGATCAGACCGGCGCCCGGATGTTTGTTGCCCGGGACGGGCAGGTAATTTCACTGGTGCTGCTGCTTGTGCTGTTTGTGCAGGATCTTGGCTCATTGGATTTGCAGCAGGTATATTTGGTGCTGCTGGTGCTGCTGGTGCTGCTGGGGGCACAAAAGGATTGGCGTATACATCATCACTGTCATCCATTGAATTCACTGGCGCCGGTACACCCTGACCAGCTTGTTGTGCCGGATCTCGTGCCATGTTGCTAGCAGCGCCAGTTTGTGGTGCCCCAGCAAAGAAATTTTTAATTCCTTGAAGATTCTTTTGACCTTGAGCTTGTTGTGCAGCATATTCAGCATCGGTCATTGGCTCTCCTGGACCTGCTTCTCTAATAAATTCTGTTGATCTCATGTGATGTTCCTTTATGAATGATCTATGCTTTATTTATTCTATTTGCCTTGTGCTGCTAATCTAGCACCATTGTTAAAACTGTTGCTGTGACTCATTGCATTCCTGTTGCCACGTGCTTTGCTCCAGGCATATCCAGCTCTGTGGCCAGAACAATCTTTGGTGCAAGGAGATCCCAAGAAGCTCAGTTCGTCCAGTTCCTGGTGTTCGGGCTTTTTCTTGCGGGTGAATTCTCTTGCTCTCATTTGGCATCTCCAAAGATAGGTCCACTCACATACTGCCCATTTTGACTCAATATGCCATTGCGCAAATTCTCAATGATACCATCTGTAATATCTCTGCGTCGAAAGTGTGGCAAAAAGACATGTGTTTCTACCGGTTGATCACCTTGCTCGTCCAAGATAGCATACATTCTGTGACGGCCGTCATGATCACGAACCCGGGCTTCTAGACTAAAGTCATCTGACTCCCAAGCTTCGGGCACCACAACAGTCAAGAATGGAGCACCAAAGCCTGGATCATTGATGTGTTTTCTCAAGTGCTGTATAGTCTCTTGCTCGTCGGGTGAGTTCTTGTCCAAGGGTAAACTCAGCTTCAAAAACATACTGGGCCGCATGACCACTTGCAGGCCAAAGTAATTCACATCTGCATTGTGTGGCACTGCACCCAGACCTTGCCGGTTGTTTATCTTTAGTTCTGTAATAAATTCAGTTGCTCTCATGCGCCGCTCCAAGTTGCGTATAGTCCAGAATTAAATCTACCACTGCCGTATATTTTGCTCATATAAGTTTTAACATAGGCTTCTAATTCTTGTCCAGTTGTTGTGGGCTGTACATCAAATGTAAAAAATCGTTCTCCATCTTTAGATGAGCCAAGATATTCTCCACCCAGTTGGCCCATGACTGTGTCAATATTACGAGAAGTTAGATCATAATGTTCTAAACCAACATACCCTTTCATTTCAACACCGGGTATACTGGCAAGGCTGACCCAATTTTTACGGCCACCGGGTGTTTGGGAAAGACCGGCAACCAGTGGCAATTTCATGATAGTTAATACAATACCATACAATGCTGTGGCAATTCCCTGCCCTCTATAATCTTCATCAACAGTGATAGTATCAACTCTTACTGCATCAGGTAACGGAAAATTGTGATATCCGGTTTTTGCCGGTGTGGTTAAAAGTTTACCAATCAATTGTCCAGGAGTTTGTAATGCTCGTTTATTAGCATGATTCCAATATTGAACTCTTTCGTTATATGACCCGTCTGATTCTCGAGGTTTTCTAACTGGCGGCGTTTGTGTAGCATTGATATAATCCGGTCCTTTTGGATCCCATATTTGTATATCGGTACCATACTGTCCAGGTCCTATAGTGTATAAGAATCCACTGCCCCCGGGCAATTTTTTTGTAACATCAGATTTAAACTGTGTGGGAACATATAGTGATTTTTTTCCACCTTGATATTCTCCAGCTGGAATTTTTTCAATAGTTTCAAACTCCGTTGCTCTCATCAGCAGTTCCACTTTCTCAGTGCCAAGGCCTTGCGGGTGGGTTTGCCATTGGGCTTCTTCATTGGACCTTTGACTCCGCCCATTCTAGCACAAAAACTCTTGCGGCGTTTGGCTGCTTTTGAGCCGGGCTTGAGTTTTGAGGGCTTGGTGGTCACTGCCATCTGCAAGTGACTGCCTGGATGCTCTCTGCGGTAACTGGCCACACCTTTGGCATTAAGACCGCCTTTTTTGCTCTTGCCTGCACTTCTACGCCAGGCTGCTGTTTCATACAGTTCATGATCATCCACAGCTTCAAAATCTTCCCAGATTTCATCAGCATCCACACCATGTGCTTCGGCCAGTTCCATAACCATTTCTTCAATGATATCAAACTGTTGATCAGCGTTGAGATCTTCTGTGATAGTCCCTGCGGCTTCTTCTCGGGCTTTCTTGAATCCTTTGCCTGGGACCCAACCTGCGATGGGTTTACACTTGCATGAATCACCGGGGCACTTGCAGTTGATCATGCCGCATTGCATGCAGCGTTTTCCTTCGCTTTCTGCCACACTTTCATTCTTGGCAGTCTTGGCTGCATCTCTCCATGCTTGTGCAGTAGGTGCTTTGGGACTGCTGGCATCTCTACTGGTACCTGCAGCCTTGCGCTTGTTCACATTGTAGTACAGGCCATGTTTGGCAGCTTCGTCCATTGCTTTTTTCTTTTTCTTGGCTATGGCAATAGCGGCTTGTTGTGCTGCATTAGCAGCTTCGTCTACACTTTCATTTGGCACACAGTTACGTACTTGTCCGCCATTTTTGCCTGTCTTGGTACCTTCAGCATGTTTGCCAGGCCAGCACTTGGTAACACCATTTGCGTCCTTGGCACCTTTGGCAATCTCAATGAGATTGCCGTGTGTTTGACACATGCCACAGTCTTCGCAGACCATTTCCATCTCAACTGACTCATTGTGTTTCTTCTTGCCAGCGCAATGTGCTCGTTGGCTGAAACCTTTAGGATGTGAGCAGTTGATACTGCTCTTGTATTTTTGGCTCCACTTTTCCTCCAAGCGGCGGGTGGTTTCTGTAATAAATTCACTTGATTTCATGATGCTTTCTTCTTTCCTGATTTCATGTTGGCCATCCAATGTGCCAATTGTGCAGCCCGGCCTGAGTGGCTCTTGGCATATTTACGCAGATTGCTTACTGATGATTTGGTAGGAACACCTAGACGTTTTGAGTCGCCTTTGTCTTCAGGGTGTTTACCGTCGGCAAAGTTTTCATCAACCGAAGGCTCACTGGGAGTTGCAGGTTTCTCAGCAGCTTGCTTGGCTTTGAAGATAGCATCCCATTTGTCGGAGATAGCATTCTTCAATTCCAGTGTGGATTTAAAATCGTTGTCTTGCATGTACTTAATTATCCAAACTGCACTAGCACGGTCTCCTGAATCGGGCTTGCGAGCATTGCTGAGATCCACACTGAGATTTTGATCTTCATGTGCATTACCATAGTACCGCATGGTCTTTAATGCACGTTTTGCTCGTTCACTTAGATGCGCTTCGTCGTTCTTGGTAATCAACTCAATCCAAGGCTTCACAAAGTCTGTGGGCTTGCGAGAATATCCAGCCGGTTGCGGTCCACGCAACACTTCACGAGCTTGTGCAGGTGTTTTTGCTCGACGTTTGTCCAGCAAGCGCCAGGCAGCTTCGTCTGTGTAGAAAAACACAGGCAAGCCTTGTTGTTTGGCTGTGATCAGGATTTGTCGTGTTTCTGGACTGCGATATTCATTTTGTTCTTTCAGCAACACATGAACTTCAGTCACAGGAGTGATTGGAATAGTAGGCTCTTTGCTGAACACACGGTCTTCTGATTCTCTTGTTCTTGTGCCATTGCTGTGCAGCCAAGAACGTTCCCAGTAGTCGATGGGTTTAACAATGTAACGAGAGTTAAACCAGTCGCCGTTGAGCTTGAACATCACAGCACCTGATCCCACCCAGCGATGATAGTCTCCAGTTATGGTTCGTGTTAGACTAAGAAAGTACGGATAGCCAGGTGGAGCATACTGTTCTTCACTCCTGGTACCAGTCACGCTGGCCAATTCAAAGTTACCTGATTGCAGTATTTTTAGACCAGCTCTGATACCAGTGTAATGAAACAATACGTCAGTTGCTCGTTCAATTAAAAATTCATTTGCTCTCATTATACATACCTTGCTAATTCATCTTCACCTAAATCTCGTATACGTTCTGGAGGAATGTTAGTTGTGGAGAAGTACCATCCCTGATCATATGTTAATGGAATACCTGTCACATCAATTTTCAACAATGTTAAAGGATCATCGCTGCCCTCTGTCTTGGCATACATCCAGCCACCAACCATACTTAGTTCTCTTTGTAACTTGGTTTTGTCACCTTCGTCCACTACCATGAATGCTTTGCCATCATAAGGGTCTAGTCCACCATATAGAATTTCTTCTGCGTTTTCAGTGCTGGTAATATGGTACGCAGTTTTGAATTTATGATCCGGATGGTGTGTTCTTTCTTCGGCTAGATCGTTTTGTTCCCATACACGGACATCTTCACCTTTGTGCTTGTTCCAGAAACCTGAACCTGCATCAGTTTGATCCCAGCTTCGTTGTATTGTATAACCTTTGCTTTTGACAAAATCATACATTATTCGAGCAATACCTTGACTTCGAAATTTGTCCTTGATAAACAAATCCCGCGGATATAGTTCTTTGCTATCGTCAAGGTCAAATACAACATGTCCTAGTTCATTGTTTCCGGTTGGATCAAGAGCATTCACAAACAGTTGGCCGCTGTCGGCAACTATTCTAAATTTTAATCCTTCAAAATCTTCTAGTGGATGTTGTTTGCGTTCAGATATGGGTTCCCACTGCATTGCTTTACTGCCTTTGACAGCAGGCTTGAAGCCTTGACCTCGGTAGAACTTGGTCAGTTTGCTTTGACTCACTTGTCCTTTGTCCCACGGGAACAATGTAAGACTAATACCATCTTCACGGGCCATTGCTTGTAGTTCTTTCATTGCTTTAGAACCAACGCCTTGGCGTAATGGATATGCTTGGAACCATTTGACTTCGACTGCACCTCGCTTACTGAAGCTAGGTATTAGTTCAAACATAGCAAACTGTTGTTCATCACCCTTGCCCCAAACCATGACATGATTGTTCTGCATGGTATATGGATACCGTGCGTAAACTCGTTCAATGAACGCTCGTGCTGCATTGTTGTTGCCTAGATTGATTCTTATCGGTTCTTCTTCGACTTCGTGTATCTTGTTCCAGAACAATCGGCCATCTGCTGTTTGGCTATCGCTAGGCACAATGTCTAGCCCAAGAACATGCCTAGCATGTTTGTACATAGCACTGCCAATGCCTTGTCTACGCAGTCGTTCTGGCACATGAACCATGGCAGCTTTGACTTTACCGTTGCTGAGTCGCTGAAATCTCACCCATCCTACTTCTTTGCCATCACGGTAAGCATACACTTGCATACCACCGGTGCTGGTGGGTTCAGATCGTATTTCTATATTGCCATCAGCATCTTCTGCCACATCTTTCATCAAGTGTTTGGCATCACCGGACTTCTTCCAAGCCGCCCACATGGCTTTTCCAGGTGGTAATTGATTTTTACTTGGTACAATAGTGTTGCCCAACATTCTAACATACGCATAGATGTTGCGTGCAATACCTTGCCCTTGATATTCAGGGCGGAAACTGGTGATCAACGACACCACACCTTTTTTGCTTTGTTTGAATTTGGAAATACCCACTTGCTGGAAGTTGTCATCTAGAACCTTGATTGTGAGTACTGGTTTGCCATATTCTTCTTGTACTGTGGCGCGATACGTCAACCCATCAAAGTGTTGAGTATCATTGAATGCCGGATCAAAACAATCTGGATTGACAGTTTCATTTAGTTCATTGGCCACGACCTGTGGCAGGAAACTGGCAGCTATGTCTTGACAAGTGTTGAAAATGTCAGCGTTGTCTGTGACCTGTAGATTAAACGGATAATCTTCAGCGGGCTGCTGTGTGGGGTCTTGCCAACCAGCATAGCATTTTTCAATGCCATAGTCACTCAACAACTCAGTACAACTTTCACCATCACGCTCAGTCATGTGATTTACACAAGGACTCAATGTGGTAACCATGATAGCATTGGGGCCAATACGTCCATGACGTTTTAAATGTTTATCTATGGCCATGCGTTCAGCATGGCGGCGTGTACCATTGGGGCCAGGCATGTTGATAGCATAAGTGTGATTGTTTTTGTTGTCAATCAAACAAGCAGCCACGCCCCCGTACTTTTTGGGATTGATTTGCTTGCCACGATGGATCATGCTAATACATTTTTTTAATACCGAGTCCAGTTTGTGAAGTTTAGTAATTTCTCGGCTTTCACTCACTGGTTGAGCACTCTGTCTTACTGAGAAGTTACTAGCATCTATTGTTGGATCTGTCTGCATTGCAGTGGCCACCCATTCTTGACCTTTACGCCAGGCTTCGGCTTGATCAGCTGCTCGCATCACAAATACTGGTTGGTTACTAGATCTATTGTATACTTCCCACTGTGTTTGTGCCATTGGAATATCTATTTCAATGTCTTGCACTCCGGGAATTGGAGTAGGTGGTGGATAATATGGAGGATTTGTGGAGTTGCTCATAGCTGCATTGCGCAAATGATTTGCTGCTGATGGGGCTGCATCAGCGGCCATGCTGGCTGCTGCTAATGCTGCCTGGCGTGCGGGACCCCAGCGGGCTAGAGATTGCGCGCGGCCTGGAATAGCCGCAGGAACAACATCAAATTGCTCTCGATAATCATCTAAATCATGGTCAATCAACCATAGTCGTGCTGCTAGGTTGGCATCTCTTTGCACATTTGTGTCCCAGAAAGTATGCACAGTTTCGCCATTACTATTAATAATGTTCCATTGCATACTACCGGCTTCGGGTTCTGCTGGTGCAGTAGAGTTGGCTGCAGGAACAATATCCCATGGGCCACGGCCAGCATGATGACTCAGGCGCTGGCTCCAAATCCATGATCTGCCTGCTTGGTTGGCATCTGATTGCGCATTTGTGTTCCGGAAAGTATGCACAACATTTCCGTCGGCATCCACAATGTTCCATTGCACATTGCCGGGTTCGGGTGCTGCTTGTGCAGTGGTTGGCTCTATTTCACGAACTTCTGCATCTGCTCGCATTCTTGGATTACTTGCACGAGTCTGGGTGAGGAATTGTTCAGCAGCTTCTTGGCTAGAGAATCTTCTCAACGGAACTGGTTCCCCCGCAGAATATTCTCCAGGCATACGTGAAAATTGATTTACTGACCCAAGCCAAATACCCCAGTTGCCTTGGTTAACTTCCCCTGGTGCCGTAGCAAGGTCTTTATACATGGTATCCAGTTCAGCTTGTTTGGCTGCTTTGTTACCACGCACCAGTTGTGCTTGACGTATAAAACTCTTGAGTGCAGCCTTGGGCAGTTCGCCAGCAGCGTACTTTGCAAAGATAGCTAGAGGATCTGTCTCGCCCTTGGGTGCCAACATCTTGTACAGCTTCTTGAGATACTCTTGTCGGTATGCTTCGGGATTCAACGCAGCACTCATGGCCACTGTGAATCGCATCAAGGTGTTTTCAATCTTTTCAAAGTTGTCATCCAACCAGTCACCACCGGGGCTGCGAAATTCAATGTGTCCATCCTTGGTGTTGATTGATGTGTACTTGTCTGTGATGCCCGAATGTATGGCCTTGGTAGCTAACTGATCCATGCCTGACTTCATTTTGTCTAGTATTTGTTTGGCATTCTCTGGAGTTACCTTGCCTCGGATCTTGCCCATTGCACTTCTTGCATAGGTGTTGCTGGCACGGCCGAAGTTATTCAACACATATTCGTCGCCCATGAGCAGGGCCAGTTTCACATAATCCAGTCGGTCTATACTGTAGTTGGGTACACTAATGTTGATGTGCAAGCCAGTTGAGTTATTGGTGTAGCAACCTGTTTTGTCTGCCCAGGCTTTGACCTTTTTCAAGTCACTCATGATGTCATCTATAGGCAAGGGCGGGCTCACAAACTCCAAGCCCGAATCGTCAGAATCATCGGGCTGTAAGCTGCCGTCAGGTTCTACCACATAGAAGTTCTTGCCCGGGCCCGGACGCTCTTGACCATATGCATGATAATCACTTCTTGCTTGTGCAGGGCGACCCACTGCATGACTGAAATCGTCTGCTATGTCTTGAACGCTGGTGTCACCGCCACCACTGGTATAGTGTGGCCAATGGACCATGCTATCGTAACGATTATGGATGCCACTCATGGTGTCTAGGTCATTGTCTTGTAAAAATTCTTCAAAATGGTCATCATCAAGAAACTCCTCCTGAGATGACTCTCGAGCATCCTCATACCAAGGAGACATTTGTTCAGTGACAATCATGTCCGCGGCCAGTTGATATTCTTTTTTGGTAATATCGTCGTCTGGTTCTAGATCCAGCAACTGTCTGATTTCGTCGTCGTCGATATTTTCTTTGATATATTCGTAGATGAATTGTTCGGCGTCCGAATCCCAACGACTGTCAAAATGTTCCACTTGCCAATCACTGTAATCTTCCATTATCCGATCAATCAGACTATCAACACTTCTGCGACTGTTGTAATCACCGTCATAAAAAAAGTCTCGGATGTCGTATGCGCTGCTGGCTGATTGATCCTGATCCCAGTCGGGCTCTAGTTCCTGATCCTCTGATGAAGTGTTGGGCACAATCATTTCAAATTCCATGCCAGCGATGGCACCGGTCTTGGCAGCTTCTTTACGCAGACTCTTGCCGCCCATGTTGATTTCAAACAGGTCTTGCTCTTTGAACTCACGCAACAACTTGTTTAGGCCTGCTGTGAGCAAAGCAGGATGTCCTTGGCTATCTGTTTCTAATCCCAGCTTGTTGGCTTCCTTGCCCACAGCACCGGGACGCACATCCCGGGTCAGTGCCATAACAAATCGTGGATCTTTGGATTGCTTCTTTGTGGGGATATAACCCGAAGCTTCTTCCAGCGTGGCACCATCAAACATACCGGGCTGCTCTTGTGCCCAGTCTCTCATGATACGTCCAGCTTGAGCGTTGGCTTGATCTTCCCAAGGGCTACCTGTTTCACCAGCATTGTCGGGCAAAGGATTGCGTTCATCCTGCTGACGATGTGTCATTTCATGAGCCATGGTGCGAAGTATATCCAACACATGACGATCAGCAGTGGCCAAGATCAAGGTGTTGGTTTCCGGCTCGTACTGTCCAAAGCTACCATTTTGTTGACTCCATGCAGGAGTTGTTTCTAGGCGCAGTCGGGGCGGGTTCTTTAACTGTAGCTTATCAATGCAATTGTTGTAGAAACGCTGTATGATCTTTTTAAGCTGATCTGGATCTGCACCTTCATCCACTTGTTCTGCTTCAGTGCCTGCTGGATGATCTTGGCCAGCATACGCAGTACCTGGATACCAGTAATCACGCATGCCATAATTCATTTTCTTTCTAGGCGCAGGTTTGCGTGTCAAACTCAGTTCACGATCTTGTATTGATGTTTTGGCTTTTTTCAGCTTGGTCAAGCAGCCGGAATTCCTCAACAGTTTGAATGCAATGTTCTCGCAACCAAACTCGCCGTTCTGTTCCAGGCCAGTTTGACGCATTGTTCGGATCTTTTCCCACAGTCGATTCACAGCATCTGCATCACCTGACCGGATAGCTTCGTGTATTCTGGCATCAAGATCAGCTGTTTTGTGCTGCACACATGAGTCATCTATTGTGGCGCGGCGGCGCTGCGGAACTTGTGTCCAGTCACCGTTCTTTACACTGTAGATACCTTGACTCACATGCTTTTGATCACTGGGCTGTACATACAGTTCTACCGGAACGCCGGCAATCTTTATGTTGTGTTCGGCGTTGTACTGATATTTCTTGGCTGCAAACAATTCCTGATACACAGGATCGTCGGGAATGTCTACCACAAGGTGTAGATCAATGTCAGAATTGGGAGTATAACTATAGGCAGCATTGCTACCTGATATGGTAATGTCCTGAATGTTGAGTTCATCAACACCCAGGAATTCTTGAAAATCTGATGCAATTGCCAACAACTTGTCACGCACTTCAGGCAACAAGTGTTCGTCCTTGCCCCACAAACGGGGGTTCAGACGTTGATGGAATTTTACGGCATCTGCGAGATTGTAGTTGTCAAGATCATGAAAGTTCATTTTGGTACATAAATATAGTTGTAGTTCACGGAACTAGGAATTCCCAACTACTCTAATGCTATAAGGAGCACCAGCAATGATATTTACCAAAAGTTGCCCACCTAGCGGTTTCTATGTATACGCATATCTTCGTAATGACGGTACACCGTATTACATCGGTAAAGGAAAAAATAAAAGAGCATGGGATAGAGCCCATAGTGTTGTAGTCCCATTGGATCAAAACAGAATTATAACTTTAGAAACAGGTCTCTCAGAGATAGGTGCGTTAGCTATAGAACGCAGAATGATTGCTTGGTATGGTCGAAAAGATTGCAATACAGGTATTCTAAGAAACAAAACTGAGGGAGGGGAAGGCCCATCATCTGCTGACAGATTAGGAAACAAAAATCCCATGTTTGGTAGAAAACAAAGCGCAGAATCTAATAGAATACGTCGAGAAAAATCTTTAGGTAGGATAGTTACAGAAGAAACACGACAGAAATCATCAGACGCTCTCATTGGCAAAAGAAATGGAAAAGATAATCCCATGTTTGGTAGGAAACATTCTGCTGAAACTGTAGAGAAAATACGTGAGGCAAAAAAAGGAAAGATTCCTTGGAACAAAGGAAAAACTTACAATCTTAAAAAAAGCCCCTAAGGGCTTTTCCATCAAGCAGTAGCAGTTTCCTCTGGAGCCTTCTTGTTTGTGGCAATCACAGTGGCTTCAACTGGCGTTGCGGCTGCTGTTAAATCACTTACGGTAGGCTGTTGTTGGATCACAACCTGTGGTTGATTGGCCTGATTGGTCATGGCAATCTGATGCAGGTCCGCATACAGTTTGTCTTGAGTTTGATAATCAAACACATAGGTACCTGTGTGTTTCAACAACACACGTTTGTCCACAAAAACTTGTCCGCCGATATCACGCCAGTTTTCACAGAATGTCCAGTCTTCACTGTAATAACGATTTTCACGCACCGCAGTGTCAAAGTATGTTTTCATGTGAGGATTCAATGCTGGATCTAGTCCAATGTCGTTGATAAACGGCTTCACAGCAGGATGTGCATTGAGCTTTTCAAACACACCACGTTTGATCAACAAGAAACCAGTGCCGGTCTTGGTGACTTCAATCAAGCCGGATGGATCATCTTGCACCGCATCAGGAATACCATTAACACACCATTTTACTGGCAGTGATTTCATTGGATACAAACCGCCTACCACATCCTTGTCATGATTCAACATGACCAGCAAATGCCAAGGTTCCCAACCAATGTCTGCATCAATAAACATCAAGTGTGTGGATCCTTCTGTGTGCAAGAACTTGGCAGTGAGTGTGTTTCTAGCACGAGAAATCAGGGATTCATTGGTCATTGTTTCCACGGTCCAGTCCAAGCCCAGTTGGCGTGCCACGTTGGCCCACTTGATGTAACTCATGAATGTGCTTTCAGTGAGTTGTCCCCCGTAACATGGCATGCATATATGCACTCGGGTGGTTTTCAAGTAGTCAATGTTGACTTGAATGCTTTGTTGACCGGTGTTTTGATCCACTGGGGATGCATTCTGGTAAGGTAATTGTTGTTCGTCTGCCATAAGGCCCTTTCAATGTTGTAGAATATTTAACGGAGTATAGCAGGCTGGTAGAATTTCCACGACCTTGCTTCGTCCAAATAATCTTCAGCAATGGGCTGGTTGTACTTGCTTTGATAGCTGGCTCGCATGCCGCCTTGGCTCATTTGACGTGTGACTTCTTCGTCGACACTTTGATCCAACATATTTGGTAAGCCTTGTGCCTTACGAGCCATATGACGGGCCCAATCTACTTTTTCATCATCAACAGTATCAACTAACTCAGCCATCTTTTTTGCAATTAAATTGTGTGCTGTTGATGGTTTATATTTTTTCATATTCAACTTTTTAGCAACATTAAGATAAAGTTGTAAATCATTGCTATCATCGCCACCATTGAAATCACCTCGAGCAAACTCATTTAAGTTTTCTGCACCCATAGCAGTATCCAACATCTTGACCACTGTGTTGGCCAATTTAGGGTTCTTCTGTGTGTTGGGATATAGACTCATGACCAATGCAGTGCGCTGGCGTTCTGTCAACGACGGCCATGCTGTGCGTATCTGTGTGGCTGAAGTCATACCTGGCCCAAACTCCACCGTGGGCAAGTAAGCCATGTATGCGTGTTGAGTCATGGGTGCCATTTGATCCGAGATGGGTTGCAAGTATGACAGTGTGCCATCACGTTTGATACCACCAGGTTGTGGGGGCTTTGTGGCGTCTTTCTCTGAACGCACAAAAATCAACTGTGTGTCTGCAGGATTGTAACTGCGTGTGATTTCTTCTGCACGGAATGGTGATTTAACTTGATAGAAGTCTCCTGGAGGAACTCCGGCCAACTGTGCTAGCTTTTCTTTTAGTCGGAAAGGAAAAGGGCGAGTTGAAGTGTCGTTGGTTGCAGCCACTTTGACATCAGCATTGGGAAATGCTTGAGTAGCAGAATTATACAGTGCTAAATGGCCTGCGTGAAAAGGATGAAATCCACCAGGCATGATTACTAATTGTTTCATACCCAGTATTTAGTTACAAGTTTTCTAATAGCCAGAGGTAGATGGGTGTGGTAAATTTCACAGAGACTGTGCCATTGCAGCCCATCTCACCATAGAACTGGTCTGTAGTGTCGGCACCGTGACCATTGAAATTGTGCCGATATTCTGCCAAGGTAGATATCAAATATGTTACATCAATATCTTCAAACATGATATCGTCAATTCTAATGCTGGCATCTTTGATAATGTTCTTGTCGGCATCCAGTTGAGTATGCTTGCGCAGTTTGTTCTTTAAAACAAATCGCAACTCATGCTCTCCATCCTGATCACTCAAGTCATGTTCAACGGTCTCAGTTTGACTCACATGGGCTTGATCAAAGATTTTATCACCATCTAACCAAACTTCCATGCCCAACGGCACAGCAGGATCACTCGGAGTGATACTAAATCCAAATTTAGCAGTGCTGGACATTTAGTATGTGGCCTGTACTGTTTCGATTACACCGTCTTGGAAATTAGAGACCACTGCTCGTAACCACACAAAGTTGCCCACCACAGCTTGTATGTAAGTGTCTGTGATAGTGCTGGAATCGGCACTACTGCCATCGCCATAGGACGCTATATCAAACCAACGTGATTCAGCAGGATCATTGTCCAAAGTAGCTTGGATAGAAACTTCACCTTGCACGCCACGAAACACCCAGCGTAGAGTTTGGATGCCGCCACGACCAAGATAGTAGTTGGCAGCTTTTTGTGGATCGCCAATGAAATCTTGTGAGGACCCGTCATAGTTACCAGATGGCACACCATACTCTGTATAAGGCACTAGTGTGACAGTGGTAATGGCCATTATGCTCGATCCACTTCCACAACAACGCCTGCAAGTTCTTCAACCACAGACACCAGTGATGCTATAACATCATCTGTAGCCACTTCAGCAGGTGCTGCATCGTCTTTGACCAATTTATTGAGTGTAATTACAATAGTTTCGGTATAAATTTTAGCCATTTATTATTTCCTTATGTTTTTTGTAAGGGCCTCTCTTTACTCCAAGCATAGCGAGACTTCTTTGTTTTTTAAATTCTTCATAGTGTTTCAATTCCATACTGTATTTATGGCCGTTTTTGCACTTGTACAGTTTTACGAGTCAACCCCGGACATAGCATTGCCAACATGGTAATATGCTTGAGATCAGTGTGTTCTATAAAATAATGCCCCCGACACCAATCAGATCCTGCTCCTGACCAGTTATAACCATATGGACTCGGGCGCGACTGTGCAGTAAACCATTTTTTAGTTACGGGACTGGCCACAAGATCTGGAGTCTGATTGCTGATCCACGTCCATAATGCCTGTTTCTTTTCCAATGCCAGATTCTTTTCCTTAAAATAAGTTCTGTATGGATATTTAGGTTCAGTTGCTAACATTACCACATCCGACGGATATACCACTGCTGCTTGTTTGGTAGTTGACTCCATGGGATAATTCTTCTGCAGGATCTCAACATCTTGAAGATCATTGGTGTACACATGAAAAGTGTTATGCCCATACGTGCGATGAATGAATGTGCTCTTGAGAGTCGCCATTACATGCACAGCATGCATTAGATTCTCCTTGGTCAAGTCTGATATTCTTGCCCGACCAATGGCCGAAAGATGATATTGATCATGTTTACGCATTCTTTCCAAAACCGCTGTTCGAGAAAGATTGCGCAGCAACCAAGCATCATTGATCCGCAGACTTACTACATATTCGTACTTGCCGAAATAAAGTGAGTCGCGTGGCTCACACTGTATCTGGGCTGGTGATATGCGTATGTACATGTTGTGGGTCCTTTAGTTCAAACACAATCTTTTCGTCTTGTAATTCCACATTTAATGCACAGTCGGTCAACTGTTCAAACAAGATACGCTTGCTCAATGGCACACGGATCAATTCATCAATCTTGCGATTCAACGGACGAGCACCCATTTTGCTATCGTAACCCTTGTCTGCCAACAGTTCAATCACTGCTTCTGAGAAAAACAGTTTGATGTTCTTTTCTGCCACACTTGATTTCAAGTGATCCAAGAACTTCACCACAATCTTCTTGATAGCCAAGGTGTCCAACTTGACAAACTTGCAGATCTTGTCAATACGATTGCGCAGCTCTGGGCGGAAAAACTCTTTCATTGCACGATCTTCTTCACCGGTCTTGGACAAGTCTGTAGAGAATCCAATGTTGTTGTTTTCATTGTCTCTGGCACCCAGGTTTGATGTCATGATGATAATGGTGTTCTTGCAGTCTACCCGTTTGCCATTTGCGCCAGTCACATGTCCTTCATCCAGCATTTGCAGCAGGATGTTGGTAACGTCAGAGTGTGCTTTTTCAATTTCATCAAACAAGATAACAGAGAATGGATGCTTGCTGAGGTCACTGATCAGTTTGCCACCGCCCACATTGCCATCCGCAAAGCCCACATAGCCAGGAGGTGCACCAATCAGGCTGCTGACCGAGAACTTTTCTTGAAACTCACTCATGTCATAGCGCAGCAGATGCATGTCCAGGTTCTCACTCAACAGCTTGGCCAACTCAGTTTTGCCTGTACCTGTTGGGCCCAGAAACAAGAAACTTGCCATGGGCTTGCCTTGTGTACCAATACCTGAGAAGTTGATATACACACGTTCTAGCACACTATCCACGGCTTCTTCTTGTCCGTACAGCTTTTGCTTGATGTTAGATTCCAGATCCACAATCTTCAAACTGCGTTCATTTTGCAAGCGGTCAGTGGGCACACCTGTTACTCGTGCCACTTGTTCTTCGATCATGCTTTTGTTCACAGTGACCTGACCTGCATCCTTCACACGTTCTCTGGCACATGCAGCATCCAGCAAGTCAATTGATTTGTCTGGATTCTTTTTGTCATGGATATAACGACCAGCAAGATCCACAGCAGCAGTCATGGCTTCTGTGTCGATCATGACATTGTGGAATTTTTCCAAGCGTGGGCTCAGTCCAATCAGAATCTTTTCTGTGGTGTCACGATCTGGTTCATCAATGCTGAGACGATAGAAGCGACGCATGAGTGCGCGGTCTTTCTCAAATGACTCGTAGTATTCTTCCCAGGTGGTTGATGCAATTACTTTTAAATTGCCTTTGGTAATAGCTGGCTTCAGCATGTTAGCAAAGTCCAAGCTACCCGAACTGCCTGCCCCTGCACCTTTCATGGTATGCGCTTCATCCACAAACAAGATGCAATTTTTCTTGGCTTCCAGGGCAGCAATTACTGCTTTGAACTTTTCTTCAAAGTCGCCGCGATATTTTGATCCTGCTACCAAGCTACCAATTTCCAGGCTCCATACTTCGTGATTTTTAAGGAACTCAGGCACACGATTTTGTGCGATTTCCTGTGCAAGGCCTTCAATGATGGCAGTTTTGCCCACACCTGGATCACCTACCATGAGTACATTGGCTTTGAAACGACGTGCTAGCACAGCGATCATTTCATCCAGTTCTGTTGAGCGTCCAATCAGCGGTTCCAATTGATCTGCTGCGGCCATTGAACTGAGACTGGTACAGTATTCTTCCAGCACTTCTGTGGCTTGTTGATGATTCATACCTGCGGCTGCTCGCTCAGATTTGTAGTTCTTGGTCCAGAAGTCTACGAATTCAGTTTTGTGTACACCGTATTTCAGCAAGAAGTAGTGTGCATTGCTGTTGGTCTCGCCCATGATGGCCAAGTACAAGTCAACAGTGACCACTTGTCTGCGTCCTGTAAACAATACCTGGGTTAGCGCACGATTAAACACTCGCTCTAGTGCAACAGTTTTACGTGGAGTTAGATCTTCTCCAGCACGAATTAGACTTTGTAGACTGTCCAAGTAGCCGCACAGTTCAGTTTCTAACATGTCCACATCGCAGCCGTATTTGGCTAGAGTCTTTCTAAATGGATCATGTCTGATTAAACTCAGCAACAAGTGTTCTGTTAGAACATATTCATGTTGCCAGCCACGTGCGATTTGCACAGCGCCTTCAATGATGGCGTCAATTTCGGGATTGTCTTGGATTTGATTTGAATTGCTCATGTGAGTAGTATACTATAGATCTCAATTGAGATCAACCTTTCATGTGATTATTCGGCAGATTCCCGCTGTATAGCTGCCATCAATTCTGGAGAGATCCTGGCGGGCAATCTGGCTTGTACTCTGACCAACATGTCTCCCAGCTGGCCATTTCGATCTGGCAAGCCGCGACCTCTAGCACGTAACATACTGCCAGGCTGTGTGTTGGCAGGTATGCTGATTTCAATTCGATTGCCACGTATGTCCAACATGGGCACATCACCTCCTGCAATGAATTTCCACATGCTCACAGTGGTTTCAGTATGCACATTGTTGTTCACACGTTGCCATGTCTTGTCCGGATGCACACGGAACGTGATCACAAGATCCTGCCCACCGGGACCAAGACTGGGATATTGCACATTGTCCCCGTCGGCAATACCATTGGGAATGTTGATTTCAATATTGTGTGTGCCTGTTGGTGTGCCCATGGCCACAACTCTGGACCCTGGCGCAGCCACATCTTGTATGGTTATCCACAAGGTCATTCTGGCATGGCTACGCTGTTGTGGTTGTTGAAATTTGGTTCCAAACATGTTGAAGATTTCATTGAAATCAAAGTTCTGATGGAATCCGCCACCACCAAATGGCGGTTGTGGCTGAGGGTTGTTGTATGCTGCTCGTTTTTGCTCGTCGCCCAGTGTTTCGTAGGCAGCTTGAATCTCTTGGAATTTCTTTGTGTCACCACCTTTGTCAGGGTGATGCTGTGACGCCAGTTTTCTGAACGCACGTTTTATTTCATCGGCAGAAGCGTTACGGGCCACGCCCAGGGTAGCATAGTGATCAGTCATTGTATGTAATTATACACACAGTAGTGGATCATTTCTTTTCAGGGACTCGAGTGCCCTCCAGTTTTTTGTGCTTTTTCATTGTTTTGCAAGTTTGTTTGACCTTGCCTTTGGAATCTTTAACTGGCTGCCCAGCACGATCTCGGACGTCTACGCAAACTTGTGTGGTCTCTGCTCGTGCCGGCAAACCTGATGCCAGTAACAACAATATCACTAGCAAAATTCCAATCAAAATTGAATTTTTCATGTCATGTCCTTATAGTTCTGGAAATACAGGGTCAGGAGGTGCTTTTTTGCCTCCCCATCCTATGGTCACTGGTGCTGCTGCTGATACTGTGGGCCAGGTAACTGCTGTGGGCGTGGTTGGTGTACCAAAACCACCTGGTGAGCTAACGCCTGTTGTTGGCGCAGAGCCAAATGCTGTTGGGCTGGTTGCAAATCCTGCACTTGATGTTGTTGCGTTGACATTAACAGGTACTCCTGGGTTGGTGGACTGTACATAAGTTGTGCCTGCATTAGATGGCAATTGTATACCACCGTTGTTGGCTCCGTTGAGTTTTTCCTGTGTACGTCCATATGCTGCCAGTCCTAACACACCACCCATGGCAATGTGAAACAAGCCAGCACCTTGCAAGGTCAATGGTTGCCATTGGCTGGTCACTGCTCCTTTGCTCATTGACTGTAACAAACTCCATAGCACTGGAAATATGATAAAGTCGCACATGCACACAGTCATGTACATCCAGCCCATCATGGGCCGCCATTTTGAATTCATCCAGTCTTCTTTGGCTTTTTCACTGTGACTTGCGTGATGATGTTTTTTTGTCATTTTATACTCCCATCACATGCAATGCATGTTCATAATGGCTGATGCGATCCTCCAGCCCAAGGTATCCACCATTAATGGCTCGTGTGAGCCCTTTTATATCCCCGACATCTGCGAATCTATTCAAGTTGTTGGTTTCCCAGAACCAGCAGGCAGACTGCGTAGCGCCTTCAAATGTGGCCAGATATTCACTGGCTTCCTCCACTGGAATATCCAAACTGCCGGCGAAGAATGTGTAGTTATCGCGCCCGGTGAGTTGTATCAGCCCACGTCCGCAGAAACGATAGCCATCGCCTGACGCTTCGTCACCGTTGCCCATTCTATTGGCATATACTCTATTGGCAATCCGTTCAGGCTTGTTGGCATAAGCTGCTGCTGTGGCATCATCGGTGAAATACTTGCCAAATGTTTTTCTTAAACTAGCAGCTCGGTAGTTGAGATTTTCTTTCACAAACACAAAGTTTCCTGACTCGTGAGCGCATTGTGCGATAAAGGCAGCAACTCTGGCAGGGGTATTGATATCGTATTCGGGCAACAGTTGATCAATGGCTTCATACCAATGTTCAATGTGCGGGTTCTTGACCATTTGCTTTAGTTGTTCCAGTGTGAGTATTGAATTGCTCATTGTGCGCCATCCCATATTTTCTTTTGTTTTGTATACCATTCTTGCCAAGCTGAGTTTTTAGCTGAACAGTCGTGATATGCGGTATAGTTTTCTGTTACTGTTTTTACAAAATCTACTATACTGACCTGGTCTCTCGAAATGGTCTTTAGATCCATACAGCGTTGCATCAACATTTCTGGTGCATCAGGAAATGCAGCAGTAACAGGAACTGCTGCACAGCCAGACAAACACAATATCAGTGAAATGGCCAGGTATCTCATTTCTTTTCCTCAACAGGTTGATTCAGTGCTGCCGCATTGTGTGTGGCAATAATGACTGTGGGTATGGGGCAATTTTCTACAAAACGTATCACTTCTTGATTGCCGACCACTTCTCTGTCTATGTAGTTAACAATGTCTTGTCCTCGATCGTGTATGACTCGGGTTTTTTTCACGAACTTTGTTATTATTTTTGTATTGGTTTCTGCACTGAGTTTTTCTGCTTCGGCTACTTTTGATTCTGCTTCACGCACACGTTCTCGCCAGGCCATTTCTGTTGAATATCCACCTTCAAAATAAACTCCTGTAACCAACAGCAAGATGCCTGCTATTTGCACAGGTGTTCTATAGGTGTTTACGAACGGAATGAAACTTACAAAAAAGCCAGCCACTGTGGTCACAGCGCCGGCTATTAAAATGATATTGACGATCCAGTTTATGAATGCATCAGGAAGAAGGTGTAAAATCCACATGCAGATATTTATCTGCAAAGGTGTTTATAAGCCCAGGCTTTTTCTTATGGCTGTGGCTGATACAGCATGGGTAGCAGCATCAAAAGTTTCTTGCTCAATTTGATACCCTACATCACGACCGTATGTTATGTTCACAATGTTTGGCACCACAATCACAGTGAATTGCCCTTGATACAGCGGGTCCAGATCACGTTTGATAAATCTTGTGACTTGTGCATAGTCAAAAGGATTTGACCCTTCCCAACCTTGACAATCACGGATCATGATTGCAACTTGCCCTGTTTTGGCAATAGCACGTTCAAACAATGCACGATGGCCAGCATGCCACGGTTGCCAACGACCCAGCATCTGCACAGTTTCTTTCTTGAAATCAAACACAGGTCTACGGCGATTTTCTAATATATGTTGCCCAATGAACTCTGCCCACTTATCAGCATCTTGTTCTGTAACACGGAAATCATATACTTCAGGTGGAATAAATGCTTTGTTAGTATCATCAAACCTACCTTGATCAATGGTATCAACCCAGATAGTCCAATCAGCTTTGAAGTTATTACGCATCTCAACCAATGGTGCAACAAAGTCACAAATAACAAAATCGCCTGTACACTTGAATGCAAACTCGGCCATTCGTAGTGATTGACGAAGACGACCCTCACGACTAAAGTCCCAGTCATTAAAACGCTTGCGAATTTCATCAGCATTAAACCAATCTACATTTACTCTAAGAGTATTGTTATTTGGCATGCCTTCAAAGTTTAATACTCTGCCTGGGTTAACTTTGAATATATCTCCGTTACGTTCTAAATATGCTTTCAATGCTTTGGAAAGAAATGTTTTACCTGCTCCGGGCAAGCCCATTATTAATATTTTTTGTGTCATGTGTGTTTTCTTGAAGAATATCGTGCAAGATCATCTGTGGGATGGTCAGAAACTGCATTAAAATATTTACTGTTTGTGTCATCTTGCAAAATTATTTTTAGTCTAGCATCTGCTGATGCAATAGGAAATGCCAATTGCTGTGACACAGATTCTAGATATTTTGTGCCATACAAGTGCAGCAGTTCATAACTCAAGAACACAGGAGCAGCAAATTGATCGTATGCAGACAATGCCTGTGGCATGGTAATGGCGCCGCGCACACGAGCCTGTTGCATTTTTACTATGTTCTGATCTCTGCCCAGTATAGCAAAAAGAACTTTGTGTCCAAGATTCTGCACACCGCGCACAAATGCCTTGAAGTTGGGTTCTGTAGCTGTGCCATTATTCATGTACGGCACACTCATTGACGTCACAAACCAATCAGCTTGTGACCAACGAAATTCATTTAATCTTGTGGGATCTTGCCAATATGGTGCAAATGGTTCTTGATCATGCCCAATCCAGTATTCATTCAAGAGATCTCGCCAGCCATAAACTTGTGGATGTAATGCAAATATCTTTGACCATAAATGGTTGCCTGCGCCCTGCGGCCCTGTCAGTATCAACACTGTTTTCAATAGTTGTACCTCAATACGCGAAGAAAGTCTCGGGTTTGTTTTGTTTTTACACCGGTCAATTGTAGTGTGACCCTGGCATGATATCCTGCGTTGGCAGTTGAGTGCGGTATGTTGGTCCAGTCAAAGGTACTGATATCGCCTGCACGCCATTGATTCCAGTGATAGTTTCCGTATTCCCAGAACTGTCCAGGTTGCCAATCTGTCAGTTGTACAAACGCTCGTAACACACGTGAAGGATCTTCTGGGCACCATTTTTGCAATCGGTCAATGTGTAGATTCCACACTTCACCAGGATGCTGCACATGTATTCTGTACATGGCATCGTCCAGGCCAAACTCATCTGCAAACAATTGCAAGCTCTGGGGCAACTGCCAATTCAAGTGTGTGATAACTGTGTCAGGTGCCATTCCTGCCTGAGTGAGATCATATTCTTCTGCTGCCAAATCCTCTCGTGGTGGCCGCACTCCTTTTCCTTTGTATCCTCTCGTGGCCCAGGTTGCTGGCTTAGAGTTGGCAACAATCTCATCAATATCATTTTGCCAATGACCTGGATCCACCCGCCCAAGATGTTCAATCACTTCATGTGCTTGATCTCTACGTTGCGGATCAAAATGATATCTGCTGCGTTGTTTTGATTCTTTCCAATTTGATTTCATAATTTTTGCCACCACCATACTATTCTTTTCAGGTCCTCTAAATTGTTATTTAGATCAAGTAACGGCCCTTTGATCAAATTCAATCCTAGATCTTTGCTGATCTTTTCAAACCATTCTTGACTCCAATTGTATGTGAATTCACTCTTTGACGAATCGGACTCAGGCACAAATTGTTTATTTCTGACCACTAAGTAACCGCCAGGGCGTATCCAGCCTACAACTCGTTGTATATCTATTAGAGTAAGTTCTCTATTTCTGTATTGTAAAGAGCCCAATGCAAGTACCACATCCACTGAGTCATTGTCAATTACCATGTCCTGGATTGAACAATGAAAATCAGAGTCAGGATAATCTACAACATCAAACCCAATGAGATTTTTGATTTTGCCACGGAAATAATTTACACCGCAGCCCACATCAATTACCAATTGAGGATTTAAAGAATTTATTTCATCAATGAGATTGGTTCCTGAATAACGGAATCCCTTCAGTCTGAATTCGGTCTGAGAATAAGTATCACGGAAAGGAACCATTTCTGTTCTTTTTTCAACAATATGATTCATATTACTGTTACCTTTACATCTGATTTATAGTAGTCTTGAAAATAAGACTCCGGCGGTGAAATATCTAACGATTTGCACAGGTCCAAATTGTTGTCGGGCCAACGTGATGGATAACGTGCAATAGCTTGCTGTATGCCAAGATTCTGACTGTGAATAATACTGGCCATTGTTCGTAGATCTCGATAGTATTCGTGATACAATGGATAAGTGATATCAAAATGGCCGCATTTGACCCACCATCCCAAACAAGCATCGTCGGGGCGATGTACCAGCACAACAGCACAATCGGGCCAGCAGGCCTTTAAGAAATCAATATTGTTGGCAAAGATGTGGCTCTTGATAATACGAATGCCATTGCCTGAGAATGCACTGTTAAATATATCCTCCAGTGCATCTTTACTCAGAGTGAACAAGTCAGGTGGTAAACCAAACTCCATGCCAGGATCAAAATACGCACCCAAATGCATCAAATCCATTGTGCCGCCAGCGTCGTGATAATAAGTCCTAGCAACACTGTAATCGCTTTGATCTAGGTCAGTGCTGTAATAAATGTTCTTGACCACACTGCTCCATTTACTGCCCGGGGCGCCGGCTACAAAGATATATTTCATTCTTTACTTAAATCAATTCGACTCAGCACAGGAATAAAGGCGGCTCGCAATTCATCCATTTGTCGACGCAGGCCTGCTGGTGTGAGTTCATCTTCTTCGTAGAATACCACATTGATTTCTCTCCATTCAGCATATTCTTTACTACGCACAGCAGCACTGAAATTCTTCTGATACCATTCTACAATATCTCTGGGAGTGTTGGGTGGTAACTGGATACTCCACGCAGCATAAACGTTGATACCGGGTGCCACATCTTTCAACAAGGGCACTGTAGGGAACTGTGGCATGCGTTGTGTGCCGGTGAATCCGATAGGCTTGACTTTGCCGCCTTCCACTAGCGCACGAGCCACTGCAATGGGCATGATGCCAAATTCAGTTCCGCCGTTTTTAGGATCAAAGGACGCTACACTGATCACTGCGGGCATAGGGCCGTTGAACTTGATAGGCTGCACTTGCTGTCTATTTCCGTGGCCACGTTCCATCAAGTATTCGTATGCTGTTCTATGTGCGCCGCCGCCTAGCGCCACATTGACAGGGCGTGTGGTAGTGCTGATTAACTTAACAAAATCCTGTGGAGTGTTTACACTACTGCTGGGATGTGCTACTAGCACCAAGGGTGATTTGCCCATGGTCAACACATCTACAAATGAATCGTAGTTGTATTTCTTCACAGACTTTTCCCAGATGTCGTTGGTCACATAACTGCTCATGTGACTTGGCAGATTGATTGAGTGCCCGTCAGGTGCCTGTGTTAGGAAATAGTTGTTGGCCAGTGCTGAATCCACACCTGGGCGATTTTCAACTGCAAAACTGACCTTGGGATTGGTCTTTTGTACGATCTCGGCCAGTTTCCTAAACGCTATTTCGTTGCCGGCGCCGGCGGTATTGCCCACGATTACAGTAACGGGTCGGGTGGGTTCCCAGGCAAATGCTATCGCGGGCAAGAGAACCAAAGTTGCTAGTATTTTTTTGATGTTCATAACTTCTCCTTAAATATGTTTGAAATCAAAGTTATTTACCAAAAATTTTATATGAACACAAAAATTTTCTCCTTAATTGCAAAAAATTTGCAGAGTGCATTTATTTTGCCCAAATATAGCAAAATTTCTATCACTGAAGATACAGTAGTAGATCAATTGCCCTGGACACCTGCTCGCTATCGCAAGTTCAAAGATGCCGTGGAAGCTGAGCTGAGTCTGCCCTGTGAATATCGCGGCACACTAAAACAAATAGTAGATGATCTCAGTGAGCGTTACACACACAGATTCTTTGCTGAAATATGGAAACCTCGCACAGGTGATTATGAGCACACAGGATGGAGTCTAGTGGATGAGATCAATGCGTTGGATCCAGGATCAGTATTAGATGTAGGCTGTGGGTATCATCCGTTTAAAGGGCGTATACAAAATCTTGTGGGCATTGATCCTTACAATAATTGTGCCGATTATGAAGTAGACATATTAGACTATCGAGTGAAGTCAGCCAGCCACGACGTGATCATTGCTCTAGGCTCAATCAACTTCAATAGTAGAGATGATATTGAACAACGATTTGTTCATTGTGTGAGTTTGCTGAAAACACACGGGAAGTTTTATCTACGTGCTAATCCGGGTATCACACATAAAACAGGGCCGTATGTGGAAATATTTCCTTGGACTTTTGAAGTTGTGAATGAGTTTGCAGAAACATACAATCTAAGGTTAGACACATTCAAACGTGACGCAAATGATCGATTGTATTTTGTTTATACCAAATTATAATATACCTGCTGCGGCTTGCATGGCCTGCAGGTCTTTGCTGACCTTGGTATAGATAGGCTTTACGTCTAACCCGGCAGCTATACGCATCTCATTGAGATCGCCTTCGGTACGTCGACGATACTCATTGGGTGTAAGTGGAACAAGTTCAGCGAATGTTTCGGGACTCCATTCATGTTTTTGTTTCTTGTAAACCATGATCCAATCATCAGGTTCGTACTCTGTTAGTGTGTTGAGATCTCGAAGAATTTCGTCAATTTGTCCAGGTGCAGCATTGCGACGGCGCATTTCCAAATACACTAGATAACGATTGGGTTTGATTTCGCCGGGGCTTTGATCAGCATCTAGCACAAAGTCGTAGCCTTTTTCAAACCAATTCATGAGATCTTTGGCTGCTTGCTTGTCGCGAACAAAAAAGCTCACCACAATCACATCAGCATCTTCGCCCATCTTGGAACTGAATTCGTCGATATGCACGGTGGGCTTCATCATGCCCTCCATATCCTTATAGCTCAAGCCCTCGTTAAGCTGCTGGCGGCGCTGCGGCTGTGGGGGCTGCTGCGGGTTGTTGAAGTTGTTGTTGTGCTGCATCTGCTTTCTCTTCATCTTTGTATTGGTCTTTGTCGATATCTTCTGCATAAGCATCGTCGAGATCTTGTAAATCTATTTCTTCACCTTCTAAATCAATACTGCCTGTGCGTATGTCTGCAATGAGATTTTTGGGCATGATGATTTCTACCAACCATACTTTTTTAGTTATCAATCTAGCAATGTGTGTTCCGGCTTCGTAGTCACTGGGTTCTGTGACCTTGACAGGAATCTTCATGTCTACTTTTTTAAACTTTACTTCACAGTCAAATGGCAGCAGTCTGCGACCGCCGCGTGGGTCAGGCATGAGATTTTCAGGCCACATGAATATGCAACCTATTTTGTACTTGCCAATGTCTGGACCTTGTACCAGTTCGCCGCGATCCCAGTTGCGAAATGCATAGATATCTAGTTCATCAAGAACTCGTTCAAAATCCAACAGTGTGAGCAAGCTGCCTTCACTGAGGTAGATATCACGGATGTTTTCGGCCACATTCCAGTAGTCAGTGTGATCTTTAAAGATGTTTTCGTCCATACGGATATTTATGGCAAGAGACTAGAACCTGTGCGCTTTGGTTTCTTTCCGCAAAGCCAAATACTTATGCCAATAATCTCTGAGATCTCGATACATAGATCTCAGACTACAAACACCTAAATATTCATGCTATCAAATAGCAAACACTTTAGGAGAACCAAACTTGAGTAGACAACGCGGGGCCAAAGCCCAAATACAAAAACGCATCACACCACCAATGGTAGAAAACACAATTCCATTTAATCCAGAACCCAGGCAGCGACAACGACCAATAGAACTCATACCAAAATCACGCAATCAAGAAAATCTCATATTAAACCTACTCAACTCAGAACAATCAATTGTAGTAGCAGTTGGACCTGCAGGCACTGGTAAAACTTACCTGGCCATGTTGGCTGCTGTGAAAGCATTTAGAACAGGCGAATGTAAACGTATCATCCTAACACGACCGGCCATTGGCGTAGAAGACGAACAGCACGGGTTCTTACCCGGGAATCTCGTTGCCAAGATGGAACCGTGGACTCGTCCCTTGCTGGATGTATTGCGTGAATACTATCGCCCACCCGAAATTGCAGCTATGATCGACGAAGGCACTATAGAAATATCACCCTTGGCCTACATGCGTGGACGTACATTTAAACATGCGTGGATCATTGCAGATGAGATGCAGAACGCCACGCCAGCACAGATGAAAATGCTGCTGAGTCGCATAGGCACTGAATCTCGCATTGTGGTCACTGGGGATGTAGAACAAGCCGATCGCGCCCAGGGACAAAATGGACTGTTAGATCTCTGTTCACGATTGGAGCATTATCCAGTCACAGGAATGGCTGTTTGCAGGCTAAACGGAAGAGACATACAACGCCATCCAATTATAGGAAGTGTACTGGCATTGTACGACAGATAATTAATGTCAACTGCAATCACAATGGCCCAATGGGCCATTGTGTCTGTTCTCCGCAACTGAATTGGCAAACTGGTTCGTTGGCTAATTTATCATAAAATTCTGCCACGGCTGTTCTATCAAGGATCTCACTCAATGTGGTATTTTCAATGGAATATTGATTTTTATTTTTACCAAATTTAGTTTTGTAATAAAATCTATGATCTCCCACATAGCAGCAAGGCATGTAATATCCATCAGCTGAAATAAAATGTGCTTGTCCACTGTGACATTCAGGAATCACTTTGTTTGTTGTGAGTGTTTGTTTCCAACTTTGTTGGCTATGCCATTGTATTCCAGTTTGTTCTTTACTGGGTTTGAAATGCATGGTTTGATCATCAAATCTAGAACTGCGACTGATTTGAAATTGATCTATGCCCAAGTTTTGACTTAGTTGTCTTGCTTGCTCAATATTATTTTCGTTATAAGAAAAAGGAATAAATTTCCACACAGTATTGCATGCAGATTCTACACACACTTTGATGGCATCCTGCGTGGTTTTCCAATCACCATTGATCCTGTATTGTGTGAAATTTTCTGGAATACCATCTATAGAAAATGTCACGGAATCGTTTGATGACAACTCTTCTACCAGTTCTTGCCACCAACTTTGTTTTCGATGGCCTCCATTGGTAACAATAGATATTACTGCTCCTCGACGTTTGAGATCACGTATCAATCCTACTAGATCAGGATGATAGATTGGATCGCCATAGTTTCCGCATAGATCTATATTGATTCCTGATAAATCAATATCTAAAAATTTCAACAGTGCTTGTTTATCTATACTGTGATTTTTCCAATGCTGACCCCATTGATTAATAAATCTAGTTCTTGAACATCCTGGACATTTTAATGTACAGATGTTAGTGGGTTCAAGATGGATTCCCTGGATGGTCGGTATCATTTATTGTTCAGAAGTTTTAGAATCAATTTTGTATCCATTCTCTGCAAACAATCTCTTAATGATGCTTTCATAGTGCTGAATGTAGTATTCCACAATCTTGTTAAAGTCTTTAGGAACACTTACTCCATTCATGTGAGCTTTGACCACTTGAAGTTTCTTAAAATCCAATATCACGCTGCATGTTTGAATATCCTTGGGCTTGAGATTTTTAGCAACAGCAGTGCTTTCGTCAATTTTGCCGTCGGCTTTGAGATAGTAGGTGATTAGTAAATATCTCATTTTAGATTTGCCAATTCAATTAGTGTAGCACTCAAGTTGATCTCAACATCGGCAACGGAGTTATGATTTACAATACCATTGCGAATGATTACAACAGCTTGATCTTTTTGTTCGTCAGTTTTGCCCCACAAGTCCAAGTTATCATACATCCAACGGAATACATCTTCTGCTTCTTCCGGTGTTGAACTTTGACATAAAAGTGTACGTGCTTGACGTACCTGCCCACGCTTGAACAGGTCTACACAATCCAGTTTCCAATCTCGAGCTGCCTTGTCTGTGGCACTGGGCGCACTCAACGTGCCTGACTGTGAATTCATCTGTGTGAGATTCAAGCACTTGCGCAGATCTGGATATGTGGCTTTGACATAAGTGTCAAGCACATCTAGATCAAACTCCACATCTTCGGTTACCAACACAGTGGCCACACGGGCTGTGAACTCTGTATGATCAGTCTTGGTAATATGGAATCCTTGGCAGCGACTATGGATTGGATCAATGATCTTGTGTGGATAGTTACAAGTCATGATGAATCGCACTGTGCTGCTATAGTCCTCCATCAAGTTACGCAATGCAGGTTGCACCGATTCTTTGTTCATGTAGTCAGCTTCATCAATCAGCACAACTTTGAACCGGCCAAACGGCATGGTTTGCACAAAGCTGATCAGCCGATCTACCCATTCAATTTTACGACCTTCCTTGCTTCCGTTCACATACATCACATCGTATTGGTCTATGCCCAGTTCGTTGATCAGAACTTTGGCCAGAGTGGTCTTGCCTGTGCCTGCTGCACCACTCAGTAACAAGTGTGGAATTGTTCCGTCTTGGATCCAAGATTGCACTTGATCTCGTTGTGAATCATCCACAAACACATAACCGTCAACTGTGTCCGGACGGTATTTTTCTACCCATAATTGTTTCATTTGTATCTACTTCCTGGTTGGCCTGGATCATTTGAATTGGTACAGGCTAGGTTATGATCAGTTGCTCTTGGACACCGCTTGTTACCGCATTTGGGGCACACAATAAATGTGCTCATGGTCAGTGGCCAACCGCGGGCGTCCTTGATCTTGTTCATGCAATTATAACACCCGCACTGAACATTTGCAACCTTGTTTTCAAAAATAAGATCAAGTTTGTCACTGAATGTTTCCGGACTCACACTGAGTGTACATGGCGCACTACCCTTGCCCATCATGTACGCCCTTGATTATAATCACAGTCTGGGCAAATTACACCGTGACAAGTGTTACATTTCATTTTTGTGTCAGACCACGTTCTACTTCAGCTTTGGCCACTCTGCGACGCAGACTTGAGCTGGAGAATGAATGATCGCGACCGTTGAATATCAGTTCAATACCTCTTGTTAGACACTCAGCCCTCCCGCTGAACTCCATACCTTGATATTCAACACCTAGGATACGCACATCTACCGGCAGGATCAACAACAGATCTATAAGGTCCTCCTCAGTTTGATACACCACCACTTCATCAACGTACCGACAAGCCGCCAGTTGTATCTGGCGTTCCACTATACTTTGTACAGGATGATTTTTGGTATCTGGGCGATCTATTGTGGGATCAGTTTGCAAGCCAGCAATCAAGTAGTCACAGTGGTTCTTGGCTTCACTCAGCATGGCAATATGCCCGGCATGCAGTATATCAAATGCCGAAAAAACGATTCCAATTTTTTTTCCTTCTGCTTTAAGTTGTTTGTTATTGTTAAAAATATTCATAGACTAATTGTGTTGCATCCAGTCAGGCTTGGCCTCCACGTGGATGGCTGTGGAGAATGTGTCGTCTCTGGGCACTTCATCGGAGATCATCATGATATCTTTTGGATCCACTCTGCGCAAAGTTACTTTGCCGCTTTCATCTTCAATATCAATACCGCGAGTCCATCGTCCATGCTCGATACAGACCCATTGCCCAACAACAACATCCTGCTGTTCGGGACCTATTGCATACACTCGACCCCAGCGTGGGCGAATTCCAGTGCTTTTGCCGTTGTCGTTGGGTATGATAATACCACCAGTAGTAATACGTGTTTCAAAGATCATATCACTCACAATTACTGAATCTTTGAGTGGAACAATCTGTTGTCGAGTGAGTTGATGTGGTTGGAAGGCAAATTTGGTCATTTATTCCTCGTTGGGTTGTTTTGCTGCACGTGCCATGGCTGCTGCTAGCCCCGTTGCAGGTTCTTGAACTTGAGGCACTGCTCCCTGAGTTCTCAACGCCTGTCGTTGTAATCTTGCTTGCTCTAGTTTTTCTTGATCAGCTGCCCGAATAGCAGCATCTGTTTCTTTTTGTGCCTGTGTGCTGGTGGGGATCGGTCCTGGTACTGCATTGGTGGTGCGATTGAGATTGCGATTGACCTGCTGCGCTCTAGTAGAAATAATGTTTCCATCAGCATCTAGTTTATCACCTCGCGCATTCACTTGCATATTGCCCACAGCCCGAACCTGTTCATTCTGTGCTTGTAATGCACCAAAGTCTACAATTCGACCTTGTGCTGTTCTGTAAATTTTCTTTGACATAATAGTCTCCTTGAGATATTTAACGCAGAAACTCTGCAATATCTAAATTGTAGTGCAGGCTGTCTATTCTGTGTATCTCCAGTAGGTACAACACATAGCTGGCCACTGAACTTCCACGTCCTACACCCCAAATTAGATTGTTTTGTTTCATGATATCTACTAGAAATTTGAGATATCGTAATAGATTAAATAAGTCACGTGCTTGATATAGCAATAGTTCTTCTCCCACACGCTGTAATGCTGTTTCGGATTCACACAGGCCAAGAACATGTTCTGCAATGTCTAAGTTCTTGTATTCGTCAGGCATGAGCCAATTGTTTTGATTGCGGTGATCAAAATCTTCCACAGTCATTGCCTGCAATGACAGTTCATTGTATCGAATAAATGTAGGTACATCTTCCAATATCAACGCAGCAGTTTCTAGATCCACCGTAGCGTCAACCAACATACCATTGACATGTATGCTCTGCCCACGCATGAGCATGTTCACGCAGTCATCTTCTGAAAAGATTATCTGGCCTAGATGATCAGTTTTCATCTGTAGGAAATTTGGCAAATACCACAGTGTTGGTAGCAGAATCAGCAACGGGGGTTGGTGTGCCACTCCAATCAAGATCTAGATCGCGCCAGATTGGTGTGCGATTGAGTTTGACCACTTGTTTTTTGCTACTGTTGGTAGGTTTGAAATTGCTATGAGTAGGACCAGCATCAAGCCACCAACCAGTTTCTTCGCATGGTCCTAGACTTTCTTGATCACTGTGCAAGTACCGCACATTGTCTCCAAGACTACTTTGTATGGTCACATCAGTTACCATCATTCGTTGTTCTAAAATTGCATTGAGTTTGCAGTATAGCGCAATACCTATGATCTGGTCAATGGGCTCTTCGGGTAATGGAGTAATGTTAATACCTGCTGTGGTCAACAACTGCATCTGTTCTTGATTGTCCTGGTTGATAAACACAGTGTTGGTCAGTTCGTGATACACAAAGTGATTTAGTCGTGCCAAACTGGTCACATGATCGTCCTGATCGGCAGTGTTGGTATAGATGGACAATTCAGCTGTGTATTCGTTGATTTGTAGGCGGCCTTCAAACCATATGGCTGCATGCCAGGTCATGTCATATTCTAATCGCACGTTCATGATATGTCAATCTTGTTGTTAAATGAGTTTTCATCGCCTGGCAGCGGTGCGTTCAGCGCCATCATTTTTTGTTGATGTTTGCTGGTGTAGCTTGCCAATGCCATGCGAATCTGATCACAGAGATAGCTATTGCCCATCCTGTGCGCTATGCTGAGTTTTTTATGAAGTTCGGAAATCTTTGACCCTAGTTGCTCCAAGGTCAAATCTTCTAAATTGTTGATAAACGGGTGTTCCATTTGACTCCTTGCTGAGTAAGTTTACAGCAACAGTCAATAGAAGTCAACACATTTAGGAAAATACAGCTCCGTTGTTGCCAATACAGAACCATTTGTTGCTGATGTATTGCAATGTTACTGCACTACCGATGGTGTTGAATGTGATAACACCTGTGCCAGATGTTTTCCACCCAGCATTGGTCACAGTGATTTCCATGTCGCCACCGTCGGCATTCATCATGATGGTTTTGATCTGACCGTTGTAGCCAGCTGCCAAATTAGAAAATGACGGGCCAGCAGCAGTGGTAGAAAAATAAGTAGCTGTGGTAGTAAGGTTAACGTTAGGGAAATTCCCTACTCCGGTTCCAAGATTTTGAGTGCTAGGCAAATAGATCGGATCCTGGTTTTGGCTAGCATCAAATACCGAAATGGTAGTACCACCAATGCTGGTGGTAAAATCGTATGTGTATATTCCAGTCTGATTGTATGTGATTACTCCAGAGCTGTATCCTTGCAGATTACTGGTTCCTACACTGACAGCAGCAGGTAATGTAACAGTATACGCAGTATTGGTTACGGTAATAGCCACACGAACTATACCAAAATTACCAGCAGCAGGCCAGTTTGTAAATGCCAAAGATATTGATCCGCTAGTGGTCACAGTTTGATAATGTCCGTCAGCATAATTGATAGTGACTGAACCTGTTTGATTGCCCAGCTGGGCCACTATTGCACTGAAATCTGAGATGTTGGCATTACTCAATGGACTGCCGGCCATGTCGTTGTCTATCACAGTGCCTACCAGTGCTGCTTTGAGCACCGCTTTGCTTTGAAGATCAGTAATCTCGTTAGCTGCGTACTGAAAGTTAGTTTTGGTGTTGGTGAAGTTGTCACGAAAACCTTGACTGTTGTTGTCTTGCCCGGCCACTGGATATGTGCCGTCGATGTCGTTTGGGTTAATTGCACTGGTCATATGTTGGTCCTACACTAAAATGTTCCTACGGGGAAATACTAGATATTTATCGAATGCGTCTGTGTTGGTATAGATATCGACAGGTGCTTCAAATCTCATGCTAGTAGCGTCAAATGTTGTTGGGTTGCCTGATCCTATTGCAAAGTCAAATTCCGCGCCTGATCCTGTTCCAACAATATTGGTACCGGTTATGTTGTCAAATGTTAAATTGATAGACCAGGTGTTGTATGTTCCTGCACCAGCAAAACTTGTAACGTTCACATACATATTACCAGTTATTGGAGAGTATACAGTTACAGTACCAATCATGTAATTGGCCCCGTCATACGAAACAATCACAGGGTCGCCTGCAACATAGGACAATCCAATATTTATATTGAGATTTCTCAAGCCGGTGCCTATGATCAAAGTAGTTTTGCTTGCTGCGTTATATTGTTCAAGGAACGGAGCAGCACTGGTATAATTTACTATGGTTATTGCTCCAGTTGCTGGATTTGTATCCTGGACTGTAATTATTGTATCATTTATTGCATCGGTGCCGCCTACATCACTGCCCAATACCAATATCTTGTCACCAATCTTATATCCAAGTCCTCCGTCCACAATTGATGTGATCACATAATGCAATATCAAATCAAATGTGGTTTCGGCACCCGGTGGTACCCATGCACCATGTGTTGAATCTGCAATTGGATCCCAGTGGATACTGAGCAGGCGGTCTAGCTCATAACGATCAACTTTGAAGTCAACCAAGTTAAGCTGTTGACCAAACTGAGTACGCACGTTGTACGCAACTTTTCCTGAAGTTCCCGGGTTACAGTAGGCCACGACCCAAGCCGGAGTGAATCCTAAAACTTTTCCATCTGCTTGTTTGCTCAACATCCACAATGGCAACAAGTTTGAAATTTGTCCAACTACATCAATAACTTGATTTCGCATGTTGTCCAAGCTGTTGGGATATACTGTGGCAATTTCTGTGCTGTCATCGGCATTGATTGGATAAGGTAGTGTGACTTGTTTGCTCACACTGATACCTGAATTATTAACCAGGTTGTCCTGTATAGCACTGTATACAACTTCATAAATCACTGTTCCGGTTGTGGGATCCACGGCTTGAGCCGTTTTAATTTCACCCAGTATTAGATTTTTCCAGTAATGATTTTTAACCAGGCTACTGATATACAGTTCATAGGTTGAACTGGTCAGCCCAAAGCAGTGATTATATATTACTGATTTTGCTATACCAAAATTAGGGTCTTGATATCTAAATATTGTGCTGGGTGGAAATATGTCTGAATCCTGAATCAAACTGTTGATCAACGCACGATCAGGATACGGCGGCATTGCTTTGATATAGAGATTCTCATATGGCTCGTTGTACACCCGCAATACTTTTACTGTGAATGTTTTGTATACAGATATTTGTCCGTCGAGAGAATATGCATTTACTGTAAATGTAAATTGGGCATCAAATGTGGTCTCCTGTGGAGATTGAATCAAGTTGGTACGTAACTCTTTATCAAAAGTGGTAGTTCCTAGATCCAATGCAAATGTGTTAAAACTCACACGACCAGCGATTTCCCCCGACGGTAGCAATGACAAGCCCTGTGGCAACTTGTTGTAGTACCCTGGTACATAATCACTAGGAGGAATTGCACCCGGGCGCAGTTGATACTGCAAGGATCGTCCGCCAGTGTTAATCGCTTGAACTTTTAACAAGCTAGTTGATCCGTTGATTATACTACCAAGATCCGAATTGGTAAGCCATATCACTTGCGTTTCTACTTGGCCATTTATGGTCACACTAAAATAATACGGTTTAGATTTTATCACTGGGTCAGCAGTATCTATCAGATAGATAGCAAAGTTATATGTGATTTCTGTTATGCCCGAATACGGAAGATACCCATACAACCAACCAGTGAATGGATCAAGTGTGGTACCAGGCGGCAATTCTAATCCAACACTGGGATATTCTAAGTATTCGATTGTGTAAGGGCCAAATGTTAATCCTTTGAATTGATATGCCCAGAAGTTGTCTGATCGAATTACACCAAGATCATCAGGAGTGTTATAGTTTTGAGAGCTTAGTGGGGCATTGGTCAAGAATGGCAAGTAATCTGGAGTCTGCGACGCATCAACAAAGGTATCATCCGCAGTGATATCCGTGGTAGATGCTTGTAGAGTGGTTCTACTGTACACGTAAATTTGATAAGTTCTCAAATCACTGCTTTTACCGTCAGATACTCGTAATGTAAACTGATAGTTAGTATTGGGACTTTGTCTGACAAAGTCAAACGGAAACATATCAAAATTTTCTTGATATCTATCAAACCCACCGGTCTTGTCGATGGGATTTACTGGAATGACATATCCCGTAATAAGGCCTCGGGTACTGATGGATAGTCCAGGTGGTAATTGGCCTGTTGCCACAGTTATAACAGTGGTGTCTAACGGATCGGTATCAGAGATTTCTATCTGTATAGGATCAATAGGAGTGCCATCGTAGAATGTTCCTACATTGCCTGACGGAGTGATAAATTTTGGAGGATTTTGCCCAGTTATAGTAAGACTAAATGTTCTATCTGTCAGGCGATCAATCACTACCTTACCTAATACTGTTTTTTTAGTGTAGGCACGTATGGCAAACACACTTGTGGTATCTGAGCTTACTGGCAACGGAACTCCTTGAATATTGGCAATAGCTTGTGGTGTTCCAGAAATCACTCCTGACGAATTGCACTGTATACCTGGCGGCAATTGCCCAGCTAGCAACACATAATATACTTTGTTACCCAATGGGTCTGCTGGATCGTATGCTACCAAGGGCACTTGATAAAAAATACCCTCTGGTATGGTACCTAAACTTCCAGCATCAGTGACCCAGACTGGTTGCGCCATGATTTTACATTCTTCCTACAACAATTTCTATTCTGCCATTATCACCATTGAAGTGTTCTAGTGCTTTACCCAGCACAGTGCCCATTGCCGGAGTAGAACAGGCCTGAGCATACCCGTTACCAGCTGATATCATCATGTCACCTTTGACCACAGGTCCATGCACCAAGGTTGGAACACGCCCAGTCAGTGCCACTATGGCTCTGTGATCAGCAGTGAGTCCGTTGTTCATTAAGTAGCTGGGTTTTTCAGATATCACCCCGGCTATCCTAGGATCACCCAACTGCCGAGACACGGTAACTTCTTTGTCGCCACCAAATACCACAACAGTACCTGGTGGATAATCTGCATCAGCTTCGTACACTTCGGCCAAGTCAGCATACAATGCTGTAGTTGCTTGAGCAAATACACTGCCAAAATATGCACCAGTGGCGCCGATATTACCCACACCATTGCCGGCGGCATTGTTGATGGCAGTTGCGGCGTTAATACTATTGACTGAGACTGATTTAGATACTATCAAGTTTGCACCGGTGATATCGCCGGTGACTGACACTGTGGTTCCTGCGTGAGTAGCTGCATTTACTGTACCGGTTGCACTTAAAGTTGTACCAGTGACTGTGCCTGTTGCAGACACTGTGGTGGCATTGGTGGTTATAAAAGCACCCAACGTGGTCACTGTTACCTTGTAAGTTGCACCAGAATAATCAACTGGGGCCACAGTGGCCCCATTAATGGTTAAAGTTTCTGCTAATCCTGATATACTTGTGGTTGCCATGCGTACTTCCTTAAATGGTAACTAATAGGAGACCGGACAACGTGGTAATATTAAACCCGTCAACAAGAGTGATAATCTCAGAACCTGGTGGCGGCCCACCTTGGATACTCCAACCTCCTGCTATGCTCCAACCTCTTGCTATGTATACTGGCATTTTATTTCCCTTATAATCTTCCTACTACAATTTCTATCATGCCTTCAAGGCCAGTGAAATCTTCTAGTGATTTACCAATGATAGATCCTGTCAATGGATTTTCTTCTGCTCTGGCTCTGCCGTTACCGGCAGATACCATCATATCTCCTTTGGCCACATTTCCAAATACCAGAGTTGGAACACGACCAGTCAATGCTACTATGGCTCTGTGATCAACAGTGAGTCCGTTGTTCATTAAGTAGCTGGGTTTGTCAGATATCACCCCAGCCACACGACGACTTGAATCAACTGTGCTCATGGTGACTTCTTTGTTGCCACCGAATACCATAACAGTGCCCGGCGGGTAATCTGCATCAGCTTCGTACACTTCGGCCAAGTCAGCATACAATGCTGTGGTTGCTTGAGCATATACTTGATTGAAATATGCACCTGGGCCACCAATGCTGCCTATAGCATTGCCACCAGCATTTACAATTCCAGTTGCACCTCCACTACTATTTACAACCAATGCTCCTGTGATACTGAGGTTACCATTATTATCAAGTTTTGCTTTTTGAGTTGTGGTACTTGCTGCGCCAATGGTTCCTAAATACAGTACGTTTGTATCGCCAATTATCCATGGACCGCTGGCGGTAAATCTCAACTCAGTGTTGGCTGCGTTTAAAATCATTGGACCATTAACTGACAGCTTGAATCCTGCTGTTGCTGATCCAACTATTAGATTACTAGCGGCTGTGATATTACCTGCTGATGATAAAGTGCCACCGGTTATGGTACCTGTGCCCGAAATTGCGCCGCCTGACCCAGTTGTGACAATACCAGAAGATGTAAGGTTTCCAGTCACAGATACTGCGGTACCCAGCAGACTTGCTCCAAGTATATTACCACCTGCACTGGTATATCCTGTGGATATTAAATTACCACCAGCATTGATGTTACCCCCAGCTGACAGGGTAGTACCAGCTGTCACAGCACCAGTGGTACTGGTAAATCCTGTAACTGTCAATCCACCGGTGCTGAACACAGCTATATTACCAGCACCACCAATTGTGACATTTGCATTGCCGCCCGGTGCACCAATATTGGCTTCAGATGTACCATTAACAATTTTGGTACTAACACCTTGCACACCCTGTGCACCAGTTACACCTTGAGTGCCTTGTGCGCCAGTGGTACCTTGCGCACCTTGAGCTACCGCAGATCCATCACGGCCTTGTACACCTTGCACCCCTTGTACGCCCTGCCCAGCGTATGCACCGCTAATACCTTGAACGCCTTGCACGCCCTGCACACCTTGACCAGCGTATATACCTGCAAGACCTTGTACACCCTGAACACCCTGAACGCCTTGCGTACCTTGGGCAACAGCAGCACCATCACGCCCCTGAACACCCTGAACGCCTTGCGTACCTTGGGCAACAGCAGCACCATCACGCCCTTGTACACCTTGAATGCCTTGAACACCTTGTACACCTTGAGCGCCAGTTGTGCCTTGGGCGCTGATATTACCTTGTGCTCCGGACACACCTTGTGTGCCTTGAACACCTTGTACACCTTGAGCGCCAGTTGTGCCTTGGGCGCTGATATTACCTTGTGCTCCGGACACACCTTGAATGCCTTGAACACCTTGTACACCTTGAGCGCCAGTTGTGCCTTGGGCGCTGATATTACCTTGTGCTCCGGACACACCTTGTGTACCCTGTACACCCTGTACACCTTGTGCAGCCTGCACACCTTGTCTACCTTGTACACCTTGTGTACCCTGTGCGGCTTGTATAGCCGCTATGCCTTGTACGCCTTGTGTACCTTGTGCAGCCTGCACACCTTGCACACCTTGCACACCTTGAGTACCTTGAGAAGCTTGTATAGCCGCTATGCCTTGTGTGCCTTGTGTACCTTGAGCAGCTTGTACACCTTGCACACCTTGTGTACCCTGTGCGGCTTGTATAGCCGCTATGCCTTGTACGCCTTGTGTGCCTTGTGTGCCTTGTGTGCCTTGTGCAGCTTGAACGCCTTGTGTGCCTTGTGTGCCTTGAGAGGCTTGTATAGCCGCTATGCCTTGTACGCCTTGTGTGCCTTGTGTGCCCTGTGCAGCTTGAACGCCTTGTACACCTTGTACACCTTGTGTACCTTGAACGCCTTGAGTACCTTGTGCGGCTTGTACACCTTGAACGCCTTGAACGCCTTGAACTCCTTGAGAAGCTTGTATAGCCGCTATGCCTTGTGTGCCTTGTGTGCCTTGTGTGCCTTGTGCAGCTTGTACACCTTGTACGCCTTGTACACCTTGTACACCTTGTGTACCTTGCGCAGCTTGTACACCCTGAACACCTTGAACGCCTTGAACGCCTTGAGTACCTTGAGAAGCTTGTATAGCCGCTATGCCTTGTGTGCCTTGTGTGCCTTGTGTGCCTTGTGCAGCTTGTACACCTTGTACGCCTTGTACACCTTGTACACCTTGTGTACCTTGCGCAGCTTGTACACCCTGAACACCTTGAACGCCTTGAACGCCTTGAGTACCTTGAGAAGCTTGTATAGCCGCTATGCCTTGTGTGCCTTGTGTGCCTTGTGTGCCTTGTGCAGCTTGTACACCTTGTACGCCTTGTACACCTTGTACACCTTGTGTACCTTGCGCAGCTTGTACACCCTGAACACCTTGAACGCCTTGAACGCCTTGAGTACCTTGTGCGGCTTGTATAGCCGCTATGCCTTGTGTGCCTTGAGTGCCTTGTGTGCCTTGTGTGCCTTGAACGCCTTGTACACCTTGTACACCTTGCCGGCCTTGTACACCTTGAACGCCTTGTGCAGCTTGTACACCTTGTACACCTTGTACACCTTGAACGCCTTGAACACCTTGAGTACCTTGAGTACCTTGTGCGGCTTGTACACCTTGAACGCCTTGTACACCTTGTGTGCCTTGGGAAGCTTGGATGGCTGCTATGCCTTGTGTGCCTTGAGTGCCTTGTGCAGCTTGAACGCCTTGAACACCTTGACCGCCTTGAACGCCTTGAACGCCTTGAACGCCTTGAACGCCTTGAACGCCTTGTGCGGCTTGTACACCTTGTACGCCTTGTACACCTTGCACGCCTTGTGTGCCTTGCGCAGCTTGTACACCCTGAACACCTTGAACGCCTTGAACACCTTGTGTGCCTTGAGAAGCTTGGATAGCCGCTATGCCTTGTGTGCCTTGTGTGCCTTGTGTGCCTTGTGCAGCTTGTACGCCTTGTACACCTTGTCGGCCTTGTACACCTTGTGTACCTTGCGCAGCTTGTACACCCTGAACACCTTGAACGCCTTGAACGCCTTGAGTACCTTGTGCGGCTTGGATAGCCGCTATGCCTTGTGTGCCTTGTGTACCTTGTGTGCCTTGTGCAGCTTGTACACCTTGTACGCCTTGTACACCTTGAACTCCTTGAACGCCTTGAGTACCTTGTGCAGCTTGCACACCTTGAACGCCTTGAACGCCTTGAGTGCCTTGAGAAGCTTGTATAGCCGCTATGCCTTGTGTGCCTTGAGTGCCTTGTGTGCCTTGTGTGCCTTGTACACCTTGAACGCCTTGTACACCCTGAACGCCTTGTCGGCCTTGTACACCTTGCACGCCTTGAGTACCTTGTGCGGCTTGAACGCCTTGCACACCTTGCACGCCTTGTGTGCCTTGTGTGCCTTGTGCGGCTTGAACGCCTTGTACACCTTGCACGCCTTGAATGCCTTGAGAAGCTTGGATGGCTGCTATGCCTTGTGTGCCTTGAGTGCCTTGTGCAGCTTGAACGCCTTGAACACCTTGTACACCCTGAACGCCTTGAACACCCTGAGTACCCTGAGTACCTTGAGCGGCTTGCACACCCTGAACGCCTTGTACACCCTGAACACCCTGCACACCCTGAACACCTTGAGCACCGGTTACACCTTGTGTACCTTGACCGCCTTGAACACCTTGTGTGCCTTGTGCGGCTTGGATAGCTGCTATGCCTTGTACACCTTGTGTACCTTGTGCGGCTTGAACACCCTGCACACCTTGTGTGCCTTGTAAACCTGCTGCTACAAAAGTCCATGCAGAGAATGGACCTGCCACCCCGCCACTATTAGTAGATGTGAATGTCAATGTACTGGCAATAAAGTCAGTGATTGATCCTTCCATAAAGTTGGCAGGTGCGGCAGTATTGAATACTCGGACTCGTTGTCCAACTGTGAATGCGGTGGCAGTATTTGCCAAATTAGTTGCAAACGAGTATACACTATTATCAGAAATAGTAGCAGTTGAGCTGGAAGTTAATCCTGCATAGCCCAACCCAATTACGCCTTGTACGCCTTGTCGACCTTGTACACCTTGTGTTCCTTGTGCGGCTTGTACGCCCTGCAGACCAAGTACACCTTGTGTGCCTTGTGCAGCTTGTACACCTTGTACACCTTGAACGCCTTGTGTACCTTGTACGCCTTGCACACCTTGTGTGCCTTGCGCGGCTTGAACACCTTGTACACCTTGTACACCTTGTGTGCCTTGAGAAGCTTGGATGGCTGCTATGCCTTGTGTGCCTTGAGTGCCTTGTGCAGCTTGAACGCCTTGTACACCTTGTCGGCCCTGTACGCCTTGTGTGCCTTGTGCGGCTTGTACACCTTGAACACCTTGAACACCTTGAACACCTTGTGCGGCCTGGGCGCCTTGCAGACCAATTACACCTTGAGTACCTTGTGCGGCTTGTATACCTTGAACACCTTGAACACCTTGACGGCCCTGTACGCCTTGAGTACCTTGTGCAGCTTGCACACCTTGCGTGCCTTGAGCGCCAGTTGTACCTTGTGCGCCAGTTCTGCCCTGTACACCTTGTACACCCTGTACACCTGATGCTATATTAGTAATTAAACTGCCGTCACCTATAAAATATCCCGATGTACTGATATTACCAGCAGCAGAAACTTTTCCTCCAGTGGTTAAATTGCCAGCAATCACATTGCCGGTTGATGAAACCGTACCAGTTACCACAGCCACATTTGTAGCGTAATCAAAAGTAAATCCTGTAGCTGCACCAGCAAAGCCTTGGTTGTTAAACAGCACTTGCGTATTAGAACCGGGCACAACAATACAGCCAGTGATACTGCCAGCAAATAATCCAACAAAATATCCGTCGGTATAGATATTAGCTGTGGCTGATATTTCACCAGCGGTGGTCAAATTGCCACCTCTCACATTACCTTGGGCAGAGATATTGCCGGTAACGCTGACTGATTGGCCAGTGAAGCTGGATGTGTTCACTATGGTGGTAAACATGCCGTTGTTGGCAGTGACATTGCCAGTAACATCAACTGATCCACCAACTGTTAGTCCTTGCTCAACATTCAACCCATCTTCTATGGTGACAAAACTTGAGTCATTGGACCTAATGCTGTTGGTCACAATCTGTGGTACTGTGACTGTACCACTTAGATCAAGTCCTGCAGGAGTAAACACAGCTATGTTTAGTGTTCCGCCAACACTCACGGTAATATCGCCGCTGGCCACAGGAATACTAATATTTGATGTACCGTTAGAGATACTGTTGGAAATTGCAACAACACCGGTTAGACTTGCGCCATTACCAAAGAAATAACTGCCTGTGATATTGCCCGAAGCTGAAACTGATACCACACTGATAGCATTGGTCCAAACTCTGACTCCATCTGTGCCCAGTCTCAGCAGATCGTTAGGACTGTAACCGTTACCAAGATTTGGTTCAGCTTGATTCAGTCCCAGAAACTGGTAACGATCTGCGGTAAGGTTTCCTAAATCGGTTACCGGGACCCGGCCACTGATAAGTCTAATTGATGAACTCATTCTAACTTTATCCTGTCGATGTTTCTAACACACTCAATACCAATTGAGAAGAGTCGGTAACGTTGGCGCCTGCTGCAAAACTATCTCCAACTTGCAAGATCAATCGCCCACCCACTAAACTTATTGCGTCATTTGGCGGTAATTTTGCTGATCGCACCAGAGACACGTTGTTTCCAGTTGATTTATGTATGTTACCGCTTACTGTCAGGATACCACCGGTGAGATTACTAACCTGTGCTAGCAAAACCACTGCGCTGTATCCTTGTGGTGCTGTATATACGTTGGCTATACTGCTGGTTAGATTTGCTGTTATGGTTCTAAAATTATTTAATGCTGCTGCCATGTTTATTCCTTAACTATTACTTATGGCACTTCTTGTAGAGCCAAAATGTACGGGGTCATGATCGCAAACAAGGATCTATAAAAGTCATCCCCGCTTACTGTTCCTGTGGCCTGATTGACTGTAAAGCCCTTGCCTACTCTAAAATTACCCTTTTGATCAGTACTGGTAAATGTGACCACACCACCATTGGCAGTGACCACTTCATTTGCCGGCACAGGTATTCCACCATACTGTGGCAATGCTGTGGCTGGATCATTACCTGCACCCACATATTCAAACGTGTGTGCGCTGGCAATAATGGCACTGCGTGTATAGAATTCTACATTGGTGTCAGCCACCAAATTGGCTGTGTAAACTTCTTGTATGATCACAGTAGCATTACCCACGGCCGGGGTGTCTTTAATTATAGTATCAATGGTATAATATTTCAAAGGAAATAAATTTACTCTCCAAGAACTATATGTTCCTGATCCTTCCGTGCCAGTTACATCTACAACCAATGCACCCGAGCTATCATTATATGACACTACAGTTCCAGTCATGAAATTGGTTGCATTATAGGCTATGATCACAGTCTGCCCTGCTGAATACTTTAAGTTAATTCCAATGGTCAACGCAGCCACCTGTACTGCAATGGTAAGTGTGTTGCTACTGGTGGTAGAATACTGTTTATCATTGATAAACATCACGGTGTTCACGTGAGGGTTTCCATTGGTCAGTTGGCCTATTACAAAAGTACCACCTATGCTGTCTCCTATTGTGTTTCCCGAAGTTTGCAACGGGCCAATACCGGTGGCCACAAGACCATAGGTACCAATAGAGCAGTCTGAACCATTCAGTGTACAGAATGCACCGCTTTGTGCTCTGATACCAATTTCTGTGCCAATGGTGTAAATGTTAACCAACTGACTGTATGCGCTGTTTGATAAATCTATACCAATACCACCCTTGTTGATAATGGTGTAGAAGCCCACAATCATGGCCTTGGTACTGGTAGAGCTGACTTTGCTGCCATCAATACGCACACCAGTTCCCGTGGTGGTATACGAAGTGATATTTTGTATGTAAGGGCTGGTATACACATTGTTAGCAGACCCGTCGGGATTGTAAGAAAATGCAGCACCAAGATAATCTCTAACTGTGATTCCCCAAACGTACACAGCATTGGTCATGTAGAACAAGTCACCAGCTGGATTTGCTGGAATTACCGATACTGTACGCAGATTATCTCCCATGAGGGCCGTTTTGGGAGGAATAGTCACAGGATTATCTTCTACATAAGTTCCCGATGCTATACGGATGGCAGTGCCTGGACCATATGCTGCGGCAGCGGTACATGCACGTTTGATAGTAAGGAATGGAGTATTCAATCCGCCGTCATTGCTGTCGCTGCCGTTCTTGGCCACGTACCAAGTTTGTGATACCGATGGTATGGGCCCTAGGATATTACCACTGGCGCTGAGTATGCTGGTATTGATTCGCTGTGACAAGATTAGGTCAACAGCCAGTTCGGTGTCAATGGTAACCGAAGCTGAGAATCTTGTGTCGGGAGTGACTGTGATTTGACTGCTGTCTGGGGAATCAATTAGAGTGGTAAAAATATTACCATACACTCCTTGATCGCCCACAATGGTATTACCTTGAACAGTATTAACACCTACAATGTTACCACCAATCACATTGCCAGTTGCACTGACAGTAGTTCCAGTAACTGTGCCAGTTGCACTGACAGTAGTTCCAGTCACTGTGCCGCTTGCGCTGACTGTGGTTCCAGAAACTGTGCCAGTTGCACTGACAGTAGTTCCAGTCACTGTGCCGCTTGCGCTGACTGTGGTTCCAGAAACTGTGCCAGTTGCACTGAGAGTGGTTCCAGTAACGGTGCCGGTTACATTCAGTCCAGTTGTGGTGAATACTGCTACATTTGATACACCTGCAATTGTGACATTGGCATTACCGTCTGACGCTCCAAACCCCAAGAAGCTACTGCCATAAGATATAGAATTTCTAGTGATATTACCTGATATTGTGGCATTGCCTGTTACACTAAGATCACCATAAACAGTTACCTTACGGTCTGCCACGCCCAACGTGAGATTTCCGTTTGCTGTGGTGTTTACATTGCCATTTGGTGTTGGGATGGTTACACTACTGTTACCACTTCTTATGGAAACATCAGTTAGGTAGTACCCATTACCTACAAAATTTGTCAGTGCAACTACGTTACCAACGGCTGTTAAATTACTACCAGTTACTCCAGAGGGATTTATGACCATCACATTAGGCACATCCCCTACCATTGTGTAGATGGCACCATTCGCATAAGGAATGTTTATATTGCTGGTGCCATTGGAGATTTTGGTAGTACCAAACTGTTGTAGTTGGGCAAAATTGTTGTTTATTTTTATATACGCAGTGCGTAATGGGTCACCTGTGCCATCATCGGGCTCGGCGCCAACATAAACATATTCATAGGTCATAGATACATATCCTCTGGTGTATTTACCAGAGCTGCGTATCTATGTCTATCAGTCTAAACGGAGAAGCTTGATCCGCAGCCGCAGGTACTGGCCGCAGTGGGATTGTTGATTACAAAGCTGGAACCCATGACATCTTCACGATAATCAATGGTAGATCCTTGTAGATATTGCATACTCATGGCATCTACTACCACACTAACTTCCTCGTAATTGAAGTCAAAATCGTCCTCGTTTTGCACTTCATCAAAGGTGAATCCGTAACTGAATCCTGAACATCCACCGCCTTGCACAAACACTCGCAGCTTGAGTGCAGGGTTGGCTTCTTCGGCAATGAGTTCTCGCAGTTTGGCAACTGCGCCTGGTTCTAGTTTCATAATATGATCCGTTTACAGTCTATCTGAGCACACATCCCAGTTGATAATGCGCCAGATATTGTTGAGATATTTCTCTTTTTCCCACTGGTAGTCTGTGGCCCACACATGCTCCCACCAGTCAATGAGTACGCAGATATCTGTACGCACAGCATGATTTTTGATGGTTTTGATTTCACCACCAGTACTCAGATACACCCAACCTGATCCTTGGATCTTCATGGCCACTTCTTTCACAGCATCTTGAAATGCCTCGTAACTTTTGAATTTTCTTTCTATCAGTTCCAGTACAGCACCTCTTGGTCGATTTGTGCCTCTGGGTGGTTGCAATTGTGGGAAGAATTTGTTGTGTAAAAAGCTACCAGCACGATTGAAATCTGGATCACCTTCGCCGGCATTGTAACGTTTGGCATATCCTGTGGCTAAATGTCCGTAATGATAGTTGATACTGTCTGCACTCAGTACAGGCGCCAAATCATCAGGCGAATAGGGAAGGGGTGTAGTTTCTAATTTTGCCGGTCTGGTACTGGCTTCTACAAGATCAATATGTTCACGCATGTAAGTATTTAGCGGCGTCGCGTGATACGACCTCTGGTGAGATCGTAGGGCGAAAACTCAATCAACACACGATCCCCCAGCAAGATCTTGATATCATGCTTGCGCATACGGCCAGAGATATAGCCGATAACTGGGTTATTTACACCATCTAACTGGATACGGAACATGGTATTAGGCAGGACTTCTAACACCTTGCCTTCTAATTCTAGAGTTTCTTCTTTTGCCATTAACCTATTACTTAGCTGAAACTAATTTCAGCTGTGATCTTCTGAAGCCGATCAAATCGGAAACTGCGCCACTCTGCTTTTTGCAAATCATATACCCTGATACTGTGCGGATCTGGTTCTTTTCGTGGCTTTTGGCTTTCGGTCAAGCCATCCACATTTGCGGTGCTGGTGTTGACCACTGTGGCTGGAGCAGGTTTTGCAGGAATACGATTACTGTCCAGGGTGCATAGCATTTCGCGCACAGTGCCGTCGGCCTTGACAAACTGCACGGTGACTTCGGAGTTTGTGAGCAGCCCTTTGACCCAATTGCGCATGAGCAACTTGCCGTCATCGTCTGCTTCTTGATAATGTGTGCCCGGCTGGCCTTTCAGCAGTCGAAACACTTCGTTCTTTTCCCAATCCATTGTATCCATAAGTTCTCCTTTTAAAAATTTCTACGACCACTTTAGCAAAAATAAAGTAGCATCTCTAGCTTCCTTGAAAGCAATCTGGCCATCCCACAAATGATATTCTCCGCAGTGGGTTTCTACCCAGTCTGTTACTGTATTATTAAGCAGGTGAGGAATGTACCATGGATGAGATATTTTAACAATAGTCCACCCCCGGGCTGTGTACAACACCTCGGTATCAATACTGTCAGCCAGGTCCTTGGCCAGTATATCAAGATATTTGTGTTCTATATCCATCATGACCATTTCAATGCTGCTATTGTAGCATACTTCTCATGCTTGCGTCTAATCTTTATGGTCAACCGATTCTTGGTAGCATCCGTATTGGCCATGCCCCAGTTCCAATCCCAACCTTGTTTGCCCACATGCTCTTCCAACCAAGGACGATAGAAGTCGTTGGGATCTGCACTTTCAACATATTCAAAATAATTACCTATGCCATTCCATCCAAGCCTATGACTGGGACCAACTCGAATTTGTCCTTTAGGCCACTTTACATTGATTACAACACCAGGCATGAATCTCCACCAAAGTTTATCTTTGAGATTAAGTCCGCACGGCACAAACTGACCATGATTAAAGAAGAACAATCCGTTGATTTCACTACGGCTCATGACCACCTCAACAGGAACCACATTAGGTCTTTTTTTCTTTTAAAATAGAACACGCTGCCTGCAAGACGATGGTGCTCCCACTTGAAGGTTGCCTCGCACCATTTGGTCTGCTGATACAAACGGGCAAAATCGCCCTGGGCACTATGCGGCATCTCCACACGCACATGCCCGTAATCAACAATCAGCATGACCACCTCAACAAGAACCACATCATGTCTGCTTCTTCACGGAACCAAAAATGTGATCCATTGGTGTACCAACGCTCATCTGGCAAACTCATTCTCTTTTTGGCGCCCTCTGCATGTGTGATGCTGCTGGTAGTTTGACCAAACTGCTGATCGCACCAGGTCACTTGTGTGCCCCATTCTTTTCCACCATTAGGCACACGTATAGTATAATAAGGTTGCCCGTATACTGTGTCTTGTGTTTTCATGACCATCTCAACAAGAAAAAGGTTCTATCTGCTTCATCACGGAACCAATACTTACGATCAGTACCTACCCAACGAGCATGTTCTACCGACCAATCACTATATCCCATGGTATCTACTATCCAATATCCCATCTTAAACCACTCGTCTGTAGAGTAGTTCAATGGTCGAACCCAATAGGGCCATTTGGGTTGATTATCAGCATAACCAGTTTCAAGCCGCTTCATCGTCTCATTGAGGCGGCGTCTATTGCTTGTTGCTGGTTGAACACCGGCTGCAAACAAGATTTATGTAGAACGGTCACTCCAATGATCTCAGTTCCTGTGTACACTTTCACATTGGGCGTGGTATCATGCCCTGCTGTAACTCTGCTAGGAATGTGATGAGTGTTGGTACGACCCACTGGCGTTTCTAATCGATACACCAAGGGTTCTGCTGCTAGAGCACGGCGACGCTTTTTTTCTTCTGCTTCCACACCTTGACGCTTGAGCAGTTCTTTCCAGCTCAAATCCAGCTCACGAGCTCGTTGTGCTTCGGCTGCATTACGGAATTTTACCTTGCCTTTTTTCTTGCCGTTGAGGCTCAAAGCAGGGCCGCATAAATGCATGGTCATAGGGTTCTCCAAGTAGTCATGTGCTTATTATAGCACAGCCCGAATTACTGGTCAAGTGGTAAATGCTTGGCAAATTCAGGAAGATAATCCTTTATGGATATACCTTTCCAACGATCCTGTTTTTGTATTTCCACAAGAAATCGTTGATAGTTTTGATCGTCTTGATTAGTATGGGTGCCTAATAGTTTGGCAATATCAGGGTTGCAAGCAACGATGAGATCTTTGATGTGTTTGGGTACAGCCGACGGCTGGAAATGTGTTGGATAATCAACTAAATTGGTTAGAAAATTTATTCCTTGTTGATTGAACCATGCTGTAGTTTGTATGTAATACCAAAGATTTACGTTGCTCAATGTATAACTCACGCTAACATCAATCTCATAGTCTTGAGCCCATTTGATATTGTCCAAAATTTTATTCCAACTCAACGGATATCTCATGTATTCAAACACTGGACCAATTCCATCTATACTAAAACAGAAGTTGACTTTTTTAAACTTGTTCAATATATTTTTCTGAGTATCAGTTAGATCAAAACTACCATTGGTTACAAAACTCACAAAACAATCGCTGTTGTCGTGTTTCAATAGTTTATCTAGTATGTCAAAATTAGTTGAACTCAAAAATGGTTCACCACCACGGAATGATATTGACTGCAGACGAGAATAATCCAACGTGTGATTAAAATCCTCATGCCGTACCCTCCAGGTCTTTTTAGGGACTATGTTGTTTTTTCTTTCCAGTGCTGCCCACGCAGAACTAGATCCACTATCACAGGTCACGCAAGTGGCGTTACATGTATTGCTGGTGTCAATTTTCAACATCGCAATACTGTATTGATCGTTCTGACATTGGTCCAATAGAGATTGGATTGATGTGTCTTCTAAAAAACTCAGTGTTTGATTTTTAAGCTGGCGATCGCTGAGTAACTCGGCATCTTCATTTCTCCAACACCTGGCACATTCTGTTGGCCGAATTCCGTCCAACATCTGGGTGCGTATTTTTTTGATGTCGTATCCTGCTGGAAGCAAACAACATGCAGTTTTTGACAATCCTAGTTCTAGCCCAAAAAATGGTAACACGCAGAACGCTGGATGATCAAACTCCTCGTTGGGCTCGAGCATCTGATTGATTTCATCATACACAAATTGTTCTATATTTTCGTGCGATCGAAACTGATCAAATGCTGGCCAATCTGGACCTGCTACAGATTCATAGTCAGCCTGTGTGACATAACTATATCTTTCCGATAATTGCATTTATTTGAACAGGATTAGTGCCATTAACACAGCCTGCACAATGAATCCTGTGCCAACGGTGACAATATTCAGCATGTCACGAAGCACCACAGCTCGCATGAACAGCAACACCAAGCCAGCCCACATGAACAGCACGATATCCAAACTGGGAGTGCGATCACTCAGTCCTGTCATCAAGGCCAGCATGGTGGGAATGGTAGCAGCATGAAACACAATGGCTGCAAGCCAGCCCAGCGTTTCTGCACTCAGTCGAGGCAAGTGTTCTTGCACCCATTTGGCAACTGAGTTGATAGGGTCAAAGTTCATACTTTCTCTCCATAAAAAATGTGATGCCCAATTTTTTCTAGCCGGGGTTTGTTCCAGCCAGGATTCACGTAGTCGGCGTGATAGTACAGTGCGTCTTTGAGTCCAGGCAATCGGAATCCTTCCAACAGCACTTTCTTGGCCACTTCTTCACTTTCGTTCCACAGTGGTCGGTGGATGGTTTTGACAGTGTGACCCGACTCGCAGAACCATGAGAATTGACATACTATCTTTTGATAGAACAAGTTCTTTTGATACACTACTCCGCACACAGATGGTGCAAAGCGTCCCGACTCCATACGGTTCAGAGTGACCTGTGCCACTCCTACTTTGCCTTCAAATGGTTCCGACGCAGCTTCCCAATAGATGTTGCGTGTTAGGCAATCCAGTTCCTGAGTGCGTTGAGCAGCACTGATGTAGTTTGGAGATAAATTTCCTGATTGTTCACGTAGGATATCAAACCGTGTGGTTGTTACTGAGCACACTGTATAAATCACCACAAACAGGCCAATGGCCTTGAGTATAAGTGATATATATTGTTGTGCCAGAAGTGATAGTTGATTTGCTTTCATGGTATGTTACTTAATGAAATGGGCAAAATCACCCGAAAGATACGCACGAAACTGATCAGTTTCGTATTTCTCAATGTGTATTATAACACAATCAGCTGAGCTTGCAAACCGGAATTGGCAACATCTTGTGCAAGTTTGCTGCGCGAATCTCACGGTATCGGCGAAGGTTTTTCTTTTGCTGCGGAGTGGCCAATTTGGCCAGTTCTGAATAGGTATCTTGGCGCATGGCCAATTCCAATTCTGGGTACGTCATGCCCAACTGATCTTCATCAGTTCGACCATCCTCCCACAATCCGTCAGTTGGCGGTGCATCAATGATTGCTTGCAACAATCCCATTTCCTGTCCCATGGCCCATACTTCAGTTTTCATGCAGTCGCCAATGGGGCTAATGTCTACGCCACCGTCACCATATTTAGTAAAGAATCCCACTCCAAAATCCTCCACTCGATTACCTGTACCTACCACAATGCCTTTCATGCTTTGTGCAATCTGATACAAGGTCATCATGCGCAATCTAGCTCTGCTGTTGGCATAGGCCAGTTCATTGTACACACCATCCGCTGTGGCTTTTTCAAACTGTCGGAATGATGAAGTGAGATTAACGGTTTTGTGCAGCACAGTATCTGGAAAGTGCTCCACTAGCCAAGCACCATGTGCCATACTGAGACTGTGAGTTTTTGCACTTTGACGAATGGGCATGCTCACCGCATGTACGTTCAAGCCTGTGCGGGCACACAAGGTGCTGACCACAGCAGAATCAATCCCACCAGATACCCCTACCACTAATGTGTCAATTTTGGCACTGCGGGCATAAGCCCGGATCCACTTCACAATGGTGGTGATACGCTGTTTAGGTGTTATAGTTTTGGCTTGGGCAACTTCTTCAGTGCTTCCCACATCTGCGCTTTCTCTTGACATTTCTTCTCCAATTTTCTATATCGTTCGCCCAGGCGGCGTAGGTCATCCCAGTCTTTTTCCAGCTCAGGATTGGGTGTTAGTATGTTCAGTCGCTCTTCAACTTTCTCCATCCAGGCTGTCATGCTCTTGCCGTTGATCTCAATGTCAGCGTTTTTGCCCTTCAGGGTCATCTTGCCATTTTGGTCAAACTGTGTGTTTGCTATGGAAACATTGCCATTACCGAGACCAGTACCATAGTTGCCTGCTCCAATGGTATATGGATTAGTGGTATTGGTGGTATAGGTATACCCCTGGCTCAATGATCCAGTGGGACCAGTGGCACCAGTGGCACCAGTGGCTAAGGCTGCGGTAAGTGGCCCTATAGTACCGTAGTCAATTGAATGCATGACACCAGTAGTCCAATCAGTTTCTTGGTATAAGGGTGTGGAGGCAGCATTTTTAACTGCTTGATTTAGACCACGCATTTTTGTCAAGAAATCATCCTGGCCAGTGACTGAGTTTGCGCAGTCTGCAAGAGTTAGTGGTGGTAACTCTTGTTTCATGATCATGCCTTGACGGACAGTGCTTCTTTTTCAGCAGTGATTTCTTTGCGGCGTTCTTTGATACCCTTGCTCATTTCCTGCAAGGCCTTGCGAGCTCGAGCAGCAGCAGCTTTCACACCCTTGGTTGTGAATTTCTCATTTTCTGCAAGATAAGTTTCGTAAGCAGCTACGATTTGTTCGTGATTGGTCATAATATTGTTCCTTTGTTAATGACTGGATGTTGTTTCCATGTCAGTAGTATATACTCTAGATCAACAGAAGTCAATATTATTCTATCACAATATGGCGACGCTCCCAGGAATCCCATATCACCGTGAGATTCCAATCACCTGTCCAACTCAGTTGGAATAGTCCCAGTGCCCGGTAGTCAGGCAAGTGCAAGCGATTGTCTTGTATGCGAGCATGACCTGTGGGATTGTGTTTAATCCAGGTCTTGAATTTGGCATCCGGTGCTTCGCCGCGATATAGTATTATGTATTGCACAGAATTAGCATGAACTTGTGTTCATGAAATATTTAGTCAAAACAAAAGGCCCTTGCGGGCCTTTGGCGTGCGGAAGCAACAGTTGTTTATACCGTGACCTTGTTCCAACCTTCAGGGTTGGTTTCAGTAGCTGCCGGCACTGTCGCGGCCTTGGTGGCCTTGACTTTGATTTCGCCCTTTTTGGCCATCTTGCTCTTTTCAGAGATCTTGTTAGCCACAGCAAAGCCGGCATCACCAGCAGTGATACCCAAACTCTGCAAGTGTTGCAGGGCCTCCAGCTTGGTCATTGCTGTGGGCAATTCAACCAAGTTGATGTTGGTGCAGTTGTTTTTGTTGAGAATCTTGATACGTGCTACCAAGTCGTTTGCAAAGCGTACCTTAACGGTGCCATCGGCATTGGTTGCGGTTCCTGCTACGGTAAAAGTTTTTTCATCCATGATTTAAATTGCCTTTCGAGTTGATTAAAATGCTGTTCCGCACAGCTGACCTAAGTATAACATAAAGATTGGTCAATGTCAACCTCTTTGTTATACCAGATTGGAGTGGGTTCACTTGGAACCAGTATTGGTGAATTGGCCTGAGTTCAGCATGAGTTCAAAGGTGTCAAACAGCGTTTCAAACTTGCGATGGTACACAGTGGCCAGTGCAGCAAATTCGTCGCTGGGTGCGCCTTGCTCAGCAAACAACTTGACGTCATCTACCATGCTCCAACACTGCATGATTTGCTGTTCTAGATCAAATCGATCCACATGAGTTTCAAGATCCAGTGTAGTGGATTTGCTTTTGTCTTTTTTCATTTTGTTACCTATTGTGTAAACATCAATTTGTCAAAGGTTTTTTAGCCTGTATTTGGCATCAAGTGCAACTATTTCTTCTTCAGTAGCCAAGCACTCGCGGGCTAAACGATTCTTCTCTGCCTGTATGACTCGAGCCTCAGTCTGACCACGTGTCCAGGCCGTGTAGTCATCACTGCGGTCATAGGTCCAATCGTGGTGGGCCAACAAGGTCTTCAGTGTAGCCAATTCTGGATTCATTCTTCAACTCCGAAATGTTCTGCAATCTCATTGGCAATCTGTTTGATACCAAGTACACGGTCGCGGTGTTGCAAGATTTCTTCTGTCTCATTTAAGATATCTTCGGCAATATGCCAAGCACCTCGACTAGCATAATCTATTTGTCCACGCCCAGCCATTACGCCTTGGCAAACTGCTAGTGCAAGCAAGTCTTTCAACGATATTTTATCGTCAATTATACGATTGCTGATCATTCTTCAACTCCGAAATGTTTTTGAATCTCTTGCCCTAATATCTCTACTTGAAAGGCAGCACTTGTGGCAGTGATCATCTCTTCCTTATCTGCGGCATATTCCTCTGCTTTTTGCATGATAACAAATGCTTTCTTTTTAGCAAGGTCAGCACATTCCCGAACAATCAACTCGGCGAACTTTTCTAGGTTGTAGTCATACTCGCCAGCAGTACACTTGCCAGGGCGAGGCCAGAGGCTCTGAGCACCGTCTAACCAAAGTTCTTTAATTCGTTCGTTCATATTACTCTCCAGTGTAGAATTCGTAGATCTTAACTGTGGGATCCAACTGCACCAACTGCTGAGCCACCCGGGTCAATTCCAAGTAGCGATGCCGTGTTTGAGTAGCGGACAGTTCGCCATCACAGCTGAGGTTCTCCGGACTCAGTTCGCAGTCGATGAGGTCTGCCACACGCTGACGACCCTTTGCAGTCCGGATCTCAAACTGGTCGCCTCGGAACATGGCGTTCCACTTGTTCTTCTGATCAATGTAGGCTTGCAATGCTTTCATATCTGCTCCTTGGTGTGTGTAAGCCGTTATTATAACAGGGTTCTTACACCCTGTCAACTTTACATGCTCCAGTAAGTTTCTGAAGAGGGCGAGCAGTAGTAAGGGGTGTTCACGTCCTCTTGGAACTCCGCACCGCTCATCAAGTTCTTGCGAGTAACCATACGCGGTTGGTAGGTCTTGGTGTCAACAATGTCCAGCTCGTTAACGCCCCAACCTGCCTTGTTGCAAAGACGAGTGCGGGTTGCTTTGGCAGCACCAAACGTATTGTACGAACGAGTGCGGTTGGGACCATCAGTTGCAATAAGACCAGTGGCTTTGACGATTACGTAGTAGCTCATTTTGAACTCCTTTTTGCTGAACATGTGTATATTATAGCCGATCTGCCAATACCGGTCTACCGTTTTATACCATATTTTTACAAAAAAGACATGAATTTTTGTGGGTTTTTTGCAATAAACTTTTGTTGTTTTTGTGCAACACTATCCAGCGCAGCTTCAATTTGATCCCAGGGCACCCCATGTTCTTCATACCCTTGTGACAGCATGTCCAAGTAGCCCTGGCTGGGATAATCATCCAGATTATCGGGCTGCATACGATAGCATTCTGCCATTACGATATTACCGTGATATTCAACTGGTAATATGTCACGCCCGTAATAGTATGGATATCCTTCCAACTGATCCAAGGATTCCAGATGGTCTGTATCAATCAGCCACAGCACACCATCGACTGAGTAATCGGTATTTGGCACCACATCTGCATGGCGTGCAAATCTAAATTCATGTGCAGATAAGGTGGCTGCACCCATGCTGATGGCACCGGGACAACGACGGCGCATGCTATCCCGGTTTGTGTTCATGCCATATGCAAAGTAAAACATTTAGATTATCGAATTTGTTTAATTGGAAGATGTCGCTCATTTATAACTGTAGTGACAAATTCAAGCAACTGTTCAGGCGTCCATCCATTGTCCAACCATTCAGTTTCCCATTCATCCACTTTCCATAGCATGTGATTGTTCTGCGTCTTGATAATGTTCTCAAGTCGCTTGATGTGAGGACCTGGCCCTTCAAACAAGTATTTGAATTCAGCAATACCGCCCCAAGCGCCGGTGTAATCTTTTTCCCGGCGTTCGGAGTCTCCAGTGATGCCAAATCCTACCCTAAAGGGACCTGGAAGAATGTAGAACTTCATTATGTAGCTTAGACAAAAAGATCTTTGATGTCATCATCAAGGAAGTCCAGAATCTTTGTAAAGCGATCCAACAAAGGTTGAGGGATCTTTTGAGTACCACCAAGTTTCTGATACGTCAACGCCAATACTGCTGCAATGGCTTCATCTTGCCAGTTTACTTTATATCCGTACGTGTAGATAGCCCAATTGGTATGAGCACGGTGTACAGCGTCATGAAACTGTGCGAGTCCTGCAAAGTAACCTTGAAGAATACCTGCCAGCTCTGCCAAAAATTCGTCAGTGATCTCAATCTTTGCTGCGTTAAATGACTTGTACAAATCCTCAATCATGAACCACAACGAACCATTGATTTCGTCGTAATGAAAATAATTGTTGTGAAACTTACAAGCCATCTCAAGTATGGCATTGTCCATGTTCAATGCTTCCATGTGCGTGAACGTGCCTGGCTTGCCTACAAAATCACTTTCTTTGTCCACTGGGTAGCACTCATATTTTTCGCAGATTTGTTGTTTGAGTTCAGCAGCTACGTCATCTGGATCTGTGCTGCCATCAATACGAACGCTCATAACTTTGGTACGGTGCTCGTACCAAAGGCTGATTTTCTTTTTACCTTTACCATTGATCAGTGCAAATGCCTTGCGAGCAAATGCTTTGTTATTGGTTTCGATGTACAGCAATGGCATTTCAACTTCGCGCCAATCTGCTTCACCAACAAACATGCCTGCATCAATAAGTGCAGCTACTAGAGTAGCAGTGTGCTGAGCATCAGTTGCATGATATTCTTCTTTGCCGGGTACTTTATTGCAATAGATTACCTGCAGGTATCGAGGATCAAAAGTTCCAATTCCGGCAATTTTTGTACAGTGCTTGGCATCAAGTTCTCGTTGAATGTCTTCATCAATGAAGATAAACTTCAGCTTGACCATCTTGATCATTGGACGCAGTTTGGGATCCAGCATAATACCTTGTTTTTTGTACTCAGCCACTAGCTTTTGCCATTGCTTGTAATTTTGCAAACTGGCAACTCGGTCAGCCAGTGCAACTACCTTGCTTTTGGTTTGCTTTAACGGATTGCGAAGTGCAAGTACATTAGGAATGCGAACTACTTCTTGATATTTGGGTAGCATTAGGAAAGCCTATTAGCGTTAATAAGTGTTTAGTATAGCAGGATTGGCTATACTGGTCAACCAAAATTGTGTTGTGTTTTCACAACAATGGTCAAATAATTGCTATTTTTTCGTTGTGAGTTCTGCGATCACTGTGGATCTTCTCACCGCGAGCACGGATCAGATCAGCTGCCGATTGCGGATCTGTCTTGAACATTTCAACAATATCTTCTTGAGAGATATTACCATCCACACCAATAGCGTAGATTTCATAATACCGTTGTGGGTTGAATCGAGCCCGCAGCTTCCAATGTTCAATGTCGAAATCTTCTCGGGGCACAGGCTTGTTACCTAATATTGCCCAGGCTTGCATGGCGGGATCAACAATCTCTCCAATGGATTCTAGTCCGTGGCAATCCCACATCACAGCAAACGCTCGCATGCGCGGCGCTTCATCGTCTTGGTTCATAGTTGAAATTGTTTTAGCAGTTGGTTGGCTGTGTCAAAGTTTTTGACATCAAGATCCATGGTCTCATATGACAACACTCTCATGAGAGTGTCAGCTTGCATTTGGTCTCGATCCTCAAGAGTTTCGTACCAAGAAAGAAATTCATCATGTGTGGAACAGTTCCAAATTTTATCCAGCATGTTGCACTGTGCCTGTGTGAGATTGTGAATTTTTATCATCGTGGTTCCTGCACTGGTACTGCGTACATGCCATTATCAGTCCAGGGATAAGATAGTAGTTGCACTGGCTTCCACCAACGAGCAAACATGTTGTTGATCAGTACCACGACTCCTGCCGCAGTCACACAGGTAAATCCAATCAGGATTGTTCCTACAAAAATACTGGCTGCTTTTTCCACGTCCATGAGTTATTCCTCTTTGTTGATTAATCCGTTACTGCGTCGATCTGATGTGTTGTCCACATCCTGATCAAATCTTTTTTCTTGGATGGTAGGTTCGCCAAATACTTTCTCTCTAGAGCAGAGTAAACATTTAGGATTGCCACAATCCAATGCATGATGTTTGGCAAACTTGTGAGGAGTCTTTACTGGCACTCCAAACGTTTTGGCAATCTTGGTTTGCTTTTTCACAGCATTCTCATCTTTTTGAATGCGCTTGTTCTTTTTGATTCGGTCTTGTTCTGTACTCATTGCCACTTCAGTAAAAATGCGAAATAATCTCGTTCGCTATCAAAATAAAAAATATATCTACCTGGTTGTTGATGGCTGCTCATCTCTACCAGTTGCCAACGCCAATCATGTACCAGTTCATCTTTGCACCAGGAGATCACCTGATCCAGTATTCCCAATTTCTTTTTGAGTTCATGTGAATATTGAAAACTTGTCTGGTCTCGTATGGCAACATAATGATCTAAAATTTGCATGTATTATGTATGCACTTGTGTGCTACCTCAGGCACTTTAAAGTATAAAAGGTTGTCATTGCTTGCTCTCGAAACATCAGCACTACAGATTTGGGATTGGGAATATATTTCCACTCAAAATCTACACCTTGCACCAGTCCATCAGCTTTGAGTTGATAGCATATTTCTATACCACGCACAGCACCAGTATTCTCAAACACAGTTTCATACCACATAAGACTCTCGTATGTACTTTTCTATGTCATCTGTATGGTTGTCGAATAGCTGCAACACAGCATCGTATATCTCAAAATATTGGCAAAAACTTGCACCATACTTGATGCCTTTCAAAGCATCCCAGGTATAGAGCTTTTGCCAATGTTCAAAGTCTGATTGTGAAATTTTGAGATCTCTGGCGTTGAACCGAGCACTCAGTTGGTCTACCATGTTTTTAAACATACTTGCTCAATCTAAAAGTTTCCAATAAGATGTAATACTGATCTTCCTCACCATAGAATGGTTTCCAAGCAGCATTATGGCCAGAGAGTGATATGCTACCCCAATCAAACAAACTGTCCATCACACCATGCAAACTGTTTTTGTGGTTGACTGCAAACATAACTGGCCAGTTCTGATGATCTCGAAACCAAAACTGTGTGACATTGTTTGATCGACGATACTGAGGTATGCGTTCTACACTGTGTAACTTCCAAGGAGCATCATATTCATATGGACTGCTCTTTTGAGCCTGTGTTATGGGAGTTGTCAATTTCATCACTGTGGCCACGGCTTGGTCTTCATGATAAAAATATGGCAAGCGATACAGCATGCCTACTTCACCTTTGGTCAACTCATGATTGCCCACCAGAAACGCACCCAGCTTGGATCGCCAGTCGGATACTGGTCGACCACGCAGTCGTGCCATGACCAACTGATCCAAGAAGTGCTTTCTCACAGCAGCACCCATCACACGGTCTTGTTCAGTGATGTCTTTGATATCTTCAAGATCTGTCCATAACCCACCGCCAGCATTGCCAATTCGCCAGCTGGCACAACTCAACACCACTGGATCGTCATGAAACTTTAGTTTAGGGCTGTTGGTGTACGGGTCAGGCAGCACCCATAACACTGGATCTATATCAGCACTGATATTTGTGTCAACAGTAATATTTGTGTCGACAGTAATATTTGTGTCAACAGTGGTACTTGCGTCGAGACTGTGATTCATATCAATCCCAAAGGCCTTCGTAGTATTTTCCAAACAGTCGGAATCCATTGGCGTTGCGTTTGTGATGTGCAGACAGTGCATCATAGTCGCATTTGTATGTGTCAAGTGGGCCGTTTTCGAATGTGTACAGTGTGGGCTTGCCGTCTGCATCCCAGGCGCAAGGAACACTCTTTATGTCATGTTCGCCTGAACGATACTGGTCTTCCCAACTGTCATCTACCTTGCACTCAAATGCCTGGATCATTTCATCCATGACCCAATCCCAACGACGGAAGTGGTTGTCATCGGTGTCCCATTCGTTTTCTTTTGCAGGGGCACTGGTACTACGCAGTTCTTCGGGCACATCTTCGTCGTCCACCAAGGGAGAACCGTGTTTGTCCTTCTTCAACTGTTTGAGCATGGGCAAAATAATGTGTGCCAGGGTATGATCCATGCTCCAGGTGTCATAGTGATCAATCTTCACGTACTCAATTTTGGGATGCACAAAGTCCAAGAACTTTTGTGCAGCCACACACAGTGGATTCAATCGATTGCTCCAGCGTTCAATCACAGGCTCGTCGTAGTCGATCTCACGCCAGAAGAACACTTTTTCCAGAATGGTATAGGGACTGAGCCAGTGATTGCGATAACCAGATAGATATACTTTCATTTTTTACTTTCGTTGTCTACTTTTTTTATCTCCCAGGTGCCGTCACCACGGTCCACCCACTCCAAGTTGTCGCCGGGATTCCAGCCCACTTCATCCAGCATGCCCTGCGGAAATGGCAGCACAAGGTCACCACTTCCGTCATCGGCTTCTTCAAGGTTCACGGTCCATGTTTTGCGATTTTGTTCAGTCATCATTTGCTCCTAATATGATCAAGCACTTGCTGAGATTCACTGAAGTCGCTGAGTTCCAGTAGGAATTCCTCCAACTGTTCCTGTAGTCCACGGATGGCAGTGTCCACCGGATACGGCTGCGACCAACGCACTGTGTATGATACTAGTTTTTCATCTCGCATGTTATACCTCAAAAGTTTGCAATTGCCAATCCGCAGCTTGTTGTTCGTATCCATGGTATCCACGTGGGTTGCAGACCACGCGGCATGAACCAATCATGTAGTCAAACTCGTGATGAGTGTGCCCATGTGTCCACATCTTGATCTGCGGATGATCCAACATCAACTCGCTCAAGTCTGAACTGTACGCACCATTCATCATGACATCATCTTGATACTGCGGCTTGGTACTCAGCTTGCTGGGAGAATGATGTCCTACTACCACAAACTTACCTTCAGGGTTCTCCGCTACTGCTGCACGAATAACTTCTAGCATGGCCTTGTGATCTTCTACAGAATCCTCTGGACTGAACTTGGCATCACGCTCGTGAAACGTCACAATGTCCTTGCTGACATCATCGGGATGTTCGGGATTGGGCTGATAACCTTTGTAGGTGACTTTTCGCAGGCTGTTCCTGATACAGCGGTAATCATTCATCATGCCAGTCACATGGTACAAGGTCTCCGGATCTTCTCGGTTCATGTCAGTCCACAATGTACCGCACACAAACGTGGTGTCGCCCAGTGTGATAGTTTGTTTTTCCAGCACATGCAGATTTTTCAAGTATGACAGCTTGTTGCGGATGTGCTGCACAGTGGTACCGTAGTCACCGTGGTAATGTTCATGATTACCTAGGATGTAAATCACGTCCTTGAACTCAGCTGCACAGCGTTCAAAGAACTCATGATATCTATGGCTCTTGGTATGTTCGCCCAGGAGATTGTGTACATCACGGTCAGATAAATCACGTGCCACGCAGATGTCTCCGCTGAGAATTAGAACGTCGGCATGATCAGTGTTGTGAAGTTCTAGTGGTCCAAATTCCAGGTGTACGTCAGATGCTAGTGCGATTTTCATGTAATACTTCCAGTTGTTGTTTCAATGTGTGCAGTGCGGCAGGATCACCTTTGGCCACTGCTGCGTCCTTGTTAGGGTACCGTTGCCGGAATTGATCACGAATTTCTTCAATGTTTCGTCCAGTACACACAAATTCCTTTGTAAAGTAATTATAACACAGAAATTGGTCATTTACCGGTTCTACTTCTAAAATAACCAGAGTTTCGTCGGCCAATTTTGCCAAAGTGTCTTGTGCTTCTGGAGAAATTGCCAATGCTTGATTTACTGTTTGCACAGCCCGAATCAAAGAAACCATTACCCATCCAATCACAATGCCTATCACAACAGAAACCAAAAAGTCTAACATACAGTAATTACCCCTGACGAATTGATTCCATGGTGATCATCTTGCCCAACTCACGCTCAAAGTCCAAGTCATCCGGAATAACATAGTGACGGTATTGAGTGTCATCCTTGCGTCGATCGTAGTGACGGAATGTGATGATCTTGCCGCCGATGGCTGGCATCACTGTGATATTCAACCCTGTGTGGCCATCGATGTTGTCACTGTTTGATCGAACTATTGGGCCCCGAGTTAAGGCATTGCTCAACGCGATTTTCTCATCCCGGTTGCGCATGCTAGCGCCCACATTGTCCCAATCTTCCCGCACCCAACGAGTGATCATGCGTTTAAACCATTTCATACTGCTTTCCTTTGTTTCAAATATTGTTCCCACTGCACCCATTTGTTCTTGACCAAGAAACCCCAATCACGCTGTTTGATACCGGGCATGAACAATGTCCAGCACGTGACGGCAGGATCCAGTTCAATCCTGTGATAGGTGTTTGCACCAGCAGTACGGAAACTGCCCGCACCATACCATGCACACTTCTCTGCAATCTTATTTCCACAGTTGTCAAATATAGGTGTCCACTCCCAATAGCCACCACGCAGGATCAGAGTGGCAAACGGCCATGGATGGTCATGCACATCGTCAGGATCGCTTTTCAAAAACTTGTGTACAAAGATGTTGAATGGAAACCACGAGCGGTCTTTGAGAAACACATAATAGCGTTCCAGATACGGCTCGTTGTCTACTCGATCGTTGATAACTCGATACCGACCTAGCTTTTGAAAAATTTTCTTAATCATTGATCAATTCCTTTACACAGCAATTATACATGAACTTGAATTGGTGGTCAAGAAAAACCCTGCACCAGGCAGGGTTTTTGTGTGCAACCTATCGGATTGGATCAGACCAAACCAAGTGCCATGGCCTTGTAACCGGCTGCAATCAATGCACGGCTGGGCTTGCCAATACGGTATTCGGTAACTGCCACATTGTTGCCTGAGGTACGACGGTTTGCATACACAGCATATCCTGCCTGACGGATACGTGACACATCAGCACTCATGTTCTTGATGCCAAATCGCTTTTCAGCTTGGCTTGGGCTCACGCTTTCGCCAGCTTGAAGCGCAGTGAACAATTTGTGTGTCTTGGTGTTTTCGCTAATACGCATGTTTTTAATCTCCTATAAAGTTGCTGTTGCCACAGCATGATTGTAGTATAAGAGATATTTTGATTTACTGCAATACTGTTTGGCAATGAGTTTTGCCAAAATATCTAAAAATAAACGGCGCACATGAACAACTAAGTGATTGGTTATTTCACGCTCTTCACGTGCTTGCAATCACCACGGAATCGAAATCCTGAGCAAGTGCAACTGAGTTGACCACGCACTTCTGTGACTTTGTAAACATCACCCTTGCTGCCCGCAACTTCCCACACACGGCCTTCGGGCGGTTCCACTGCAATTTCTGTGTTGAACTGCACGGCATTGACTTTGAACTTGCGGCCACGCACATCGATGCGTATGGGTGCTTTGAACACAGTTGGTTGGTCAGAGCCTGTGGGCACATAAGCAAACATCTTGCTTTTGGCGTCATCCAGGAGATACACATGGTTGGGCGCAGCGCCTTTCCATTCAGTGACTTCAGCAAACCATTTCATTGTTGTTCCTTAGCTCGGTCGACGAGCACCACGTCGATATTGATATTCACGCTTGAGCCACCATTTGTATCGACCAAAGTATTCAGCAAGTGTGTAACGAGGCTGGCCGTATCCTTCCAGCTCTTCACAGTTCTCGCGCCATAACTCAGTCAACCAATTGCGGAATGACTGATTCATATCAATCTTTCTTGGTAGTGATAGAAGTTTTGAACAAGAGATTGAACAGGAACTGTAGTCCCCAGGCCTGGAGCCAACCAATCTCTTGAACACCGTCAATGGCACCAACCAAGCAACCGTTCCACAGCATCATCACAGGCCAGGATAGCACAAAGGATAAGAACAGTAGGGTGGCGATGCCTGCCAGGATGGCGCCCAGTGCTAGGATAACTGCTTTCATGATATTTTCCTCAGAGTTTAAAGAATTAAGCGGCAGTCAACATACCGGCTGGTACTTTCCACAAGCCTTGCGCAGTCTTCACTGTCACGTACTTGATGGCTATTTTCTGCACGATGCCTGTGACACCACGACCCAGCTTGGTACTGTCAAACGACACCTGGTCTCCCAACTTCAAGGAGCGTTTGGTTCGCTCCGACAGTCGAGCACGAGCATATTTCACAGCATCCACAATGCTGGTCAGTTGATCGTTGGTAAAGTTGCCTTGCAGGATTGCGGTGTTGATTGCTTTGATATCCATTTAGAACTCCTTTTTGCTGCGTATGTGTATATTATAGTGGATTTTGGCTTTTTGGTCAATCAAAAAGTTGTGGTTTTTTTACAACAATTTCTAAATTTGTTGCTACTAACTAAAAATTCTTCTGAATCAGACACAGCGCAAAATGGTACGCGGTTGCTCATTATTAAAATTTAGTATGCCAGGCAAAGAAATCAGGCAATTTTTCCTTATCGTTATAACTTTTATAGTTACTTACAAATTTTAACACATTAGGCGCATAATCAATTATCAATTGCTTGCTTAATGCGCCATCGGTGAATTGCAGCATAAGATCATCAATATCGCAGCGAAGTAAAATCTTAGCTATCTCAATGTTGTTAAATGGTGTCCAGGTGATGGTTTTTCCAAGGTGCCAATGTTGATGATCGTTTAATAATATATTTAATATCTGTTGATTCAATAGTTCAAGTGTGGGATATTGTTCACGCAATTGATGTCGTGAATTCCAGGAATCTTGCCATAGTTTATTATATTTAGAAAAGTGATAATAATGGTATTTGTCCGTGGACTTATCAAGTAGCTGTCTAAAATCAATATTGTGCCAAGCTGTTAACATGGCTATTATTGCCGGGCCTCTGAGTAGATATTCATCACCACAACTGCCAGTGGCTAACCAGGTAAATGTAGGCCAATGGTGTATTTGTTTGTATCCCCAAAATGAGTTCAATGCCTGCTGATTGGCATGTGTAAACAGATCCATCACAAAGTATTCATCTTGCACAAGGTCAAATGGCATCTGATGAAAAGACAATAGTGAATACAGTAAAAAAGTATCAATTCCACCACTGCAAAATAATTTCAAATTTTCTGGGTTATATTCTTTTAACTGCTGCACTGATGTATCCAATTGTTCTTTTATTTGTTGTACAGCTTGATCACTGGACAATGAAATTGGATTTACAGAAAGATCTATTGAAATTTTACTAGTAGACACCTGACCATTGGTACCAATGGTCACATGATCATCTATCCAGGCTGACTGCAAAGTCAGCTGCCCTGGTAGATTGGTCACAAAATTGTCTGAATACCATAACGGAAAACTACGATGTTTGTTGTGATTGATCTCAATATATTGAGCATGTGTTGATATTTCACAATAGTTTTCAGGATATCCTTTGTAAAAAGTATTGTGTGCAGGCTGTTGCCACCCATGGTCATAATTGACCCACAGCTTTCCAACTTGTTGATTGTTTGGAAAACGTGAATCCAAATTGGGGCCTATACTAAAAAACATCAGCGATGTGTTATTACTTTGTCAGCCAGACCATACAGCACTGCTTCATCCGCAGTCATAAAGTTATCACGCTCCATATCAGCCCGTAACTTGTCATAAGATTGACCGGTGTGTGTGACATAGATGTCTGTAAGAACTTTTTTCCAACGTAACAATTCACGTGCTTGGATTTCTACATCGGTGGCCTGCCCCGACGCACCACCCAACGGTTGATGAATCATGTGTCGTGCGTTGGGCAGGATAAATCGTTTGCCTGCTGCTCCTGCTGATGCCAACAACGATCCCATGCTGGCGCCTTGGCCCATCACAATGGTTGCAACGTCTGGTTTGATAAACTGCATGGTGTCATAAATGGCCATCCCTGCTGTGACTGATCCGCCGGGACTGTTGATATACAAGCTGATGTCTTTGTCCGGATTGTCTGCTTCAAGAAACAATAACTGCGCACAGATTAGACTTGAGCTGTGTCCGTTGACTTCTCCGTCCAGCATGACCACACGATCACGTAGCAATCGGCTGTAGATATCATAACTGCGTTCACCTTTGGAAGTGTGTTCAAGAACGATGGGTACTAAATTTGACATATGATTCCTTGTTTAATTTTTTTCCACTGATTGTTGACATAACCAGTGAAATGATGTTTATTGTATAGTATTTTGTCTGATAATGCAAGATATTTGGCTTGCCAATATTTAGGAGTTTGCTCACATAGCACTGCTAAAAATGTGGGCAAATTTTCTGGTAGTGATAAATCAAGATCAGTTAAGTCTAAGAAATCAGTCACATAAGGTTCAAACCCACGATCTTGTAACCAACGTGTACCACCATCGGTATCATACACCAAAAATGGTCTGCATCCTACTATGGGTTTGTAAATTTTTTCTGACACAAACCCAGCCTGATTTATGTCATAAATTGTTTCAGTAACAATATTAACAAAATGACAATTCCAATTTGACATATGCCCTAGGCTTACTATATCATTGGGTATACCATTGAGTTCAGGACCAGCATTTGGTGCCAAATTGTCATGTTCACGATCGATTGTTAACGACCTAACTGCTTGGCCAACTCCACCCATACTCACAATTCCACAATCTAATAGATTGAGATTGTTCAGCTGCTGATATAAATGTTGTCGATGCAAATGCGGTTTTCGATTCAAACACATGTAAGCAGTGTCTATTTTGGATGAATCCATTAACAAATCCTGATTTGGGACTTCCAAAAATTCATTTATATATACTGCCCAAGCATCCACAAAGTGGTCACCGGGATAATAGCCTACTGTTAAGATTTCACAGTCAAACTCACTATACTGCAAAGGTTGAGGTATAGCTTGATCTAGCATAGCTACCAGTACAATTCTATCTACAGGATTATTTCTTAGCCAAGTCAACACTTGCTGATGATATTCATTAAAATACCAAACTGAATTTATTACCACGGTTCGACTCTGATCTATTGCAATATGCCGTAATAAAGTATCAACTAAGTGTTGTTCAAATTTTTTAAGAGGCAAATGATTACCCCATCCATTGTCAAATTTTTGTATAATCATGTGTTGTTAAATCAACTTGGTAATTGCAAATTTTTGAAAGATGTTGTCTATTGTGCATGGCAATTTCATGAGCTTGTGTTAAAACTTCATGTTGGTCGCTGCGGCTGCAATCTAATAGTCTATTCATACTGTCACGCATGAGATTCCAACGTGCTGGCCCTTGATATAGATCATAACTTTCGTCCCAGAGTTCACTGTAGGTACGAAATCCCATACTGCGTAATCTTGCAAGATAATATTGTGGCCCGTACACCAGGATAGGTTTAGCAGCCATGAGTGGACGGGTAGTTTTTTCTGTGGGGAAAAAAGTATTGCCTAATGTACAAGTCTCACATACAATTTCCACAGCAAATCGATTGTAATGTTGTAATATACTGGTATTGGTGCTTATCCAGGACGTTGGATTATCATATTGATCTACTACTGATTTAGAATCCACACTAGATATAGGACTGCTGTTAAACCAATCAAACATGGCCACTTGTTCGTCAGACGGTAACCAGATAGATATATCTTCAAGATCGTATGTGCCTCTGTCTAGACACTTCCATGGAAAGGGGTGTGTGTGTTGCATAAGGCTGGCAAAAATTTGCCCGCTGATAGAATCAGTATTTGCAGACATTAATTTATAAAGTATTGCAGCTCGGCTCATGGTCAATCGCCCAATGAATATTCCAAATGGTTGTTGGTATTGTAATTGTTGTTCTAATGTAGGTTCCGTGTGTTGCCAATATTCTCGGACCATACGAAAAAAATGACTCATCTTGCTGTATTTTACACGTTGATATGGTACAAATTCAACAGGATTACTCCAACTCAACAACTGCACAGTATCAGGTGACTGTTTTGTATTTCTGAGCCAATCATTTATCACCGTGGTAACGCCCAACAATTCCAAACTAGGGCCTTCGTGACGCATGTATAAAATTAAAGGTTTGCCCAGTGGGTGTTGGTTTAATTTTTGTTGAAATTCTTCTGGATTGTTCCAGCAATCACCCGAAGTATTAACTAAGATGAATTCTGTCATCTTAATACTTATGTTTCACTAAATACTGCATGAGAGATTTATTAGACCTATTAGACAGAGTGGCATTACCACTTGCAGAAGGTGTGGGCCTGGCCAATCGCAAACCTGGAGAAAAATTCAAGAATGCAGTGGGTGACATTGTTACCTTTCAAAATTTAGAATTCTATCCCAACTCAGGGCGTTTTGGTACCCCTGACGAACTGCAAGCTGGTGTAGATGCCATGTTGGCCGATAAGAACGTACCTGCTACTCAAATACATTGGGTCAACACACCTAACAAAAGTGCAGGTGCGTTCAGCATAGCCACATTCACTGGAGAGGATGGTACTCCTTATTACTTGGGTCGATGGGCTGGTGCAACCAGTGCAAATCGCACACAGAACAAATTTGCACACGATGAGATTCCTGGTGATTTTAAATATCAAAGTCGAGTCGGGCAAAAAGAAAACTCCGGTCTCAAACCCAGCGAATGGCTAACACAGTTCCAGGACAATACTCCCGACTCTATACTATCACAGGCTCAACAACACTTTGGTGCCGATAGCGACGAAGCCAACGCACTTGAGATCTTTATCAATTCTGATATCCCATGCACAGTACCGCGTGGCAACATGAACCCTGATGCTTTCCGTGATTACTTTGCAGAAGTGCTGCAACCCATTGCACTGGTGACAGGCAAACGAGTGGGCGGCAATGCAGAAGAAGCTGCTGACATATTCTTTGGTGAAGGTGGCTATGGCGAATGTACCATCAGCTTCAACAGCAATACCATTGGAGGGTTGTACGACAGCTTGTTGGTAAATCCCGAAGGCAAGCAAATCAAACTCAGTAGCAAGGGCAAAGATGGTGCTAGTGCTTCAGTCACAAATTTGTTAAAGTCAGTGAATGAACTATCTGTCACCCCCAAAGGTCAAAAGTTATTGACCACACATAAAGATGCCATAGAACTGTTAAACATCATCCAGCAGGACGGACACTTTGGTGCACCGCTGACTCTGGGTGTAAAATATGGCATCATCTCTCCTGAAGAAGCTGCACAGATACCACAACTCAAACAACTGGGACCAACTGACCAAATCGTTGGTGCAGGTATCCTGAGTCCTCACTTGGAAGAACTGTACAATCGACGCAAGAGTTCTGACCCCAAACGGGTGATTCCACTGGAACACATGACTGCCAGCATAGCCTACAATGTGGCTGACTATGTAAACAAGAACACCAACTTTGGTAAGGCAGCTTCAGAAATCCTAAACAATGCTGCCTTGGTGCAGATGTACACTTATACTTCGCACACTGACAAAACCATCACCATCAGCAAGCTGGAAGCAAAATATCCCAGTGACACAGTCAGTGGTGTGTACTTGGATGCCAGCAAGGTATATTATTCTACCGGCGGCAAAGGCAACTTTACCTTTACCATCATGAAGAATGGGGCCACCGAAAAAGATGTAAACCCTATGGATCCTGTGGATGATCTAGGTGATCAAGCACCTGCTGCTGTGAGTGCAGCCGATCTGGATGCCGAACTTGAAAAACCTCGATTGGCTGGCCCGGGGGCAAGAGCAGCTAGAACCAGTCGCGAACCCAGAATGGATCGCGCCACGCTAGGACGCGAACGTCGTTAATGTTGCAAATCTGATATGGCATCCAGGCAAGCATCATGCATCGGCAATTCAAATTTGATCAATATATTCACGCAGGATACGTTCAATCATTTGATTTAGTGTGATATCTTGTTCATGTGCCAGCAGCATGATCTGGTACAACAGTTCAGGTTCAATGTCAATTTCAACAGTTTCGCGAGTGTCTGTGGTCATGTTAACCTCCAAAGTATGCAATGATTGTGTCCAGGGCAGCAATCAGTTGAGCGTTGTTGACCACGTCGTCAGGATGTAGCCAATGGCCAGTGGGATTGGCATCTGACTTGGGATTCTTTTTCCATTGTGCTAGTTCTTTTTTGAGATACGCACGTTGTTCTTTGAGAACTGCCAAAGCAATGCTGTCTGCAATTTCGCCATCCAATTCAATTTTTCTCATTCTTCAACTCCAAAATGTTTTCCTATCCGCTTAGAACAATCATCTGCCCAAGCACTATATAATCCATCGTGATGTGTTCCTCTGTCAGCACAGACTTTAACACATTCCCGCACAATTAACTCGGCGAACTTTTTCAGTTCGGGATATCCAACCCAATCATCGGCATCTACACATCCGAGTTTGTCAACAGTTATTCCAGCCTGTTCAGCAAGTTCTTGGATTCGTTCGTTCATTCTTCAACTCCGAAATCTTTTTTAGCCTGTTCCCATACTTTACGGGGATTCATAACACACCAAGCACCAATGACAAACGGTGCTATAAGAATATACACAAGTTTTTTATACCATGGAATCATTCTTCAATTCCAAAATGTTGTTTAATCGTCTCAGTAGCCTCATAGATACCATTGACAATACCGTCCTCGTATGCCTCAAGATAAGAATCAGTTGATTGACATTGTGATTCAATGTTCTTGGCGTGTGCTTCACTAACTTGAATACATTCTCGCACAATCAACTGGGCGAACTTTTCCATATCAAATCCCATCATTATGAATATGCATTGGCTAATTTCATCGTAGCCAAAGACCTTGGCTAGTGTTTTAATTCGTTCGTTCATTTGGGTTCATCCAGTGGGTGCATCACACCAGGCGATCGCTGGGTATAAAATTTTTCATCAGGCACTGCAATCACCATGACTTCATCCATGGTATTGCAATATGGGTCCAGTGGATTGGCATGTTTGATTATAGCGCATTGTGTTTCTTGCCCTTGCTCAAATCGATCCAGCTTGCTCAGCAGGGTCAGGAGATTGCGTCGAGATAGATAAATTCGTTCGTTCATTTTGTTTTCAGACAACGATGCCTGTCCTGTATGTTCATGGAGCGTACAGCTTCCTCGCAAAGGGCAACTGACTCAAATTGTGATAGGGAACGCCAATCGTATGCTTTGGCTTGGTAATGTCTATCACCACCCATAGCAACCACGGTCCAGATGAATAGTGTAATCATTCTTCTGCACCTTTTTTCACATGTTTAGCACGACGACGATACTGCACTCGACTCTGCTCCACACGGTGACGGAATGGAGTGTCGCGTGAGTACAGTTCCACAGCACGACGGCGCTGTCGAGGTAGTTCAATCACAAAACTTATGGGTCGCATCACAATCTCCGTAAAAAATCCGGTATATGCTGTATTATAGCATGTACCGGATTAGTGGTCAACCAAGGGTCAAAATCCTGTTAGATCCAACCTCGGAAATCTTCCATCATGATTCGATGAGCACCTGCTGTGTCTCCATGTGAAGCCAAATAAGCAGCAGCACGGCAGCGGCCATAACTTTCTAAGAAATTATAAATGGATTTTAATATGATCATCACACAACCCCTCTACGCTGTAGAATTCGAATTCTGCGTTCCAAATCAAATATGTCCGCAGAATCAGCTAGATAAGCTTCAACTTCTTTTCTGTAAGATGTTGTAAAAGTATCTCGTACCCACTCTAATACATCATGAATGGAAATTTCTAGTAGTGATTCTAATAGATTTGTATCTTTCATAACAACCATCCTTTACCGGATTGTTGCAAGTCAAATTGGCGAGTCAGTCGATCCACATCACAGGTGTTTTGTGGAGCATTCTTGACGATGTATGCTTCCAATTCCGAACTGTAAGTTTTTGGCTCTGCAGAACTCTGAAACATCTTTTGGAAGTATTCAGCTAATTGGTTTAACATGATATATCAAGCTCCTTTGGTTTTGCTGGTGGCTTGATATGCTTTCATGATGCCTTCGCCGAACTTGGCGTAGTCAAATTTGGAAGCTGTTTGGGCCAATTTGATTGATTCCTGCATGATTCCAGTGGCTGCATCTGTGGATGCTTTGAAAGCCTTTTTGGTGTATTCGGCTTGGCTGTCAATGAATTGGTTCATTGAAGTGGCGATGGTCTCGTTGGTGACAAAAGTCTTAACGAATTGTTTTTTACCATTTTGAATGGTATCGATCATGGTGTCTGCTGTAAACATATGTTTCTCCTTAGATAAGCAAGTGGACTATGGGACCTGCACCGTGCAGCATCCCATGTGCTATTGTAACATTATTTATGCTGCGGCGCAACATTTTACAAATAATTTTTTGCCAAAATTTCTCAATAAGTATAAAATGACAAAAAAATACATTGTTGGTTTAAGACACTATAACGCCTATTTTTTAGTAGGAGAACGTGAACATCTCAATTGGTTTACGGATGCTGACTACACCGATGACCTGGAAAAATTCAAAGCCGACCCAAGACCAAAAATACTCATGATAGATTGTTTTTATCCCGGATCGGACACTCTTGGACTCCAAGGTGATTACAGTTGGGTAGATTTAGTAATTGCTGTGACCAGTGAGTGTGCAACCGGCGGTACTCTCCGAGATACCTATTGTGATATAAAAACTGCACTTAATAATCAAAATATCATATTTGTTGTAGGAGCAAAAACAGTCAATCCGCCAGGGCCTGGACAAGTTGACCCAACCCGCGATTATAGTCCATTGTTGTGCTGGATCAATCACGTGTATGATTGCAATGATTATACTCCGTCATTGCGTCCTGCACAAAAACCTTATCAATTTGATTGTTTGCTAGGACAAAATAGACCCCATCGACTATATCTTTTTTACAAACTCATTGAAGATAACTTACTTGACAAAAATCTGGTGTCTATGTGGAGACACGGAAAACATGAATATTATAATTTTACCAAAGCAGAACTTGATCAACAGTTCAATGATATATTTAAATCAGACCCAATCATTGGTGATTTGGTACAAAAACACGGAATAATTAATTTCTATCGATCGCCGGGACTAGATGAATTGGAATTGCCTGATCTCATTTTGCCAAAAGATGATCCAATCAATTATACACCTGCCACTCCTACCAGCAGATATTGTAAGGCAAGACCCGAGGTGGTTCTAGACATGGGCATGGACATTCCTGTAAAAATATTTGACGCCAGCTGGTACAGCATTGTGGCAGAAACATTGTACGAAACTGTGTTTATTACTGAAAAAATTGGAAAACGTTTGATGACCAAACGTATATTTGTATTGTTTGCAGGTCAAGGATGTTTGAAATATTTGCGATCTCAAGGATTCCAAACTTTTGACGGTATCATTGACGAAAGTTATGATTCGGAGCCCGATCACCGTCGGCGTTTTGATATGGCTTGGGAACAGGTAAAATTATTGAACACCCTGGACCCTGTTGAAGTTTATCAACGTGCTGATTCAATCCTGGAACACAATTACAATTTATTTCCCACAATGAGAAATGAACATCTAAAGATAAGAGATTTTATTGCCCAATGGTTACCATGATAAATATTTTATAGGAGACCACAACATGTTGAAGAAAATTATTGACTTTTTTACTGGTAAAAAGCCTGCACCCGCAGAGCCAGTGGACGCTTGGCCGCCAACAGCCACAGCGCCATACCAGATTCCTGAACCTGCTGCTACAACACCAATTCCGAATATTCCGTCCGTTGCTGTGCCAATTCCATACAGATTTCAACCACCGGCAGCAGAAACAACAAACACGCCGCCTGTGGCTGTGCTGATCTCACCCGAACCTGCTGCGACACCACCAATCTCATTGACTCTGGCCAACGAGCCGCCAAAGTGTGGTTGCGGACGTAGCTCAACAGGATTCTGTGTTGGACTGCATAAACTTTCACCAGAAGCCTGGGCAGCTAAACAAGCAACCATCAACCCTGCTGCTGTTGAAATTGCAACAGAATCTGCTCAACCAGAAAAGAAAAACCGCACATTTACTAGAAAATCAGCAGAACCAAAAGCAGCCAAGAAACCTGCTGCAATCAAAGCACCTGCCAACCCTCGAGCCAAAAAGTCCCAGTAATAAACACCAGCTTTTTCTGCCACAAACCCCACTTAAATACAAGTGGGGTTTTTCTTTGCCCGCATAATAATAATAACAATCAGGAGCAATCATGGCACAATCACGTAGTGAGCGCGAAGCACGAATCAAAGATAAAGCAGGATGGGCAATCACTGTGATTGCCGCACTGCTGGCAGTTAACACTTATGTTGCCAATGGCATCAGCAGCGAAGTGCTTACCAAAACAATCCGAGCCAATGACACTTGGAACTTTTATCAAAGCAAAAGCATCAAGCAAACCATTGCAGAAAATGCTCGAGATGAAGCTGCGGCTCGAAAAGATACAAAGAAAGTTCAAGAACTCACAGCCCGGATTGATCGTTACGAAAGTGATCCTGTTCAAGGTGAAGGTAAACAACAATTAATGGCACGAGCTCGACAACTAGAACAAGAACGTGATCAAGCCAAAAAACACAGTCCTTGGCTCACGTTTGCAGGATCTGCATTGCAGTTGAGTATCGTGTTGTTGAGTGCCAGCATCTTGGCAGTGAGTATGGGCATGTTCTACGCCAGCATTGGAGTGGGCATGATTGGTGCTGTTTTGATGGCCCAAGGAATATGGCTGTTTATCTAATGACCATGACCCATGCACACATACTATCCTATCATAGCCCTGGCTGCAATATTCATTAGTGCCTCCTCTCCACAACCAATACCTGATGCCAAGTTAGATAAAAATCAAGAATACGTTTGTGTGCAGTGGCACGGCAGTGCAGACCATACCCAGCATCACCCCAGCGTGTGTTTGAAATGGGAAGTTCGGGACAAACCTTTTCACAGGAGGGTTTAGATGATAGATCCCTTCACAGCATTTGCCTTGGCTCAGGGCGCAGTCAAAGGTATCAAAGCTGCAATACAATTAGGCAAGGACGTGAATGGACTTTACAAAGAGTTCAGTACATTCTTTCAATCTGCAGATGAAGTTCATCGTGCCAGTACAAAAATGCGGATAGATAATATTGGTAAAACTGATGCTCAAATCAGTGACCAGGCGTTACAGATAGCCATGCAATCAAAGCAATTGCGAGACCATGAAAAAGAACTAAAAGACTTGTTATTCTGGAGTGGTAATGCGCAGGTCTGGGAAGAAATGCAAGCTGAGCGACTGCGCATGATGAAAGAACGCAATGCCGCTGAAAAAGCCATTGCTGACAAAAAACAAAAAGATCGAGAAGCCATGGCAGAACTGTTCATGAACTCCATGTATTTTATAGGTGCATTGTTGATAGTTGTTCCTGTTATATACGGAACATATTACATTATTGTCAATCGGGGATTTTGATTCAGGATCGAGCACTTACCAAATTGTCTCGGAATATTTCCCATGCATGCTGCCAACTCCAACGTTGACTGCCTGCCAGCACTTGATCTCTGCTCAATTGCAAGCACCCGGACACAGCGTCAGCTAGACTTTCATTCACAAATCCAGTCACACCCGGTTCAATCACATCTTCAGGACCTTGACAAGGATACGCTGCTACTGGTGTGCCGCAGGCCATTGCTTCAATCATCACAATACCAAATGTTTCCCAACGGCTGGGAAATACAAATACTTCAGCATTGGCATAATATCGAGCCAGCTCTACGCCAATTTTGAATCCAGTGAATGTGACATCAGGATATTGTTTCTTGTATGTTTCCAACATGGGTCCGTCGCCTACCATGATCTTTTGGTAACCAGGATAATCCAACTCCAAGAAAGCTTCTAGATTTTTTTCTTTACTGACTCGACTCACACACAGCAAATATTTGGCAGGAAAGTTTTCTCTTAGGTCAGGCTTGAAGATCTCACGATCAACACCACGTGTCCAAGGAACAACTTCTCCGCGAAACCCATGTGCCTTGAGTTCTTGAACCATGCTGTCTGTGGTAGTTAAAACTTTTCCGCTGTGCTTGTGGAACCAACGCACAAATCTCCAGGTCACGGTCTCAGGAATTCCAAATAACTTTTTCAAACCTTCAGGAAACTTAGTGTGATAAGCGGTATTATGCCTAATACCAGCCAATGACAAATACCTTCTAGCCCAACAACCAAGAGGACCTTCTGTTGCGATGTGTATATAATCCGGAGCAATCTCCTTGATCTTCTTGCCCATGTGGCGCGGCCAGGCAATTTTGACTTCGTGATATTTAGGGCAATCAATGTAGCGGAACCACCCGGGATGCAACACCACAACGTTATAGTCATCCAAAACCGCACATGCCTCGATATTCTTGTAGGTCGTGACCACGCCATTTATCTGCTCCGGTAAGTTGTCGGTGATGATGAGAATGGTTTTTGTCATTGAATTTTCAACTTGATAAAATCCACAATACGTTGTGCCATGTCCTGGTTGCAATACTTGTCCATACCTTCAAATCCAGGACTTGAATTGGCTTCACATATTTTATAGCCATCTTTGTCAAACAACAAATCAACTCCTGCTATCTGTAAACCCAACACATGAGCTGTTTCTCTAGCAAGATAATCCACTTCTTCTGTGATTTCAAATAGTTCTGCTGTGCCACCTTGACTGATATTGGCACGGAAATCTCCGTCGGCTCCGGTACGTTTCATTGCAACCACTGTTTTTCCACCAATCACCCAAACACGAAGATCTGTACCAGGCTGGGCATCCACAAACTCTTGAATGATCATGGTTTTCTTTAGAGAAATACTGGATAACAAACTCATCAGCCCTGCAAAATCTTTTTTGTTGTGACATAGATGAACAGTTTTTCCTTTGCTGCCACTGGTGGCTTTGACCACACAAGGGAATCCTATTTCTTTTTCAATTAACTCAACATCAACATCTCCGTTGACCAATATGGTTTTTGGAATAGGTAAATTTTTTTTAACCAGCAATTGACTAGTCAGCAGTTTGTCAGACACTTTGCTGATGCTGTCAGCATCGTTGATCACCGGGATGCCAAATTTTTCAATTTGTCTCATGACCGAACGTGTGAAATAATTGGTGCCGGCCCCGGTTCTGCTTAGCACCAAATCAGGCAATTCAATTTTTTCACCCCGGTAACGTATGCTTTTGATAGAACTGCGACTGACAATGATATCAAAATATTTAGGCTCAAGAACTTGCCCCTTCATTCCGTTTTTTTCCAAACACTTCAACAACTGCTGATTTTCGTAGGAATTGATTTCTGCTGCATAGTGCAAGATCCAGATGTGTTTCATTATTCTGCCATTTCATCTGAGTCTTGTTCAATTTCTTGATTGTCAAAATCTTCAGGCAAGTCTGCTTCATCCTCAGGTGTGTCTTTTTCCAGCTTGTTGTCCTGCTGAAAAGCATTTAGCCAATCAAACGGATTAAAAATATTATTCATCATCTTTCTCCTTTGTCCATGTAATTATCTCCCAGGCACCGTCATGGTGCTCAACCAAGGCAGTACACGATTCAACCCAGTCCCCGTCGTTCATGTAAACAATACCATTTATTTCTTTTATTTCTGCGTGATGTATGTGTCCACAAATGACGCCATCAAACCCTCTCTTGCGGCAATACCCAACAAGAGTGAGCTCAAACTTAAACATAAAATCCACGGCTTTTTTAACACGATGCTTGAGATACTGAGACAGACTCCAGTAGCCAAACCCCATGCGATGACGCACCCAATTAAATCTAGTGTTAAGAGTGAGGACAATGTCATATGCTTTATCCCCTAAAAAACTCAGCCATGGTGCTAGTCTTGTGATGCCATCAAACATGTCACCGTGTGTGACCAAGTAATGTTTACCGTCGGCACCTATATGTTCTGTTTGATTGTGTATTTCAATGAGTCCAAAACTGAAACCATATGGAATCATAGGACGCAAAAATTCGTCATGATTGCCTGCAATATAAATCACACGGGTGCCATGTTTGGCATGGCCGAGAACTCTACGCACCACATTGGTGTGGCTTTGTTTCCACCGCCATTTGTTTTGTTGGATTCTCCAGGCATCTATTATATCTCCTACCAGATATAACGTATCGCAAGAGTTGTGTTTGAGAAAATTATTAAGTTTGTCTGCCTGGCAATCTTTAGTACCAAGGTGTACGTCTGACACAAAAATTGATCGGTATGTTTTTTGCATATGGTATTTACATAAAAAATCATGCTAATCATATTACACTTGTGTTACATTAAATCTGCACCAGGGTCCACTTGGCGGTAAATGGTTTACCTTGGGCCTTGTGTCGTAATATTTTGCGAAACTCTTCTTTCTGAAGTTTTGCGATTGCTTCACTATCATGTGCAACACAGGCTCGATATAATTTTGTGATCAGTTTTGATTGTTTCATGGCATGCTCATCCTTGAAAACTATTTATATAGTTATTGAGATAACGTTCAATAGAAAGAGCCTTGCGGCTCTTTCTATACAATTTGAGTTACAAACTCATCCAATGTTGGTGCAATTGGTCAGTGGCCAGGTTCTTGCCCTTGGCTTCTACCTGCATGTCCCACTCTTTGCTAAAAGTCACAGCCCAATCAGTCACAGCATGATTCCACAAGAAGTCGCTATGAGCTCGCAGCTTCTGCTTGCGGTATCCAAGGTCAATGAGTTGCTCAAGGTCGGGCCGAGTATTGGGATCGTGATCAACCAAAACGTCTTCACGGCTAACACTATAGTGCAAAGCAGGACGAGTACCACGCCAAGACTCCAAAACGCGACGCGAGCGAGGGTCATCAGGCGTGATGTATTCTCCGGTGCGGATCCAGTGGTGGTGGATATCCAGCGTAAGAGCGCAATGCTCAGCCACAAGTAAAGTAACGTCGATCCCATTTGTCATCTCATCATTTTCAATAGCGATTAGATTTCTGGCTTCTGGAGTAAGTCGACCCAAAGTGCGTAGAAACTTTGACGGACCGCCTTTGCCCGACAAATGTATATTGATCTTAAATCCATGGTCGTGCCACCCAGCACCATAACCCATCCAACGAGCCATGTCTGCATGGTATTCAAACTCCAGGATACTGCGTTCCACAATCTCGTCTGCTTCTGACGCTAGCACACAGAACTGTCCAGGATGAAAGCTGAGTCGCACACCCAGTCTGCGAGCAGCTTCTCCCACAGGGGCAAAGATCTTTTCACAGTGGTCTTGTATTTCTTGCCGTTGCCACCAGGCAATCCATGAAGGCTCAGTGTAGCCTTGCAGCATTTCCGAACCTAGACGTACCATACGGCGTTCGGGTGCCATTGCGCCCACACGTTCAACCATCATCAATGCAGCACGAGCATTGTGATTCATGATGTCCCATTGACGTTGTTCAGCTAGATCTTTGTGTTCACGCAACCAACGCATTGTGGTACTGCGACCGTTGATATCACGATCCGCAGCGTTGACTTTCATGCCGCCGGTTTCGTTGGGATTGTTAAGCCATTTGCAGCAGAAACCAAATCGAGGATGCATAGTTATTCACCGTTGTTGTTACCTAACAATTGTAACACATTTGGCAATAGATCTCTAGTGATATTGGCAAGTTTCTGAATGGGTTCGGCAAGATCCGTATGATGATCTACAATTACCCATTGTTTACCGCTTGAGCGCATGGCTTCGGCTAATAGCCCAACGTAGTTGGTTCTGCGTTCGGTAGGTTTGGTTTCCAGATCAAATCCTACCATAAGGATCACATCGGCTACACTTGATACCAAATGGGCAGCAATTATGTCGTCAACCGAATCCACAGCAAAATCAAACTCACCGACAAATGCTCTCACACCCTTGGGTGATTTTAACTGTTCATAAACTGTTTGCGGAATGTAAAGATTGCATATCTTTGCATATCCCTGTGCTATTAATTTAGTGGCTTGCTCAGTATCCCAACATACCACATTGTCAGTGTTGTATCCTCGTTGGGTACGCCAGCTACCCCAAACGGGAGCAAGGTCTTTTATGGCCTGCACCGGTGTGGTAGGAGGCAGCATGGTATTCTCGGCAAATAACCATGCTATGTTCATGGCTCTCTGTGCAAGTCTAATGTGACACAATGAAACCCGCCGCCTAGTGTTCTGCTGTGGCGAAGTTGCATGGGCACAACTGTGAATTGATTCTTTTCCAAAAAATCAATCAACATGGATTGATTCTTGTCTACAATTATTGTGTGTGGATTTACTACCAGCATGTTTAATGCTATCCATTTTGATGCGTATGGATATTGGAAGAAGCCTTGTTCCTCCACATGATTACAATAGATAACTTCCCAGTCTTTCAACACCCTAGGTAAGTTTTCTGGATTGACTCTACTACCATTCACTAACACCAGGCCTTCACGCAACGGCACTATGGTTGAGTCAATATGCACGCCTGCATAGAAATTAACTAGTTCAATATCAACAGAAGGAAACTGTCGGCACATCCAATCATATGCAGCACGATTGCCAGACGCTGATTCCAAAAAGATCCACTTGTTGTTGAGCCGTGCTATGTTAGCAGCATCTAGAGTCATTCCTTCATGTCTAGGCATGAATACATAATTGCCAGCAGCATCTGCAACGTCGCTGTAACAATCAATCTCCATGTCTCTGCAAGGATACATCATGGCAGGATTCACAATGGTATCACCGTACACTAGCAATCGATCTCTAGGACAATAGTTGTACATGCCATCGTTCTCTTGAAAATCAATATCTGTAGGACGATGCACTTCTACATTTAGAGATCTCAACACAGCCGATAGCTCATCTAGATCTTCATTGGCTTCCCGGATGATCCAGTCAGGCACAGGGCCCGACGGTAATGGCGTTTCTTTCCAGAGTGTGCGAGCGCTTTCTGAACGGAACACAGGATCTTTTGTTGGCCAGTTGGCATGATCGGCACGCCCTACTACTACGGACCGCAATGGATCCCATTCATTAAAACTGTGTATCTTCATACTGTTCCAGTAAGTTGTAATGTATATCTATTAGTTTGTCCCATGTTAGCTGCTAAATGCACAAAGTCATCACGCCAGCTTACCCAGTCACCTGCACGCCAGTTGGTAACTGGATATCCGTTCATTTCCAGATAGTGTCCACTGGCCCAATCTTCTAAGAACACAATGGTACGTACTACAGAATGTGTGGACTCTAATCCGTGTATCAATTTGAATCTATCGTAGGTATCACTGTGTGCAGGTAATACAGATCCTGGAACCATACGATAAAAACTCCAGGCAAATCGTTCAAACGGAAATATTGCTTGAAATTGATCAACCCAATCAGGTGCAGTATAGCGCATGTCATACATGTCGCCAGTAAATCTAGTTTGTGTATAACCTAGATCGCGCCATTTGGTCAATGACACACGATCATTAAACGGTTCGTTGATGTATTTTAGATCTCTATGCTGTAGATCCCACCAAGGGTCCACGTGCCCTCTAGCCCAGGCATTATTTTGTACGGGTGTTGCCATAATGGACCACAGTGATACCATTCATGATTTGTGGTAGTTTGCGCCAGGGATCCACAATTACTGATCCTGAATGTATTTTGCAGTAAGGTTGAGTGTCCGGTTGGTCGCCGGTGTATTCGTATGTGATCTTACGATTGTGTGCCCACAAGAATATTGCAGCGCCATCCACATGGTCCACCACATCAGTGGGATCATCTGCCAATGGATCAACATACACTACCTTGTGGTTGTGTTTTTCAACATAGTGCCCAACCAAGGTCGAATAACTACCAATGCAATATGCCACATCAGGTTTGTATGCTTTGCCATGAATCACAATGGGCAAATTGTTGTTGGCTTGACTTTCCTTTACCAAGAACTTGGCCAAGTTCTCTGCTTGTATTTCTCTGGCATGCATCACAGTATCAAACAAGTCATAACCAATCTCGTATTCTTGTGCTAGCCAGCGCAGGGCAATATTGTCACGTGGATGACAAGCACCTGCATCGCCCATGCCTGCTGTCATGTATTTTGGACCCATGATACGCATGGTGCTTCGTGCCAGGGCATCGGTCACAACATCAACATTGATATGTCCAATCTTCATGGCAAAGTCTTGCACCATGTTTACTAGTCCAACTTTGGCCGAAATAAATGTGTTGTAGAAGATTTTGATAGCTTCGCATTCATCCCAAGTGCCAATTTCGTAACGTGGATTATTCTGCATCACCGTGTCATATAGTTCTTTGAGTTCAGACGCAACTCCAGTTAAACTGCCGTCTTCAGTTCCAATCATAATCATTTCAGGATTGACCATGTCCCATTTAACTGATCCCATGGCAATGAGATATGGGTTATACAAGAACTGATGTGCAGGATCTAACAGTGTGATAAACTTGCTGCGTGTGGTGCCAGGCAATACTGTGCTGATCAACACCACTTTTTTAGGACCACAAGCATGTGTGTTGATTTTGTGAATAGCATCAATCACTGCATCGTGCCCAAAATCTCTAGGTTCCATATGGCTGCTGGGTACTGAGCCATCGTATCCTTCTGCATGCGGAGTGGGCACAGCGATAAAAATCCATTCGCTTTCGTTGACCAACTCGTCTATGCCACATACTTTTACTGAGTCACTGGTTCTTGGGTAAATATCATAGCCTCTGACTTCATGTTTTTCGGCCATGACTTCGGCGCAATCTAATCCCAATTTTCCAATACCAATAAAACCAATTTTCTTCATATGAATATTCCTTTAGATAATCTATATCACTGGGTAGAAGGCCAGGCGCAGTACCCTGTGATGCTTTATGTATTCCGCCCGCACGGCAGCAAAGATATTTTTGACCTGCGACAGTTTGAAGATAAACCATCATATTATCCTACATCAATTCCAGTTGTTATTTGTCACGACCAGGAACCTTTAAATTTCAAATTGCACCAATTTAATCTGGATCTAGAACGACTTAAACAGTTATTTCTAAAACGAGAAAGATATGATGATAGGATGATTGAATTAGCTTTGAAATTTTATTCATACCTAGACGAATTGCCTGCATTCAAACCAAATTGGCTAAATGTAGGCATGCCTAAAAATGATTGGTTTATATTGTTACATAGCGAGCAGAATAGCAATGACGTTGAACAATTTTCAATGAATGGATTTTGCCCAGTATATTATTGGTGCCATGCAATAATTGCAAGAGATTGGTATAGATTTGCCAAACATGATCAGAGGCTCAATCAACAATGTATACAAAAAACTTTTTTAGTATACTGCAGAGATTGGACGCCAACTCGAGAATACCGATTAAAATTTCTTGATTGTTTAGTGTCAGCTGGCTTAGTTGATGATTGTATCATCAGCACTCAACACATAAACAATCAAGGAGTACATCTTAGCGACTATCAAGTTCAAGATTTACAATTTGCAGTAGACACACAAAAATTATTATGTATACCCAACAATGACTCCCTTCCTAGTGCCAGTGCAGACTACAATGTAAATGACATCAATACTACTGCTATCAGTGTGGTACTAGAGACTGTGGTAGATGGCAGCAAAATACATCTGACAGAAAAAATACTTAGACCCATTGCCTGCGGTCATCCTTTTATTTTAGTAGCCGGCCCTGGTTCATTGGAATACCTTAAAGGGTATGGATTTAAAACATTTAATTCAGTGTTTGATGAAAGCTACGATCAAGAAATTGACACTGTCAAGCGATTAAAAATGATTGTTAATACCATGCAGAATATACAACAATTGACAGAATCAGACTGGAAAAAAATCAATGAAATTGCCAAATTCAATAAACAACATTTTTTCAGTGATGATTTTATAAATCAAGTTACCAATGAATTACAAAAGAATCTAAATGGTGCAATACAATTCTGTCTTGACAATCAATTTGATACCCAATGGAGATGGAGGAAAATCATCAGAAGGACCAAATTAAATCTACTAGAACCGTATTTCAAATCCGAAGATGCCAAGGGTAGAATTCAAGAACTAAGAAAATATAGATTACGTAGATCGAAGAATAACCCCAGTCCAGTCATCACCAAGTGATTGTGTCGTTAGATCTCGAATACGTTCAGATAATATGGTATAAAAACTATCAAGCTCTCTATTCCATTTGCCTTGCAGATGCTCTATGGCATCTTCACAATACTTCCAATTACGATTGCGGTACTCTTTCATAAGATTGCTGTGTAATTGTTTAAATTGATCCAAACTGGTCATTTCCATCAAGGTCACTCGTTCAACCAATGCATAGGTAGTGGTCAGTTGTTGATCAACTTGAAATGTGTCTAGTTCTAATACTATGTATTTTTCTTGAGCTTGTTGTGCAGCCGAGTCGCCAAATATTATGTTCATGTGTAATCCTTTTAAATATGTATCATGAGCATGACATTCGACTTAATTTCAGATCTACATTTGGAGACCTGGCCCGGGGAATTTGACTGGACTGGACAACCCACTAGTCCAGTGTGTGTGGTAGCTGGAGACATAAGTTCAGACCCTAGAATAGTAAGAAACTGTTTAAAACATCTAGCTAATTGTTATGCCGCTGTGTTCTACATAGACGGCAACGACGAACACACATACAATTATCATAGACTAGGCGAAAGCTATCAAGAACTGGCCCGAAGCATAAACAGATTGCATAGAGTTACATATCTACAGGACAATGTGGTTGTGATAGACGGTGTAGCCATTCTTGGCACTAATGGATGGTGGGGTTACGATTTAGATGAAAACATCAATCGTGATGATTGCAAACAACACATGACCAATTGGTATGCTAAAAAAATGCCTGGACATGAAATTGATCCTGAAGAAATTAGTGATCTATCTAGACGTGATGTAGCTTACTTGATCAACAGTGTACGACGATTGCAAACACATAATGATGTGAAAAAGATTGTGATTGTTACTCATACTGTTCCTAGTGCAAGCCTGATCAAACACGATATCAACTTATCGGGTACTACACAGTTTAACCACATGGGCAATCGACTCATGCATCTAGTGCATACCAATGATACCGAACGTAAAATAAACACCTGGTGTTTTGGGCACTATCACAGTGGTGTGGATCAAGTGGTCAATGGAATAAGATTTGTAAATAATTGCCGTGGACATGGTGATACTGCTTATCGGCAAGATGCTTACTTTCCCAAACGCATTGAAGTAAAAACTTGATTTATTTAGAATCGGGTTCTAGTTTGACTTGCAAAGGATATTCTTGCTCACGTGCGCTGGCAGTTACTTCGGTGCCTTTTTGTTCAGCGATTTCAAACGGTAATACAGCTACAACGGCTTGACCGTGCTCGTGTATGCTCACAGTTAATTGTGTAGCAGTTTCAATAGTATAATCAAAAAACTCTACTAAACTTTCAACCACAAATTCCATTGTGGTAGTGTTATCATTGATGTAGATCACACGATAAAGAGGCGGCTCTTTGATAGCTTTTTTGATTTTGGTAATGGTTGCTGCTTCTGTGTTTGACATATGATTCCTCTTGGAGTGGCAGGGTGAGTCCTGCCACTGTATTTACACAATTATACTACGAAGTGTAGGTGATTGCAATGCTCTTAGGCTTGGCTGAATCAGGAACTTTACGCTCCAGATACACAGTCAAGATACCATCTCGGATAGCTGCACCGTTGACCTCCACATGTTCGGCAAGCGGAAATGTCTGCTTGAAGTCACGGCTAGAAATGCCACGATGTAGATATTCATGTTCTACATTGTCATCACGCTTTTTGTTACCTGTCACAGTAAGCAAACGCTTGTCTAAACTGATATCAATTTCGCCTTCGGAGAATCCTGCCACAGCAACTTCGATTGTGACTGTGTCGTCACCGGTCTTGATCACATTGTGTGGAGGATAGTTGGTTGAACTTTGAGTTTGTGTGACACGCATTAGGTCGTCAAACACATTGTCAAAACCAATTCCAAATTTGTTGAAAGCAGGAATATCAAAACTACGTAGGTGTAGAGTTTTTGTCATGTTGTTTCTCCTTTAATAAGCAAGTATGACTGAATAATGTAGACCCCACCATGGGCATCTACAAGTGTATTTATACAGGAAATTTCATTGGTGGTCAAGTTTCATTGGCTCAATTATTCGATATGTTTTAAGGTATGCATGTGGCGGATTCCAGCTTAGAGCAAAAAAACTATAAAGTTCGTCGGATGCAAATGCTACCCGGGTGACTTTTTTTACCGTTTTGATTTGAAAAGGTATATTGTATTTTTCGTGCCACTTACCCAATGCTTCTTCAATATCAGTCAAGTGACGGAAGTTTAACAGATCAAATGCAATATACATAGCATCAGTCTGTACCAGTTAATGCAGTTGGTTTGTTCACCTGTGCAGGATCAATTTCCACACACTTGATACCTGTGCTGGCATAGCGACGTAGATTAAACATGTGCGGAATCAAAGTGCGTTCTAGTTCTGAATGCAAGCCACGAGCACCTGTTTTGTTGGCCAATGTATGTTCAGCAATGAGATCCAGTGCAGGCTCTGTGAATGTTAACTCAACTCCATCTTCTTTGAACAGCCAATGGTATTGTTCAATGTAGTTGTTCTTGACTTCTGTGAGGATACGTATCAAATCTGCTTTTGAAAGTTCTTTCAAGCTGACCCAATTAGGAAAACGTCCCACAAACTCTGGAATCATTCCAAACTTTACTAGATCGTCTGGTGTGGTCATGCCCAGATCTGTGTCCATATTGGCTTCTACTCGGGCATTGAATCCAATACTTGTACCTTGCACACGATTCTTCACAATGCTGTCTAGTCCTACAAACGCACCGCCAGCAATAAACAAGATGTTCTTGGTGTCAATTTCAATCATTTCTCCACCTGGGTGTTTGCGGCCGCCGCCGGCACTCACGCGACATACTGTGCCTTCTACCATCTTGAGTAGAGCTTGCTGCACACCTTCACCACTGACATCTCGTGTGATTGAGGTTGATTCTCCTTTGCGGGAGATCTTGTCAATTTCGTCCACAAACACAATGCCCTGCTGCGTTTTGGCAACATCATTGCCCGATGCTGCATACAGTCTGCTGATTAAACTTTCCACATCGTCGCCCACGTAACCTGCTTCGGTGATACTAGTAGCATCTGCGATAGCAAATGGTACGTCAAGATATCGTGCTACAGATTTGGCCAATAGTGTTTTGCCCGATCCAGTTGGCCCTAACATCAAGATGTTGGCTTTGTCTAGTTCAGGTTCTGTTGTGGTTTTGCCAATACGCTTGTAATGATTTACAATGGCCACAGCCAACATGACCTTGGCAGCATGTTGTCCAATCACATACTGATCAAGATAATTTTTTAATGCGACAGGATCCATCTTGTCTGACGGTTGTACTGGGGCCACAGGCACTGTTTCATCAGTAAGCAGATCTTGACAAAAGTCCACACACTCGTTGCAAATACCTGCGTATTCTCCAACAATTAGTTTTTTTACTGAATCTTTGTTCTTGCCGCAAAAGCTGCAAGATGTATATGTTTCTTTGGTCATTTGGTTTGTGTTATGCGTTGTTCAATTTGATCACGTTCACTGTCGTTCAGTTGGTCAGGGTCATATAATCCTTTTTCAATTTGACTGATCAGATGATCTATATAAGCTATATCGTAAGTATAGTTATCTTGTTGAGTGTTGTCAATCCTAAGCCATTCCAATCCATTGTGTTTATACAGTCGATGTGGTATGCCAATAGTGGATATAAATGTATCGCCTTTGGAACCGTACTCGGGCAGCACAGGGCCAAATCCTGAGTGGGGCACTTTGTCTAGATATTGCATCCAGGGCAGTTGATCTATTACTCCTGCTTCTAGCAAACGTCGATGGCGTTTTAGCGTATCACCCGGATTGTCAGCTTTCCATTGTTCTCTGGCTTCTTTGATTTCTGCACTGTCGTTTTCATTGTATTCGTCGTCACCCGGCAGAGTAACTTTAATTTGCACAGGTTCCTGATCATCCAAGAATGGCCCATCGCTTACATCACAGGCTCGATTTGGACAAAATGGCCCAATCCCTGGAGCGTTCATCAATGGCGTACCACATTTATAGCAAGGATCAAGTTCAGGATTGCTAGGTTGGTATACTTGTATTGGAACCGGTTCTACTCCTGGTGGGGTACTGCTGCCCGGGGGAGTGAACAAGTACGGATGATCGTTGATGTTGAATTCTTTTTCTGTTACTGTTTCAACAGGCTCAACCTCGCCGGGCCATTCAACATATTCTTCCGCAGGGGCAGACTGCGGAGTCTTGTGCCCATCTTTGGATATTTCTTCTTTGATTTCCTTTACCAGTGGTTTACGAGCCCACTTGAGACTTTCTGTAGCTGACAGCAACATCATTATGGCCAATGGATCAAACACACATACCAGCAATATGATTACCCAACGTACAGAGCGTTCCAACACATTTGTATCTGGATTGTCTCCATAGATTAATGCTGCAATGTATTTGATAGGTCCTACTTCTGCTTCCACCTTGCGAACTTCAGCAGCAATCGGAGCACGTTGTTCATTGAGTGCTGAAATGCGTGTTTGACTTTCAGAAATTTCCGCAAGCAGGCGCTGACGCTCTTTTTGTTGGCCACGCCTAACAGCCACAGCTTTGTCTGCACCTTTTTCGTCTGAGCTACGACCCATAACCTGGTCCACGGCTTCATCCATTTGTTTAAGGGATTTACGACTAACATCTATGTTTTCCTTTTCAGTCTTGATTTTTTCATCATACACAGCAATCTTTGCTATCACGTCGCCGCTTACTAGACTTTGGTCACTGTGTGCTTTTGACAAAAACCCAAAGATGCCCATGCTGGTGATCAGCATCAACAGACACACAGCTGGTACTAGATACAATTTCATCAACCAACGGCAGCGTGACCAGTATTCGTGCAGCCACAAGGTGACCACAACTTTGGCCAGTTCCAATACAGAACCCATGATCATAATGGGTACCACAGCCGCAGCAAATATGGCAGCAAGGCCTGCAATACTATAATATGCAGCAATGGCACTAAGGCTCAAGGCCACTGCTAAAGTAATAAGACTAAGAAACATAAGATTATTTACCAGGTGTTGCAAGCACAGTTACCGCATACTTTATAGCTATCCAAGTTGCAAACTTTTCGTCGGGCACATCAAACCACACACGTTCGGTAGTCTTAGCAGATACTGGCCACATGCGATTGTTTCGATCCAACCGACGTTTAGCACCTGATTGTCCCTTCCATCCGCGAATACCAAATTCGCGATTGGCTTCGGCAATGATCTTGTACCAGACTTCAGTGCTGTCAATTTCTACCCAAATACGGTGCATGGACAAGGACGTTACTTCAAGCGAATTGAGTGACTCGGACATGCTCAACGCAGAGATCCCAATTTCAACAGACATTTACATATCCTTTCCAGATTATTCCTCTTGGCATACTCCCAGGGTACCAGCCTGGTTTTGATCTTTCGATCGAGGTCTTAGTCGCAACCTATAAGATTTATGCTCACTTGCCACGGCACCTGCAGGCCCGGGTTATCGATTCACCCTACAGACACCATTGAACAACTCCATCTCCTTGCCCATGCCAAGTAATTATAACAATTTTATTCCTTGTTTAATTCTTTGCCGGTGCAACTGCCATCTTCAAACCACTGAGCCATAGCTCGACGTCGATATGCATCTAAATCTATTTGCCTACGACGTTCAAGCATCAGGGCCCACTGCTCTTCTGTGAGTGCGTGGCTGGCATCACACCGGCCTTCGGGATTCAATGTCCTGCCGCAGTTACACATCACTTGCATTAGGTATCTCGTTCCATAACACAGGCTTCTGCTACCAGTGCCTGTACTTCTTCTAGTGTGCTGCACAAGATCCTAGCACTAACATAATCGCTTTTTTTGTTACGTCCGCCAACTTCTACCATGAAGCCATTGTCATACATGTGTACTGAGAAGTTGTCATTTACTTTGACCAGCTTGTCGCTGAGTTTAGTTACTGTTTTTGCTGTTGCCACGATTTTCTCCTTTTAAAATCTGTATCATTCTATACTGTTCAAACAATTTTGTCAAGTCTACCCACTCGCCCGCACCGTTGGGCACTTCAAATGTTTCACCACTACACCAGGCTGCGGCGGCACGGTGATATAGAAGTTCTGCTGCATTTTCGTTGATCACTGGTGACAGATCCTGCACCATTTCTGTCCATAGATTTTGACTCACTATAAAGTTCTTTCCAGGGGTTGCTTATCTTTGGTCGACACTGGTAAGACCATCGCTCACTGAGGTCACTAGTTTTCTACCTATTCCGTGTCTACGGATTCTCCAGTCAACCACAAATGCACCCAGTATACATGCTACGATTGTGTGTGTGCCGCTTACGTCAAATTTATCACATGCACCTGCCATCACAAATGCTGCAATAAATGCACTGATCAGCCCAATGATGGTGGCCTTTATAGAGCCAGGCACAATGATGTATTCAGCCACTGTGTCGATTGTGGTTGTACAGTGTGGGCAGCGTCGTGACATTACATTTATGTTTTTAGCACAAGCTGGACACACAATCCTGTCATCAATGTTATTGATCATTGAACTTTACCCCAACTGTTTCTATCATAATCCCAATGCCGCATATCGTAAAAATGCAGTTCCGCACCATATCCCAGCAACACCAACATCACTCTAGCACCTGCATGATCACCTTTGACTCTCAAATCAAACTCTACATCAATAATATGACTAGTACGGTATCCATTGAACTCCACGGCTTTGTGCTTGGCAATTGACCTGCTGATGTTCCAAAGGATATCCCAAAGATCTCGACGCCATGGATTGGCAATGCTGAAATTTAGATTAATCACAACACATGCCCGAGCACTTGATAGATCAACTGGTCTAGCTCTGTTTGATAATCGTGATTGCCCAGCCGACGCTTCATCCAGATTTTTTCTACCAATTCTTTGGAATCAAATGATCCTTCAACTGGCAAACTGCCACGTGCTTCTAGTTCGTCCAGCAAGTCCTCGGTCTCAAACTCGCTGATGTCCACATCGACTTCAACTTCTGTGTATACTGTTTTGTATTTGCTCATAGTTTATCTCCAGGTTCAAATCCGCGGAATCTCATGAATCTTGGGAATCGTAGGCTGTATGTCCCGTCTTGGTTTTGGGTGACTGCGTCCGCTTCGACTTCAACCACGTGACCAAGTAACTGATCCCGGGAAGTCCAATACTCATCACGATCGCTGTCAGACAAACCGCTACCAACATTAACTCTGATGTTTCTGTCATTATCAACTCCTTCACACACTATAGCACCCAACCGGCCAGCATTGCGACCAGTTCCTTCTTCAAATCCCACAATATTGAGATCCACGGTGATGGTGGGTTTCCATTTCATCCAGAAGTCAGACCGTTTGCACTCGTAGGGTGCATCCAGATTCTTGATCATGATGCCTTCAAAACCATCCTTTACTGCATCCTGTGCGTAGCGATTCATAATGTCGTGGCCTTCGGCTGTGTCCAGATCCACTTCGATACCACTCATCAAACGCAAACATGTGGTTTGATCGAATCGACGGCACAATTGTTTTAGGGTTTCCAGACGTTTGTATTGACGGATATTGCAATGTCCTTCCATGAATTCATGAAAACTCATCATGTCAAACACATGATACACCATGCCCAAAGTTTCAGCATCATTTTTACGATGTGCTTGACGCATGAGTTTCTGGAAACTCTCTCCCACAATTTCACCATCCAACACTAATCCGCCAGTTGGGCTGTGATCAAGGTCGAGATCAAGTGCTGCTATAGCATCTGCAATCTGCGGAAAGTTCACAAACTCTTTGCCGTTGCGGCTGAATAGTGTGACACCACTTTTTTTGACCACTGCCAACACACGCACACCATCCAGTTTAACTTCCAGGCGTTTGATGCCTTTCATTTTGGCTGGTCGATCTGTGGAGTCTTGAGCCAACTGGCATGAGAATACAGGAATACGATACTGTGTTTTGCCCACAACCTTGTTCAATGTTTTCTCACTGATACCACAGCGCAGGTCTTTGCGGATCACCGGCGCACATACCAAGTTCCACTCATCGCTATCAAACTCTTCGCTGATACTTTTTATCATGTCTCTAGCTGCATGGCCTGAGGTACCGCGTGTGCGTAGTGATTCCAACAAGCCCCAGAACCGTGGCCACGGATTGGCACGACCTGTGAGCCCTGAAGTCTCGGGCAGTTGTTTCACATGGAAAGTATAGAAAGGATTGTAGGCTTGATAGCAATTGAACAAAAAAGCCTGTGCATCGGCACTGCCCAGTTTTGCAGCCATCAAGGCTTTTTCAATTACCTTTTCTTTGTGGAGGCGGCTGTCGGATTCAGCCAGTTCCGTTATCCAGCCTGACGACATAGTGCCCTCGTAGCGTGGATCATCAATGTCGTATGTGAATTCATTTGTCATTATTTACTTCTCTTGTTGTTTGGCCAATGCACATACAAATAGAAACTGTTCGTAGGCATCACGTACTGTTGGATTAGAGTATAACACATCTGCTTCAGAAAGTAAAGCATTGATTCCTGCCTGTGCAATATCGTGAGCACTGGCACCTTGCAATGTGCAAAGTTCATCACCAAATTCTTTGGCCAGTTTTTTCCAAGCTCGTTGTTGAGCAAGCGTGATAGGAGTTTGTCGTGGTTTCAATTCACTGGTCACACGCATGGCCGTGGTCATGGCATCTTCGGCAACCCGACTAGCAGCAATCAATCCAGCATGGTTGGGATCGATATTGTAACGGGTGCTGCGCCCACCTGGATATGTTATCACAAGATGAGCGCCTTCGGGAAAGGATTCTATGAGCAAGCTATCGTACTCACGCACAGGCGTATACTTACGCCCTACCTTTTCATAAAATACTGTTTTTACCATGAGCTGTTGTAGAATACTTTTAGGCCAATGAATATCTCAGCCTTGGCATTGCGAACAAATGCAAGATCATGTTCTCGATAATAGTCGTCGGCGTTATTGCCAAAGAAGAATCCAGTGGTACCGGGCAACTGTTTGTTTGTGACTGCACGTTCCAATTCTTCAAGGTCTTCCCACGTGAGTTCTAGTTCAGTACCATTGAACTGATCTTCAGGATGGCCGTTTGGACAGCCTTTGTGTTCCCACAGTCGATGCATCCATCCGTGCAGGTTAGGATGCTTGCGCCAGTATGCAATTTCACGCTGTACCAATTTGCCTTGCTTGGCACTGTCGTTGGCCTGGGTGGCTGCATACGCATACATATCTAGTCCCATGTGTTTCTCCTTATGTCTTCACTAGAGTGGGCATTACACCATCTTTGAGTGTGCGCAACAGAATACGATTGCGTTCATCTTGTTCTTTGCGTTCACGCTTGGTATCCATATCCTTAGCAATCACCATGCGATCATAATCGCGGGCCCATTCAACACCCTGCATCCAGTTTTCGGCACCTTCCAATGTGCCCGAAAAAAATTGTGCATCACGGGTATAGATAGGCAAAGCATTATCATCCTTGGGGATCAATGCTACATTGGCACCAAACTCGTTATCATACTTGTATGCAGCAAACTTCATTCCAAGTTTATCTGCTTGTTGTTCTAGTCTGCGAATCTGACGAATTGTATTCCATCCTGTCATGATGATTCCTACGTTAGCAAATTGTTAATGATGTCCAGTGCAAGTTGCACCATTTCTGTACTGATATTGAGTTTAGCAGCCATATCTGACACTGTGAAATGTCTGTCCATCATCTCGCGTACTGCTAGAATGACGTCACGTTTGATAAACATATTAAAAGCGGGCAGGCGTTGCACCTGCCCTGTGGACGTTGATTATTTGGTACCAAACACAGCCATCATCAGGCTGTCAACTTCAGCTTCGGTCACTGTGACTTCGGCTGCTGCGGCACGAGCCTTGGCTGCTTTGGCACGGATGGAATCCATGGTAGGACGAGCCTTGACTGTGACAGTCTTGGAAACTTTCTGCTTCACAGTCTTTGCAGCCTTGACAGGGCGAGTCTTCACAGCCACTTCTGCTTGCAGTGCTTCACGCACAGCATCAGTGTCGGCAAATCCTTCCAGGCCCAACAGATACGCCACAGCACCTGCCTTGTCCATTGCAGACGGCAGCGGCACAATATTCACATCAGTATCACCCAGCTTGGCCAGCTGTTTGGCACGAGCCTCAGAGTTGGCAAAACGAACTTTGAGAACACCTTTGAGAACGGAAGTACCAGCGAAAGTGTAAGACATAAAAACTCCTAAGTTAAATTAAAAATGTATTATAACCAAAAACCCAATATCAGTCAACCCCAGGCGAGCCCAAAGTTGCGGGCGCATACTGGACCATACCCAACTTGCACAGAACGGTCATCTTTCAACCCGTGATTGCAAAAACTACAACCACCAGTGAGACGTCCATAACGTCCTGCTGTCGCAGATGGATCATCTGCAAACTCTTTTACTAGATCACACACTTCTTGCGTGGCACTGCGAGTAGCAAAAAACTCACCAGTAACATCCACACGGCCAAAGAACTTGTTGTTGCCAAACGGTCCGCCGTCAGTGATCAGGATCTGACCCACATACTTGCTGTTGGCACCTGCACGGGCAAACGCCACTGGCTGTCCTTGTGCAGTTTGCAATTTAACTTTGACACGGCGCAGTTTCTTAGCAGCCAGATCAAACAGATCTTGGATCTTTTGAAAGTTAACTTGAATCTGTGCAACAGGTGCAGCAACAGGTTGAGTAGCACGTTGATGCAAAGTATCAACCCAGGTCAGCTGTTTGGGGGACAAGCTACCATAACGATAGAAGTTCAGAATCAGGCTTGATGCAAAGTTGCCGTCGCTGTTGCTCAGCTTACCAAGCACAGAACTCAGTGTCTCTACCTGAGTTTGTTGTACTGAATTCAGTTGCACAGCTTTACGAGTTTGGGTTGCGGTCATAAGCACTCCTTGTTGCGATGTATGTATTATAACCGGAAATGCAATACCGGTCAACCAAATCCTTCAGGATAAACTGTGGGTTTTATGCCACAGCCACTCCCTCTACAAACAGGTCCACAGACTCGCTGTAGTAGCCGTTTGACTCGCCCAACCAACGAACATCCACATAGCCCTTACGGGTAGCAAACTTGTAGAAGGTATAGGTGTAAGACTCGTAGTGCTCTTCGTCTGGCTCAGTCACACCCGAAACTTCCTCTGCGATCAACAAAGGCTCGCCCACCAGGTCCTGCAGGTCACCAACAATGTCGTTGATGTCCACGCTCTCACAGCAGTCCTGATAGTGGCTAAACAAGAACTGCTCGCCCTCTGCGGTCACGAACAGCATCTCGCCTGAGCCAACTGACCCAGTCACCTGGACAAAGGTCTTGCCCTTCATCAACTCTAGTCCTTTTGCGGTATCCATCATGTTGCGGTAGTCCATCTGGTGCTCCTTGTTGCTGTCTATGTGTGTATTATACCTGATCTGCCGATTCTGGTCAACCGTTTTAACGGATCTCAAACAAAGGATTGATGCGATCACTGTTGGCCACACGGATTTTTTTGCCAGCGACTACAATGTAGCCATAGTGTTCATAGAGGCCGTGCGGGCAAGGTTCAATAGTTACCTTACGCACAATCTCACAAAAACCCCAACGCTTGGTAGGCAACTTACCTTGAAACAATCGCATGTTTTCCATGGAAGTAATCAGGATTTTTGCTTTCAATTTGAACCTCGTTTGCTGTTTATGTATGTATTATACCCGATCTGCCAATTTCGGTCAACCGCGATATTGTGGGTTTTTTGCAACAAAAAAACCCTGCACAGGGCAGGGTTTTTGTGGTTATTTTGCGACATTTTGTCGCAAACTACAGTTGGCAATTTAGAAATTGTATTCAACCCCAACACCATATTGTGTGACATCTGTTGCAGCATCAGTGAAACTCCAACGTCCATGCACAGTAAGTGCCTTGCTCATTGAGTAAGCCACACCAAGTGTTTTGGCAGTTACACCACTACTAGTTTCACCGTAGCCTCCTAATACTGCAAATTGTGGGGTAACGGCTTGACGAACACCCACGCTCTTACCTGTGGTGCTCACACCTGACACTGTGTCATCGCTATACATACCAAACACTGTGGTACCTGTAGCAGCCACGGTGTACTTGGCACCCAGGATGGTGCTTGCGCTGTTTGTGCTGTTGTCGTAACGTGCCAAGGTAGCAGCAACTGGACCGGCTGCATAATCAATGCTGGCAGTTTGTACATTGGTCACACCAGCTGTTTCGCTATTGGCCATTACATAGTTGACTTTGAATCCGGCCACTGTTGCTGTGCTCAAGAACACTGCGTTTTGCAAACGGCTACCTTGTGCGCTGTGGATAGCAGGTACGGTAGTACCATAGGTATTTTCCATCACGTCAAAGTTGTTCAACACACGAACCACTGAGTGCTGGTCACGCCCTACACCAACCGAACCCAAGCTGTTGCTCAGGCTAAAAACGGAGGTACGATCGCCCAATGTGGTAGCGCCAGGTGCATCCATACCAATACCAGTTTCAATCACAGCACTGGCAGTGATACCGTTGCCAACATCAGCTGTGGCTCGGAAGCCCAAGCGACTGGAATCATTGGTCAAACGTGTTAATGCGCTAGCTGTGCCCAAGGTATAAGATTCTTGATACTCACGCACTTTGCCATAGACGCTGACTTGAGGGGTGGTCTGTGCCTGAGCAAAACCTGCGGCCAATGCCAGGGCCAGTAGTAAAGCATATTTCTTCATGAAGTTTTCCTTTTAAAAAGTTGTTGTTATATACCAATTGGTACATTCTACTTAGCTAGTATAGCAGCATGATTTCTATTTTACAACCAAATTGGCTGCTTCTGCGTCGGTGTATCTGCTCGGAATCAATTTTGCACGTGGAGGAACCGAACTGGGTGTGCTAGGAATCACTGTGTCTTGTCCGGCTCCGGCAGCATCTAATGCTGATACATTTTTGCCTTCTCTCAAACAGGCCACTATGGCTTGCCCACCTTGTGTGTCAAGATCCGCCACTGATTCAAGAAACTGAGCTGGACCGTTTTGTTCAGTGTTGATTCCATAATCGGGCAGACTCTGTACAAAGCTCATGATCGGGCCACGACCGGTTGTTGACAAATTGGCTATGTCTATGCTGGCCAATGATAGATTGGTAAGTTCTGAACTGAGATTTGCCGCCATGGCAATGAAATTACTGTTCAACACTGAAGATTGTGTAGGGTACGAGTTTTCAATTACAACAACTTCTGCAGCAGCAGCACTAATCAATGCGTTTAATGCAGCATCAGCATTGTCGTATGTGCCTGCTCCTGGGCCAGGGGGAATAATTACCAAATTGCCTACATTGTACACTCCATCTACTGCGGATTGCATTCGAACATAAATCTCAATCAATGTGTTTAAAATTCCATCTGAAGTCATGCTGTTGATTGTAGTGGTAACATTGGTAAGATTACCGGTAAATGGTACTCCCACTGCTGCTCCCAACAGATCTGTTATGACCAATGTTCCATCAGGTCCTGATCCGGTTGCATATGTACTGGAATAAAATGCTGCCACAGATGGAGGTACCGCCTCCGGCAACGAACTGATGAGATCAAGATCTCGGGTGGTCTGCATGTTGATAAACGCTGCGGCCAACTGTGTCAAACTCATATTATTAATGTTCTTGATCTGTTGCAAACTGACTTGAATAGCTTTGGACGCCAGTGCTTGGTCTGGTGGTACAATCAAACTCAGTTGTTGATATGTGATCATATTGCTGCTGCCGGTAACCAAAATATATTGCGGCAAATAAATCAACAGTTTTGAATTTACAGTATCTTGATTGTTATCGTAGATTGCCCGCAATACACTTGATGTATCTTGACTGTAAGTTCTCACAGTAAGACTTGGATAACTGTTGGGGAAAATCTTAACAGGATTTAACAAATCAGCCATGGTAGTTATGTTAGGAGTTTTTATTCCAAATACTGCCAACACTTGCTCTAGGTCTGTACCTGTGACATTTAGCATGCCCTGGTATGCCAGTCGTTGTACATTGTTATCAACATTAACATTGGGGTTTACTATGTCATTGATGTTGGCTTGATTGATTCCAGCTTGCGTTAATGCATTGTTCACCCCAGGCGTGATATTGGTCAGAGTGGCCAATTGACGTAACAATGCAGCAGGTGATCCAAAGTTACCAAGATTGTTGAGATCAATCATTTGTCCCAATGCAGTTAGATCGGTACCAAATGATTGCATGGCCAATGTGGAATCACTGAGATTGCCAGTGATCAAACTGTTCATGCTGGTGAATGTTGATCCCAAATAAGTTTGACTATTAATGCTGGTATTGATATAACTATTCGTAGCAACCACATATCCCTGTGCTGCCGGAAATACTTGTGCAAATATGTTGTTGTTGCCGTTGCCAAGATAACTGTTGCCTTGAGTAGTTACTACTCCAGTAAATCCAGTAGAAATATTTGTACCAAGACTACTATATGCAGCAGGTGTATTATCGGCCAATGCTGGCACAGTACTGGCACAAAATGTGAACATGCTGATCAATGTGGCCTCACTGATATTGGCCCCTGGTGCTCCAGCCACGGCCGCAAAGAATGGCGTGAGTAATGTTGTACCAGTATATGAATTCACCGCTGCTGTCCACGTATTTGCAATGTGAACGCCGCTATTGTTGTTCAGTGCTGCACCAGCAATCATTTGTAAAGGAGTTAGTATACCAGTGGCCATGTGTTATCCTGCAAATACATCCGAACTGCCCGAGGCCACTGCTGTGCAACCAGCAAGCCCGTCGCCTACTCTTGCTAGAGGACTGCCATCAACAAATACTGTAGAACTTCCACTAGAAATAGGAGCAACATGTGTGGGGCATGGACTACCTGGTCTAAGATGAGGAGTGCTCTGATCTCCAACTCTAGCTGCTGGTTTTGAGTTAACAAATACTGTAGAACTGCCCGTGGCAATGCTGAATCCGCTACAATGTGGAACTCCTTGATCACCCAATCTTGCCACTGGTCGCATATGCCTTCTCCATGAGTGTATTAAAATGGTCTAGCCATGAATCAATTTCATCGTGCTGCTGTTGAGTGTGAGGCCCTGGAGGAATTTCAGGAACAAACTCTATCACATGGTCTAGATCATCTGGGACATGGTCATAGCAATCGTATGTTTCAATTTTATCACGCCGCATGATTACAAATCTATGTCCCATATGGTATTTATGGGAGCAAAAACTCGTGTCAGCCCAAATGTATGCTAGTAGTGCTTTGCATGTATTGGTCAGCAAATGATTTGTCGCTGGCCACTGCCACTGTTACTGTGGCTTTGCTCAAGTTGATATCCTTGTCGGGTGCCACAGTAAACAAGTACGGCATGAGTCCTGGTCCTTTGGCACCCATGGCAATCACCATGGGCTTTGACAGTTTGTAATGTGTAGCTGTTTCCTCATTGAGTCTTGCTACCAATTCCTCACCTGATGTGAGTTTGAGTGTGACCACTTCGCCTGCACTAACGCCTTTGTCTATTAACATTTAATCTCCGTATCCGCCGGCGGTTTCTTCGATGTATTTTCTCAGTTCTGTGAATCCGCCAACGTGATTGTTGTTCACAAAAATCTGTGGTACTGTTCTTGCTGTGGGCACTGCTTCCAGCAAGTCTTCTCGGGTGTATCCTGACCCAATTTTCCGTTCTTCATATGCAATGTTCCGCTGCTCCAACAAGGCTTTGGCTTGATTGCAGAATGTGCAATTGTCTTTTGACCAGACGATGGCTTTCATTTTTGTTATCCTTTCGTGTTATATAGTGCTATCAATTTATAGTCGTTTCTCACAGCTGATGAATATAAATCTGTTTCTGCCGAAGCAGATGGAACCAGATGATTGTTTACCAAACTTACCGGAAATGTATATGAAGTACCTCCAAATTTTGATGCTCCCAACATTTCTATTTGTTCTGGGGTAGGATTATAAACCAACCCTCGGACTTCTACGCCCGGTATCTTGCTAAGACTTACCCAGGTTCTTGCACCGCCCGGTGTTTGACTAGAATCTGACACAATGTCAAGGTGTTCTATTGATAACAATATTCCATATAAACTTGTGGCCAATCCTTTATTTCTCCACGCATGATCTATTTCTAATCCCATAACATAGGCCGTATCTCCTGATATTTGCACTGTCAATATGCCGATAAGTTGTTTATCCGGGCTTAACAAGCAAACATCTTCATCCGTTCCTTTGGCGCCATAACTCATACTAGGAACTATTGCGTAATAATAATCGCTGTTAGGTAATGGACTAATATTTCCCTCAAGTTTTTTCAGTTTGGCATCCTTATTACCTAACATACCCAAAGAGTCTTTGGGCTCTACTGATCGTAATTCTTTTAGTTTCATGATATTCCTTTATAAACTAGGTAGTTGATCGTAGTCCAGGCTTTCACTCATGACTCCAATAACATAGTTAGTTGATTCATTCTCTTGCAGTGCAGTTTGTTTCTTTGACGTGTCCGAATGTTTGTTAAACCAAGGAATAGGTGTGCTACGTGGTGCCACTGCTTGATACTTGATACCAATGTCTTTGAGCGCACCAACTGCTGTGTAATCCACAAAGTCTTTGAGAATGTTGGCATTGAGTCCAATCACTGGCCCCATCTTGAACAAGTAATCAGCCCAGGCTTTTTCTTCGCGAATCACGTCCAGATACAAGGCATATACTTCTGCTTCGCAAGCTTCTTTGGCAGCAGCAAACCGACTGTCTTCTTTGACCACTTGGTTGATGAGATATGCTGTCCACCCTTTGTGCAGCAATTCGTCTTGCAAAATCAATCCAATGATATTGCCATTGCCAATGAAGATCTTGTTTTCAACCATGGCAAGGCTTGTGGCAAACGATACCATGAAGCGGAATGCTTCCAATGCATAGCTGGCATGCAATGCCATCCAGACTGCACGAACATGTTCAATTTCTTCTACTGGTTGGCCCAGCTCTTTTGCGCAGTTGATTCGGTGCAGGTCATCGTAATATTGGCCTACACTAGATGCCATGTCTACAATTTCGGTTGTGTCATGAATGGTATTGAAAACATCTTTAGGCACGTTGTAGATATTACGAATGATATGACTGTAACTCTTCGAGTGAATGTTTGTTTCAAAGAATCCCCAGTTGTACATCAATGCTTCTACTTCTGGCAAGCTGCATACTGGAGTGAATACTTGTGTAGGACCACGTCCTTGCAAACTGTCCAGGGCAGTCTGACGCAACAGATTGCTGGTAAAAATATGCTTGACAGCATCGCTGGCATCCTTAAAGTCATTGGCATCTTTGCTGAGGCTGATTTCTTCAGGTTGCCAGAAGAAACCACGTGCAGTGGCTTCAAAGTCTGCAATCTTTTTATACTTGACTTCTTCAAAGCGTTGAATAGTTACTGGCCCTGCTGGGTCCAGAAACATCTTTCGATTTAGATAATCTGTTTTGGTGTGTAAATTGTATTGTGCTTGTGACATATTGTTCTTTATAGTTTACATGCTTCGCAATCTTCTTCGTTGTCAAAGTCAATTGGTTCCAACATTGCAGGTGCTATTTCTGCATCAGCTTTTGAACCTTGCTTGTTGATCAAGCTGTAGTAAAAAGTTTTTAGTCCCCACGCATGTGATTGCATAAGATTTCGAGCAATCAAAGTGGTGGGCACTTTACGATCTGGAAAATGCGCAGGATTGTAAAAAGTATTGGTGCTGATTGATTGATCAACATACGCTGCAATCACTGCGGCTGTTTTCAAATAACCGTCACAATCTTTCTGTTCCCACATCAATTGATATTTATTTTTCAACTTGTGATATTCAGGAACAACCTGTACAAATGATCCTGCTTTGGATTCTTTTACACTGATTAGGCTCATTGGCATTTCAATACCATTGGTTGAGTTGATAGCAACTGAACTGGATTCCACAGGCGCCACAGCACCGTTGGTAGCATTGCGTACACCATACTGTTTCATATCGGCACGTAATGGCTCCCAGTCTAATTCAGGAGCAAAATCAGTTAGTTCGTTTACTCCGTTAGCACGTAATTCCCAAGGAAACATGCCTTGCCCATAACGTGTGTGATCACTACCCACACACTTGCCGCGTTCCTTAGCTAGCTCAACACTCATTTCAGTGAGATAGAATGTTTGATGTTCCATCCATGTTTTGAGTTCAGCCAGTGCATCCTTGTCACCATATTTGAGATTGCGTTTGGCATGCCAGTATGCCAAGTTAGTGATACCAATGCCCAATGGGCGAATCTCATCATTGCTTAGTTTGGATTGGATGGAAAGAAAATCTTGGTAATCCAATATGTTGTTAAGACTGCGATGTAGAATACGGCAAGCACGGCGCATATCTTCTGGATTACGGAATGCTCCCCAGTTGATGCTTCCAAGTGTGCAAAGTGCGATACGTCCTTTGGGGTCGTCGAGTCTTTTGAATGATTTTGTTGGCAAAAGTATTTCACAGCATAAGTTACTCTGGTAAATGGTGTGATATTCAGGATCAAATGGTCCTTGATTCATCACATTGTCAATGAACACTAGATAGATACGGCCAGTGTCCGTGCGCTCTTTCAAGATGCCCGACTTGAACACTTCTTCTGCGCTCATGGTCTTCTTGCGTAGATCTTTACGTTTTTCATACTTCACATACAGCTCTTCAAACTGTTGAGTATTTTTGTAAAATGCTTCGTATAGATCCGGAACTTCGTTGGGGTCAAAGAAAGTTATGTTTTCTCGGTTTTTAAATCTTCTCCAGAAGAAGGCAGAAAGTACCACTCCATAGTCCATATGTCGAACCCGAGTTTCTTCTGTTCCTTGGTTATTCTTAAGAACAATAAGATCATCAAACTGATGATGCCAGATGGGATAAAACACAGTAGCAGAAGCATTGCGGATTCCTCCTTGTGAGCAACTACGCAAGTCACCAAACCATTTCTTCAAAAATGGTATCATGCCAGTATGCATGATCTCCCCGCCGCGTATGGGGCTACCTAATGGTCGCAGTCGTCCAATTTCCAGGCCAATGCCAGCACGTTTGCTGGCATACTTGGCCATCATTTCACCACTAGCAAAGATACTATCAAGGTCGTCATCAGACCGAATAAGAACGCAACTTGAAAATTGTTTAGTAGGTGTGCCCAGGCCAGCCAGAACAGGAGTAGCAAGAGTAAAAAGACCATCACTTGCAGCATTGTAATATTCTTTGATGTATCGCATTCTTGCTGTGTTGGGTTCTTCTGAGTGAAATACAGTAGCGGCCGCGACCATGTATCTAATTTGTGGAGTTTCATAAGTTTCCTTTGTGGCACGATTCTTTACTAGATACTTTTCAATCAGTTGCTCAATGGCAGCATAGCCGTATTGTTCATCTTTTGAATGATCTATCATGTCCTGCATACGATTCCAGTCAGCTTGGTCGTACCATTCCAGCAGTTCCGGAGTGTACAAGCCAGTGGCCACGTTTTTCTTCACAATTTCATACAGGTGGGGAGGCTCATAAGAGCCATATACGTCTTTGCGCAGCATGCTGAGACGTTGCTTGCCTGCCACATATTGATAGTTGGTATGGCCAACATCAGGATTGTGTTCTATGTCAATTAGATCCACAATGGCTCGTAGTGTAACTCCATCAATTTCTTTGGTAGTGATGCCATCATAAAAATGCATCTGTGCTTTGATCTCTACCATGCTTTGACTTACGTCTGCGATACCCGAACATACTTTGGCAATTTGGGTTTGCCATTTTTCCAGGCTCAATTGTTCTTTTCTTCCGTTGCGTTTGATAACTGTGATCTGTGTCATATACTCAATATAGTTGTTGTTTTACATCGCTCTGTGCAATGTGATGTTTATTTTGCTGTAGGTTGATATTTAACCCTATAGACTGATCCCAATTCAATATATATTTTCCACCCTCGACCAGGACTAAATTGCCCTGATCAGAATCAACCAACACAGCATCTTGAAGATCATCACGATCCAGCACAGTGATAGTATACAGGATTCCTAGCCCGCGAGCAAGATCACAATAGATGTTGTCGCTCAGAAGTTGCCAGGGATCAGGCCAATCCACACGATCGTCCCAGTGTAAATGATACGCTCGCCATGGAGTTTGCTGCCACCAGGAATTGATCTCCTCCAAGGCATCGGGCTTGGGCAGCATGCAAACACGATCTCGTAAAGTGTTCCACGCTGCCAAGCGTTGTTCAAAGGTTGAACACCACATCAAGCAAGTTTGGTTACTGAATAGTTAATAGTTGCTGCAATGCCAGTGTTAGTGGTAGCAGCTTTCCAACTCACAATACCAGCAGTTTCGCTGACACTGAAAGTAACACCAGGTGCTACATTTTGCACACCAGTATCTGATCCTTGTATATTTGTACCTGCTGAGTCGGTGCCGGCCACAATGGTGTACACTCCTGTTCTGACATTGACATTCCGTACTATGGTATAGTTGATCTGTACTGCTCTGATCGCTGTGGCATTAAATGTCAATATGGTCTGGTTGGCAGTGTTGTTGAGTAGTGTTCCGGTAGCACCAGTTTGACGTACATAGGTGCCTTGTTGTGTTTGACTAGCCGCATCAAATGCTATGTTGATACCGTTGTTGATGTTCACCCGAGGATATGTACCAGCATAGGCTGTGGTACGTTGGAACATGTCACCAACGCTGACATTGTTTTGTCCTAGAAAATTAATCACTGCGGTTGCTGGAGAGGTAGTGCCGTTGAAGTGATTACCCACATCATAGAACATGTTGTAACCACTGGCATTCATTCCAGTGTTGGCAGCAATCACGATACCTTCAGCATAGATGTTATCAAACACATTGCCCAAGAAACGGAATCCAGTGGGACCGCCACTTACTGGGGCAGGATCGCCTAGCAACACTCCTTGATAGTGAGTATTGAGTGTACTTTCTGTGACCAATACACCTTGCACTTGATTGGGGGTTTCAAATGCCCAGGTAGTACCGCCAAACGTGCATCGACGGAAAGTGATATTGTTACAAACCAAACTGGCAGTGGATGAAAATCTCACACATGCTGTATCGTCAACAGCATCTACTAGATCAGCTTTGCCCAGTGATCCCAAAAAGCTCACATCTGTAAACGTACATTGTTCAGCATCTTCGACCAAGAATACATCTGCCAGACCCTCAGCTTCAAAACCCATGTTGGATATGGAAATATCCACAGGAGGTGTGGCACCATTGTTGCCAATGTTCACTCCTGTTTGCTGTAAGCTGTCGCAGTACACCGCCACATACTGACTGGCACTGGCTGCATCTAAAACAATAACACTAGAGTTGATACCTTCACCACATAACAATGCATAAGGTGGAATTTTGATTAAACCAGTGACCAAGTAACGTCCGGCTGGAAAGAACAATGATCTGCGTATTTGTGGATTTGGTTCTCTACAGTACAATTGAAACAATGCACGATTGATAGCATCGGTATTATCAGTTACACCATCACCTACTGCTCCAAAGCTCAGCACACTGGCAAATTGATCTAGCCAACTTTGCAGCGGAATACTAATTGGACTTCCTGATGATGCTCCAGTTTGTACTGTATATCCAGCAGCGGTGCCTGCGTAAGTGTATGCACCACCCACCAGCAATATATCACTGTATTCAGTGAGAACTTCTGTATTGCCTATTACAGGTGCGCCGTCTTGCAAGGTTCCATTGCCGATGTATAGCCGACGTTGGTCAATGGCCCAGCCTAATTCTGCGCCAGCTAGTTGCGGCAGATTTTCTGCTAGACCTTTACGGTTTGTTATTCGTGATACTTGAACTATTGCCATGTGAGTCCTAATTCTGTGGTGTATTTAGCCAGAATCAGTCAGGCAACTAAATGTGCCGGGTATAGTATTCTTCTACTTTGCGCCACCACAAGTCACGATAACGATCGTACTCAACACCTTCCAACACAAATTCTTGATATTGAGGAGCACTGATGATATTGTGACTTGCATCAAGTTCAGGTTTTACACACATGAGAATCACACCCTTGCGTATTTTTGTGCCATGCAATTCGTTGTGTGCTTCTGCATACGCACACAGTTGAACAAAGTAATCATCAATCCATTCACGCTTCTTGGGCTTGTTAGATTGTTTGTAATCCAATATAGATTCTTCATTTAGGTGCAGGCCTGCACCGTCGGTGGTACCTGCATATATCTTGGGAAAGTATAACGGTACTTCAATACCCCAGAATTCATTTACATTTTTTAATCCATCACGGATCACAGTCTTGGCCATTTCGTGACTTGACCAACTAAACGGATTGGTGCCACGTTCTTTGATTGCGCCTGTTTTCACATAGTCTTCGAGATATGTGTGCATACGTGTGCCACGATTGGCAGCTTCGGTAGTGATTTGCTGTGCTTTTTCTGCACCCACTGCACGGCGCCAATTGTGTAGTGCTGCTTTGCTTTCTTCGCTTTTGGTTTTGTCAAGAATAGTAGTCACCGACGGCAACTTGTTTCCATCAGGTGTGGCATAGAAACGTTTGCCGTCTATTGTGACTCTGGGGATTTCTTGATAATCAAATTTTGGATTGTACAAATTAAACTCTAAAACTTTCTCCACATCCGCAGCGATCGCGCTCGTTGGGATTGGAGAATTCAAATCCCTCGTTGAGTCCTTGTCGAACATAATCCACGGTCATACCTGAAAGATATACTTCGTGTTTTTTGTCCACTATCACAGAAAAACCAGATTGAGCATAGTTTATTGTGGTATCGTCGGCAGTGTGTTCATCAACATATTCTAGCACATAAGCTAGTCCAGAGCAACCTGTAGTTTTTACTGCCAAACGAATGCCCACGCCTCCGCGTTTCTCTAGCAATCGTTGTATTTTGCTTCGAGCAATATCAGTCAATGTAATCATAAGGACGATCGTACAGTTGTTGCCAGTTATGCTCTAAGTTGTGTTTGTTCAATAAAAAAATATCAATCGCATGTTAATGTCGTTGTTGATAATCTGCTACTGCGGCTTTGATCGCATCTTCTGCAAGTATTGAACAATGAATTTTAACTGGGGGGAGGGCAAGCTCGCTAGCAATCTCGCTATTTTTAATCGCTGCTGCTTGGGCAAGTGTCCGTCCTTTGACCCATTCAGTAACCAGCGAACTTGACGCAATCGCGCTTCCGCAACCATACGTTTTAAATCTTGCATCTGTGATAATTCCATCTTGAACTTTTATCTGCAATTTCATTACATCTCCGCAAGCAGGTGCACCAACCATGCCCGTGCCGATGTCAGTGTCGTCCTTGGAGAACGACCCCACATTGCGTGGGTTTTCATAATGATCGATTACTTGATTTGAATATGCCATGAGTTTTTCCTTACAGTTATTGTAAGGTATTTACTCCGCTGTGTCAACAACAATGGATTAGATACTACGATCTTTTTTCATTGCGGATTGTGCAGCAGATGCCACAATATCCTGTGCTTGATTTACCGGCATTGTAACTGGTCCGGGTTGATCGCCACCTTTGAATATTAATTCGGTAGCGTCCGGACTCATGGGTTCAATTAGGCCACTGAGTGGTGGTTGCCCAACTAGAGTTTGCAAAGTGTCAGGAGTGATGTCTATCCCCATACTTTGTGCTCGATTAATAAATGCCTGCACTGGCATTTGCTTCTTGGCAGAAGTATCTTGTGCTCTACCCACAGCAAACCTAGCCAAGGCCAAGAGTCGGTCTGCGGTATCGTCTGCTTCTACTTCGTTGATTCGCATTATCTACGCTCACGGCCTAGAGCTGCCGCTGGTCCACCAATTGCTGGTTCTTCGGGCGGGAGTTCAGCACCAGCTTCTTCACCAGGTGGAGGACCTGCTAGTCCCATATCTCCACCTGGAGGAGGAGTCATGCCCATGTCGGCACCCGGAGTAGGCGCTTGTCCAGTAACTACACCAAGAGCTTGTTCCAGTTGTTGCTTGCTGCCTTGTAAGTTTTGCACCAATCCGCTGAGTGCTGCTTGTGCATCATTGTTGAACTGTGCTGCTTGGTCTGGTCCAATTTGATTTTTAATTGAATCAACCAGGGCTGGCAATTCTTTAAATTGCATCTCAGTGCTGTCTTCAATCATGCTTTGCATTTTGTCAACCATGTCTTGTGCAGCCAATACCACTTGCGCCTGTTGTACTTCTCCTTCACTAAGGTAGTAACCACCAGCTTGAGCACGACGACGCCATTCTTGCACTGTGGTAGTGGTTTTAGCAGCATTGAGTTGATTTTGAAGATCAGTGACTTCTTTTTTCTTTGCTTCAAGATCTGTTTCGAGCTTTTTAACAGTATCCACTTTTTGTTTAGCAGCCATAGCAGCAGCTTGTTGAGGATTTATACCAGGTGCTGCTCCTGGAGTTGCAGCAGCCATTTCATCTTCGTAGATCTTTTCAGCCAATGCTTGTTCCATCATCATGAGTTTGAGATAAGACGGATTCTTTTCGCTATTATGGCGAGCAGGGCTAGAACGTACTTCGCTTAATACACCTCGCACCTGGCGATACATGTTATGCAATTGGTTGCGGTTCAAAGTATCAAATTTGACTGACTGATCAAAGTGACCTTCAAACACTTTAGCGATTTGTTGTGTTGGGCGTGTTACGGCCAATTCGTTTAGTTTCATCTGAGTTTCCTCGTAGTTGCCAGTATTTAGCCAAATTTATACATTTTGCTAGTTCTTTCTCCAGGACTTGCGTATGTTCATGCCTGGCACTTGTTTTGTTAATCAAGTTTTCCCATGTGTGCCCGGCTGTGCGATCAGCCAATGCACGACGTACATATATGTCATTTCTCAATCTTGTTATGGATTGATCTAATTGTTGTATTTGTCTAGCCAAATTAAGGTGGTTTAGATTGTCTGCTATACACCACGCTAGTGCAGGTTTGGTTCCAGAGAATGTGCCAATATCATCATCACGCATGCGAACTTGAACGCCTGCAGGTACAGGTTGGATGGTGTATTTGCCAAATGCTCGATACTTTTTGCCATCTTCTATGATCACTTTGTCCAGCAGCAAAGGCAGCTCTTTTGCTGCCAACGCAGCCAATTTACAACTGGCTTTCATTTGAATACGTAATTTGTCAGCATCCAACCTACTGTGGCCACAAGGAATCCAATGATACCAATTCCCCAACTGATCAGCTGATCAGTACGTTTGTTGGACATGGTTTGCACCATGCTGTGTACTTCCGAAGTCATGGTTTTAACTGAGCCAATATCGGACTCAACATTTTCAATCTTGAGTTCCAACATTCGGTAACGTTCAGCACAAAGCTCAACGTGGGCCTCTAAACTTTTCTTTTCAATATCTGTAGTGTCCATGAGTTATTTATGGTTCAAGGGGTCAAACCAGATGTTCACACCTGGACGTAACAACGTGGTCAGTTGTTGTTCAACATAGTTAATGATGGGTACACCATCGCATGCTTGTCGTAGTCTTCCCACAGGATCATCATTGACTCTAAATACATCATCAAAATCTGTATCAAACTCAAATTGCCAACGTTGATCTTTGGCACGCACTTGTGATACTCGTACTGGTTGTGTGTAGAGACCAATCAACTGCATGATGGTTTCCCAGTTGCGTTGTTGGTTTCGACTGCGTACCCATGTGGATACGTCAGTTACTTGTTGGCCTAGATGATCCGTAAACGGCAACAAATTTTCTCTCAGATGCCCAGTAACTCCGGTGGGCCTGCAATCAAAGTCGGTGGTTATTTGTATACTCAGTGTCATATGGTATTTACGGCCAAAAAAAAGCCTTGGAAATTAATCCAAGGCTTTTGTTCTTTACTACTGCCTGGAATTAGACAGGAGCAAAGTTGGTTGCACTTGTGGTAAACACAGCATTACCAGCGCATGAGTTCAATTGCAAGTTCTGACCACCAGACGCCACTGTGGCACTGGTATTAGCAATGGCCAACAGTGTCACATTGCTGTACACATCTGTTGGGTAGATAGCCAAGTTCAACACTGTGGGTGCTGCCGGGCTGACCTGATACATTGCTACTGTGGCCTTGGTCTGGATGGCTTGCATCAGGTTGTTGATGTAGCCATTGACGTTAGCAGAAGTTGTCAACGCACCATTGGCTACCAAGCTGAAAAAGTCCAGCTTGGGGCCTTGGAAGTTAACCGAGCCTGTGGCTGCAATGTTAGCTGTACCTTGAATGTTGCCATTCGCAGTGTCCATGTGGAATACCGGTTGGGTAGTTCCGTTTACTCTTGTAAATACTGCCATTTTAAAATCTCCTAGTTAGTGGGTTTTTGCCCTACACTTATTTATGAATTTGGCAAAAAATTACACGGTTGGCGGATTGTTTCGTGCTTTGTTTCTGGCAGTAAAGTCAAATCTGTTGACTGCTTTGCCATAGCCTGCAGGGGTGGCAAACACCCATCCTTCGTTACCGGGCACTTGCGCATCTAACTGTGATAACAGATCCAGCTTCAAGTCATGCAACAATTCAAACAACAAAAACGCAGCAGCCAATGCCTGCTCGTTTGATGTAGGGCTGCGTAGGTATTGTGCAATGTTGTTGACTTTTTGCGGAGTTTGAGTCTGCTGCAACCAAGACAAAAATCCTGGAACCAGATCGCTAAAGTCACCAGTGTATGCTGCATGATTTGGATCCACTCGCTTGTTGATATAATCCACTGCCAGCTTGGCCAAATCCGTAATCTTCATAGCACGCAACTCTGCAGGATTAAACAATGTGTCTAATGCTGCACGGTTTTGACGCAATAACTTCTTGATCTCTTTTGTTATGGCATCGTTCTTTGGAACAGGTTTGGCATAGATGGGTTCAATCAACAACAATCCAGGTACAGGATTGAACTTGACTCTGCTGAGTGGTTGTTTAGCAGCACCTGCATCTTCATACATGGTATGCACTGCCACACCCACGTCGCTATTGGCAATTTGCTGGCCCAACTTGCTGTTCACAGGAATGCGATACTGTACTGTGTTGGGTTGGAATACCAGATTGCCGGCTTCCACTGGCGGTGTTTGTGTGTATAACAAATCACCTTTAACAAACCCACGGAAGTTTTCTGGAGTTGCGGCTTCAAGATATGGCCAGATGGTTTGATAAACCGGCAACAATGTTGCAACTCGTGTGGCTGCATTGCCTTTGGCTGCTGCATTGGCATCTCTGCGAGCCATGTCATTTGCAATGGCATCCGGACTGGTGAACAATCCGTCATAGCCGGCAGCAGTGAAACCTGCATCATCTGTGAGCACAAACTCACCAGTTTCTGGTTTGCGGCCAAACACCACAGCAGGTTTTCCATCCCACTTTACTGATCCAGTTTTGGGATTGGTATAGAATGAATCTGCAATGGCCAATGCTCGATCAACACCAGCTGTGCCTTGACGAAACACATAATCCTCCAGGTGCTCAATGCCCTTGGCTTTGCCGCCTACAGCAGCGGGTTCTGCTTCGTAAAGATGATATGTTTTTTTAGTTTCAATCAATGGTAGCATGCCTTGATTTACAATTCTATCACGTAGTCGTGCTAGGAAGTTTACGTCATTTTCTTTCACTGTGGTAGCAGGCTCTTGTAATCCTTCACGTGAGAGATATTCACGGAAGTCTGCTAATTTGGTGTCACGTGCAGGATCTTGTGATAGTGCAGCATAGATGGATTCTACATTTTTTAGATTCTCACGGGTGGCACCCGGGCCTAGCAATACACTGGCCACATAGTCAGGGTCCATTCCGCCATCGACCAGTTGATTTGTTGTGCGAGAAAACATGCCATTGGCACCCACTTTGAGTCCCAATTGCTTGGCTATGCTGCTCATGAGCACATTGCGATTCATACCTTTGTATGCTGAATCTGTGCCCCCAGCATAAAAAAACTGTCCCCAATCCAGGTTAGGAAAGAACATAAAATCTGTTTGTACAAAGCCCTTGTTGGAATCACCACCAATGGGTGTGCGTAAATGTACTTCGCCACTTTTTTTGACCCATTCCCTAGGATCAAGCCCTTGACTTTGCACAAACTGTGTAAGAGTAGCAGCCAATTGTTCCTTGCTGATCTCATTGAGATCCACAGCAAGATCAAGATCGCCTGATGTGGGTTTTTTACCAGTGCTACCCAACCAACGTAGTGGTATTCCGTCAGAGCCTTTTTCTGTAGTAAAATCTATACCAGTCACTTGTTCAATCCAGTCAACTGTAGCAGGCACATCTTGAAGATTGATACGTTGTGTCAATGGTTCACCCAACTTGGTTTTGAATACGTTGCCACCTTCAAGTAGCTGTTTAATTTGCATCACTGCGCCTCACTGTTCTAGCAAATTTTCCTGCATCTCGTGTACGGATAGCATTGAGCAATTTGCGTGTTAAATTTTCTGCTTGTTCTTGGGTGTAGGAAGCATCGATCTGTTCCAGCAGATTGATTGCGCCAGCAATGATATTTGCAGCACGGCTCTCTATCACTAGGTCGCGTTCGCGCTCAATGTACATAGAATCTAATTCTTCTAGTAAACTACGAGTGCGTTTCTGCATATGGATAAGGCCCTTGACTTATTTATTGATTTTAGTTCCACATACATCATTACAAATTATCAAACGCCCTTGTTCGAATGCGGGTATTTCCCAAGTGGCAACCACTTTATTAAACCAAGAAATACAATCTTTAAGAGAGTTCTCTAATGCGTTGTTCTCACCAATCAATGGAGTTAGTTGAGAGTTAACAGCACTATGATAATTGCCATGCCCGTAGGTCTTGGGGCTAAACCCAAGAAAGCAACAGGGATATACCTCACCTATACTAGTGATATATAATGACTTTTGTTTTTTTACTTTACAACTAATCGTAGCCGGAGAGCGACCTGGAGTGATATCTTCAAGAATCACTGTGTCCTGAGTTCGAGTTTTCCATAGTATTTCAAAATTTGTTTCAGTGGAATTGCCCATTACATGTACTAGATTTTTATTTTTATCAAAAACCGGTCCCTGATTTCTCCCGTGGTCTAATAGAATAAAATTTTGAAATCCTATCTCTTCACTAAGTTGTCTAGCTTGATCTTGTTGGTGACGATTGTGATCAAAATCAATCATCTTCCAACTGGCCGTTCCGCCCGCTTCTAGGAATATCTTAGCATTTTTTATCACAGTTGAATACATTGTATTTTGTCTGTAAAGACTATGAACTTCATCTATGCCGTCGATACAAAATAATACGGCCACTTCTTCATGGGCTAATGCTTGCCAAAAATCACGATCTCTTGCTCCGCCATTGGTACTGATTGTAATTTGAAGTTGTGGATTGTGTAATTTAAAGTATTTAACAATAGCGACAGTGGCCTGATTCATTACCGCATCACCAAAGTTACCATTGATAAAAACTTCCGTTATCTGTTTTAAAAATTCTGGCTGGAATATTTGTTGAGCTTGCGCTAATGTCATGTCATGTTCAATGTAACCGTCATTGTGCGGATATCCATAGAAATTTCTCGGGCACAATGGGCAGGCTGCATTGCATCTACTAGATATTTCTAGATGAACATGTGTTATTTCTTCAATACTATACATATTTTATACAGTTTTGATCTTGCCCAACAACTGCTTTAGCTTGGTGCTTTGCACATCTGCAGAAATTTTTGGATCCAATGGATCATGCCCATCTTTGGGTTTTGGTCGTTCCCACCCGCCAGTGGATTCGGACGGAGTAACTGATGTTTTTGCTTTGATAGAATCCATCAAGCTGGGTTTGCGGAATGAGTTTTCACTGTCTTCACCACCGGCATCGGTGATACGCATGGTATCAATATTGTATTCAAGATCAATCTTTTGTCCTACGCCTGTTGAACTACGTGACTTCATACACTGAATTTGATACTTGCCACGCTCTTTCATTTGTCTGCTGGTAAAGATACCAAACACATTGTCTGCTGTGTTGATTTTGGATATACCACCAGAAATATGACTGTGATCAAACTCTACTTCTTCCACTGCTGATCTATTCAACTGACTTGCAGTGACCATGAGTATTTGTAGTTCTTTGGCCAAGTTACGCAGTTCTTCACTCACATACTTGTCTTTCACAAACAAGTCATTAGGGCTTACCTTTGCACTCACGGGCATCAACAAGTCTAAATAATCAATCATCACAAAGTCCACACGTTTACCTGTTTGTATTTGATATTCTTTCAAGTAAGCACGAATATCATTGATATTGCTCTGTGCCGGTAGTCCTTTCACTTGATAGTTACCAGATTTCTTGCCTACCATTTTTACTTTGAGTTCAGTGGTATCAATGTCCTTGCGAATATCCTTTGTGCTCATGTTTGTAAGCATGGCATCAGTTCTCAAACTTGTGAGTTCTTCACTCAATTCCAGCGTGATGTATACTCCGCTTAGTCCGGCCTGAACCCAATTCAATGCTATGTTCATCATCACAAGACTCTTGCCTGAGCCTGATCCACCTGCAAAGATGTTGAGTTCTCCGCGACTGAATCCGCCATACAGCAGTCGATCCATCTGCGGCCATCCTGTGCTGACTTGCCCACCAGAGTTGAAATACTTTTCAATTCTGCCTTTGGGATCAGCAAAGTAATCTGTGCCCATGTCCTTGGTCAGACTAATCTGTACAGCATCTTTGATCAGTTTCTCTACTGGATCGTAATCACCCTTCTCCAACAAGTCTGCTGCTTTGAGAATAGCACGTTCTAGCTCTTGGCGTCGAGTAAATGCTTCAAACTCAGTCATGAACCATTCAAAGTGACCTTCATTTAGTTCAGGCACTGGTTGTAATTTTACTCCTGTTGTGGCCGATATCTGTGCTCGATCAGGAAGTGTTTTGTATCGGTCTCCGTGCTCTTTAAGAAACTCAGCAGCTGGTCTCAAACTTCTATCAAAGTTCTCTGGATTATAAATGTTCTGCACACGCACATAGCCTTGTGCATCCTCCAGCATCATTTCTAGAAATAACTTTTGTACTTTAATTCCGTAGTCTTTTAACAAGATTTTTCTTCCTTAGTTCTATTTTAATTCTGCTGGTTTCGCGATTTTCAAATATAGTCAGCAGAGTTGCCAGTCGTCCGTAACGAACCACACTGTCGTTCACATCCTTGATGTCGTCGGGCCATGGTGGCATGCTTACTGCCCATCCCAGTTCCACAGCACGATCCACCAGTTCCATGCCTGCCAAGTCCTGATCAGGTACCACAGTAATCTCTCGGCCAAGGCTGCGAATCAATCGTGCTTGCTGATCAGATATGGTGCTGTGCATCACTGCTAGACCCCCAATACACAGCGCATCAAACACACCCTCTACCACAATTGTATTAGTCCAGTCTGCATGCTGCAAGTCTGTACCAAACACGTAGCCTGGTTGACTGCTGCTGATGTATTTGGGTTTTCTGTTATCTAAGTATCGTTCTGTATGTCCTACCACACGGTTATGATGTGTGAATGGGATAATCACTGCTGGTCGATGATCCTGATGATTTTTAAAAATCAATGCAGGATAATCTTCAGGCACTCGTCGATGCCGTAGATACTCTTTAAACTGATTTTCTTCAGTCAACAACTCAGTCAATGGTGGTAACTCTTGTTCTTCAAACGTGATATCAGCCAGGATATCAAATGTACGTTGTCGATCATCAATGATGCCGTATATGCCTCGATGTCTTAGACTTTCTAGGTTCAGCATATCAATTTCAGCATCGGGCACACCCATCCAACTCAAGAGCCTACGGGCCTTATAACTTAATGTACGGCCAAGGATAAAGCTAGCGGTGTAGTTGCAGTTAAAGCAGTGATAACTCCAACCTTGTTCTGATGGTTTGATGCCACCACGATTGCGGTGATCTTTTGTACTGCTATTATGTTGACAACATACTGCATTGAAACTTATCCAACCTGATGGGGTGGCTTTTCGTTTCGCAGGCAAATACTCAAGGATGTCTAGCATCCTTACATTGTAGCAGAGTCTATAGTAGAAATCAACTTTTCAGCAATCATCACATGTCCAATCTCGTTGGGATGTCCGCCAGGCTTGATCAGTTCGCGTTTCTGGTTGCCTGGATGATCGCGAAACCAAAGCGTAGTTGCAAAGTCGGGCCAAATTATGGTGGGGGTATTCTTCATTTTGCAGTCACCGGGCATGACATGAAATTGCATCATGGGTATGTTGTGTCTGGCAGCAACCCCATCAAAAAATAATAAAGTTTGTTGGTAATTCAATCTTGCTAAATCGGCACAGTTAGTAAGCACCAGTTGTTGTTTGACCATGTTGCGGAATTCTTCAGGAATTACACTGCTTCCATATTCTACCCAGGTTGAATGAATAAACTTGTTCCATGGAGCATCATTTCCGTAGCTTTTATGATTGGGATTGTAGAAACTGAGTCTGTCGGAATCAGTGTGCCCTACCAGTACCAAACAGTTTTCTAGATCAGGTTCATGATCCAACCACCACTGGAATGTCCAAATTGAGCTTTGCATTGACCCGCCTGGGATACCAAAGTTTTCAATGGGTACATTGTAATGTTTGCCAACCAGCCCTAGAAAGTTATGACTGTTTCGATATGTTTCATTCTGTGTCCAACATGAATGTGCATTGGCATGTTTGAGAACCAGATCTGGATCCAGCAACTCATCACCATACATCCACGAATCACCAAATCCTACAATTTTTTTATATTTCATCTAACTAATATGCTTACAATGGCTCCACGATTTAGACTGACCGCAGCAATTTGGTTGCTTTGCTGTGGGTTACTAACATAGCCTTGACCACCATTAATAACATTTATGGCACTTACTGAGGTACCTTCAATTTCTGCCTCGGCCACAGCACCCGCACCCAGACCAATGATGTTCACACGTGGTGGCGCTAGATATCCGTATCCAGACTGTGTCACAGTTATACTTGTGATCACTCCGTTGGCCCCATATGCTGTGGCTGTGGCCAATTGTACCTGTTCTGTACCTGGCCATTGATCTGCCACAAGTCTCAACAAAGGATGATATCCCAATACATTGATATAGTCCGTACCAGTTTTATTGTAATAACTTTGCTGTTCAGTAACATCTACCCAAACTGATTCATATGTTTGCGCACCTTGTGCTTTGACATTGCCAGTGAAGTGATCCATCTCCATTTGAAATGTGGTCAAACTGGTTCCATTGCTGTTCACATGACTACTGAATCGTTGCGGGTCGTTGTAAACATTTCCGTATGCACCTGGTGGATTTAATGCCCAGTCTGGATAGTTGGCACTGAATACAGGATCTAGAAATGCTTCTGGACCGTAGATGTTGGGTATAGTTACCAAGTGGCTGGGAACAAAAGCAGGCTTTACTGAGTCTACGATATCTACATCACCACGAGCCTGTGCTTGTGCATCCACAAACACAGCCTCCACTAGATTGCCACTGGTACGTTCTATACTGTAGCTGCTGGGTTCGGGTGGAAATTCAGAAGTCTCTGCAGAGGTCAATGTGATTTTGGCACGTCCGTACTGTGCGCTGATGATGACCATGTCTTTTTCGATCAACTGTGCAGTACCTGCTAGATTGATCAATTTGAATCGTAAGTCACTTCCTGTGATGTTCACAGGCTTTTGGTCTTGATTAACAAACTCAAACAAGATCACGTTGTCAACACCTTTGTTGATGGTTAATTTTTTAGCGTACACAGGGTCCCACCTCCGGTCAAAATAAGCACCGCTGGAATCCAAGACCAACACTCGTTGGATTTGCTGATAGATATAGATCTGAGTTGAATACATATGGCGCTCCAATGATATTTACCTAGAGTCTCTTGGTATAAATATCCGAAATAGTATAATATGGGCAGAGACTTATTTCAAAAACTTGCTGACAAATATCCATTTATAACGCTGTGTGTGTATGCCACCAACGAATATGTGGGCATTGTACAGAATAGAGATGATATAATCACCACCATCTATGACTTTGGAAATGTAAAAGATCTAGAGCAAAAACGTCGTTACTTGGATTTGGCCAACACCTGGTGGTGGGAATCCAATCGATCAATACCCATTAACATATTCCTGCGTGGTGAATGGGATGAATTCCGTGGCTGTTTACGAACGTTTGTAAACAAGGACTTGGAAATACTGCACGGTCCTGTATGCAGCTTGAACGATATTGCCCGTAGAAAAAGCAAACGAAAGAGCATCACTTTAGTGAGGCGAATTGAGTAAATTCATATGTAGCGCCACCAATGCTGCATAACCAATGGAATGTGCTTTTTTAAACGTGTAACCTCTGCTGAGATCACCATCCCACACTGAGTCAAACACTACGGGCCAAGGCTGATTCTGCAAATGTGCTTTGCCCGGACGTATCACACTAATAAATGCTGCCATTCTAGGAATTGAATCTGGTCGCATACTCTTTAGCAATGCTTGATAGTTGCCTATGTGTATCAGTTTACTAGCCCAGTCTGGCTCCTGCCATAGTCTATCCCAAGGTGGTGTGGCTGCTAACATCTGTTCATAATGTGCAGGGTCACGAATCAAGTTGTACACACTCATGTTCAACAAGTCAATTTTGAAATAACCACGGGCTTCGGCTGTTTCGTAATCAATGGCTGCGCAACCTACAACAGGATCACGTGGTATGTCTGTAATGTAGATTCCTGAGTTGTGTTTTTTGCCATTGCTTTGCCGTGCCACTGTGTGCTGGATCAATGCCAGCACAGCATCTCTATTGGGCACGTCGATGTCAATGTCTGCGCTCATATCTTTACCAATGCTGCTGTCATACGCAGTTGTTCCTCAGCTTTGTCCACAGCATCCACTAGATCGGCGATTGCTGGATGTTGTGCAGCCAATGCTTGTATTTCTTTTTCTTGTTGCATTTTCTTTGCAGCCCATTCTAATACAATGGCATACTCGGGTTTGAGCATCACTGTTGCATAGCTGGTATTCATAGGCATCCATCTTGACCCGTCAAATGTTTCCATAACATTGCCGTTGATACGTATCATACCTTGTATGGGATTGTTTGTATTTTGTGTTACATACGGTACCGCAATGTCGCCACCATTGACAACTATGTACGAGTCACCTTGTAAACCTTTGATCATATTACCATCCTGCTTTTGTTAAAATTTCTTTTGCATACGCTTGATCCTCGGGGTGATCAGCAAACTTCTTTTGCCAGATGTCCGAATCAATGTAAGGCCATATCATAGCCACTTGTTCTGCATTGAGTTCACTCAAGAACTTCTGTCCGGACTCACTATTGTAAATCACCCAAGCACTGATCCTACCTGTGGTGATTGCATAGCAATTGGCATTTGCACTGCCATAGCGTAAACAATCATGCGCCGGTGCATGTTGTTTTTCGCTCCAGTTCATACCGTGTTCGATTGCACGAGACAACGCATCATCCACAGCTTCTCGACGCACATACTCCACAAGATACTCTGTGTATAGTTTATCACTACACCAGTTGTCAATCTTCTTGTTGTTCTTCAACAACCATTCTATGAAACGAACAGGGTTGATTACTCGAACATCTACACAATATCGACCCCATTTGACAAATGCACGATAGTAAGGTGATGTGGCAAAGTCATCCCAAGTCTTGGCTTTGGCCGATCCTTGGGTGTATTCGTAGAACTTCAAGTAGCCTTGCAGGCCCAATTGCACGCCACGTTCCGAAGATTCTTGATAGCGTTTCTTCTGTTCGCACACATGCACACTCAGACTAGATTCCTTGCTGAATGATCGATTGCAATACTTACATGTGAAATTACTTGAGGTCGCCATGGTCACGTATGAGTTGTGTGACTTCTTTTTTGGTGGTCATTGTGGCCATCAAATCAATTTCATCTTCTTTGAAATGCGGATATAACTCACGCAATTGTTTCTTTATGGCCAAATCTCCAGCTTCTTTCTTCTTGAGTGAAATCCAATCATGCCGCGGAGTGCCCATTCCTGGGCTAGCTGCTGTGGCCATAAGCCATTGCAGTTTAGGATGCTTGTGCATGGTAAAGAAGTGTTTGTTGAGATAATGATTTACGCTTTGTACATAGTATTCTTGCAGTTCTTGGCTACCACTCACTGTGCTGCCCCAACGTACCATAAGGAATGTTGAAAACTTCTTGCGTTCCTCAATTGTAAGCTCATCGTAGAATGCTCGATTCTTTGCGTCCATTTGCCGCATTTCATTGATGATGTTTAGTTTATCCATTATTTTGTGTTGGTCAAGTGATAGATCATTATAGCACGTTCTAGGGCATCTTGTAAAGCAGGATTGGTTTCGGCTGCTCGGCGGATATCACCCCACAGTTTTGATTCCATAATGTGTTCGTGTAGCGGTCTGCCATCATGTGTTCTAGCATCCGGAATCTTGACTAACTCACGATAATCTGATCCTGGCTCACGAGAGTACACAGTATTACCACCATCAGGACTTTCGAACACTGGCATTGAGTTAGTTCAATACAATCATGGCATCTTTGAAATCCAAAGTTGCTCCATTCAGACGCCATTGTTTGGCAACCACTCGATGCGACCAATACTGCGAATCATTTGCAACTTCTGCGCCTTCTGTGATAACGTTTTTGTTTTCAAAAGTGGTGCCGAGTTTGTCATGTTCAACCAACATTGGAAAATTATAGATGCCAGCGGCTTGCAGGTACAAGAGATTTTCAATGATAGGGCCATACTGATCTCCATAAAGATCAATCAAATCAAGGTTGTAGGTGTTGTATCCAATACAGGTTCTATCCAATAGAAGTTTAACATAGGAGCGACGGAACAAAGAATATGCTCCCCACCAGCGGCCACGGGTGAGCTTGATTGCCAAGTTTGGGTCGCCGTCTGGATTGCAGAAAGGCATTTGTACCTTGGTCAGCTGTACTCCATTCCACCCTTCAGGAAGATGTTGTACAAAATCATCCCAGGTAAAATTCCAATGTTCTATGCTTTCAAAACTCACATCGTCTTCACAGAAAATGGCATACTCTTCGTCAGTTGACACGTACCAATTTCTCAACAGATTTAAATGAGAAATTATAGTGCCCATCTGAATCTCAACTTCTTTCATGAATCTACCTGATCCAGTGACATTTATCATGGAGGAAATTTTATTAAATCGTTCAGTGAGATACACGTTTGTTTTTGTAATGCCATAACGATCAAATTGATCTTGCATGAATTTTCTACGGTCCGTACTTTCATGCAAGCTGATGTAATTGACCGAGGGAAAGTTTTTGAGTTTTTCTTCAATGGTTAATTCTGTCATGATTTACCAAGCCTTATTATAGTCCACAATCTCACAGTTACGACTGATGTCTTTGACAAAATACACACAGTCTGGTTGCGGTGCATCATTGATAGGCACACACAACATCTGCCCATTTTTAAGTTTGGGTGCATACCATGCTACTTCTTGATACACATCCACAATTTCTATAGGCGGAAAACTTGGGCAGAAACTGGAGAGTGGATTGAATTGGAACAGTTTAAATCCACGGTCGTTAATGCTAGTTAGTGGTAGCATTTCTAAATCTCCTGTGTCGGGCTCTCCAATCAACACTTGCCAATCCATGGGCATTTTGATTCTGGCATCACCTATTTGTAACACCAATGCAGGTGCATTAAAACTTTCAAGGAAAATTAAAGGTATGTAGTGATAGTCAGGATTAACCGGGTCTGAATTGTCTAGTATGGCAAATCTCATATCATCTACTTCTTCGGGCAAATGATCAAGATCGTAGGGTTTGTTGTCAAGAGTTAAGATACGCATGAATTTATTATATATGTTTTATCAGTCAAAGTCAACCGTTGTGAGTATGTGCCGAACTTCTGTAGCCATTCGATTCTGCCACACAGGATCATCAGTATGATATCCTGGACTTATTTTGAATTCAGGATGTCCATTTAAGTTACTGCACTCTCGTGATCTAAATTCACTCACGATTGATTCTATCAATGGCACCAGCGGAGCACCAGGCGCACCGTACAATCCATTCCAATTAAAAGCGTATGGTAATCGTCGACGCTCACATTCCTGGAACATGCATCTGGCCATCACACAAGATTTAAAAAGATTCATCTGATCGCATGTGGTGGCACGAAATAGATCCACTGCTAATCGTTGATCGTTGTTCAGCTGAATATTTCCACTGCTGTACCATATTCTGTTATAGTAGTCCTGGCCTGGCGGAATTAAAAATTCAATCCGGTCGGGCATGGTGAACCCCATGACCACTGCGTCCGGTTCGAGTTTTAATCCTTGAAAGAACTGATATGCAATTATTCCATTACTGCTGCCTGATATGCTACGCATGATAATTTCATATTCGGGCAACATTTCACTCCAGTGTTGCCCGGGAAAATCAGGGTCAGGGTGCATAAAACTATCGCCTATCACTAATAATTTCTTCATTGCCATGTTAATTTTTCCTGAGTGTACGGATAGTTAGCTTCATTGTAAAAGGTCTTGCGTTTAGTCAGGTGTCGCTTGCTGAATTTGCAGGTTGAAGTTACATCCCAGATCTGCACATGATCTTTGTCTTCGGCCTTGCGTATGCCACGCCCGATTGATTGGATAACTCGAGTAAAACTTTTGCCCGATTCAATCATTACCAAGTTAAAGATACGTGGTATATTAATCCCCACTGCTGCTACACCGTATGTGGCCACAATGATCTTGTCTGTGCTGATGGCAACTTCATCATATTCATCCTGTCGGGCTTTGGCCTTGGTAGCGCCTGACACAAACACAGCACGATCGCCTAGCCTTGCAACCAACTCATGTCCTGGTGCCACACGATCTACTAGCACCAGAGTGTTACCAGTTTCATTGACTTGCAACACCAACTGTGCGATGGCATCCAGGCGACCCGATTCTTCTAATAGATATTTTAATTCTTGTTGGTAAGTTTTGTGTTCCACAGTGTCTACCATTTGCACCACATTCACATGACATTGTGCCAACACACCGCGATCCTGTAATTCACTGGCAGCAAGTCTGGATATCACAGGCCCTAGGCTCACCAACAGGCTTTGGCTTTCAAACAGCTCTTTTGGGATGGTTCCGGTCAGCCCCCAGCGAATTGGCACTTGGGCCATTACACCAGTCAGCAGAGTTTTTAATGCATCTGCTTTGGCCATGTGTACTTCGTCTACTATAACGCATACAACGTCATTTAAGAATTCCTGGATGGTGCAATCACCCACACCATTCTTTGTGTTCTTTAACAAGTTATTTAGACTCTGCCAAGTGCAAATGGTGTGATGTCTACCGTATTCTTTTCTGTCGCCGAAATAAACACCCACATCTAATTCCATGTTCTTGTAGTCTTTTTCTGTTTGTGTAACAAGACTTTTGTTGGGTACGATAACAATACTGCGCCCGTATGCACTAACAGCATTGCTCAGTGCTGCTGTCATGATGGTCTTGCCCGCACCCGTGGCCACTTCCTGCAAGCATTGTGGATTGGTCAAGAAGTTATTCACAATTTCCACCTGATAATCACGCAACAAGATGGGTTTACCCTCGGCAGGATGTCCCGGCGGCCATTTGCGATCCTGATATGTGGTTTCTGTCACTTGATCAAATGCAAATGTGGTAGAATACTCGCGCTGATCATCCAGTTCAATATTGTAGTTTTGTCTTTCCAATATGGGAATGATCTCGGGCAAGAGATTCACATAAGTGCTGCCGCCCAGTTGGAAATAAGCCACCTTGCCATCCCAGCGGCCCAGTCGCACTGCCGGAAGATACCGGGCGTAGGGAACATCATATTTGAATTTCTTCACTAGATCTCGGCGAGTGTCAAGATCCAGTCCTTCAATCTTTATGTTGACTTCATCCTTAATAACTATGGTACATTGTTTCATTGAGTTTGTTTGTTAGTATTGGAGTCAGGTAGTCAGAGAAGATTTTTTGACTTTTATATCCTGGATGACGATCATTGGGGTTGGCCTGATCAATGGACATTGACCAAAACGATTTGTATAAATTCAACCAGAGATCTGAGTTAATACCACCGTACATACGGTAATGTGTATGAATCATATTATACAACTTTTCTATTTCATTATCATTTCTGGTTTCTACTTGTAGTAAATCTTGTGTGTAGTTAGGCAAGGAAGATGGTGTTGTAAATGGTGTGTAATCAAAGTATCCTGACGGAATGTCAAATAATGTATTAACAAAAAACAATTTAGATTTTCTGGATTCAATCTGAATCAATTTTAATATATTTATATATTTAATTAGATCAAGCAGTGCCCAATGATCGTTGGAAAATTTTCTTATTTGATCACCTATTTTACTTTGCCATTTTGCTGGTATGACAACGCCAGGGTTGATGTTGATATCCGTGGATGTTAAAGATGATAACATTGTGGATGTGGGGTAAGTTTCTAATCCTAGATTATAATTAAGTCTACCAATTGCGCTCCAGGCCACAATAACAATATCATAATGATCTTTAGTCAATGCACATGCAGTTTCGGTAAAGATCCATTGGTTGTTCTTACCAGTTACTGCAAGATTGGTAACCTGTGGGACATCAAATACTTGATTGCACAATTGATTTACCCATAGATTAGAATCTGTAGTGTCAATTTTAAAAGGATCTGCTACAGTTGCATTTAATCCATACCCTGCTGTCATGCTGCATCCTACTACTAAAATTTGCGTATGTTTATGCACAGTTGCTCTTTTCATAATGTATATAATAGCATACACACAAACAAAAGTCAAAAAGACAGGTGCCATTTAAGCACCTGTTGTAAAAGAGTCGCTGGGCTAGAAAAACGTCTGCGACTCTGTTTGGGACAAGCCCAAAATCTCACATGGCACTGCGTTGAATTTGAAAACCAGCTTCGGCAGCTTCGTCAGCTTCGTACTCGGTATCAACTGCATACAAAAACAAATCACCATCCCAAATTTCGTACATACACATTCCTTAAAGATAAAAACCAAGGCCTTGGACATCGACCAGGCACTCATGAACAAACAGAACCAACCCATGAAATTGCTGTTGTTTTCAAAACTGACCTTTGCAAGAAACGCATTACCCATCATCCAGATTATTTGTTCTAGAGCCAGATTCATATTACACCACAATCATTAATACAATGAACGCTGCCACCCATGGGTAGCCGCAATACAATGCTGCAATTACGGCTACCCAGGCCATTATGCTGCCTTCATGCAAGTGGTTTCTGCCAGGCGCTTCCAGTTACCTTCGCTGAGTTTACGCAAGTCAGCAATCTTCAATGCCATACGCAAGCTCATTTCACGCAAGCGAGTCTGATTGGTTTCCATAAACTCAAAGATTGCATCTTGTGTCTCTGGTTCAAAGTCGTAACCTTCAAACAACACACCATCTTTGGCAATCTGCTTGATACGCAGGATCTTGTCACGCATGGTGTCCAAGGTCAAGTCCAAGTAGTGGCAGCGCGATTGCAGTGCATCCAAGTGATCCCGCAGCTTCTGCGATTTCATTGTTTCAAACTTCAAGTTGGTGATAAAGATCACTGAGCCTTTGAAGTCAAAGCTGTCTGGAATGCCTTCGCGACGCAGAGTGGAACTCTCACTCAACCAAGAAATCTTACGCTTCTTGCCAGAGTCCAGGGCACCTTTTAGCAAGTTCAGTGCCACGTCATCAACCAGGATTGAATCACAGTCATCAAACACCAGCACACAGTTTTCGTCGCTGTACTTGTAAAGAGTCTGATACAAGCCGATAGGAGTTGCTGAACCTTTGACAACTTCTGCACGGAGGCGCTTGCCTGCGATACGATCAAACAGTGTGGCTTTGTCAATTTCTTGCTCGACACCAAAGCTCTTGCCCACACCAGGAGGGCCACTTACAATCATGGCACGGATGCTGCCGTCGATTGCAGCACGAGTCATTTCTGTGAGAATTTCAAAGCGCTCACGAATACGACCCATTGCAGCTTCTTCAGTTTCAGCAGCAACAAAGGCAGTCACAGGCACTTCAGGTGTATGCACGGTATCACCATTTACCATCTCATAGTCAGTGATGGCATCAACACGAATGCGAACAGCAGCAGGACAGTTGGGAAAGTGTCCATCATTTTGCACTGTAACAAAGCCGCCTTTGGCACCAGTTTGAAAGCCGCTTACCAGTGTAAAGCTCTTGTTGTTAACAGACTTGCCGCGGTACTCGCCGCGAATAATACGAATTGCGCTCATGGTTTCTAGCCCCGTTTTGTTAATATGCCACTATTGTAGCAGTTGTTGAAATACCGGTCAACTCCTTTTTGCAGGATTTTTCCAACTTTTTTTGCAAAAACTGTGGGCTTTTTGCCACATTGTTTAGCAGTTTTTCTGTTGGTATCTTTGTTGACATGTAGCTATTATAGCCGATCATGCAATACTGGTCAACCGGGTTGGTTCAGCGCCAGTGTTGTTTTATTACAACATCGTTAGTTTCGTGCGGTTTTGGGTCTCCGTGGAACACCAACACACTATTGCCGGGTGCGAGTATGGTTCCGCGGCCAGGCCTGTGGTAAGTTCTATTGTCGAAGTTCATGCCGCCATCCAGTGCAGTCCATCTCCAACTTACCACTCGAGCAGGGTCCATGAATCGACGTTTTTCAGGAGCAATAACTGTGGTGAGATATTCTTGATCACCGCCGTGTTGGTATCTGCTGATTATTTTGTTGGCTCCGTTTTGTTCAAAGTTTTCCCACACATGCGCCCATTTGCGAGTATCCCAGTACATCACAGATGAGTTCATGTTTTGCACATCTGCTTTCCATAACACTCTGAAATCTCGTATGGTCCAGAAATAAAATGGACTGAGATCCACCATCCAATCTATGTTGTCGACAATCACTGTGTCCAGGTCAAAGTACAGCAATTGTCCTTGATGGTGAGCAGGATTAAACATCTGCATTTTGTACCACCAGCTGCGTTTGCGGCCACTGATACCTGACCATTCCACTAGATTGTGTCGGACCATGTGCAGCGGCACTGGTCTACTGGATTCGGTATACACATGCAATCTCACGCCACGTGTTAGATGGCGACTCAACATGCTGTGTAATCTTTCCACGTAAACCCAATCGTATCCATTACCATGGATAACACAGGCACAGTCCACAGGACCGGTAGGATCACTCTGTGGGATCATTTGTTTTTTTGCTCGATATGCTTCTCTCTCAGCACGATGCAGATCTTTTTCAGCTTGCGTGGGCACAATTATACCGGTGGGTTGTTCCAATATGTTGGATATTGTTTCAATACACTCTGAACTGCATTAGGATATGTTATTGCAACACTATGACTTTCGCATTTGTGATTGATAGCTGCTGCGGTGTCTAACTGTTTGAATGCTTGTAACACTTGTTCAGGGTCTCGGTGTTGGCTTTCTATGCAACTTGTTACCTTGCTACGAATACGATGGTCATTACCTATCCAGGTCCAGTGCCATCCTGCTGTTTCAGGATATGTTACACAATGGCTACGATCTTTTCGTTTTGTGTTGTTACCTTTGTAGAGTTGTTGTGGATTTTCAAACATGCATTTACGAGCAATCACTGTGCCATTCCAATTGCGATTCATTTTTTGATCAAACTTGTAAACATACATGTCTAACACACATGCAACCGGGCGTTGATGTACATCCATGTAATCAATAATGTGTTGTATTTTTTCTGGATCAACAATCTCGTCGAGGTCCGAATGAACAACAATATCTTGTGCGTCTAGCTTGTTGATTTCTTGTTGTAGACTGGCCCGGCTATAATTTTCGCATTGCCAATTCACATAGTCTGTAGGAATGTCCAATTGGATCACACACATCCGATCTCGATAGCGTTGATACCAATCCAAATTTTCTGACAGGTAGTAGGGTTTTTTATGTCCGCTCCAAGTTTGACTTCCTTCAAGTACGATCCAACGGTCAACATAGTTATCAGTCACAGCCAGTCTGACGTCCAACATATCAAACTCGTTGTTAAACATAAATGTATCAACTATCATATCTTGATGTGTTATCTTTTAAAATTTATAAATTATCTGATACGCATCATACACAGGATCTATTCCTTTGGCTTGCAAATAGTCTGCTATGTAATGCCCTTTTCCTGTTCTCATTCCTGAGTCTTTAAATCTACTGTTGTCGTCGATCACTACTAATGCACCTGGTTTTAGAGATGATTCGATTATTTGAAATTCTCGTAAATGATGCTCGGCACTCAGATGATCATCATGCCATTTTACATCATAACTGTCAAGATAGAAAAGATCAATCTGGTCCAGATCCAATTGTGTAGCTAGATATAGCACACTATCCATGCATGTGGATTCAAATTTTGCTGATGTAATTGTACTACGAGCGCACATCACAGCAGAAGGGTCTATGTCCACACTACGAACACTTCCACCAAAATGTTCTACAAATTCTGTAAACAACCGGGCGCTTTGTCCATCTTTCCAATTGTCTGGATTACGTAAGGTACCAGTTTCAATTATACGATATTCGTCTTGATTGAGACTTTCGAGATATGCAAACACAAGATTAAATCCGTCCGCACGTTGATAAAGACCTTCTACCAATCCTCGTTTGGCCCCACTTACTTGGGGATTTAATAAATCGTAATAGTTGTTGCGGTAATGTTCAAGCCAGGTCATATGTTATTTAAATTAGATTATCAACTGCGATAGGTTTTGTAACTATCCAACAACGTCCAGATTTATTCACCTTTATACCCAATGGTTTGAAAAAATCCCATACTGCTTGTTGTACTTCGGGCCAGCCTTTGGTATAATCATCTCCAGCAAAATAACATCCAGGTTTGATCTTGGGATACCACGCAGCCAAATCTCTGGTTACATCGCTGTATGTGTGCCCAGCATCTACATAACAAAAATCCACAGATTCGTTGGCAAATGATTGTGCAGCTTCCCAACTGATTGATTCCACTGGGATATACCGTCCAGTTATGCAACTCAGGTTGGTATCAAATATATCTCTGAGAGATTTTTCAGTGATAAACTCATGATCCTGGTGTTCGACACCGCCTTGCCAGGTATCAACACAGTGAAAAGACCCGAGTTTATTTCTGTTGATCAATTCAACTACACAGTAAGCGGTGCTGCGGCCAGTCCAAGATCCAAGTTCTACCCAGGTACCATCTGCAGGAAATTGATCTAATACTAGGTCAAGCATTATGGTATTTCTGTGATTCATATAACCGTCGATGTTTTGATAGAAGTGGTCCATTTTTTATTTACCGTTATATACGCCGATAAATATTTCTATGGACACTATGAAAATTGTAATTGTTACAGGTGGGTTTGACCCTATGCATTCGGGTCATGTGATGTATCTCAGAGATGCACGTAAACTGGGACACATGTTGATCGTTGGGCTAAACTCAGATGAATGGCTCACCCGTAAAAAAGGTCGGCCATTCATGAACTATCACGAACGATGGGCTGTGCTGCTGGGCTGTAGATATGTGGATGGTGTGATCAGTTTTGATGATGCTGATGGATCTGCATGTGATGCAATTCGCAAAGTGCGAGCTCAGTATCCTCGTGCAGAAATAGTGTTTGCCAATGGTGGCGATAGAACAAAAGAAAACATACCCGAAATGGTGTTTGACGATGTGGAGTTTGTGTTTGGTGTTGGCGGCGAAAACAAAGCCAACAGCTCAAGCTGGATCTTGGAAGAATGGAAGAAGCCCAAGACAGATCGTGCCTGGGGATATTACCGTATCCTTCACGAAGTTGGATCACATGTAAAACTCAAAGAACTCACTGTGATGCCCGGGCAACGTCTCAGCATGCAACGTCACGAAAAACGTGCAGAATTTTGGTTTGTTGCCGAAGGTGAAGCCACAGTATACACAGTAGATCCATACAGTACAGATTATGATTTGTTGGCCAGTCCTGCGCGACATCAGCACACATGGATTCAGCTAGGAGAATGGCATCAGCTATGTAACGAGACTGATCAATTGCTCAAGCTGATTGAAATACAGTACGGTGAAGATTGCGTAGAAGAAGATATTGAACGCAAATGAACAACATCATACCAGTGTTTGTAGGGTATGATCCTAGAGAAGCTATTGCTTATCATACCTGTGTGAATTCAATCATACGCAACAGTAGCAAACCCGTGGCCATTATACCATTGGCACTGAATCTCTTTAAGGAATATTCTGAAACGCATACAGATGGAAGTAATCATTTCATCTACACACGGTTCCTGGTACCGCATCTGATGAAATACACTGGCCACGCTATCTTTATAGATGGTGACATGATTGTACGTGGAGATATTGCCGAGTTGTGGGAATTACGAAATACATCTATGGATGTGCAAGTGGTCAAACACAACTATCAAACACGCATGAGTGAAAAATATCTTGGCAGCAAAAACGAAAACTATCCACGCAAGAACTGGAGCAGTGTTATGTTGTGGAACTGCAATAGCTTTCCCAATCGCAAGCTCACTCCTGAGTTTATTGAAAAATCTACAGGTGCAGAACTGCATAGATTTACCTGGCTGGAAGATGCTCGCATAGGTGAGCTGCCCGCCGAATGGAATTGGTTGGATGTGGAATATGAATGGAATCCATTGGCCAAACTGGTTCACTTCACTCTAGGAACTCCGTGCTTTCATGAGTTTGCTGATCAAGGCAACTTCTCAGATGAATGGCACAAAGAGCGTATTTTTACCGAATACTGTCAACAAAGAAATATCATATGAGCAGTTGGATTTTTCTCAGCAAAGGCGGCAAGGACGAGTATGTGAACATGCTGGCCCATAGTGCAAAAATGCAACCAATGGACACTGATTACTTTGATTATCATTACGATATAGCTGTGGACCATAACCAGTTAGTGCTACGTGGCATTCTCAAACACAAGATCATGAAGCAATGTCTAGCTGATGGTAATAATTTTTACTACATGGATTCTGGATATGTTGGAAATAATGTAGGCAACAAAAACACACAAGGCATCAAGCAATATCACAGGATTGTGCTGAATGACTTGCAGCATCAGACCATACGTCCACGCCCTAGTGATAGATGGGATCTATTGGGTATCACGCCTGATGCTCGCCGTTACGGATATAAAATTATAGTAGCAGCACCTGATGAAAAACCCTGCAAGTATTACGGAATTGATCAACAACAATGGATTCAAGACACTGTGGCCGAAATTAAAAAGCACACAGACCGTCCAGTAGTGGTTCGTGAACGTGCAGCGGCACGCATAGATAGAGTAATGAATCAACCCCTGAGCCACATGCTAACACAAGATGTACATGCCTTGGTCACATTCAACAGTGTTGCAGCAGTAGAAAGCATATTGGCTGGAGTTCCAGCATTTGTAATGGCGCCTAGTCATGTGGCAGCACCAGTGGGCAATCAAGACTTGGCCAAGATAGAAGATCCATTCTATCCAGACCGGGACTTGTTAGATGCATGGTGCCACAGCATGGCATACGGACAATATCATGTGCGCGAATTAAAAAATGGCACAGCATTTAGGATGATGCAAGAACTATGAGAGTCATAAGTTATACCGCCACATTGCCAAAAAAAGAGCAATACACTCCTGAGAGCTTGAAAAATGCCACCGACAAGGTCAATACCCTGACATACTTTGCTCAAGGTGTAAATGCACAAGGTGACGAAGGTATTGTTCAAACTGACATGACTTATGAGCCCAGCGATGTAGCTGTTATACTGGGTTGGGTACATGAGCATGGCAAAACTGCTGCACATCTACAATTCCGCCAAGAGATATTGGATGGACAACATGCAGCCGGTGGCAGAACTATCATAGCAGACAGCAATCTGTTCCTGTACAACAACAAAGAAAATCCCGGATATTGGTTGCGTTATAGCTATGATGGTATCTTTGCCAACACTGGAGAATATTGCAATCACGATCCTGATCCTGCTCGTTGGACAAGGATACAAGCACAATGCGGAGTTCGACTACAACCTTGGCGATCTGCCGGTAATCACATATTAATTTGCTTACAGCGTGACGGAGGGTGGAGCATGGCCGGATGGGATGTGATAGATTGGGCACTAAAAACCATAATTGACATACGCAAGTATTCAGATCGTCCTATACGTATACGACCGCATCCAGGAGACAAGAAGGCTAGAAAATACTGTGATAGACTTATGAAACTGTGCCAGGGTCGCAGACTAACAGGACTAGGAATTAGTATAGAAGGTCACAGCCTCATAGACGATTTCACTGACTGCTGGGCAGTGGTAAATCACAACTCCAGTCCGGGTGTGGCAGCAGTGATACAAGGTATTCCTTTGATATTAACTGACCCGTTACGCAGTCAAGCCAGTGATGTGGCCACGGTGGGCATACATTCTATAGAAAATCCACTCATGCCCGACAGAACAGCGTGGATACAGCGCATCAGTCAATTCCATTGGAGTCACGAAGAACTACGAACAGGGGTATGTTGGGAACACATGAAGAAATGGGCAAAAAAATGATACAAGTAATAACCAGTTTTAATCAACTGTACTATGATCTAATTGGAAAAGATTCGGTTAGCAGTTTTCTAGAACATTGGCCAAAAGATCTCAACATCACTTGTTATGTAGAAGGGTTACAGTTGCCAAAGAATAATCGAGTTGTTCAGATTAAATTTTCCAAGTTAGATCCGGACTATGAGCAATATCAACTGGATCCTGCATTGAATCAAAGCATGAAAAAGTTTGCCAAGAAAGCCTATAGTTTCATGCACGCCATGAACAACAGTAAGGCAGAATGGATAGTATGGTTAGATGCCGATGTGATCACAGTACAATCTTTACCCATTGAGTTGTTACAAAGAGTATTAAGCTCAGATCATCTAGCTATGTATATGGGTGTGACATACGTCACAGACAAAAGTGGCAATCCAGGCAATTGGTTAGTTCCTGAGACCGGTGTGTTTGCTGTGAACACTCGTCATGCGGATTTTGATGCCTTTAGAGCAGAGTATTGTAGACGTTATCGTGAACGCGATTACACAGACCTGCGCAGATTTTATGACAATGATGTGTTTGGTGCTGCGTTAGCAGTTGTGCCCGACGCTGCTGTGTTGGATCTATGTGCAGGATTCAAGAAGAGTTACAAAACTCCATTACGGCATACCGTATTAGGTGATCACCTCATACACTACAAAGCCAAACACTCCAAGGCTGAATATGTACAAGGCGATGTTGATGGAATTTGTGTGGCCGACAACGATTAATTGTTACGCCAATACTGTTCGTTTCTGGGACGAATAAGGTCTGAGCCAAGGCTACGCCCTGTGGTTTTTCGATTGCCTTTGAGATGATCTAGATACGCTCCCCAAGCTGTGTTGATCAGTGGATGCCCTTCTCCTTTGATAAGACCTGCACTCCAATTTAACACTCGCCATTCAGGATGAGCTGCTTGAACTTCTTTACGTGTTTCATCAAACACCCAGCAATCATTCCATTCAGCCATGGTCATGAGTCGACCCGAATCGTATGCCAGTTGAAACTCTGCAAGCCACTTGCGTGTAATTGGGTTTCGTAGATTCATTGCGTACAACCCGCATTCTGAGAACTTCTTTTCACGACCCAGATAGGCCAGGCCCACGTCTGATGGCATTTGCAGCAACAAAAATGCTTCACTAAGGCTGGTATGACATATCATATCAGCATCCATCCAAAATAACACATCAGTTTTGCAGTTAGCAGCAGCATGAAATACACTATATGCTTTGTGACTGAATCTTAAGGCATCCCAGCGAAATCCCAATCCGTTTGCTTTTCCCTTGGCATCAACAGGACCTGTTGCTACTTCTCCGCGAGCTCTGGGATCCGGGCCCCATCGTTGCTTGAATGCAACAATTTCAGGACTTGATGCATGTAGATCCCTCACATGTAAATTACCAGCCGATTGTGTGATAGCGCAATCTTCGGTATACACATATAGATCAACTGCGTTTGGCCAACTTTTTAAAAAAGTATCAATCATGCGGCTGGCATACTTGTCGTAACCTGCTTGGTTGAATGTAGTAACTACTGCATATTTTGTCATGGGCTTCCAGTTCTGAATAACTATTTAACACAATATCATGAACATCAGTATTTTTAATCAATTTGGCGCCCTCAACTCTGGGCCAGTGTTTGAGGCATTTCGTAACGGTTGCAAAAAACACCGTATACGTGTGACCGAACACAACATGTCAGCAGACGTGGCAGTGATCTGGAGTCAACTATGGACCGGACGTATGGCCCCTAATAGAGCAGTTTGGGAAGAATTTTCTGCTTCAGGACGACCAGTGATTGTGTTAGAAGTAGGACAATTGAATCGTGGTGTCACATGGAAAATGGGCATCAATGGTGTCAATGCTCGTGGATGGTTTGGCGAAGGTATTGAACCTGGACGTGCAAAAAAACTAGCAATGCGATTACAGCCATGGCATCAAGGCGATCATATTCTCATAGCCATGCAACGTAGTGATAGTGAACAATGGGCAGGACTGCCGCCAGCACAACAATGGCTGGATCAGACCATTGCCAGGATACGTAAACACACTGATCGACCTATTGTGGTGAGACCGCACCCTAGACAAAAACTGCAACCCAAGATGGGGGTGAAGTTTCAAACACCACTGGCATTGTGTGGAACATATGATGAATTTGATTTTAGATCAAATTTAAATAATGCCTGGGCAGTGGTTAATGAAAATTCAGGACCTGGTAGTCAAGCTGTATTAGATGGTGTACCAGCATTTGTGGGTGCGTACTCAATGGCAGCACCTGTGGCCAATTTAGACTATGCTCTAATAGAAAAACCACGCATGCCCGATAGAGAAACGTGGTTGGACGAGTTGTGTCATACAGAGTGGACGCTAGGCGAGATCACTGCTGGTATTCCAATTGGCAGACTACTAGTTAGATTGCAGCCTGGCTAGGTCAGCATCAACCATATTGCAAATCATTGTGACAAAATCAGTACGTGGCTTCCATCCTAGTATTTCCCTAGCCGAAGTTGAATCTCCACACAAGCTATGCAGTTCGGCAGGACGTTTGAATCTAGGATCCGACATGACCATGGCTTGCCAATTAATGATGCCTGCATGGCGGAATGCAATATCACACAGTTCTCTAATGCTGTGTTGTTCACCTGTAGAAATAACATAGTCTCTGGCTTGAGGTTGCTGTAGCATCAACCACATGGCTTCTACAAAGTCGCCAGCAAATCCCCAGTCACGACGTGCATCAAGATTACCTAATATGATAGATTTTTCTAATCCCAGTTTGATACGTGCAACACCGTCGGTTACTTTACGTGTGACAAATTCACGGCCACGTAATGGACTTTCGTGATTGAATAAGATACCCGAACATGCATATAGACTGTAACTTTCACGAAAGTTTACGGTCATCCAATGGCTATACAGTTTGCTAATTCCATATGGACTGCGGGGGCGGAATGGTGTATTTTCTCCTTGCTGCCCGTCTTCTGTGAAGTTACCAAACATTTCACTTGTGCTGGCTTGATAAAAACGTGTGTTAGGTGTGTGCCTGCGAATTGCATTTAATAAATTCAATGCACCAATTGAGTTTACTTCGGTAGTGAGTTTGTTGAGATCCCAACTTGACCCTACAAAACTCTGTGCTGCAAGATTATACACTTCTTGTGGCTTGAGTGTTTGCATGAGATGATTCATGTTGTTTTCATCGGTGATATCACCGGTGATTAACTCAATATCATTTTCTATGCCCAGCCACTTGATATTATCCAAGTTTGGATTTGAATAACGTTTTACAAGACCATACACATGATAGCCTTTTTCAACCAATAGCTTGGCAAGATATGGACCGTCTTGGCCGGTCATGCCTGTTATAAATGCTGTATGTTTCATAACAGTATGTATCTCTTGGCACAGTTAGAGTGTAATATCTTCCATGCCTGCTGTGCGCAACCGTACCACATGACCCATCTGCCACTGTTTGGTATCCAGTCCCTTAAGGATGCCCAACCAGCGATTACGTAGCAATGCTACTTCATTGATGATAGTTTCAAAATCAATTACTTCATCTTCGCCCTCGGCGTATTTTTCAGCATCTCTACTGGAGAGAGCACGAGCATAGCCTTCTAGATACTTTTGGAAATGTTTCCTGCGTATCTTGCGTAGTTGTATGTTGAGATAGTTTAGAACAGCTTCAATCTCTTGTAGCTGATTGAAACGTTGTTCTGTGATGCCAGGCAAGGCCGTGATATTCTTTTCTAAAACACCACGGATTTTGCAATCGTTTTTGGCCAGATCAAGCTCTGTTTCGTAATGGTCTATGAAATCAGGAATGGCTGCTAAGTCGGCCACTACTCTGCTGTACCACATCAGTTTTCCCAGTCGTCGTCGTGATAATCTTCTTCTTCGTCAGCTTCTTCCTCGTCCTCATAGCTCTTGTCATTGTCAAGATATGCTGTGAGAGCACGTTTGATATCTGAATCACCTTTGAAAGCATTTTTGATATCATCCACGTCACAATCGTTATCAATCAAGATTGCAACTATGGTTTCAGCTGCTTCATCTCGATCAACTGTGTTTACATATCTCTTGAGTTCTGACCAGAGTTCGTTGGCCACTGCCACTGCTTCATTCATCTACTGTTTCCTCCTGGGTACTTATTTCTTCTTTGTGATTTCCAAAGTCTGCCATGGCACGGTCCAGACAGCCTTCATCATTGGCTTCCCACTTCTTGCGAAACTTCTTGATAATTTCACCATCAGTAGTAACAAACACTAAACTGTTGCCTTCCTTCTTTAACAAGTTGCGTTTTTCCATGAGATCAACCATGCCAGAATATGGACTCATACCTGTTTCGTAAGGAATTTTGACCTGCACACCTTCAAAGGGTTTGGCATAACGTGTTTTCATTACTTTACAAGACGCACGGATGCCCATGACATCGGTGATCTTGTTGCCATCCTCATCTTCTTTCAGTTTGAGTTTCTTCATGGCCACAACAATTGAGCTGGCATAGATGAACCCTTGACCACCGGATATCTTGTCATCTGGATCAAACATATCTTGACTTGCGTATGTGTGATTGGTACACACTAGACCCACATTGTATGAACCAAACATGTTCACACAGTTACGCACCAAACTAGTGAGTGCCTTGGGTTTACGACCCATGTCACCTTTCATGTCTCCGGCTTCAAACTGATTCACATCAGTAGGAGTCAACAACATACCCAACGAGTCAATCACAAACATTACTTTAGGGCGATCATTTTCTGGCAAGGCCTTGTAGTCGCTCATGAATGTGGAGATAGTCTTGGCCACATCGTCAATCATGGCCATGCTTAGTTTGAGCAATTTGCTATCACTAGTATCCACTCCCAGTGCTTTGAGCCAGTCTTCGTCCAGTGCGTTTTCACTGTCCACCAGCACCACATAGATACCTTGTGCTTGTGCGTTCTTGATGATGTTGCCACTACAGATATAACTTTTACCTGCGCCCGACTCACCAGCAAACACTGTAACTTTACCCAGTGGAATACCTCTATTGAAGTCTCCGGAGATCAAATAGTTCAGGGCATAGTTGCCTGTTGATACCCAATCAGTGGGATCGTTAAACCCAATGCTCAATCCTTCGATCGATTTGGTAATCTCCTTACGAAACTTACTCACGTCAAATGGTTTACCCATATATTACCTTAAAATATAGAAAGACACAGAGGGTAATACCCTCTGTGTGATGCTGCTGCTGTTGATTACTTGTTTTGGCGGGCGCGAATCATGGCCAAAATGTCTTCGGCTTTTTTGTTGCCTTCAGCTGGCTTGGCCACTGGTGCAGATGCTGTTGATGGTTCATCATCAAAGTCTGTTGCCACTGGTGCCTTAGCTGCTGGTTTAAACGCTGCCTTGGATACTGGTGTATCCTCATCCACATCGACTGCTGACATGGCTGCTGTGCCAACCGGAGCGCTCATTCCAGCTGGACGGTAGTATTGTCCCCAACGTTCAGAATCAAATGGTTGGCCATCTACGCTGGCTTCAAACATCTCTTTGATCACGTTGAGTTCCACTGAGGTGGGCTTCTTGGGCAAGAAGGTGCTGAGATCAAACAAGCCATATTTTTCAACTGCTGCTTGTTCAGCTTCGGTAAGTGCCGACTCTTTACGTGCCCACTTTGAAGTGTTGTAATCAGCATAGCCGCCCTTTTGAGTCTTGGCAATACGGAAGTCCAGGCCAGCTGAGTAATCAGTTGGCAGGTTTTCCAATTCTGGGTCCATTAATGCACCCTTAATAATTGCAAAGATTTGCGGTCCAATCACAAATTTGCGGATGGGATTTTCTGGGGTCTTGTCGTCTGTGAGAGGATTGTCACGTACAAAACCTTGATAGATGTAGCTGCGCTTTTTCCAATACTTACGACCCATTTCCTCAAGGCTCTTGTCCTTGAACCAAGGACGTACCTCAGTAAGTATTGGGCAAGTTTCTCCCCACATTTCCATGCAAGGTACTTGTACCATAACTTGTTTGGATTCCATCTCTCCTTTGACGCCGTTGAAGGGCAGTCGAATCATGGCCCGTTCAGCCCAGAAGAATGTGTTTTTGGTATTGCCATCCGGTAAGAATCGGAAGGTTGCAGCTTGTCCTTCATCCATGTTCCAGTGTGGGTAGATTGAATTATCGCCTCCACCTGTGGATGTTTTGCTTTTGTTTTCTGCTGCCTGTAGTCGTGCTCGAATTTCTGATAAAGTTGCCATAGTGTTTCTCCTGTAAATGCCTATGTAAAATGCCTATCTAATGATTTAGATTGTGTTGCCTGTGCCACAAATGAAAAAGCGCAAACACAGTGTAGTATATGCGCTTTCTGTCTCTGTGTCAATGTTATTTATGTCATTTGAGCAAACTCAATAATTTTATTCTTGCCAATTGTGTTTCGTAGATGCCGTCGGAGCATTCTGCCAGACCATGTACTGGACAGTAATGATTCTCCATGGTGTAGTTGCATTCTTTTACAGGTTGTTGCTGTACTTGAAAATCTGCAAATTTATTTGGATCAACACCTCTCGCAGCAGCAATTGCACTAGTGGGCATTAGTGTATTAGGGTCTGCATTGGGATCTGCAGGAGTTGCAGTTGTGGTTCGAATTCCACTTGCGTGATCTTGCTCCTGACCAATCTTGCCAACTCCTAGATCATAACTTGCTGTGGTCTTGAGTGGACGACCTTGTGCATCTACTTTCTTTGTAGTTTGTAAAGGACCCATTGAATAGTCTGTAGTTTTGCTACCATCGTCATGCTGTGTTTGTTGCACGCCGGCAAACCGTGGACTCACAGTATCCTCATCTACTTCTTCTTCAAATGTATCCGGATTGTCACCTTCTGCCACAGGTGCCACTTGATCCGGAGGCGGGGCTTCTGCCGGCACTGGCTCGGCCATTGGCTCCTCAACTGGCACTGGCTCGGCTACTGGGTCTGCTGGTTGTTGTAGGGCAGTGACCAATTCGGCAAGTTCAGGAATACGATCTGCATTTCTATCAATCCAGGCCTGCACCAATGGTACTGAATCTGCTGTGGGGTCCTCTTCGGCCATGGCACTCAGTTGATCAAACAATGCGTCATCACCAATCAAGCTGTATAACACATCTGTTACATCTTCCGCATCAGGTCCCAGTGGTTGCGGCTGACTCATCCACATTTTGAGTTCATCAATTTGTTCAGGAGTTTCAGGCACTATCCATGTTCCTTCTACCAGTTTGGTTGCCCATGATTCAAATATTTCAGCTTCTTTCATGGCCTGTGCTTCTTTCTGTATTCTTGCTAGCATGGGCAATGCTTGCTCTATTCTAGGATCAATACGTGTTTCAATAAACATACTGCGTAGATCTTCTACAACCATATCAGAATCACTGATCTCTGCCGGTTGCCATGATTCAAAATACTTGTGATAGCCACGACTGTTGGACATGTGTTTTAGATTTTGATTGAGTCGTTGATAGTATTGATCAGTTTCTGTTACCAAACTAGCAGCAGATCCTTCATACACACGACCCTGCTGTGCTCTGCGAAACTGACTCAGAGTGTTGAGTTGGCTTACTGTTTCAGAAATGTGTTGTCCACGAGGATCGTAGGGGTTGCCACCTTGACGCACATGTTCTACCATGGCTCGACCACCAGCTAACTTACGAAATGGCAAACGGAATCGTTCACCTAAGGCAGTTTCAATAAACAAACTTTCCACATAGCGATAACGCTTGTCGCCTTCCGCTATGGGTTTAGAATGCTTGATCATTAGTCTAGCATCAGTTGGCTCACCTGAGTAACTGATCTTGCGTGTGCCGTAAAAACTCTCTGTGAGTGCTGCTTGGCCAGCAATGGCATACTTGAGTCTGCTGATGTTGTCCAAGCTGAATCCACCACGCACTTTACTAGTGCGGATGGCAAAGTTTTTAAGTTGTTCTAAGAACCCTGTTTCACCTGCTTCCGGATCACCGTACCAGGCTTTTTTATCTTCTGGGTCCATGGTGCGGCCTAGATTGTCGCCAAAGTACACAGTCATTCCGCCGTTTTGATCCAGCAGAATTACCATAGTTCCGTAGTTTTTGCCAGTAGGACCTACCCAGTCAAAGCTAAACATGTCTGCTTCGGAAACATCAGGAACTCCGCGCTCGTTTACAGCGGGCTTTCCGGTCTTGGTACTGAGTGCGTCAACGTCAAAATCACGTGTGATTAAGAGATTGTTGAGTTCGCTTGCGATTGAATTTTGTGCCATATAGTATTTAGCGCATCATTACAGAGATGAATGGCATGGGTTCGATCACTTCTTCACCATGATCTCGCATGTGTGTGCTTAGTTCAGCATAGAAACTTTGCAGTACAGTAAGCATGCGAACAGCTAGAATAGTGGCCATAATCAAGTCGTCGGTCTCTCCGGGCTTGGCTGCATAACTAGTGCCGTGTGCCACAAAGTTCTTAAACTCACTAATCAGACTCTTGCTGTTAACAGTCATTCTTCCTGATTCTACTAGATTTTTCAGTTTGGAGCAAGCAGCCAGCTTGGTTTTATTTGTGGTGTTAAATCCTTTGCGAAACCTACGCGGTCCAGCAGAAGCAGTGTCACTAAGGAAATACCCTTTGATGTTTTCCTCACCCCACTCAGCAATAGAAATCAATGCTGCTTCACCAATGGTATTGTTTTCTACTGAATAGTAAATGCTTTTGTCATCGCCTACAGTGTCGTATATGTACTTGATGATATCTGCCAAGATGCGTATCTGTTCAGGAATAGGTGTTTTGTTATGGCGCCATTCACCCACTTGCCGTGTGGTGTTGGCTTCAAAAATCTGTATAGCAGCAGGATCTCCACCTGTTCCCAAGCTAGGATCTAATGCCACAACGTATACTTGATCCTTGCGTATGGGTTCAAACCAACGAACTTGTCCAGTTTTGTGTGAGGGATCCCGTCCTTGTAAATCCAACAGTTTAGCAGGAGCGATCAATGTTTCGTCATTGATAATAAACTCGCAACCCATCTCTCGACGGAATCGATCATCGCCCAACTGTGCTCGCATGGAGTCGCCCCAGGCTTGATCACGATCTGGATGTTCTTCCCAGTAGCTGCGATAGGCTTTGAATCCATTCATGCCCAGTTCAGTGGGGTTGCCATATTCATCTTCACACTTGTTGGCACCTTTCCACAAGTATGCAAACTGATCTTCGTCTGAGTTGGGTGTGCTTGTGATAATAGCTTTACCACCAGTGGCCAGTGTAGGTGCCATGGCAGTCCAAAACTCAGATGCTATAGTAGGTCGCACATACGCAAACTCATCTGCGTACAGCAAGGTAATACTCATACCACGACCAGTTGTTTCAGTTGTGGTAGCTGATACAATACGTGAGCCGTTTTCAAAGTCTATGGAACCTTTGTTGTAGTTGGTAGCACCTGCTCTGATGTGATCCGGGCATAGTTCGTAAGCAAAGCGGATACGCTGCATAATCTCCTGAGCACCGGTATATTTGTGTGCTGCAATTAGGATTGTTGAATCTGGTACAAACATAGCGTACCACAAGATGTAACCTGCTGCTGATGTAGACTTTCCAGTCTGTCGCGGCATCATGGAGATTGAATATCTATTGTGATGATAGGTATCAATCAGTTTCTTTTGATATTCAAAGGGATGATACAGCATTTTGCCCTGTGTGGGATGCTGAATGTAGAAGAAGTTGTCCATGAAGTAGTGCGGACCTGTGTCGGGGTCAGCACATTTCAAGAACTCGTCCAGTTCATCTTCTGTGAATTTCTGACGACGGTGTGGTGCCTTGATCAGCACCGTTTCGGTTGCAGTTGCCATAGTCAGTTAGTTATCGAGATTTATTTGGATCGACCACATTTGGCTCTTTTGGCTTGTGTGAGTTGGCCAAAGTCCACTGTCCATTCTGATCCTGGGTTGAGTTCTTTTGCTTGGAGCGGAAATGCATAGTTCACTCTAGATTCTCGTTCGATCAGTTCCACTGGCACACGGAAACGAGTCAAGTCATTGCCCAGATTTGGGTAAGGTGGCACATGTGGAAACATCCAGCCTGCGATCTCGTTGGTCTGGTTGTTGATCACGATCTTGTAGAACGCATGTGGCACCACTACACCTGAGCCAATTCGCTTGTCTTGTGCGTTGTATATGGCACCCACATAGATGGTGAAACTGTTGTTGTGCTGCACAGCCCAGCCTCTCACACTTGTTTCCAGCAGTTTCCAGATACCACGATTTAAACTACCTGCTTGTGGTGCCATGTTGGTCATGAGAAATGATTCAAACTCCACCTGTGGATCCCAGGATAGGTCACCGTCTGGGCTCATATGGCCTTTGTCGTAGCCGGTGCCGGCGTAGTCATCGGGTGTGGCACCACTGGGCACTGATTGATCACTAGCGAACGCATTGGTCCTTGCCACACAACCTAATGCGTTTCGTGGTATCAGTGTGTATGTGACATATCTGGGTATCTTGGCAGCTGCATCGTAGCCCACGAGATATGCTTGTCTACAGATTGATTGTGTTGCTATGGTAGCAGGCAGTCCATAAGGAGCATGCACGGCACAGGTTCTAATGTCCTGTGGTGGGCGTTGTGTCCAAGCATTTGCTGTGGCCGCGAGAAAGATTAAATAGATTGCTAAAAGTTTTTTCATATGTGATTACCTTGGGTAGCCCCGGAAGGCTTTCACCGGACTTGTTTTGTCTACAAAGGCTGGTTCCGAACTTTGAGGTGTTGATACCATCTGTTTGCCGCCTGGAGTATTGGTCATCTTTAATGCTTGATCAATGATGGGTATCACTTGTTCGTCCATGCCGGATATCACAGCATGTTCCCCAAACGCAGTTTCTGATGTCCACGGAATCATGAAATCATTCACACCGTCCTGCTGACCAGCATCTGATCTAGCCCGAGCCATGGCCACCGACAATCTATACGAGCCATAGGGATCGCTACCATTCACACCGGGCAACACATAGGTATATCTCAAGGGCTCTGCTATTTCTGCTGGCAAGTGTGCTAGGTCCTCAGTGATGAATTCTCTGGCTCTCATCGCTTGTATCCTTTAAACGCCTTTACCGGACTCACTGTGCTAGTGCTGGGGATTTCTAGGCTGCGAAGGTCACCGTGGTTGAGATCCTCAACTTCTGACCCGATGGCTTTGTATGCCATTTTCAGCATGTTGTGTTCTTCTTCGGTGTAAGGTGCGGAAATGTTGTAGCGACCAGCCCAGGATTCACCATCTATGTCAGGAACAAAAGTTCCGTCGGTGCTGGCTGCTGCCATCATGATACGATTCAGTTCATACACTCGATCGGCTCGATTGGGATCAACAAATTTGTGCAGGCCTACTGTGGCATAACTTTTTGTTTTGCTGAGCCGGCCTATTGTTCTAGTTTCGGCGATAAACTCATTGGCTCGCATGATTAGAACACGCTGTATTGTGCTGAACTTTGAGTGCCCAATGCCACGGCTGTAAAATTATTGCCTGTTATGGTCAAATAGTTGCCTGCACCCACATAAATTTCCTGGATGGTTCCATTGGGCACAGATACTGCATTAGAATATAGATTACCCACAGCAGCGGCGTTGCCCAAGGCAGTAGCAAATACTTGATAGGTAACATTGTTGCTTTCAGAATTGATCTGGGCTTTGTCTGTGGTCCACAAAACATTGCCTGGTGTGTCTTTGATTACTTGGATCATGGCCATTATTTGTTATCCTTATTTAGATCTGCCATGTTTACAGGACGGAACAGATTTGTGGTCTGACTGAACACTCCAGGAATCATCACAGGTTGGTTACGCACCTCTTGAGGTGTAGGTGCCGGCGGATGTCTTTCTGCCAGCCTACTCATGGTTTCTGCGTATGTTTGAAACTGTTGTGTCATATCAATACTTAAAGTTACGCAATTGTGTCAACAGACTTTCTTTGATCTTTGTTGATGGATCGTCAACAGCTTGTGGAGTAGCCAATTTAACTGGTGGTTTAGTTGTAGTTGTTTTAGATGCAGATGCTTTAGCAGCAGGTTTAGTTGGGGGATCTTCGGGCACGTCTTGAGGAGTAGCAGCGGCTTCTGTAAGCCCAGCCATTTCCATCATGCGACGCAGTGCATCAGTACCTTCGTATCCCATGCGGTCATCTTGTCCGGCAATCACAGGAACAGTAGTTTGACCAGTTGATTTAGGGCCATTCAATCCGCCGCTGTACATCATGGCATCATCGGTGCCTTCTTGATTGGTAGGGTAGTCTGGATCGTTGTTGGTAGCGTCAGTATCACCGTAGGCTTCGTCCACGGATTCGCATCCACATGAACTAGATCCGCATGCAGGGCAAGATTCTTGTTGGCCCATGTCATTGTCCATGTCATGGATAGCATACATGTCTGAATCATTGCTAGTCATGCTGTGAATGTCACTGATATCATGGCCTTGATCAATGCCGGCTGCTCTTAGCATTTTGGCCAGTAACATTGCATCTTCGTCTGTGGCAGTAACCGTGATGCTTTGTGTAGGACCACCGTGGCTGTCGTTGTTCATGCTCATGTCTATGCTCATGGATTCAGAAATCATTTTTTCTACTTCACGATTCATGCTGTCGTAGATGCCTTTGCCGTAGCTGGTTCCGCCGCCCGACGTGGGTGCTGCACTGCTAGTAGCTACTGAACCAGAACTAGTGGTTTCGTCTACTTCTTTTTTCTTCTTGCTTTTTTTCTCGTCGTATTCAATGTCTTTGGTAACTTTTTTACCGGCACGCTCGGCCTTGCTGTCTTCACTGTCACGACGCTTGCCATGGATACCATCTTTTTTCTTCTCGTCGTACTCGATGTCTTTGGCAACTCGCTTACCAGCTTTTTCGGCACGGTTGTCACGCTTGTTGGTAGACTCTTCGTCCACTTCCATGTCGTCGCTGCCCTGGTCATCGCCTTGTTGATTCTGCATGTAGTCATCCACAGCACTCATCATGCTTTCAATCTTGGCCAGCTTGGACTGCACCCATTCTGGCAAGTTATCGTTGTCGCCAAGGATCTTTTCCAGGGCCTGTGCATGACGTACCACAGTCTTGATACTGTCTTTGGCCATTTCGCCTTCTTGATCGTACTCACCTTGATCTGCTGGATCCATGTCACCTTCGCGTGTCATCAATTTAGATTTTCCAGTGTTGATTTTGGCACCAATTTTTGTGCCTTTACCAGCGCCAACCTTACGTCGACCCACTGCACCACTTGGCGCATCATCGGCACCTGCATCATGTCCGGCACCGCTGTAACTCTTGCCTGCGTGGTGACGTGTTACACCTGCACGGGTGGTATCAATTCTACCACCGGTGCTTGATTTGCGGCTAAAGGGATCGTCATCTACGAATCCTTCTTCCATGTCACGATTACGACCGCGTACAGCTTTTTTCATAGCCATGGCCGCTACGTCGCCTAACATCTCATCAACTTCTTTCTTGGCACCAACAATCTTGTCAGCAAACGTGATTTTGTCCACAGGAGGTGCTAGTTTGGCAAAGGCTTTTTGCTTGGGAGTTTGTGGCATGCCGCCCTTGGATGATTCTAATGCACCAACGGCGTTTAATGCCATTCCTGTCCCAACTGCTTTTTTTATACCAGGTGCAACTGCTTTAACCACATCCATGACGCCTTCTTGTTTCAATGGATACTGTTTGCCGCCAACTCGGACTTTTTCACCAGGTTGGATACCATTGGCTTTGGCCTTGGCCACTGCACCCGAGAAAGCGTTGCCTTCGTCTGTTATGCTTTCATCATACTTGTCATATTTGTTGCGAATCTTTTTCATAGTGCTAGCACTGGCATGATCTCTTCCGGCTTTTTGCAGCGCCTTCATGCCTTGATCGCCGTATTTCTTTTTGCCAATGGCTGCTTGGAATGCACTTTCATCCACGCTGTCGCATTTGCATGGATCGCAATTGCATGCAGAACACATGCCTTCCGCCACACCTTGCTGACCTTGCTGTTCACGCTTTTGTAATTCTTTACGAATCAATGCTTTGAATCTCGATTCATCACGATGTAAGATACCTGGTCTCAACATCATTTTTAAATGGTCAGTGTCATACTTGCTATAATCCGCACCGCGAGTTGGCAGTTGGGCAACAGAGCCTTTTGCCACACCTTTCTTGGCGCTGCCAGCTGCTGAACGCATTGGCTCTTTGCGATCGCCGTCTTTGTCCAGGTCCAAGAAGTCTGGCTTGCTGCCTTCTTCCACTTGTCCTTTGGCACGCATCTTTGCCAGCTGTGCGCCGGCGATTCTCGCACCTTTTTCGCCGCCACCGGTCTTCTTGGCCAATGCAGCAAACCCAGTGGTGGCATTGTTGTGCTTGCCCATGTCACGCTCATTGAGTTGACCTCTAACAGACTTGACTGGAGCAGCGGCAGCATTCTCATTCAGTTGTTGTTGACTAGCCAAGTCGGCCATCTTTTTGTTTAAGTCGTAGAAAAAATAATCGCTCATGGTTTATCCTCTTGGTGTTGCGAAAGTAGCAGGCCGTGGCATGCGTTTGACGTCAGTCATTGGACTCTTGTTGTCTTGCTTGATGTCATTTGTGGTTTTTGCTGGAGGTGTTTTGCCACCGGCTACTGTGAAATCTGAACGATATGCATTTTGCAATACCGAATGCTGATAAGGATTAGCAGAGTAATCTTTCTTCAATGCTTGCTGTTCGGCATCAGGTGCAGGATAATCGGTATCGGCGATCAGATCCTTGTTCTGTGCTCGGATGTCAGTGATTTCCTTGTCAATGCTATCTGAATATGATTGTGTTAACAAACGGATTCTGTTGGGACTAAATCCCAACAGTTGAGCCAGTTGTTGTATTTGTGGTTCAATAGCTGGATAACGAAAACTCACATCCACGGATGTTACCATGTCATTTTCTGCTTCGGGAAAATCCTTCAACAAACGTTGTACAGGGGTAGTTTTCTTGCCTGACATTTTTACAATGTCAAACTGTTCGAGTTTTTGTTCAAGATCCTTGATAAAGGTTGGTGGCACATCACCCAGGATTTTGATCCTGTAGTCATATGTTCTTTCCGATTCTGCAAGATATTGGTGAAATTTTTTCATATCAGTGTCCTATGTGATATTTAGCCTTTTTTGGCATTTGTCTTTCTATCGCCTAACAATCTATCCAGTAATTCATTACGATCTAACACATGGCCTTGTCCCGGCTGTGCTGCTGGTGCTCGATCTGAATCCAATAGTTTGGCGTCTAGATTTGCTTTTTTCAATTGCAAATCAATCATTTTTAACTTCTTGTTGAGTTTGGCTTGTTTGGCTGTGAGTGCATGCCCTAGCATAGCACCTGCTACACTAAAGATTTCAGCAGCAAATCGTGAATCCACATTCATCCCTAGTGACATCAACTCGTCAAACGATTCAGTTGCTTTTTTTGCCAAATCGTCCATTTCTAAATCAGATGCTTGTAAATCTCTAACCATCGGTAATGCAGAATCTATTTTATCAATGGTACTGTCAATTTCTGCTAATGCTATTTTTGTTTCATCTATACTCAGTGAGTGTTCTTCAGAATCTAATTCGTCGGATCTCGGTAAGTCAAACAATTCTTCTAATTTTTTCATACTATATTTACCGGATTACTGTTGCCCGACAGTTATCTTCGTGCCAGCGAGAATAATTTCCTTTATTTGTAGTAATTCCGCAATGTTGACATGTGTACCTAGTTTGATTTAAATTCTGTACTTGTGCATGTAATACAGATGGGTTATTTTGCAAATAAGTTTTTCTTTTTTTTCTCTGTTCTTGTTTGTTATCTTCATTTGCCCAATACGATTTTCCTGAAGTTGATAGTAGCGCCGATGTTGATTCTTTAACAGTTCTATCTCTGGTCTGCCAGGCAATTTTCATATTATTTTTTGTTCTTTGAGATTTTGGTTTCCGGTTGAATGGTTGCGGAACACCTTTTGTTCTAATAGATTGTTGATTTTTCCATTCAGTTGTATGTTTATATCCAGCTGAACCATCACCGCCGTCAGACAGATTTCTAAGTATACCTGTTCCTGTATCTTTACGTCCATACCAACGTATTAATCTTCGTTCAATGGCTAATGCACCTAAATTGGTAAGATTGTTTTCAACAATAATAATGCGATAGTCGTCCGAAGGAACTTTTACACGATGATCTTTGGCCCAGGCCCGTCCTGCTGTTCCTTTGCCTATATAGTATGGAGATAAGTCTGATTTACGCAAATAAGCGTAAACATAATAAGTATTCATGCTGACATTCCTTTACAATGTTAGAGTCAGTGGATGTTGGTAGCATCGCGACTGGCACTTTTATTTATTGCCGTTTACAAAAAGATCATGTTCTGTTAGTACACGGAAAGTCATTCCGTTTCGTCTAGCCCATTTGGTTGCCTGATGCCATTTGGCATGATTAATAGCTACTACTGCTCTATCTCTCTGAGACATCTTGCTTTCAATTACACTTTGATTTTTGGGTTTGATTTCAATTAATTCAGCTTTGACTTGATCGGCTCTGGTTTTATATGTAATAAACACATCAGGAATATACATGGAGTTTTTTCCTGTAACTGGATTTATATAAGGTATAGCTATGCTTTCGCTGGCCCATTGCAACACAGCTTTGTTATTGTCACAAAATCTAAAAAATGCATGCTCCCATCCCGATCTGTATCTAGGTTGATTTTTCCCCACATACTTTTCTGGGTTGGTAATCACATACAAGCCGTTGGCCCAGCGGCTCATGCTAACACATTCCTTGCGGTGTAATAGTTGGGAGTTACACTAGAACCAAAACCCAACAATGTGCTGCCACTTCTCAAATTGTTGAGATAGTAACATAGTGTTTGTGTGAGTTGAATTGAATCTTGCCCTTGTATATTTGCTAATATAGTCAGCACTGGTGTACGTGTTTGATCAGCTATTCTAAACAATGCCACAGTGAAATTGCCAGCAGCAAGGTCTGTAGTAAATACCGACTTCATGTAACTGAATACTATGTCATATTCTTCTGCACTTACATAAGTTTCGTAGGCGTAGAATTGATCGTAGATTCTAACTGTGAGATCTACGTTGGTGTTGAGTGAGTTGACTGTTCCGCCCATTATCTAGGTCCCGGTGGTCTTGGAAAAATAAATCCGCCGCTGCTGTTTTGAGCTTGTCTTACTGCGGCTGGAATACTGGTTCGTAATACGCTGTTGAGTGCAGCGTTGGCTTCTTCGTTCACAATTGATCGTATGGGAGCATCTTTGAAAGTGTTGTAGGCTGTTCCTGCTTTTTGTACAGCACCAATAACGCCTGCTACACCGCCACTTTGCAAATCTTCTACAATACCAATACCAGCATCCAGTAATCCGCCTTGCCCCAACACAGTTTGTGTGCTACCCGGTCTTGCCAGGCTACTACGAACATTGTCATAGTATGCAGGGTCGGCAAATCCAACCACGTTGGTATCTGGTCTAACTCCACCAATGGCACCTGTGTAATATTTTACAGTTTCGTATTCAATAGTCATTGAGTTTTGCATGGTACCGCTACCTTCACTGTAGTTGTAGGTGTCATGATCCCAGCTGCTGATCAGCGGATTGATCAAGGTATAACTGGCCCATTTATGTTGATTCATACCGTAAATGGTTATGTCTCTAAAAAATGGCGGTTTACCTGAAGTTTGATCTCCGCCTGACCCTACTCCATCACCGCCAGCATTGCCTTGATCGTAGCTTTCGCCAACATATCCCCAGTCGTTGACCACTCTATCGTTGGCATAGATATCTCTAGCATTGTAGCTAAACCCTGGCAAGGTTTGAATAGGGCCAATTGATCCATTCTGTGCTGGTGGGCCATATGCTTGATTGGGATCCTTGTAGTAATAACTGTAATAGTTATACCACAGGTTGCGTATTAAGTCGCCACCGTCATCGTGAAATGTAGTTGTTACAGGCTGGTAGTTAATCTTCTTTTGAATAACTCGTTTGCGATTGTATTGATTCAGCGTTTCGGTTTCTAGTTTAAACTTAGGCAGTTGAATGGTCTTGACCATAAGCCCAATTGTGGCTTTTTCTGTGCTGTTGTACACCGCCGCTAGACTTGGAATCATTGATGTGTTGATATTGAAGTAGCAATGGAACAGGAATTTGTTCCGTGGTGCATACTCGTACCCATTGGTGCGAAAGGTCTTTGAAGCGTGGGCATAATCTTTAAGACCTTGCCCACCAAAAAAGCCTTTGAGGAAATCTTCTCCCCAGGCCATACAGTATTATCCTGTAACTACGTCGTTGACCGTTCTAGCAATAGTGCTACCCACACCAGTTCCGTTAGGTACTTGATTGGCATTGTCGTACACAATAGTCATAGCAATCTGCATGGGCTTGCTATCAGCATAGCTAGTGGTTCCGTAATCTGCCTGTGAAAGATAACAACCATACAGTTCCCATGTTTCTAGCACAACAGGTGTAGCAGCACCATTGCCACCGTCTAGCACTTCGTAACGTGTGGTAAACTTGTAGTCGATACCACTTGCTGCTGACGCCATTTCTAGGAAGTCCATCTGTTTTTGTAGTTGTTCACCAACCAGGCGGCTGACTGCACCTGATGCATCGTCACGTAGGTTACATGTGACATCGGCCCATTTGTATTTGCCAGCCAGCTTTAGATCACTGTTGTAAATTGGAATAACGATGGGATCAAAACTCAAGGTAGGGCGCTTGAAGTCTATCACCTGTTTGGTAAGTTCTGTTCGGGGTGTGCTTACTCCAAAGTTTTCAAATATCACTCGAAAGCGATAGCTGAGTTTGGGCATGAGCAAGCCTTGATTGCTCGCGCTTTGATCGCTTGCCAAGGGCACTGTCATTCTTGTTAATGATGAAACGGCCATATTTGTAATCTCCTATGCAGTTATTTACCTCTGTTGAGGTCAAAAGAAATGGGGTGTTTCCACCCCATTTTCTAGTCTAGCGGTATCGTTAGATAGAAGTTTGCGTGGCGCTTTGTGAGTTAGCAATAGCACCAGTTGCTTTGATACGCAATGGAATATAGATAAATTCCACAGCCTTCACAGGTTCGATAGCAATATCAACCCACAGTTCGTTGGCATCAATTCTGGCAGGTGTGTTGTTTGAATCATCACAGATTACCAAGAAGTCATAGATACCACGTTTGGCCACAAGATCAATACATAATCCATTCACTGCATTGGTCATCTCATTGCGAGTGATTTGGTCATTGGGTTCAAACAAAAACTGTTTACCAATTTGTTCAAGTCTACCGCGCATGAATGCAACCAGTCGTGCTACATTGATACGATCCAATGCACTGTCTACACCGTAAATGGTCTTGTTACCAAAGTTGGTAATGCCCACTCCTGGAATGAATGTGATTGGATTGATTTTGTTGATGTACTCAATGTCACGTAGACCTTGATTATTACCAATTGTAACAAACTCACCAGTGATAGAATTAATATAACCAATTCTGGCAGCATTGTCAATCACACCACGTCGTGTGCCAGCTGGTGCCAACCACGGATAGCTGACTGAATCACTACGTATGATAGTACGTACCATCATGTGACTAGGTGCAGTAACCACTGCACTACCACCAAGGTCAGTGGTCTGGCAACTTGGATAGAACACTGCGGCATATGGAGTACTGGTTGTTAATCCATCTTCTGCAAATAGTCCCGTTCCGGCTCCTGTTCCACCATTGTTTGTGGCCCAGGCAGCAATATCTGTACCGTTTGATCCCAGGCGCATTGGTGTATCACCTACCACAAATGCAGTGTTGTTACGCTCATTGCTGAGCGCTACCATGTTGGGAATCAATTCTGGATATGCAGTACATGCCACCAAGTTAAACTGTGCTTGTTCTTCACGTGCTGTAACGCTGGTGTCAATACCAGATTTCAATGCAGCCACAATCAATGCACGTTGAGCAAAACGTCCCATATATGCCGATCCATCAACCCTGTTGCCCGATGCAGTTACCCATGAGTTAGTCTGCAACAAATCCCAGTACGAAGTTTGTGTGGCTGGATTTTGATTATTACCAGCTTGGATAGCCACATATAATACTGCGTCGTACAAAACTTGGTCTCCTACTGCATAGGTAGTAGAACTAGACCATGTTGAATAGCTAAAGCTACTGGCATTAAAGTAATCAACCTGGAAACTCTTGACATTGTAACCTGATCGACGTGTGTTCCATAGCAGCATACCTGCGGGATATAATGCAGGATCAGGTGCATCCACATCCAGATAGTTGCTGGTCAACAAGCTAGTGATCGACGGCAGATTGTCTGTGATAGGATTTACTGTTCCTGTTGTACTCCAACGAGCATCTGCAAACAAAATACCATTTGAAGTCTGTTGATCAGTGTTGTCCAGAGTCACCCATTGATTTACACCTTCAACCACTTGCCAACGATTCAACAATGGATACCGTTCAAGGTCGCTGGTATCAACCCATAAGTCACCGTATACCAACACTGTACCATCTGTTTGGGTAGTAGGTGCAGTAGCCGAAATAATAGGGCCAGTTGGGTTAGTGGTGCTTAGATTGTAACCACGTGTGTCGTTGGTATCGTTTTGATACCCAACCCACGCAGTTCCAGTATTGATCATGATATCAACTTGACTTGGGCTGCTGTAATACCAGTAGGTTCCGTCAGCAGGATCTTGATCGGGTGCCACAGCACTGGCTGTGTAATCCAATGGAATCCAGCTGCTGAGTTGCAAGTAAGCAATTTGATCGCCATCAACAATGTTGCGGCAACCTGTGGTACTGGTTGCAAACCCAGCAGTTGTTACCGGAGTTCCAGTGACATTTTGCAGCAAGATAACACCACCTTGAGTTTGTGTCAACACAATTGCACCAGTTGAATTGACAGAAGCTACCACATATGGTAAACCTGCAGAACTCACAGCAGTATTAAATGCTGCTGCATCAGTGCCATTGATGGTTACTGTTACAGTAGCAGTCAAACTGGTAGAGTTTGCAATGCTTGTGGTAATAGTAAATTGATTGCCATTTACAAATGTGGGCACAGCCACACTACCTGTAACAATTGTGGCACCTTGACTGGCTCGTTTAAACACCTGCAATGTGTAAGTGTTATTGTAAGGAAGTTCACTTTGAATTTCTACCCACCAAATGCTGCTCAGCGCAGCCGGATTGTGATTGACATTAGCACTTTGTAAAGACTGATATGTTAAATTATTGTATATTACTCGAGTTCCTGCTGCATAAGTTGTAGCAGCACTCCAAGTAGCATACCCAGTTGATGCAGGATTTACATTGTATTGTGTGTAGGTATTTCCAGCAGCAATATTTTTACCGCCACCTGTTGCATCCAATGCTGCATTGGCATTCCAGTCATTTTCGTAAACTGGGGCAGCTTGTTGTACCCAGCTACCCAACGGTGTGCTGTATTTTTGCACTACCATCGATGTACCTAGATTTTGCACAGTTGTTTTGTTCCACACACTACCTGTAGGACGTGGTGTGGTATCTGTGGCTAACCAACGTGGGAATGTGTAGTTAGGACTTTGTTGCAGACCAGGAGCATAGTATGTGGTGTCTGCTGTGAGACCCAGTGTGGTTAACAATGCTGGAGTTGATCCAGTCAAAGTTATAACAATAGCACCATCATCTGCTGTGGATCCGTCTGCTGTGGCAGTGCTGTTGGCAAACAAGCAAAGTTTGTTGCTGATCACCGCTGAATAAACACCAGTGATACTAGCACTATTGATAGCTGCGCTAAGTCCCTGTATGGTGTTGTTGGTAGAAACAGGAACTGCCACACTAGTACCGTTGATCACAATAGTGTTACCTGCAGTCAATGCTGTGGTCACGGCATTGGCACCTTGGATAGCTGGCCAACTCAATTTCCATTCGTCGCTGCCTACCAGGACCCAATTGTTATACAAACTAGTTAATGTAGTAGAATTGTAACTAGCAACTGTAGCCACTGCACCATTTTTATAGTAAAGTGGATTTTGAACGTTGGTAGCAACAATAGCATAACCATTGATAATGCCATAATCTTGCAACGGTACACCATTTAGCAATTCAGTTGTGCTGGTAATAACTGAAGGAATCCGGTTGGTAAATGCACCTGTGGTTTGATTCCATTCAAAAATACCCCATTGACTTGTTGCGGTATTCAGCCAGTACGTACCGTTATCTGGTTCGCCTGTTGGACGTACCAATGTGGCTGTGAGCTGGGTAAGATCAATATCCACACGTTGTACATACGCACGATTGGTAACACCCAATGCGCTAAACGCTGCTAACAAACCATATTCATTCAATTCATATCCATTGATTGGAGTACCAATTGTGGTCTTGTAGAAAAACGGATTGCCAAATGTGGCTGCAAGATCACGTTGACTGGTGATCTGATAAACACGATTAGAATTGATTTTGAGTGTGCCTGCTGCTACACCAACGCCGCTGCCAGACACTTTGTTCTGTGCTGTGGCAATAAGAAAATACGGTACTGAATTAGTAGCGGCTGGAAGATATTGACTTTCGTCAATCACTGTGACTTGGACTCCGGGTGATACTAGTGCCATGGTGGCTCCTTTAAAAACTGTTACAGATATTTATCGGATGTCACCAAAAGTCATGGTGTTGCGATGCCCTTTGCAAAGGTTTTGAGATAAATACTGCATGAGACCCATGTGCAATGTATGCAATCAACGGCTGGTAGCGGTAAACTATCGCAAAGATGATGTTGTTCATTATCGATCAAGATGTGACCGATGTATCAAACAAAAAAAGAAAATTCGTCCTCCAGACGCATTGTGGAAAAAAGCAGGCTACAAGAAAAAACCCACATGCGATCGCTGTGGGTTCAAATCTAAACTGACCAGTCAAACTCTAGTGTATCACATGGACAGTAACATGCAAAATGTTGCGTTGACCAATCTTAGAACTGTATGCTTGAATTGTGTAGAGGAGGTTAAGCGGCTTGATGTTCCGTGGGTACCAAATCCACTACAAGCAGATCGTTGAGTTGGCTGTATAGGCTAGCAACTGTACCGTTGTTTTCCACCACATGATCAAACTCAGTACCAGCCCAAGAATACTCACTGGCATGAATACCTTGTTGTTCTAACCAACGCAATGCTGCTGTGTCCCCACGATTGGCCTGTGCTGCAATATTGTACCAGTGAGGAGTAATTCCACGCTGAATCCAAATCACTCGGCCACCTTGATTCTTGATTGCTGCCACTTCATTGCGGAATCTACAATCCGAAATCACGGTATTATTGCCAGTGCGACGCAGTTTGTTTTCTAAACTGGCAATCCAAATGTCCGTGTGAAACGCATTTCTACATACTTCTGTGCCCCAGTTTTGCAATATCCATCGTGGAGTTAGAGCAGGCATGCTCAAACGATTGCTCCACCAAGGATCAACTTGTTCTCGCCATTCTCTAGCTTCTTTGGTACGCCCTTCTAGCAATTCACGATCCCATCCAAACACCGCAGCCACAGCATCTTTTAGTGTGTTAGCAAATGAGTCTCGACGAAACTCGTGAAAGTTTACCAAATAGTCAGCAGCAGTGTCTTTACCTGCACCAATCAGTCCACAAATACCAATGATCATTTCAGGATCTCCTGCAACCATACATGGCACTCAGGCCACTGTCTGTAAATATGAGCCCGGCCACCGGCTCTGACCCACTCTTCACAATTACTAACACGGTCATCAATCAAGATATCCCCAGGCTCACAGTGTCGCCACTTGTCATGACTGAATGGACCAAAAAGTACAGGAATACCCGGAAAGCGTTCAAATGCCCACAAAACTTTGTCATAACTGGCAAATGGCACACTGTAGTCATGCGGCAGTGCTGTCAAGAAATTCAAGTCTTTGATTTGACCTTTACTCAACAAGTCCTGGCAGTATTCAACCAACTCATATGCGCCGGGCTTGATGGGCAAGTCACGATAGAAACGTTGTTTGGCTTTGACTTTATCCCAATCTGTATCTGGTATACGTTCACCATATTCCCAATTGCGATTGACAATTGCTCGGGCAGCGGGCATCCAGTCGGCGACTACGTCGTCCATGTCTAGGTAAATTTTCATACTAATCTTTCAACGTTAAGGTGTTTAAGGGTGGCTTGCAGTAGATCAATCTGCCGTCGGCAATCTTCTAATGCATGATGGCTTGCTGGAGGCTTGCCTAGATCAGGGTACAGTGAATATACTGTTCTTGCATCTCTTACTTTGTAGTATTTCCAAGGCAGGGGTCGATCAAAACTCTTGTAAGCGTGTTCCAATATGTTCATATCAAATGTAGGACCATTGGCCCAAATCAAGTTTGATTGCCAAATTAGTTTGCCTAGATCGTCTAGTGCTGAATCTAGTGAAACACGATTATCTTCGCCAAATGCTTCTTCTTGTGCTTCAGGTGGTTGAGTTGCCCACCAGTCTATGGTGCCTTGTTCAATGTTGCGGCCTGGTTGACTATCAGGATCAATTCGGGCATAGAAATACTGTGGATAGTATCCGGTACCCAGCGGGTTAAAACTCTGCGCAGCAATGGTAAGAATACATGCTTCTGGACCAGTGCTCACCGTTTCGATATCAATCATTAAATCAGCCATGTTCTGATTATAGCATAGATATCAGCCGATTACAAAGGTTAATGGCTGTGAACCATCAACATAATTCACCAATTGTGAGATCAACGCATCCATTTCGGCTTTGGCTTCACCCTTCATGGCAGCACCGTTGAGAGTTCCACCACCTTGCGGTCCGGCGATAGTGCCAAATTTCTCTCTTGCTTCACCTATGATCATCTTGCTAGCCGCTACCAAGTAATCTTTGATCCATTGTTGAATCTGGAAGTCACTTAGCAATTGTATTTCGGGCTTGAGATTGTAGGTCCACAGCAGCACTACTTCGCCACCGCCTGGGGGACTACGGATCAGCTGTAGTTTTTTAGTAACTGGATTCCATGTGTAGTTCAAGAATCCACCAAACATTCTAGCTGCTAGCTCTACGTATTGACTGTAGAAGTCGTATGTGGCCAGGCCACCGGACTGGTTAAAGTTGATTAGATACACATTCATCTGTGCTTGACTGAATGGATCAAAGTTTGACCCAAAAGGCCCAGATGCTATACCAAAACTGCGTTTGAAAATCTGTCTAACACTCTGCACTTCTTGGGGCAAAGTGTAGATGTTTTGTTGATTAACCAGCTGCATGAAGCTGTAGCTTTCTTCATATGCATTGTTAGCACGTTGGCGGTAAGTGCCAATGGTCTTTTGATATGCAGCTTCAAAGTGCGCTGGGTCCAGTTCAATATCAATGATCTGGTGGCCCAGCATCAGGCGCACGTACTCAAACAAGTTGTTTTTGAGTGTTGTTAGGTCTATAGGTTGTTGTTCTTGCATCAGGAACTCCGTTCCTGATATTTAGCCCGTTACCACACCTTGAGAATGATGAGATTCTCGTTGCCACGCCCGTTCCACGTGGTCTCAGTTGTTGTGAGTTCTTTGAAGATCTTGCGTGTGGCAGGTTTGCCTGCAGACATCAGTGCTTTGATAGTTTCTGTAGGCTTGCGCAGTGTTTTCTGCGAGCTTGTGCCTGTATCAAATCCAATCACAGCAGAACCTTTCACAGTAAAGCTACCGCGATGCGCATCTCCCATCACATGGATCAGTTTGCGCTTCACAGTGTCGTACAACCATGCTTCAGTTGCATCCACCAGCTTCACAGCAGGTTCACTTACCAGTTTGAGATCTGGGAATGTTTTGAGATACTTGAACCGGGCTGTTACTTTTTCTGGACTCACTGCTTTCTTGGCACGTGGCTTGCGTTCAACTTTCTTGATCTGCACATAGTTGTTGCAGTCAGTGATCACTTGTTCAGCAAACTTTACCAACTGCTTGGCTTGAGTTTTAGTCAAATAGCCGTAGCCTTCTACCAACTGTGCATCTTTGCCTGCTACCACAGCTTCTAGTTCTGTTAGATGGCGCTTCCAGATCTGTTGAATTTGGCTGATCAATTGTGGTGCTACATTGTGCCCACGAATGATTGTGATGGGTTGAAACTGCGCACTCATCTTTGCACCTGCTGCAACAAAATCGTCAAACAAGCCTTCGATCTCACCGGCACAATCTGTTGCTTTTTCCCGCAGTCGGTCTTGAATAGAAGGACCTGCTGCCTTGGTTTCTACCACTGCTACCGGTTCATCAGCTTCTTCTACCAATGCTTCCAGAATAAAAGCGTCCAGTTTGGCTTGCTCATGGTCGCTCAGTTCCAGCCCCATGGTGCTCATACGGCACAACCAACCTGTGGTCAGACGGATTTGGCTGTCAGGTAAGGCACGAATTTTCTTTGCTTCCTTGGTGCGATTGTGTGCATCCAGGTAGTATGCAATAAAGTCCTTGGCGTCTTTCTTGCCGTAGAAATAATTGTACCAACCAAACGCATTGCTCAAGCTACTGGTGCGATTGCTCACAGGTTGAATGTGCCATTCTGGTTCATTACCCACATACTTGGTATCTGGACTACGAGGGTTCAACGCTTTGACGTTGGCTTTTGCAGCTAGGGCCATGGGTTTTGCTTTAGTGGTTGTCATACTGTAATTATAGCACGTTAGTCTTTTTTGGTCAAGTCTGCGCAAAGTAGCACAAAACTCAAGTCAGATTCTTTTTGGAACATGATAAAGTACGGAGTTGGGCCGTGTACGTTTCTCTGTCCAAAATAGCCATACCAATTGGAATTGGTAGGACAATATCCTGAGGTCTCTAGCCGTTCACGACAAATTTTTTCAATATTACGAGCATTGTCACACCAGTTGTCAAATCGCAGTCCAGCTTGATAGCCCTGTTCTTTATACACTTTGTAACGGCGGTTTAGCTTTATGACTTTCATGTGTGTATTATAGCTGATCAGGCATTTCCGGTCAACCTGCCCATAAATAACACACTATGCCAAGATTAAGCCTATACCGCCCTAACCGAACAGCAGATTACCGTTTTTTTGATCGCACTATAAGTGAAATGTATCAAGTTGGCGGTGTAGACATGTATCTGCACAAATACATGGGTCCGCAAACTGGTGACAATACTGGTAACAACGATGCTACCCTGCCCAAATACGACACAACCAATCCGCTGTTTATCGAAGATTTGCTATTGTTAGAAAATCGTGACCGAACATACGATCCAGATATCTATGTCATGCGCGGTATTTACAAAACACAAGACATCGACTTTGACCTCACACAGTTTGGCCTGTTCTTGAACAACGACACTGTGTTTATCACATTCCACTACAACGACATGATTGATACCATGGGTCGCAAACTCATGAGCGGTGATGTGCTAGAATTACCAAACTTGCGTGACTACAATCCCTTGGATAGTACCATACCCAGAGCCTTGCCCAAGTGGTATGTGATACAGGATGCTGCGTTTGCCAGCGAAGGATTCAGCCAAACTTGGTTGCCTCACTTGTGGCGTGTGAAGGCCACTCCTATGGTCAATGCACAAGAGTTTGATCAGATTACCAAACAACCGTTTGAGCCCATTAACATTTGGGATCCGGGCAATTTTTATCCAGGTGGTGTCACAGTGCTTTATGGCGACAAATACTATACATCAAACAAAAATGTTCCTCCGGGCACAGACATTACCAACGCAGAATACTGGACAGAAAAAACCAATCCTCAAACCGTTGAAGACCGTCAAAGTACCCGTCCACGAGACTTGGCTATCAATGATGCTATACTTGTGCAAGCCGAAGCCGAAGTACCACGCTCGGGGTTTGATGTTGTGAAATTTTACATTGTGGCAACCAATCCTGACGGCACACCGGCTAATCCTGAATCTGCCACATACACTGCTGACTATACCATAAGTGATGCCAGCCGTACTGTGGCCAACGATGGTAACTCACCCAGAAGTGATGGCTACACAGCAGGTTACCTGACTGGTGATGGCAAAGCACCCAACGGATTGCCTGTGACCGCTGGTGTTAATTTTCCACCTAATCCTGTTGCTGGGCAGTTTGCATTACGCCTGGATTACTTTCCCAATCGACTGTTTCGTTTCAATGGATCAGGTTGGGTCAAAATTGAAAGCAATGTACGAACCAATCTCACACCGGGTGCCACCAACGATACTTTACGCTCCGGCTTTGTTAACAATACATACACTGTGAATACCACAGACCTTGGCAACATACCTAGCCGTCAGAGCTTGAGTGAAGCACTGATCCCCAATGCTGCCAACGGTGATCAAGGTGGCAATTTGCCGCCTAAGCCATATCCGCCAACACAACCTTATCAGAAATCCAGCTAAACATGAGCCTTAAAGAACTTACAGCAGATAAACATCGCGAAGCAGAGACCACACAGTTCATGAAAGCAGTGTTTGCAAAAACCCTGCCACGTGATCATTGGGTGGACTTTACCTATCAAAAATCATTGTTCTACAACACAATAGAAGCAGCAGCAACTGAGCAGGGCTTGATGAGTGATATTGAACCCGTGCGTAGATCAGCATTGCTCTTGCAAGATTATGAAAAAATGGATGGCAGTGCTCGTGAATTCAAACCAGCTGTGCTTGAATACCATAACTACATACAGACACTAACAGATCCCACAAGAATCATGTCACACTTGTACACATGGCACATGGGAGATTTGTTTGGTGGACAAATGATTAAAAAACTTGTGGATGGACCGCACAGCAGTTTGGATTTTCAAGATCCTCCTGTGTTGATTGCAGCCATGAGAAGCAAACTATCCGACGATATGGCCGATGAAGCCAATATTGCCTTTGACTGGGCAATCCAAATACTGAATGAATATGACCACTAATCTTTGGCAACGAGTTTTGAAAGTAGCAGAGTTCTTTGAATCACGGTTCAGAGAAACAGGCACACCCATTGTGAATGTGGCCGAATCCTACGACTGGTACAATCGACTGTACACCAGCCCTACATATCGCAGAGCACACGTCGAGATTGTGGACAAAACTGCCACTCACAAGATTCTTGTGCTACATTGCACAGTGTTTCCACACTATAACGATCCCAGCCCAATCTGGGGATTTGATGCTGTGTGCGGGCCAAACAAGATCACAGGAGCATTTCATGACTTCAGTGATGGTGGCGATCCCAACCACTTCATGATGAAACACTTTGCTGAAACTGTGAAAGATGTGACCTGGAACAAACCTAGAGTATTGCCACAGTGGGCATCAGAAATTTTCAGTTCAAACATTGTGGCCGCAGGCAATGTAAGCGACGAAGCTGAACTAGAAAACTTGTGCCAACTGGCAGAAGCAAACTTGGATTACTATCTCAATAACGTGGGCAAAACTGCACAGTCTGAACATGATTACTGGCCAGTACAGAGCAAGTACAATGCCAACAACAAGTTAAATCCGCATGTGGCTCGCAGCATGATCAGCATGGGCGTGGAAGAGGCTGTGATCAAGAAGTTCATTGACGAAGTATTATACCCAGAGCACAGACTATGAGCCAATTATTTTTTTACGACGAACAAATACGTCGATATCTACTGCAATTTACACGCATGTTCAGCTTGTTTGAAGTTGAATACGGACGCAACGAACAGGGCACGTCAGACTTGATACGTGTACCTATTCGTTATGGCGATGCCAGTCGACAAGCACAGACAATCCTAAATCAAAACTCTGCCAACAGTTTAAATGCCACGCCACTGATGACATTTTATATTACCGAGTTGGCCTATGACAGAGATCGCATGCAAGAGCCATATCATGTGAACAAAATGTTTGTGCGTCAACGCACATATGACACAGGTACAGAAAGCTACGAAACCACACAAGGCAATGCATTTCAAATTGAAAGACTCATGCCTGTGCCTTACAAGCTGACCATAAACCTGGATATCTGGACCTCAAACACCAATCAAAAGATGCAGTTGTTTGAACAAATTGCCACGTTGTTTAATCCTGCACTAGAAATACAGGCCACAGACAACTACATTGATTGGACCAGTCTCACAGTGTGCAATCTCGAAACTGTGAAATGGAGTTCAAGATCTATTCCAGTAGGTACTGACAATCCTATTGACATCATGACCATGACATTCAGCTTGCCTATCTGGATCAGCTCACCAGCCAAGGTCAAGAAACTGGGTGTGGTAGAGCGTGTGATTGCTAGTATATTTGATGCACAAGGGGATGCTGTCAATGCCCTAACTGACAATGATTTGCTACTAGGCACTCGAGTCAAAGTCACACCGTGGAGTTATCAAGTTTTGCTACTGGACGGACAATTACAGGTATTACAGCCACCGCAACCGGTGAATCCAGATCGTATTAGCCTGGCACCTTTTGGATTTCCCATAGTAGAAAGTCCACAGATCACTTGGCCCACAGTAATTGGTGCATACGGTGTGTTACGTCCGGGCATCAGCTATATTACTCTGGATAATCCCTGGGCACCGGATAGCAGTATCATTGGTACCATTGCAGTAAATCCAGCTGATGATCGATTGTTGATTTACAATATTGATCCCGACACTGCACCACAAAACACATTGAGTCCTGTGGATGCTGTTATTAATCCACTGACCACAGCACCCGGAGATGGGTTAGATAGCAGTCTAACCGGGCAAAGATACTTGATAAACGAAAGCACCGGCTATGATAATAATCCTTCCAATCCAGAAGCATGGCTAGGTACCGGTGGCCAACCCTTGATTGCACATGCCAATGACATCATTGAATACGACGGCGCACGATGGGTTGTCGCATTCAACAGTAGAGATACAACAGATGCACAATATGTAATCAACCTGACCACTGGCATTCAATTTTATTGGAATGGTACCAAATGGGTCAAAAGCATTGATGGATTATACACTGGAGGCTCATGGAATCTGGTATTGTAAAAGCTGTAGGAGTTTGGTTTTATTGCGCAAGCACCGGTAGATATCTATATCTGTTGCGCAACGATTCAAAGTACCCTGATACATGGGGATTGGTTGGCGGAAAAGTAGAGCACAGCGAAACATTAATTGCTGCTGTGGAGCGTGAATGTGCCGAAGAATTAGGATCTATTCCTGAATATCAGCAGTTGATTCCAATTGAAAAATTCACAAGCCCAGACTCTGCATTTGAATATCACACCTTCTGGTGCAGAGTTGACCATGAGTTCTTTCCTGATCTAAATCACGAACACATTGGCTATGCCTGGATCAAAACTGGACGCTGGCCAAGGCCATTGCATCCAGGATTGTGGAACACTGTGAACTTAGATACTATTCAAAAGAAGATAACTTCTCTTGAACGTACCTGCATCAGATAATCAATCAAAGAAGAATATATGCCACAGTCGGCAGTTTTCGTTGGTAAATCCAAAATAGTCTGTGGCTGAGTGAATGTATCCAGCATTGAATATAACTAATCGATTGTATACGTTACCAAATGAATCCACTGGTTCAAAGATAGTTCGATCTAGATTCTGACTGCCGGGTCTAAAGCATTTCGAAATGTCAGGATGAGTGATATGCCTAATGTCTGTGCCTTTGAGTGCATGGGTTGATGTGCCAGACTGATACGGTGCATCAGGAGTTAGGTACAACATAGCTGCCCAAGTTTGATTATCACAATGATGAGGAATTGGCTCACCTTCCTTACACACCTGGAATCGACCGTTCATGCCATGCCCTTCCCAGTTTACAATTTTGCGATTCATGATGTATTCAAATTCTTCTTTAAGTCCGGGAAATAAAAATTGTTCTTTGGTACGATCGCCTATGTAAAGTTTACCTAAGCCACCTTTATCATATTCCTGTTCCAAGGCAAACTTACGTATTGCATCAGGATTCTGATAAAAATTATCAACTATCCATACACCAGGCATGGGTTGCTGATTAATTATGGTGGAAGCAGTTCGAGCAATGTTTGCTTTAGGAACAATTGTTGCTTGTACCATTGGCAAACTTGCAGGAAACATATAATCTGTGGCAAAATTTATGTTGTTGCCAACAGATCTTAAACTGTTTCTGGTGGCTTCATTCACCAGTTCAGGATGTACCCACCAATCTTCATAACTATGAACTTTGTTATATGCAAGATCGCCGACTAATAGTTCATAACCTTTGCTTTGAAGAAATTCTCGACTTTGATCTCTTACGTTTTGATTATAGTAATAATCATGTTCAAATGTTATCACAGCAAATCTGTATTGATCAAAAGGTATACTTTTCAGAACTGTAAATGAAATTTCTGGTGGGTCGCAATCCACTTGCAAGTAATCAATGTCCTTGGAGAATCCTTTGGTAGCAAGAATTGCAGCATAGTTAACTGTGGTTGCATCTGTGCATATTACAGAGTTTTTGCGTCGATGCTCAAAGTCTTTTACTTTGCTTAATTCATACTCAATACTTAGACCTGTCCAATCAAACATGGTTTCCAATAGTGCTGTGTTGTTGCCATAGAAAGGTTCAGCACTACCAATTTCAAGATATTGACCATTGCGTTTGCCTTGGGTTGCTGCCAACACAAACAAGTCTTGATAGCTTTGACTAAAGTTCTTTTTAATATTTTTAATTCCATCAAACGACAATCGAACGCTGTCAATCATGCTAGAATCATAATAAGTGTGAGTAAACAACGGAACTACTTCAGGAGCATTGTTCCACTTGGGTGTTTCGTGCAGGGGAATCCGAGGCAAGCCACAATTTGTAAGATTGTTGTTCACAACAGTTTCATACATGGGCAACATTTTGTAGTTGTCTTTGAGGAACAGCATGATTTGTCGACTTTGCTCAGTTAGTCCTACCCACCAACTGGTCATTCCCTTCTGAAACAACAATGCATAGTATCCTGGATAATTTTCCGGAATTACAGATTCAGTGCTAAAGTCAGCCAGAGTCAATCCTAGCACCGCCATACTATGACTTTCTTGCCATTCGGTGCGATTTTCATGCACACGACTCAGCAAGAAGTATGCCTCTGGTCTAGTTGGTATCAATGCTATGGATTTCAGCAGCAGACCTTTTTCTGTATCGTCTCTAGTTTTTTGTTTTTCTAAACAGATACAGCATCGCATCAGTGCTTCGTATTGCTGCAAATCAGTTGAGCTGCGTTCTGCTGTGCGCAGATAAAAGCTGATAGCTGCGCCAGTTTGGCCTATACTTTCATATTCTTTTCCTAACTCAAAGTTGATCACAGGATCTTCGGAGTTTTCGATAAAGTTAGCTAGATTTTTCATATTAACGGTGGAAGGTTACAATTTTTTCTTTGGGATCTACAGCGTTCTCACAGTAGTTACACAAGCTGTAACAGGTCTGATCCTCCGGTATAACATCCTCATATGACTGAGTGTTCAGGTTGCCAATGATATGTTCTAATCCGTAATCCATACAGCATAAACTCACATCACCATTGGGCAATAGTACATTGTGATACAGTCCTTCAACACATCCACAAGTTTTAGATCCTGTGTGTGTGATAGCATTCCAACGATCCCGCAAGGTAACCAATTGTGGCTTGGCCACGCTTTCTTTAATGAGATTGCCGGCTCTGCTCCACATCTCGTAACTGGGTGCCCAATCAAATATGTGTCTCACACTAGGATGCAGTTCTTTGCCCATGCTCATCACAGAGAAGTTCTTTATTCTATGTTGGTTGTCTCGGATCCACTCTAGTGTTTTGAGATATCCAGGAGTGATAGGGTGTCTTGCTAACATTTCAGCATCAGGCAAGTGCAATACAAAACCACCGTTGGGGTTTCCAGCAAATGGTATATCTACAATTGCTTCCATATCTTCAATGCTCACACCAACTCCTGTGGTAAACACACTCACAGGATGTCCTTGCTCGTGTGCGTATACCACCATCTCAGTACAGTATTTGTTCATCCAGGGTTCGGTGAATCCAGCAAATGTAATGCGTACATCTGTGGGCACTTTGTCAACTATGGTCTTGAATGCATCCAAGGTCAAGATTCTTGTACCTTTGTAAACTTCTTCCAGTGTGCGTTGTGGGCAGAACACACAATCAACCACACAACCTTTTTCAGGAATGATTGTGGTAATTTCAAGTGTGGGGGCTGGATAGTTTTGCCACTTTTGCTTGACTGGAACTGCAACTGGATTGTTGATATAAATCATGATTGCAATATAGCGATCTGTGAACCAATCACTCCACAAGGACCATTTGATATCCACATAATCAATGCTGAGCACCTGGAAGTCAGTGAGTTCTTTCAAGTAAGTGTCTCTAAACTTACGGAATTTTTCTTTGAGGGCAGGAGTAGTAAGATGCACTTCCATAGCAATCTTACGCACATTGTTCTTGATCCAATCAAAATTTTCATCGTTGAGAACATCATATTCTCCACCTTCACAATCCATCTTGAGAAAATCAATGTGTGTGAGCTGTTGTTCAGCTATCAATGTACTGAATTTGATAGTATCTAATACGATCCCATCTGTGCCGTCACTGTGATCTACTTTGTTCTCATTGTACATACCGCAGCTATAGTTCTGCCCATCTGAATGCCCTATTGCTTTGTTTATGGTAACAACAGATATGCCTGTGTTACTGGCATTTTTTACCAGAGTAGGATATAAATCTTTATGTGGTTCAAGACAAATCACACGGCTGGGATTTTTGGATGCAATACTCCAGGTAAACGGACCTGAACTAGCACCTATGTCCACAACAATATCACCGGCAGCAACTTCACCAAATCTCTGATAGGCATTGTCTACAAATATTTCATTAGTGACAGTGTTGTAAAAAGATTTATTCTTGACCAGATTTCCCCAATCAAAATTGTGTGTTGCACCATTGTGAGTTATGGTTGGTACTACTGAATCAGTATAGTTTGCTTCTTTGATAAATTCGTCCACAGTGGTTCGTGGTATCTTCATGATAAATGCACAGTTGTCCTGGAATCCAAATGTGACCAACAAGTGATTGTCGTACCAAGCTGCACCACAGCAAAATTCAATGTCGGCGTTCATGAAACTAAATGCATCAGTATAGGCCAGCAGTTTCCAATTGCGATCCCACATTACAAATCTATGTCTGTATGTGGCATCTTTTTTGCCAGCTGGGCTGTTGAACAAGTTGGTTTCATGAACTATGGCTATGTAATTGTTGCCGTAGGGAATAACCTGACTGCCGCCACGGAAATCTGGAACACCGGGTATGCGAGGTCCAGGATCAGCAAATACAGTACGTGTTTCGCCAGTGTTGATGTCGTATTTTACTACCTCTGTGGGATTGGTCCACTTAACATAGGTGAACTGTTGATCCAAAACTGGCATCCAGTTTTTTTCGCAATAGCTGGTGTTGTCTCCCAATGCAGGAATACGTTTGCGCCTGGTTTCTTTGGTTTGATCTGGAGAGATAGTGATCTCGGACAGTTCCATACGTCCTTCACCGTGAGTGGTGGTATCTCTACGTACTCCAGTCAGCCACAATTTGTGATCCCATCGCATGAGTCTTGCATCCTCTAACCCTACAAATTCCCACATTGGTTCTTTGTCACAAGCAGATGTATCCACATTCATCACTTGTTTGATTGTGAGATCAGGGTTGAGTACACACATGTAATTCCATGTGCGAAGATGGATATCGTTTTCTGGATGCAGATATTGCAGCGGACCGTATCTGTGTTCAAACTTTTTGTGTTCACTGTGCCATAATGTGTAATTCACATGGCGCAGATTTACCAAAATTGTTTGTCCGTCCACATACACAGAAGGATTCATTAGGCCGGTGCCTGACAAATCTGCCGGAATGATCAAGGGATGTACACTGCCGCCGGCAGCAATCACAGGTTTGGCCAACCCGTTTTTATAAATTTGTTGGGATAATGATGTAGTCACACATACATTTATGCCTGTGTAATACAGGTGTGACTAAATCTGTTCAATTACGGCACAATCACAGTCTGCCCACAACCACTTCAATCACACCCACACCGTTCCCACAGTATGATTGCAGTGCCTTACCAATAATCACACCCGGTTGATATCTGACCATATCCAATGCTTCGGCCACACCTGCTCGATTGCTGGTCACAACTCGGTCACCTGCAGAAATGTTACCAACCACGCTCACAGGCACACGTCCGGTCAGTGCCACTGCCACTGTGAATTCTCCTTGCAATCCAGAATTCATTATGTGTGCAGGATTGGTAGATACCACACCGGCAACTCTATAATCATGGCTTACAGAATTGATAGTGACTTCTTGATTGCCGCCAAATATCATCACCGTGCCGGGAGCATATTCTGCATCTGTGGTATACATCTCGGCCAAGTCAGCGTACTGTGCTGTGGTTGCTTTGGCATGGACAGTGTTGAAATAGTTAGTGACATTACCAATATTAGCTGTATTATTAGATGCACTGGTCTGTATATTGCCTGCAACAATTAACACAGCACTACTTGCCGCTGCTGTTCCTCCCAAAGTTAACAAATTTGCCGAGGCATTAAATACAAATCCAGCTGTGTTAACGTTAGCAACTTGAGTACTGCCAGCGGCACCTACCATCACAGGATACAATGTAGTGGTTGTGGTATTGTTAGTGGCGTTTATGCTTGTACCCGGACCTGCCACACCTTGTACACCTTGAGCACCGGTTGTGCCTTGAGCACCGGTTGTGCCTTGAGCGCCGGTTGTGCCTTGAGCGCCGGTTACACCTTGTACACCTTGTACACCTTGTGTGCCTTGAGCACCGGTTGTGCCTTGAGCGCCGGTTGTGCCTTGAGCGCCGGTTACACCTTGTACACCTTGTACACCTTGTGTGCCTTGAGCACCGGTTGTGCCTTGAGCGCCGGTTGTGCCTTGAGCGCCGGTTACACCTTGTACACCTTGTACACCTTGTGTGCCTTGAGCACCGGTTGTGCCTTGAGCGCCGGTTGTGCCTTGAGCGCCAGTTACACCTTGTACGCCTTGTACACCTTGTGTGCCTTGAGCACCGGTTGTGCCTTGAGCACCGGTTACACCTTGTACGCCTTGTACACCTTGGCGGCCTTGCACACCTTGTGTGCCTTGAGCACCGGTTGTGCCTTGAGCGCCGGTTGTGCCTTGAGCGCCGGTTGTGCCTTGAGCGCCGGTTGTGCCTTGAGCGCCGGTAGTACCTTGAGCGCCGGTAGTACCTTGAGCGCCTGATCCAGCAACTGCCACACCGTTGGCGTAGGTGAATCCAGCTGCTTGTACATTACCTGTGGCATTGGCCAATCCACCAATGTACAAGTTACCAGTGATACCTGTTCCGCCGGTGACTTGTAATGACCCAGACGTGGTGCTGGTAGAATTACTGAGCGTGACATTACCCACAATCAACACGCTATCTGTGCTTGCTGTTCCATAAATTCGTGTGCCGGTTTGTAATTTTGCCATGGTATCTTTATTGCTAGATTGTATTTATGGTCAAGAGATACCGGTGACTTCATCAAAGATGTTTGACACTTGAATTGACCCGTTGCTCAATATTCTCATGGCCACAGCAGATTGAGATACTTCATCAAACAGACTGGAATACACCACATTTGACTGTATAGATGCATTGTTTTGCGCAATTTCATTAAATTGCATTGTGTTTGCTATTGCCAGCGTGCCAGTACTGAACAATCTTGCTGATATTGCTGGTATTGCCGATACTGCGCTGTAGGTGATGATCACGAGGCCCCGGGTACTGCTTCCTACAAAACCTGCTGGGTTGCCCGAACCTGCTCCAGCACCAAAGTTGATATCAAGATCATGATATCCTGCTTGTCCTGTTGTGCTTGTAGTGGCCCCTGCTCCGCCTGCTCCACCAGCAGGACCATAATTTACGCCGCCAATGGTCCATACCGTTGATGCGGCGCCAGGCTTACCATCAGTCCTAAAACCTGTTGCACTTGCGCTACCGCCACCACCGCCGCCACCTGTGTTTGCTGTTCCTGCAACAGCATTGGTGGTGGCCGTTCCACCTGCACCGCCGCCTAAGCCACCAGTACCATTGCCCCCAGCGCCACCAACAGTGGCGCTGGGTGCTGTTTGCCCAGCAGTAGAGGAGCCACCATTTGAGCCTCCTCCTCCACCGCCTGTGCCTGAACCAGTGCCAGTGGGCCAGCCATTACCGCCGTCCTTACCAGCACCACTTGGCCCTGCTGCGCCACCGCCACCGCCGCCGCGGAATTTACCACCCGAAGCTGTGGTATTGTTTAAGCCGCCATTGCCACCGCTGTACTTTAAGTCTACCCCAATGCAATTTGCTGCTGTTCCTCCAAGTCCTGATGCCGCGCCGGCTGCAAGAAGCCCAGCAGACGTATCGCCCGGCGCGGGCGCGGTATTGGCGTTTCTGTTGAACCAAGAGTCAATTGGTGTTGCATAAACTTGTGTGCCAAATACAGGTGTATACGCAGGGCGAACATATGCTATATTTTCTGGTGTTACAGCTAGTGAGGTAGTTTTTGCATAGGCACCACCGCCGCCGCCGCGCCCAGAAATAGCGTCTAAAGGAATGCCGCCACCTCCAATGGCCTCTACCTGTACAGAAGTAACTCCCAAAGGAGTGCGCCAAGGAATGGCGGTAGTTGAGTAGTATGGAAGAGTAAAGACTTCGGTATACGGGCCTCCTGTTATTGCCACGGGTGTGTAGGTAATAATAATTAGGCCCTGGTTTATACTATAACCTCCTCCATAGCCTACTCCCACACCAATAACTGAACCTGATGAAGTTGCTATTATTCCTCCGGCGCCACCACCTGGACCGTAAACGTTATTTAGGTAGTCGGTCCAAACATTGTCCTGCGCTCCTCCCCCCGAAGAAACAGCGGCGGAGGGTTGTCCACCACCTCCTCCACCTGTTCCTGTAGTTCCGTTAACTCCGGCAGTTCCACCACCAGTTCCACCTCTGCCATCACCACCTGTACCGTAGCCGCCGTTAGAGCCTCCATTTGCACCACCACCTCCGCCACCAAGTACGCCGTTACTGGGTCCTCCACTACCACCATTTCCATTTGGGCCAGCAGCGCCGCCGCACCCATTTAGAAATCCGCCATTTCCGCCAGAAAAAGCACCTACTGAAGGAATGCAATCTGCCGCTGCACCGCCTACTTGTCCATAACTTCCTGTCGTCCCTGCTGCTTTTGCGCCTTGTGATGTGTTTGTTGGTACTCCCCCAGTATTGCTTATCCAAGTAGGGTTTTGTGTGGCATAAGTAAGGGTCTGGCCCGGGGTTACAGAAAATCCAGTAAGTTTAGTGTATGCGCCGCCACCTCCTGCAATATCCTCAATGGTATCGTAACCACCACCACTAGCAATTAATTCAATCTGGATAGAATTGCAATCAGCAGGCACCTGCCATTTTCCAGATGATGTTAAAGCTATCACAACATTTGCCATGCGTTATCCTTAATTAAAAGTAAAATCTATACTGATCAAAGTTGGATTGTATACCATGTGTCCTGACACTCCGCCCGAGTTGTTTGCTAGGTTCAAATAATTCCCTGCGGTGATGTTACCACTAACATATGCATTACCAGTAACACCAAGTGTGGTAGTTGGTGATGAATTAGCAATACCAACATTACCGTTTGTATCAACCAGCACTCTTGATATATTATTTGTACCAAGTGCCAAAGGTGAATTGTCTTGGTTGAATACGTATGCGCCGGTTGACCCAGTACCTGGAATAGTTCCATATCCCATGTACAATCTAATGTTATTACTTGCGTCTGTAAATGAACCTTCACCAACCACTGTGAGTCTTTTTGCAACCGACGTTGTAAATGGACCCACAAGAATGTTTCCTAATACTGAAAGTATATTAGTTGAAGCATCAAACGACAACCCAGTTGTGTCAACATTGGCAGCTTGATTTGATCCTGAACCACCTACCATCACAGGATACATTGTACCTGTGGTAATATTGGCAGCGTTTATGGTAGTGCTAGGTCCAGCTAAACCTTGTGTACCTTGAACGCCTTGAACGCCTTGTACGCCTTGAGCACCGGTTGTGCCTTGTGCGCCAGTTACACCTTGTGTGCCTTGAGCGCCGGTTGTGCCTTGAGCACCAGTTGTTCCTTGTGCGCCAGTTACACCTTGAACGCCTTGAGTACCTTGTGTGCCCTGAGCACCGGTGGTACCTTGAGCGCCAGTTGTTCCTTGTGCGCCAGTTACACCTTGAACGCCTTGAGTGCCTTGAGCACCGGTGGTACCTTGAGCGCCAGTAGTACCTTGAGCGCCAGTTACACCTTGAACGCCTTGAGTACCTTGCAAGCCTGCTGCTACAAATGTCCAAGCAGAGAATGTGCCCGAACCACCACTGTTGG